>Ga0268299_1000818_pt1 | contig 76855 bp, 64 predicted proteins | sample NOBtaG_FD_193484 | JGI IMG/M metagenome (GOLD analysis project Ga0268299, IMG submission 193484) | Activated sludge microbial communities from bioreactor in Nijmegen, Gelderland, Netherland - NOB reactor | ecosystem: Engineered > Bioreactor > Aerobic > Activated sludge | place: Netherlands... | reverse complement strand
AGCTCGAGGGCCTGCAAACACTCAGCGATACTGTGCCCACTCGGCTGTCCGCTGTGGCTCGCTGAGTAGCGCGCACCTCAGCTCTTCTGGACTGTGGACTTACACCACGCGCTGGGACACGACCCGGGCAAGCGACGCAACACCCGCCAGCGGCCCTGGGTGCCGCGGCCCTTCGGGTTGGGTCCGGATCGGGGCGCATGCGGCGTTGCAGCGCTGGCCCGGGCGGCCAGCCCAGGCTGCGCACTGCGCCTTGCCTGCGCCCCGATCCGGACCCAACGCGGGTGCCGATCTCTGCCGCGCAGACTCCAAGCCGCGCGAGCGGCGTGTGGCGCCGATCGGGCCGGGCAGCGGGCTCAGCGGGACGACCGTCGGACGGGCGCCCCGCGTTGCAGCGCCATCATAAGCACCGCGGCCCCCAGCAGCGCCGGCACGCCCGGCTCGTCGATCGGGTGCGGGGCGGCCTGGGCTCGGTGGAGCCAGACGCCGACATGGTCCAGCCCGGTGTGCGCCGGGTGCGAGAACTGGTTCGTGAAGACGCCCGACGAGAAGGGGTACACCGCCGAGTGCGCGCTGTAGATGGCGTCGTAGTAGGGCCGCCCGGAGGGATCGGTGTCGGCGACGAAGCCGTACGACAGGTTTTGCGGTTCGTTGCTCGAGTGGGTCAGGCCGAGCAGGCGCGCAAGGCCGAGCGCGACCTCGTACTTCGCGCGGTCATCGACATAGGCCGTGTTCTCGGCGAAGACCCAGCCGGCATGACCGATCAGCGTGCGGAAGTCGCTCGTGCGGGCCACCGAGAAGCCCTCGAAGGCGCCGCCGATGCCAAGCTGGGCAACCACCGCGTCGAGGCTCATCCCTTCGGTGACCGAGACATCCAGCCACTCGAGCCGGGTGTCGGTGTCGAGGGTGATGGCGCCGGGGCCGAAGCGCGGGTCGTCGAGGCTGACCACGGCCGCCAGCGCTGCGCTGCAGGGCAGCAACTGCAATGCGAAGAGCAGACTCTTCTTCGCGACCGGCATGTCTTCGCCTCTCGAACTGCGGCGCGTCGCGCTTCTCGGCGAATGACCCACTGGGAAGCTCGTCGCGCATCTCAGTCTGCGCCGGGTGCTGCGAGCGCCTCTTGATCCACGCCAAGCCGGGAGGCTCCCCGGCGGATGCGGCATCGCCGGGCAACGGGTTCCGCGCCGGGGCAGCCCGGCCCGGCGCGCTGCCGGCGCGCCGAGAAAGGTGGCCTGTCGCCCCGCAATTCGCCGTCTTGCGGCGCCGGAGGCCGCCGAACAATCGGGCACGATGGAGCCGGTGCGTTTCGAGTCGGTGGTCGACCGCGTGGTGGCGTGGCACAACCGCCACCCGCTGGCCGAACGCATCACGCGCGAGCAGGTGCAGGGGGTCGGGCTGGTCGTGCTGCCCTACGCCTGGCAAGGGGGTGAACTGGCCACGCCGGCCGCGAAGGCCGACGCCGCCGCGCAAGCCGCTGAACCGGACGCAGGCAGCGCGCCACCGAACGCCGAACCCGCCGCCGCCGAAGCCCCCGCCACACCGGTGCTCCCGCAGGAGTCCGGGCCGGCCGCAGCCGCCGAGTCGGCGGGGTCATCGCCCGCGGAGCCGAACCCGCGGCCCCGCTTCGCCGAGTCCCCGCCGCTGCGACCGCGCCGCTGGTGGCAGCGCCTGCGTGCACCGCGAACGCCGATGCGGGCACTGTTCAGCGAGGACTTCGTCGCGCCGATCGCGCCGCGACGCATTGCCGCCTGGGCGGCCTGGCACGGCGTTGCCGAGCCGCCGCTTGCTGCCGATGCGCAGGAGCGTGTCGTCGCGACCGACCCTGAACGCCGGCCGCGCGAAGGCGAGGCGGTGGAGGCACATCTGTATCTGATCACCGCCGCCATCGTTGCCGGCGACCGGCGGCTCCGGGTGTTGCTGGCGCCCCGCGATCCCGGGCATGTGCTCGGGCCGCGCCATTGGAGCCGCCGCCGCGGCGCCACGTTGATGTCGGGGCTGGCGGCGCTCACGTTTGCCGCCTTCGGCGCCGGGGGCCTGCGCGCGGGGCCGGTGGCACCGGCGATCGCGGCGGTGCCGCAGGTGGCGCAGGCGGTGGTCCGTTCGGCCGAGCCCGCCGAGCCGGCCGTTGCGACGGCCAAAGAGGCCGCCGCCGAGGTTGCCATCGCGTCGGCGCCTTCGGCCCCTGGCGTGGCGGGCGCCGAAAGACCGATCGACGTCGAGCCCCGGCGCGGCCGCGTCGAGATGCCCTTCACGAAACCGCGCCTCGCCGCCGATGACCGCCAGCGGGCGCAAGTGATGTCGGCATCGCTGCGCCGGCAGGGCGATGTGCCTTCGGGGGCGGCGAAGCCGGCGCCGCAGGCCGCCGTCAAGCTCTACGCACTGGTCTCGGCGTCGACGCGCGAGCGCAGCGGCTCCGAGCGCTTCGCGCGCCAGCTTCAGGTGCTGGCCCAGCTGCGCCCAGGCCTGCTTCGCGCCGAGCTGATGCAGGTGGGCAACGGCTGGCGCGCGGTGTGCTGGCCGTTCTCGTCGGCGCAGGAGGCCGAGCGTGTGCGACTCGCGCTCGCCGACCGCGGCCTGAAGACCGAAGTCGTGGAGTTTTGAGCGCCCCCAGGGCCGGATGTGGCCGGCCCGCGCCCCCCCGCGGGGGTTCAAGTTGCCCGGCGGAGCCGGATCCGTCCACTGGACGTTTCGTGTCCGGGCTCACCCCCCTGGGGGCCGGCCGCACACGGCCTGGAGCTAGACAATCCCCAAATTGGGCTGAGCGAAGTTGCCGATGTTGGGCAGCACATACTGCAGTTCGCCGTGGTTCAAGCCCATCCAGGCGCCGAGGGTCGCGGCCAGTTCGGTCACCGAGGTGCTCGGCAGCAGCCGGCCCGAGCCGACTTCTTCCTGAGTACCGATCGCCGTGACCGGGAAGGTGCCGTAGATCTCGCGCCCGCGCACTGCGCCGCCGGCGACGAAGTGGTGCGACCCCCAGCCGTGGTCGGTGCCGCCGTCGTTGGAAGTGAGCGTGCGGCCGAAGTCCGAGCCGGTGAACAGCACGACGTTGTTCAGCATGCCGATCGACTGCATCGCGCCGAGGAACCAGTCGGTGGCGAGTGCAACGCGCGCCATCAGGTTGGGCTGGTCGCGGTTCTGGTCGGAGTGGGTGTCGAAGCCACCGATCGAGACCATGAACACCTGCCGTCGCATGCCCAGCGCCTGGCCGGCGCTGCACAGCTGCGCCACCAGCCGCAGCTGGCGCGCCAACCCCTCGTTGGCGAGCGTGATCGGGTTGGCGTTACCCAAGGTCACCGGTGTCGATGGCAGCGCCGGCACCGCGGTGCCGGCGAGCGCCTGCGTCAGCACCGCGGCGGTTTCGAGCGAGCGCTTCGTCACCGTCGCGTACTCGCTGCCGAAGTTGCCGCTGCCGCGCTGCACGACCCGCGCCAGCACCGGCTTGAGCTGGCTCGAGCCGAAGATCGAGCTCGCCGTCAGCCCGCGGATGCTGACCGGGCCGCTGCCGCTGACCTGGTATTGCAGCGCGTTGGCGCCGGCGAGGAACACCGCGTTGCCGGTGGCCGAGATGTTGGTGAACACCGGGTAGGGGTTGGCGGCCATCAGGATGTCACCGACGCGCCCGCCCCAGCCATGTGGCGCACCTTCCGGGAACAGCGACTGCCAGGTGCTCTGCTGGTCGTTGTGCGAGTAGAGCTTGGCCGGCACGCCGACGCCGCTCTGGTACTGCGCCTTGGTCAGCGGCCGAACCAGCGGGCCGACGTTGGCCAGCACCGCGAGCTGGCCGGACTCGTACCAGTTGCGCATCGGCGAGATCTCGTCCGGCAGCGCGAAGGCGCGGCCGGCAGCCTGCCGCGTCGACGTGATCGGCTGCAGCCGCGCCTGCGGCCAGGTGAGGTCCTGGCGCGCGTTGGCGTACTGCGCATAGCCGGTGGCATCGATCGGCACCACCCAGTTGTGCGAGTCGCTGCCGCCGTACATGAACAGGCACACCAGCGCCTTGTAGCCGCCGCCGGTGTCGGCGGCCTGCACTTTCTGGGAGGCGAGCGCGGCCATGCCGGCCAGCCCCATCGCCAGCGTCGAGCCGGCCTTCGCTGCGGCCAGCCCCTGGGCGGCACGGAGGAATTCGCGTCGGGAAGCATTCATCGTGTTCTTCCTTCGTGGCCGCGCCTCAGCGCTGCACCAGGTATTCGGGCGCCGACATCGCGACGTAGACGGCGATGCGGGCGCGGTTGCGGTGGCTCGCGGCGTCGCTGCCGGAGACGCCGGCCACGGCGTCGGCGATGTCGGCTCGCAGCGCCGGCGACATGCGGCCGGTGAACAGCAGCAGGTCGAGGTTGCGCAGCAGCGCGCCGAGGTCGCCGGCGGTCGTCATCACGATCTGCGGCGCCAGCGTTGCCGAGACGTCGGGGCCGTTGTTGCCCGAGCCGATGCCGCTGCCGGCCATCGCCTCGACGCGGTTGACCCACTGCACGGTGGTCGACTCGTTGACGATCTGGAACTCCGGCGCGGTGGCGCCGTTCTGCGCGAACACCGTTCCCGGCGGGATGTAACCCGGGCGGAAATAGCTGAACACCGAAGACGGATAGAGCGCGCGCTGCGAAAGTGGCTCGAGTTCGCTCGCCATCTGGAATTCGCCGCTGGCCGAGGTGGCGCCCATCGCGCGCGCCCATTGCGCGACGCGCAGGACAGGCTCGCGCAGCTTGCCGAACAGCGCCGGCTGCGCCGCGGCGAAGCGCGCCTCGGGGTCGAGCAGCACCGCGCGAACCACCGCCGCCATGTCGCCGCGCACGCCGCGGCCGTTGTTGTCGAACGCCGCCGCGACGCGGCCGACGTAGGCGGTGCTCGGCTCGCTGGTGACCAGGCGCTGGATCAGCTGGCGGCCGATGAACGGCCCGACGTTGGGGTGGCGGTGCAGCGCGTCGAGCGCGATGCGAAGCCGCTCGTGGTGGCCGACGTTGCCCGGGATCGTCACGCCCCAGGGCTTGCCCTCCCACAGGCGCACCTCGGCGGTGGAGAACTGGCCGGGGTAGGACTTCATCGGCTGCAGGTCGATCAGCCGGTCGTTGGCGGCGCGGTAGTCGGGGTTGCCGTTGCGGAAGCGGTTCGCCGTCAGCTCGTTGTCGGGGAAGCCCCAAGACCAGCCGGTGAAGACCTTCGCGAGCGCCATCACGTCGGCGTTGTTGTAGGTCTCGATCGCCTGGCCCTGGGCGTCGAGCTTCAGCGTGCCGTCGCGGTTCAGCTCGTAGAGGCCGATCGACAGCAGCTGCTGCACCTCGCGTGCGTAGTTCTCGTCGGGAAGCCGGCCGGTGGCCGGGTCCTCCTTGCGGTTGCGGATGTGCGAGAGGTAGATCCCCATCGCCGGCGACAGCGAGATGTCCTGGATCAGGTCGCGGTAGTTGCCGAAGGCATGCCGGTTCAGCAGGTCGAGGTAGTTGGCGTAGGCGCGCGAGTGCGAGTAGAGGTTCGAGTCCTGCTGCGAGATGACGAAGATCTGGTGCAGCGCAAACGCCACCCGCTTGCGCAGCTGGTCGGGCGCGGTGGCGGCGGTGGCCCAGAAGCGCTGGCCGACCCAGTTTGGGGTGTAGTTCTTGCCGTTCGGCCGCCAGTCGTCGCCGAGTGCGTACTTCGACTGGACGTAGTCGACGAAGTCGGCGCGGTACGGGATCGCGAGCTGCTCGTCGATCCACTTCGAGAAGCCGGCGGTGCCGGTGAGTGTGCCGGCGCCACCGGTGCTCGAAATCGGCAGGTCCCGCGCGAGCATCTGCGCCAAGCGGTCGACCTCGGCCGAGGTCGGCCCGAACGAGGCCTGAAGCAGGAAGCGCGCGGCCTCGACCTTGCGGGCGAGCGTCGAGTCGCCGGCGGGCTCCGCGGGCCAGGTGAGCCTCAGCGCACCGTTGCTCGTGATCGCGCTCTGCCCGGGAATGGTGTCGAGGCCGTCGAACGCGCGTGCGCCGCTGCCCTTGTCGATGACCGTACCCGGCATGTACGGCAGGATCATCGTCGGCCCGCCGGCGAGGTAGGCGACGTAGAGGTTGCGGTCTTCGCTGCCGACCTTGGCGTCGTTGGTGTAGACGACGTCGACCTTTGAGCCTTGCTTCACCTGCGCGGCGGGGAAGCTGAAGTCGGCCCAGTCGGTGCTGCGAACCTCGGTTCTGGCGACGACGACGCCGTCGACGCGGATGTCGACCATCGCCCCCACGCCGCCTTGCAGCGTGGCCTTCGCGCGCAGCAGCAGCGTTCGTGGGGTCGGTGCTGCCGAGTAGCCTCCGCTGCTGAAGCCGCCACTGCTGCCGGAGGTCGGCGCCGTGCCGGTGGCGGGTGTCGTGGTCGATGCCGTGGGGGTGGCCGTGGCGGTGGTGCTGCTGCTGGTGACCGTGATGTCGCCGGCGCTCAGGCTGGCCACCGACGGCGGCGCTCCGGCGGCCGCTGCGTCGGGTGCCGCGGCCGGCCCGCTCGGGGCTTCGTCACCGCCGCCGCAGGCGGCCAGCAGCGCTGCGGCCAGCAATGCCGGCGCCCAGCGAAGGTCCTGGGAGAGCTGGTTCATTCGACTTCCTCGCTCCGAAGTGAGCGGCCATTGCAGCCGAATGCCCGGTGCGAATGTGAAGATATGCGTCGGCAGCGGTAAGCCGACGTGTCGCCGCGTAACGCCGCGGTTGGTGATTACCCGAACGCGCGCAGAAAGCCCGCCGGGTGCTTCGTCAGGGCCACAGAGACGATGTAGGCGAAGACCGCGAGCGCTGCCAGCCAGGCAGCGGCACGCAGCACCATCGGCCGTCCCGGCTTCAGCGCCAGCATGCCGAGCCCGATGTACGCGAGCAGCGCGGCGATCTTCGCCGTCAGCCAGGGCGAGTTGCCCGGCGTGAAGCCAGCGATGAAGGCGAGCCACAGCGCCGAGACCAGCAGCACGGTGTCGACGACATGCGGCGCGGTGCGCACGAGCCGGTGCTGCAGCCAGCCGGCGCCGCGCAGCATGCCGAGACCGCGCGCGAAGAAGCCGGCCACCGACAACGCCGCCGCCGCCTGGTGCACGACCTTGAGCGCCGCGTAGTGCTCGCCCAACCGCCGCCCTTCAGCCGATGCGCCGCAGTGCCACGACCATGCGATCGAACAGCCGGCCGTACGGGGGGTAGAGCAGCGCGCCGCCGCTGAACGGGCTCTGGTGGAAGACGCCGGTCTCCTTGCTGAACGTGCGGAAGCCCCATTCGCCGTGGTAGGCGCCGATGCCGCTGGCGCCGACGCCGCCGAACGGCAACTCCTCCTGGCCGACATGCCACAGCGTGTCATTGACGGTCACGCCGCCGGCGACCGTGCCCCGCAGCACGCGGTCGCGCTCGGCGCGGTCGCTGCCGAACCAGTACAGCGCGAGCGGCCGCTCGTGCTGGTTGACATGCGCAAGCGCATCGTCGATGCGGTCGTAGGGCAGCACCGGCAGGATCGGTCCGAAGATCTCCTCCTGCATCAGCTTCATGCGCGCGTCGGCGCCGATCACCGCCACCGGTGGCAGCTTGCGCGAGCCACCTCCGCGACCGGCCTCGTCGTGCAGCGGCACGACGCGCGCGCCGAGCGAACGCGCCTCGTCGACCATCGCGTTCAGCCGCGCCAGGTGGCGGTCGGTGGCGATGCTCGTGTAGTCGGGGTTGCTCTCGATCGCCGGGTAGAGCTTTCTCGTCGCCCGCTTCAGCGCGTCGACGAAGGTTTCGAGCTGCGGGCGCGGCACCAGCGCATAGTCGGGCGCGATGCAGGTCTGGCCGGCGTTTAGCAGCTTGCCGGCGGCGATCTTCAGCGCGCTGCCTTCGAGGTCGCAGCGCGCCGACACGATGGCCGGAGACTTGCCGCCGAGCTCGAGCGTCACCGGCGTCAGGTTGGCCGCCGCAGCCAGCGCCACCTGGCGGCCGACCGCGGTCGAGCCGGTGAACAGCAGGTGGTCGAAGGGCAGCGAGACGAAGGCGCGGCCGACCTCGGCATCCCCGGTGACGACACACATCTCGTCGGCCGAGAAGGTCTCGGCGACCTTGACGCGCAGCAACTCCGAGAAGCGCGGGCCGATCTCGCTCGGCTTGACCATCACACGGTTGCCGGCAGCCAGCGCCGCCACCACTGGCGCCAGCGCCAGCATCGCGGGGTAGTTCCAGGGGCTGACGATGCCGACCACGCCGAGCGGCTGGCGCATCAGCCGGTTGTGGCCGGGGCGGAAGATCAGCGAGGTGGGTGCGCGGCGGGTCTTCATCCAGCCGCGCAGGTGGCGGCGCGCGTGCGCGATCGCCAGCTGCACCGGCAAGATGTCGGCCAGCTGCGTCACCTGCGCCGGCCGGTGCCCGAAGTCGGCCGACACCGTGGCGGCGATCTCGCCGGTCATGCGCGCGACCATCGCGTCCAGCCTTCGCAGGCGGTCGATCCGCACCGCGTGGCTGGGGTCGCGCTCGGCCTCGAAGCCGGCGCGCAGCCGCGCGAAAGAGGCGTGCAACGCCTCGTGCACCGGGTCGGCCCTGTGCTGCAACACCGCGCTCATTGGCAGTCCTTCCTAGGCAAACGAACCCGGCATCATAGGCCGCAGGATGCTGCGGCCGCGGCGGGCAGAATGGAGGTTTGTCTCCAATCCGAGGTGCTCGAATGTCGTCGGGAAAGATCCTCGTCGCCCAGGGTGGCGGCCCCACCGCGGTGATCAACCAGTCGCTCGTCGGCGTCGTGCTCGAGGCGCGGCGGCACCAGCGCGTGACGCGCGTCTACGGCGCGCGCCACGGCGTGCGCGGCATCGTCGGCGAGGACTTCGTCGACCTCACGCAGGAGACCAGCCACAACCTCGAGCTGGTGGCCGGCACGCCGGCGTCGGCGCTGGGCAGCACACGCGACAAGCCCGACCTGAAGTACTGCCAGCAGATCTTCGAGGTGCTGCGCGCGCACGACATCGAGCACTTCTTCTACATCGGCGGCAACGATTCCGCCGACACCGTGCGAATCGTCGCCGAGGAGGCCGCGAAGGCCGGCTACCCGCTGCGCAGCATCCACATCCCGAAGACGATCGACAACGACCTCGTCGGCAACGACCACACGCCGGGCTTCCCATCGGCGGCGCGATTCGTCGCGCAGGCCTTCGCCGGCGCCAACCTAGACAACGCGGCGCTGCCCGGGGTCTATGTCGGTGTCGTGATGGGCCGGCATGCCGGCTTTCTGACCGCCGCCAGTGCGCTCGGCAAGAAGTTCCCGGACGACGGCCCGCACTTGATCTACGTGCCCGAGCGCACCTTCGCACTCGAGAAGTTCCTCGCCGACGTCAAGGACGCCTACGCGCGCCACGGCCGCTGCATGATCGCCGTCAGCGAAGGCATCCACGACGCCAGCGGTCGGCCGATCGCCGCCCAGCTTGCGAAGGCGCTCGAGCACGACGCGCACGGCAACGTGCAGCTGTCGGGCACCGGCGCGCTGGCCGATCTGCTGTGCGAGGAGATCAAGGCCAAGCTCGGCATCAAGCGCGTTCGCGGTGACACCTTCGGCTACCTGCAGCGCAGCTTCATCGGCTGCGTCAGCGACGTCGACCAGCGCGAGGCGCGCGAGGTCGGCGAGAAGGCCGTGCAGTACGCCTTCTGGGGCGAGAGCGACGGATCGGTGGCGATCAAGCGCACCGGCTTCTACTCGGCCGACTTCGGGCTGCAGCCGCTCGCCGCGGTGGCCGGCAAGACGCGCACGATGGAGGACGGGTTCATCGCCGAGTCGGGCACCGACGTCACCGACGCCTTCCGGCTCTACCTGAGGCCGCTGCTCGGCTCCGGCATGCCCGATGCCTTCAGGCTGCGCGGGGCCCGGGTCGAGAAGGTGCTGAAGAAGTGAGGCCTGGCGGCATGGGCCGCCGACGCGACGGCATGTCGGGTCCCGACGCCGGGCCGCCAGGCCCTACTCGAGCTTGATGCCCCGCTCGAGCACGATGCGCCGCCACTTCGCGGTGTCGTCGCGCACGCGCTCGGCAAAACGCTGCGCGCTGCCGCCGGTGGGCTCGGCACCGATGCGGGCCAGCCGCTGGCGGACCTCCGGCTCGGCGAGCACGGCGTTGACCGCCTGGTTGATTCGCGACACGACCTCCGGCGGCACCCCCTTCGGGCCGTAGAGCCCGAACCAGGTCGTGGCCTCGTAGCCCGGCAGCACGTCGGCCACCGGCGGCAGCTCGGGTGCGAGTGGCGTTCGCGCGAGGCTCGTCACCGCCAGCGCGCGGACCTTGCCGTCGCGTGCCGCCGGCAGCCCGGTGACGAGCGAGTCGAACAGCAGGTCCACCGTGCCCGCGATGAGGTCGATCATCGCCGGCGCCGTGCCGCGGTAGGGGATGTGGACCATGAAGATCCCGGCCTCGGCCTTGAAGTACTCGGTGGCCAGGTGAACGATGGTGCCGTTGCCGCTGGAGGCATAGCTGAATCGCTGCGGCTGGCGCCGAACGGCGTCGATCAGCTCGCGCAGCGTGCGTGCCGGCGAGCTGTTCGGAACCAGCACCACACCCGGCGCGTCGGCCACCGCGACGATCGGCGTGAAATCGGCGGCCGGGTCGTAAGGCAGCCGCGGAACCAGCACCGGTGCGATGCTGTGCGTGCTGCTGGTGGCCAGCAGCAGCAAATGGCCGTCGGGCGCCGACTTCGCGACCGATTCGGCGCCGATCCCGCCGCCCGCGCCCGGCCGGTTCTCCACCACCATCGGCTGGCCGAGCCGCTCACCGAGCCGCGGCGCGAGCGTGCGCGCAAGCGTGTCCGCCGGCCCGCCGGCGGCGAAGGGCACCACGAGGTGGACGGGCCGCGTCGGCCAGGCCTGCGCCGACGCCCAGCCCGGCAGCAGTGCGGACAGGAGGCCGAACCCCATGGCGGTACGGCGCCCGCGCGCCCCTGGTGTGCGACACAGAATGACCATCGGCCCTCCAGGAACACGCGGCCGCCGCGACGCGGTTTTTGCCTGGGCACTTGACTGCCGCCCTTGCCGGCCTGGCGCGAGCCGTGTTCTGATACCCCGGCCTGCATGCCAACGGCGGCCGCTGGTGCGATCTTCTCACCACTCCAGAACCCCGTGAACGAACCCGCGGAGATCGAGCGCCTTCGCGCCGCGTGGCGCGACGCCGAACGTCGGCTGCAGGCGGTGGTCGAGATGTCCGGGCCGCATATCGGCACCTTCGAGTTCGAGCTCGATGCCGTGGGCCGGCTGATCTTCGTCGGCGCCGACGCCACCGCGGCCCGGCTCGTCACGGTGGCCCATGCGGGCCACTTCGGGAAGCCGCTGCTCGAGGTCTTCACCGGCATGGCGGGCACCGAGCTGCCGGAGGCGCTGCTCGAGACGGCACGCAGCGGCAAGGTTCTCGGCGAGCGCAGCTTCGTCCCGCCCGGCACGAGGCTGGCGCGGGCCTTCGAGCTGTTTGCCTTCCAGTCGGCACCGCGACGGGTGACGATGAAGTTCTGGGAGAGCACGCGCGCCACCGAGACGCAGGAGATCGCACGTCGCAACCAGGAGCTGCTGACGCGCGTCTTCTCGGAGAGCCCGGTCGCGATCGCGCTGGTGCGCGAGGCCGACGACCTCGTCGTCGACGTCAATGCGCAGTGGTCGCGGCTGACCGGCTTTGCGCGCGAGGAGGCGCTCGGCCACTCCGCGCAGGGCCTCGGCCTCTGGCCGCGAGGCGCCAGCCTGGTGGCGGCACTGTCGGCCGCGCCCGGCGCGGTTCAGGACCTGCCGCTGCCGTTCACCACCCCTGACGGCCGCTCGCTCAGCCTGTCGCTGCATGGCGCGGTGATCGTCATCGGCGGCGTGCGGCACTTCCTCGTCTACCTGACCGACCTCACCGCCTGGCACGCCGCCGAGGCCGAACTGAAGCGGTTGAACGCCGAGCTCGAGCAGCGCATTCAGCAGCGCACCGCCGAACTGGCGCGGGCGCGCGACGAGGCCGAGCGCCACAGCCGCGCGAAGTCGGAGTTCCTCTCCGGCATGAGCCACGAGCTGCGCACGCCGATGAACGCCATCCTCGGCTTCGGCCAGTTGCTCGATGCCGAGGCGTCGCAAGGGCTGACGGCGCGGCAGCATGGCTACGTGCGGCAGATCCTGCGCGCCGGCCGGCACCTGCTCGAGCTGATCACCGAGGTGCTCGACCTCGCGCGAATCGAGGCCGGCAAGCTGCAGGTCAGCCTCGAACCGGTGTACCTGGCGACGGTGCTCGACGAGTGCCTGATGCTGATGCAGCCGGTGGCCGCGGAGCACGGTGTCACGCTGCTGCCGACGGCGCCCGCCGACTGCCGCTGCCACGTGCGTGCCGACCGCATGCGCCTGCGGCAGGTGCTGCTGAACCTGCTGTCGAACGCGATCAAGTACAACCGCGAGGGCGGGCGGGTCTGGGTGGCCTGCAGCGCCGACGGCGCTCGGGCGCGGATCGGCGTCACCGACACCGGCCCCGGGCTCAGCGTCGAGCAGCAGCGCCGGCTGTTCCGGGACTTCGAGCGGCTCGACGCCGACCGCGACGAGATCGAGGGCAGCGGCATCGGTCTCGCGCCGAGCCGCCGCCTGGTGATGCTGATGAACGGCGAGATCGGCGTCGACAGCGAGCCCGGAAGCGGCAGCACGTTCTGGGTGCGGCTCCCGCTCGCCGAGCCGGCGGCTGCGCCGGCGGCGGTTTCGACCGCTGCATCGGCCACCGTGCCGGCGCCGGAGACCGCTGTCACGCGGACCGTGCTCTATGTCGAGGACAACCCGGCCAACGTCGCGCTGATGGAAGCCGCGCTCGCGCAGCGGCCGGGTGTGCGGCTGGTCACCGCGGCGCTGCCGCAGCTCGGCCTCGACATCGCGCGCGCCTCGCCGCCCGACCTGATCCTGCTCGACATCCAGCTCCCGGGAATGGACGGCTTCGAGCTGCTGCGCCGCCTGCGGCAGGCCGAGTCGACGCGCCGCGTTCCGGCGGTGGCGATCAGCGCCAACGCGATGCCGGCCGACGTCGAGCGTGGGCTCGCTGCCGGCTTCGCGCGTTACCTGACGAAGCCGCTCGACCTGAACAGGCTGCTGCAAGCAGTCGACGAGCTGGTCTGGAGTTGATCCGGCACTGCCGGGCAACCCGAATCCGGGCGGGCGGCGGCGAGGTGCGGTGTGCCGGGGTGAGGCCTACTTCAGCCGCGGCAGCACCGCCTTGAAGCGCGGGTGCTCGCAGCTGCGGAGCCACTCGAAGGCCACCATCTCGAAGGCGACGATGCCGGCGCCGGCGTCGCGCAGCCGCTGCATCGCGAGCCGGTGGTGCTGCGGGCGGCGCGAGCCGCAAGCATCGGCCACCACCCACACCGTGTAGCCGGCGCGCAGCAGCCCGAGCGAGGTCTGCATCAGGCAGACATGGGCCTCGCAGCCGGCGACCACCACCTCGCGTGGCGGCGGCGTTCGGGCATCGCGAATCAGGTCGAGCAGACCGTCCTTGCAGCCGTCGAAGTGCATCTTCGCGAGCATCGTGCCGCAGGCGCGGCGCACCGCGTCGTCGTTGGGGCCGAGGCCCTTCGGGTTCTGCTCGGTGCCGATCACCGGCACGCCGAGTTCGTTCGCCACCGCGGCCAGCCGCAGGCCGAGCGCGAGCACTTGTTCGCCGCCGTGGATGGCCGGCATCAGGCGCTGCTGGTAGTCGACGAGCACGAGCACCCCCTCGCGGGCGTCGATCAGGCGGGCGCGCGGCATCTCCATCGCCGCGATGATGTTCCAGAATGCCCCGATGAACGCCACGCTGCCGAACACCGCCCTCGCCACCGTCGAGATCAAGGCCTTCGTGCCGGCGAGCGACTTCGAGCGCTCGAAGCGCTTCTACCTCGACCTCGGATTCGAGGTTCCGTGGAGCGACGGCGAGCTGGCCTACGTCCGCCACGGCGACACCGCGTTCCTGCTGCAGGCCTTCGACGCTCCGGGGTTCGCGGCCAGTTTTCAGATGCACCTGCTGGTGGAGGATGCCGACGCCTGGCATGCACATGTGCTGGCGTCGGGCGTGGCCGAGCGCTACGGCGTGCAGGTCGGTGAGCTGCAGGACCAACCCTGGCACATGCGCGACTTCACGCTCTTCGACCCCGGCAGCGTGCTCTGGCGCATCGCGCACAAACTGCCGCGCGAAGGTGCGGGCTGAACCCGGTCGTGGCGGGTCAGCCGTCGCGGCCGTTGCGCCGCGCCGCCCAGTAAGTGGCGCCTTCGGTGCCGTAGGTCTCGGCGTGCGGCTCATCGAGCTTCAGCGCGAAGCGGTCGCCGGCACGCAGGTGCTGCGTCTGTCCCCGGCACTCGAGCCACATCTCGCCCTGCACCACCAGCGCCTCCACCGAGAAAGGGTGGCTGTGCGTCGGCACCTGCTGGCCGGCCGGCCACACCCGCTGCTGCACCTCGTCGAAGCCGGCGGCGAGTGCACGGGCCTGGTAGTCGTCGAAGCTGGGCAGCGGGGTCATCGTCGGGCCTCTTGCCGGCGGGGCGCGGGCCGGGGTCGCGCGGCATCGTAGCGGCAGGGCGTAAGCTGTGCATGCGAGCCTCGAACCCATCGCTGGAAACGCGTGAAACCCGAACCCTCCTTGCACGACCAGCCGGTGGGCGACAAGCCGGCGCGGCAGCGCTTGATTGCCGGTTCGATCGGGTTCACGGTGCCCGGGACCGTGGCGCTGATTGTGTTGGCCTATGCGGCGCTACCGCCCCTGGGGGGCATGGAAGAGCGTCTCGCCCGCGTCGTGCTCGCTCTGCAATGGCTGCCGGTGGCGATGCTGCCGTACGCGGCGGTGTGCCTGACGATCGCCACCGTGCGCTTCTTCGAGGGCGCGCACAACCCGCTGCTGGGCGAGGAAGGCGAGCGGCTGCAGGTCCACTGCCGGGCAATGCAGAACACGCTCGAGCAGCTGGTGTGGTTCGCGCTGTGCCTGTTGCCGGTGGCCGCTTGGCTGCCCGCCACGCAGGCGCGGCTGGTGCCGGTGCTGTGCGTGGCCTTCGCGCTCGCGCGGCTGCTGTACTGGTGGGGTTACCTGCGCCGCGGCACGCTCGGGCGCGCGCCCGGCGTGCAGTGCACGTTCGCGATCAACGTGCCGCTGCTGGTGGTGGCCTTGTGGGGGCCGCTGCGCGACGTCGTCTCCTGATCGGCCACTGAAGGGCGGTGCGCCCGGTTCCCGCTGCGGGGGACGACCCGAGGCACGGAACTTGCGCCGCTCCCGACCGTGAGCCCCGAGACAACCGCCACCGCCGACGCACCCGCGCTGCGCGTGCTGCTGATCGACGACGGTGCGCACCGCGTCGCGCTGATCCGTGACGAACTCACGCGCCAGGGACACCTCGTCGTCGGCGTGCTCGAGGAGGCGCTGCTGATCCACGACTGCGTCGAGCGGCTGCGCCCCGACGTGGTGATCGTCGATGCCGAATCACCTTCGCGAGACACCCTCGAGCACCTGGCCGCGGTGTCGGGCACCAGCCCGCGGCCCGTGGTGGTGTTCGCCGAGGACCCGAGCGACGAGCCGATGCGCGATGCGCTGCGTGCCGGCGTCAGCGCCTACGTGATCGCCGGGCTGCAGCCGCAGCGGCTGATGCCGGTGCTGCAGGTGGCGATCGCACGCTTCGAGCAGGACCGCGCGCTGCGCGGCCAGCTCGTCGCTGCCGAGACGCAGCTCTCGGAGCGCAAGCTGATCGAGCGCGCCAAGGGCATCCTGATGAACGACGTGGGCCTGAGCGAAGAACAGGCCTTCCGCCACCTGCGCAAGCTGGCGATGGACCGCGGGCAACGCCTGGCGCAGGTGGCCGAGCGTGTGGTGCAGGCGCGCGAGCTGTTGAAGCCACCCGGCTGACGAACGCCCCCGCGGCGTGCCCTTGTTGCGCCGCACCAAGCCGACGCATGGCTGCCCGCGCGCGGCGCCCAACTGGTGCAGATCACGCTCCGCCGCGCCTGCATCGGGCTGGCACGGCACGTGCATGACCCCGGCCGGAGACTGCGCACAACGGCGTGCGTGGTGCATCGAGGGTTCGGGCAAAGGCGTCCGGCCAGCCGGCTTCCCGCCACAGGTGGCGGGCCGGTGGTCGCGGCGCCTTTTTCTTTTGGTCTTGAATCGCTGGGAGTCACGAGCATGGTCGTCGGGCGCGGAGGTCTGATGAGTGAGGAACGCAGGCAGTTCATCAAGGGGTCGGCGGCCTTGGCCGCCGGCGCGGGCGTCAACCCGGGGGTGTGGGCCGCCGGCTCCGACGCCCCCGAGAAGAAGGAGGTGCGGATCGGCTTCATCCCGCTCACCGACTGCGCGTCGGTGGTGATGGCGGCGGTGAACAAGTTCGACGAGAAGTACGGCGTCAAGATCGTGCCCACCAAGGAGGCGAGCTGGGCCGGCGTGCGCGACAAGCTGGTCAACGGCGAGCTCGACATGGCGCATGTGCTGTGGGGGCTGGTCTACGGCGTGCACCTCGGCGTCAGCGGTCCGAAGAAGGACATGGCGATCCTGATGAACCTGAACCACAACGGCCAGGCGATCACGCTGTCGAAGAAGCTCGCCGACAAGGGCGCGGTAGACGGCGCCAGCCTCGCCAAGCTGATGGCCACCGACAAGCGCGACTACACCTTCGCGCAGACCTTTCCGACCGGTACGCACGCGATGTGGCTGTACTACTGGCTGGCGTCGGCGGGCATCAACCCGATGAAGGACGCCAAGGTCATCACCGTGCCGCCGCCGCAGATGGTGGCCAACATGCGCGTCGGCAACATGGATGGCTACTGCGTCGGCGAGCCGTGGAACCACCGCGCCATCATCGACGGCATCGGCGTCACCGCGGTGACGACGCAGGACATCTGGAGAGACCACCCGGAGAAGGCGCTCGGCACCACTGCCGAGTTCGCGAAGAAGCACCCCAACACCTGCCGCGCGGTGATCGCTGCAGTGCTCGAAGCCGGCCGCTGGATCGACGCCGGGCTGCAGAACAAGAACAAGATGGCCGAGGTGGTGGCCGACAAGGCCTACGTCAACACCAGCGTCGACGCGATCAACCAGCGCATCCTCGGCCGCTACCAGAACGGCCTCGGCAAGACCTGGGACGACCCCCACCACATGAAGTTCTTCAACGACGGGGCGGTGACCTACCCCTACCTCTCCGATGGCATGTGGTTCCTGACGCAGCACAAGCGCTGGGGCCTGATCAAGGAGCACCCGGACTATCTGAAGGTGGCGCGCGAGATCAACCAGATCGAGCTCTACAAGCAAGGCGCCGCTGCCGCCAGGGTGGCGCTGCCGAAGAGCGAGATGCGATCGAGCAAGCTGATCGACGGTGTCGTCTGGGACGGCAAGGAGCCGGCGAAGTACGCCGACGGCTTCAAGGTGCGCACCGGCGCGGCCGCGTGACCCGGAGGAGGACGACGATGGTCAGTGCCGTCTTCCACTCGCCGCGCGAGGCCGCGGCGATGCTCGATGCCGAGCCTCCGGCCGGCGTGCGCGCCACGCCGCGTGTGCCTGCGGCGGCGCCCGCCGCAGATGCAAACGCGGCGGCTCCGTCCGGCGCCGGCGCACCGGCCGCCGCGCTGCCGATGCGCGCCGCGACACCGCGCGATCCCTACGACTGGCGTGCGCTTGCCGGCAAGGTGCTGCCGCCGATCGTCGGCCTGGCGCTGCTCGTCGGCGTGTGGGCGATGCTGACGCAGAAGGGCGGCTCCTTTCCCACGCCGGCCGCCACCTTCGATGCCGCCTGGAAACTCTTCGCCGACCCTTTCTACCGCAACGGGCCGAACGACCAGGGCATCGGCTGGAACGTGCTGAACTCGCTGCAGCGTGTCGGCATGGGCTTCGGGCTGGCGGCGCTGGTCGGCATCCCGCTCGGCTTCGCGATCGGCCGCTTCGCGACGCTCAATGCGATGGTGCAGCCGCTGATCAGCCTGCTCAAACCGGTGTCGCCGCTGGCCTGGCTGCCGATCGGGCTGCTGGTGTTCAAGGCCGCCAACCCGGCGGCGATCTGGACGATCTTCATCTGCTCGATCTGGCCGATGGTCATCAACACCGCGGTCGGCGTCCAGCGCGTGCCGCAGGACTACCTGAACGTCGCGCGCGTGCTCAACCTCAGCGAATGGCGCATCGCGACGCGAATCCTGCTGCCGGCGGTGATGCCCTACCTGCTGACCGGCGTGCGGCTGTCGGTGGGCACCGCATGGCTGGTGATCGTCGCCGCCGAGATGCTGACCGGCGGCGTCGGCATCGGCTTCTGGGTGTGGGACGAGTGGAACAACCTCAACGTCGCACACATCATCGTCGCGATCTTCGTCATCGGCGTCGTCGGTTTGCTGCTCGAGTGGCTGCTGATGGCGCTGGCCCGCCGCTTCGAGTACGCATGAGGGGTGCACGATGAAACCGATGCTGAAGATCGACGGCGTGGGAATGACCTTCGCCACCAAGCGCGGCCCCTTCGTCGCGCTGCGCGACATCCACCTCGAGGTGGCGCGCGGCGAGTTCGTCGCGCTGATCGGCCACAGCGGCTGCGGCAAGAGCACGCTGCTCAACCTGGTGGCCGGGTTGACGACGCCGACCACCGGCGTGCTGCTGCTCGACGACCGCGAGCTGAAGGGCCCGGGGCCGGACCGTGGCGTGGTGTTCCAGAACCACTCGCTGCTGCCGTGGCTCTCGTGCACCGACAACGTCTACCTCGCGGTCGAGCGGGTGTTCGGCGGCCAGGAGGGCCGCGCGCAGCTGAAGGCGCGCGCGCTCGCCGCGCTCGAGTTGGTCGGGCTGACGCACGCGAAGGACAAGCTGCCGGGCGAGATCTCGGGCGGCATGAAGCAGCGGGTCGGCATCGCACGCGCGCTGGCGATGGAACCCAAGATGCTGCTGATGGACGAGCCCTTCGGCGCGCTCGACGCGCTGACGCGCGCGCGGCTGCAGGACGAGCTGATGAAGATCGTCGCCGCGACCGGATCGACGGTGATGATGGTGACCCACGATGTCGACGAGGCTGTGCTGCTGTCCGACCGCATCGTGATGATGACCAACGGCCCGGCAGCGACGATCGGCGAAGTGCTGCCGGTGCCGCTGCCGCCGCTCAGGGTGTCGCCGCGAAACCGGCTCGAGATGGCGCACGACAAGGGCTACCTCGAAACCCGTGAGTCGGTGCTCGAGTTCCTCTACCGCAAGCAGGCGCACGTCGAGGCGGTGGCCGCCTGACGCCAGCGGCGGTGGTCAGGCCAGCAGAACCTGCAGGCTGTGCTCGCAGCTCTCGGTCAGCCGCTCGAGCTGCGCCAGCAGCGCGTCGCCGCCGTTGACGAGTGCGCCGGCGTCGGCGGCGCGCAGTGCGCGCAGCAGCGTGAGCCAGCCGTCGCGCGCGGCGTCGAGTGCAGCCCGGATCTCGGGCGACGACAGCGGCGAGGCCTCGATCTCGCGCATCACGCGCTCGAACTCGTCCATCGTCGTGTGCAGCCTTGTGCTGCGCGCGGCGTCGGCGTCGAAGGCGGCGAGCAGCGCGTCCTTGACGATGCGCTGCGTGCGCATGCGCTGGCTGCCGCAGAGGTTGACGATTGCCAGCGCGCGGCTCGTGCCCTGGTCCTCGAGCGCCGCCGTCAGGCGTTGCGCACTTTGCAGCAAAGCCTCGGCGCGCTCGTCGGCGCGCGCCACGGCCGCGGCATCGGCGCGGCGCTGCAGCGCCTCGTTCAGCGCCGCCCAGGCCGACTGCGATTGCACCAGCGCCGCCGCCGCGTCGCCATCGAGTCCCAGCGTCGCGAGGTGCTCCAGGTGCTGCTGCAACTGCGCTGCGGCCTGCTGCTGCAGCGTGCGGGCGCGCGCCGCATCGACGCGCAGCAGCCGCTGCGCGGCCAGCGCTACCAGCCGCTGAGAAAGCATGCGCAGCCGCCCTGCGCGATTCACCGCCTCGGCCTGCCGCGCGCTGTCGATCACCGCACGCGCCACCTCGCCGAGCTTCAGGTTGGCGTGCATCGCGGTACCGCGCAGCAGCTTGAAGGCGTCGTCCTCGGCGATGCCGCGGGCCGCCATCAGCAGGCCCTTCGCGCGGTCGACGAACTTGCGCTCGTCGAGCAGCGAGCGTGTGCGCAGCACCTCGGCGCCGAGCGCGGCCTCGCGTGTATGGCGCGCCTGCGCGGCGGCGAGCCAGGCTTCGAGGTGCTGACGCCCGACCTGAGCGGACCAGGCACAGACGCCCGCCTCGACGAGCGCGCGTGCCGCGGCAGCGTCGACCCAGGGTGCGATCACGCTCACCGCACAAGGTGGCGCGCCGGCCCACGCGCCCAGCGCCTGCCACAGGCCGGTCTCGCCCTCGGGCAGGGAGCAGACGACCTGTTGCGGTGCGACATCCGCCACCTGCCGCACCAGCGTGAGGCAATCACCCGTGAAAACCTGCTCGGCGCCGGCCTCGCGCAGCTGGTCAGCCAGGGCCTCGGCATCGTCGCGGCGGTTGCCGATCACGAGCAACGGCGCGGGGAAACGGGGGGCGCTCGACATGCCGAGAGCTTACGGCGCTGGCCGCAGGCACGGCACTTGCGAGATCCCGGCCGTGGTGTAACGACGCACCACCCGCGCCGGCCGTTCGCGCCGGCGTGTGCTGCCCGCCTCGCGCGTGCCCGCGGACTCGACCTGTCGCGGCGACGCGGGGCCCCACCCCACCGCAGATGCCCGCCGGCTCCGGCCGGCGGGTCGCTGCTTGCTGTGCCCCTGACGCCACGACATGTCCGCTTTCAAGACCTTCGTCCGCTCCGGCCACTGGCCGACGCTCGCGGCGTCGTTCCTGTACTTCGACTTCTGCTTCGCGATCTGGGTGCTCAACGGCGCGATGGCGCCCTTCATCAGCGAGACCTACGGCCTGAACGCGGCGCAGAAGGGCTTCATGGTCTCGGTGCCGATCCTCGCCGGCGCGCTGATGCGCTTCCCGCTCGGCGTGCTCGCGCAATACATCGGGCGCAAGAACGCGGCGATGGTCGAGATGGTGCTGATCGTCGCCGCGCTCGGCTTCGGCTATTTCTTCGTCGACAGCTACGACAGCGTGCTGGCGATGGGGGTGCTGCTGGGCATCGCCGGCGCCAGCTTCGGCGTTGCGCTGTCGCTCGGCTCGGGCTGGTACCCGCCGCGCTACAAGGGTCTGGCGATGGGCATCGCCGGCGCCGGCAACTCGGGCACCGTGCTCGCGGTGCTGTTCGCGCCGCCGCTCGCGCAGGCCTTCGGCTGGCAGACGGTGTACGGCCTCGCGGCGCTGTCGATGCTGCTGCCGCTGGCGGTGATGGCGTGGGCCGCGAAGGAGCCGCCCGACCGCGAGCCGCAGACGCTGCGCGAACACATGGCGTGCCTGTTCGAGAAGGACGGCTGGATCTTCAGCATGATCTACATCGTCACCTTCGGCGGCTTCATCGGCCTCGCGAGCTTCCTGCCGACCTACTTCCACGACCAGTTCAAGGTCACCAAGATCGAGGCCGGCCAGCTGACGATGCTGGCGACGCTGATGGGGTCGGCGGTGCGCGTCGTCGGCGGTCATGTCTCGGATCGCGTCGGCGGCGTCAACACGCTCACCGGCGTGCTGGTGCTGGTGGCCTCGACGCTGACGCTGTGCGGCCTGGCCGGGGGCTCGCTGGCGGCGACGACGCTGCTGTTCATGCTGTGCTTCGCCGCGCTCGGTGCCGGCAACGGCGCGCTCTTCCAGCTGGTGCCGCTGCGCTGGCCGCTGACGACTGCGGTGGCGGGCTCGATGATCGGCGAGATCGGCGCGCTCGGCGGCGGCTTCCTGCCCAACGCGATGGGGCAGAGCAAGCAGCTCACCGGCAGCTACCTCGGCGGCTTTCTCGCCTTCACGCTGCTGGCGCTGGCGATGCTGGTGATGCTGCGGTGGGTTCAGGTGCGCTGGACCCGCACCTGGGCCGAAAGAGGAGGCCGGGCGCGCCCGGCCTCCTCTTCGGCGAAGGCTCACCTCCGCGCAGCGGATGTGAAGGGCGAAGCCCGGCCGCAGCCAACGCGGGGGCTCCAGCATGAGTGACCCACTCCGCCTCCTGCTCCTAGCGAGGCAGGAACAGCAGCCAGACGATCAGCAGTGCGTTGAAGAGCACCGAGACGCCGAGCGCGATCTTCCACAGCGCTGCCGGGTCGCGCTTGACCAGCGGCGTGGCCAGCGGCGGCGCCAGCGGCCGCGAGGCACCGCGTTCGAGCGCGAGCACCAGCTCCTCGGCGGTCTCGAAGCGCTGCGCGGGGTCGCGCGCCACCGCCTTGGCCACCACATGGTCGAGCCAGATCGGCAGCTCGGGCCGGTGGCGCGAGGGCGGCAGCGGGTCGCGCCGGAAGCGCGCCAGCTGGTAGGGCTCGATCTCGCCGTACGGCAGCCGTCCGGTCAGCCAGCGGTAGAGCGTGACGCCGAGCGCGTAGAGGTCGCTGCCGGCGTCGGCCGGCGCCGGCTCGTCGGCCCACTGCTCGGGGTTGATGTAGCTCGGCGTGCCGGCGTGCAGCGTGCGCTGCACCTTCGGCTCGCGCCCCGAGACCGCGACGCCGAGATCGAGGATGCGCCACTGGCCATCATCGCCGAGGTGCAGGTTGGCGGGCTTGATGTCGCGGTGGACGACGCCGGCACGGTGCAGCCGGCCGAGCGCGCGGCCGATCGAGATCGCAGCCGCCACGATGTCGGCCGGCGTGTCGGCGCCGGCGCTGCCGTCGGCGATGCGCTGCTCGAGCGTGCGCCCGGCGTGCCAGTCGAAGACGGCGTAGAACGCGCTTGCGCCGCGCACCTCGTGCACGCGGACGAAGCCGCAGGCCTCGCCGGGACCGGTGCGCTCGGTCAGCCGCTGGCCGAGCCAGGCCTCGTGGGCGAGCATCGCGCGCTCCTCGGCGTCGGAGGCGCGGCTCTCGTGCAGCGCCTTGATCGCCACCAGCGAGCCCGTGCGCCCGTCGCGCGCCTGGTAGAGCCGGTGCACGCCGGTGTCGGCGACCTGCGCGGTGACGGTGTAGCCGTCGACGGTCTGGCCGACCGCCAGCCGCGGCAGCGCCGGCAACGCGCGCGCGGCGAGCAGCACGTCGTCGTAGCGGCCGGCGTCGAGGCCGCGCACCCGCAGCACCAGCGCGGTGGCGTTGTCGGCGGTGCCGGCGTCGATCGCGGCGCGTGTCAGCGCCTCGGCCACCGCCTGCGCGCCGCCGTCGCCGCGGCACAGCTCGGCGATGCGCCGCCGCGACAACGCGCCGTGAACGCCGTCGCTGGTCAGCAGCAGCAGGTCGCCGACCTGCAGCTCGCCCTGCAGGAAGTCGATCTGCACATGCTCGTCGAGGCCGATCGCACGCGTCAGCCGGCTGCCCACCGCCTCGCTGCCGGCGAGCGCATGGTCCTGCGTCAGCTGCGTGCACTCGCCGCCGCGCAGCAACCAGGCGCGCGAGTCGCCGACATGCGCCAGCGTCCAGCTGTGGCCGCGCAGCACCAGCGCGGTCAAGGTCGCGAGCGCGGTGCCGGCGTCGCGCGCCCAGGCGCGCCGGCGGTTGTGCTCGGCCAGCCAGGCGTTCTGCGCGCGGACCAGGCGGTCGAGCGCGACCGTGGTGTCCCAGGTCGGCGGCGTCGCGAAGTAGTCCTGCACCAGCGAGGCCACGCTGGTCTGCGCCGCGATGGTGCCGCCGCCACCACCCGAGACGCCGTCCGCCAGCGCCGCGATCCAGCCCAGCGGCGCGTCGGCGCCCTGCGGCCGCTGCACGGCGGCGAAGTCCTCGTTCTCCTCCCGCGGGCCTCGTTCGCTGGCGTGGCCGACATCGATGTCGAAGCTCATACCGACGATTGTCGGGCTGGCATCGCACTTGCAAGCCGAAGCACGGAACGAAGAGCCTGACGATGAAGAAGTCCAGACTGGTGATGGTCGGCAACGGCATGGCCGGCGTGCGCACGCTCGAGGAGCTGCTGAAGATCGCGCCCGACCTCTACGAGATCACGGTCTTCGGCGCCGAGCCGCACCCCAACTACAACCGCATCCTGCTGAGCCCGGTGCTCGCCGGCGAGCAGACGCTCGAGCAGATCGTGCTCAACCCGCTCGGGTGGTATGCCGAGAACGGCATCACGCTGCACGCCGGCCGCAAGGTGGTCAAGGTCGACCGCACCCGGCGCCGTGTGCTCGCCGACGACGGCACCGAGTCCGAGTACGACCGGCTGCTGCTGGCCACCGGCTCCAACCCCTTTGTGCTGCCGGTGCCGGGCAAGGACCTCGCCGGCGTCGTCAGCTACCGCGACATCGCCGACACGCAGTCGATGATCGACGCCGCGGCAAGGTACCGGCACGCGCTGGTGATCGGCGGCGGCCTGCTCGGGCTCGAAGCCGCCAACGGGCTGATGCGCCGCGGGATGGACGTCACCGTCGTGCACATCATGCCGTGGCTGATGGAGCGCCAGCTCGACGAGGCCGCGGGCCGCCTGCTGCAGGGTTCGCTCGAGCAGCGCGGCATCCGCTTCGAGATCGGCGCGCAGACCACCGAGCTGCTGGCGGGCGAGGGCGGCCGCGTCCGCGGGGTGCGCTTCAAGGACGGCCGCGAGATCCCCGCCGAGCTGGTGGTGATGGCCGCCGGCATCCGCCCCAACACCACGCTCGCCGAGTCGTGCGCGCTGCACTGCCAGCGCGGCATCGTCGTCAACGACACGCTGCAGACGATCACCGACCCGCGTGTCTACGCGGTCGGCGAGTGCGCCGCGCACCGCGGCATCGCCTACGGGCTGGTGGCGCCGCTGTTCGAGCAGGCCAAGGTCTGCGCGACGCACCTGGCGCAGTTCGGCATCGGCCGCTACACCGGCAGCGCGGTCAGCACCAAGCTCAAGGTCACCGGCATCGACCTCTTCAGCGCCGGCGACTTCATCGGCGGCGACGGCAGCGAGGAGATCGTGATGAGCGACCCCGCCGGCGGCGTCTACAAGAAGCTGGTGATCAAGGACGACCGGCTCGTCGGCGCCTGCCTCTACGGCGACACCGTCGACGGCAGCTGGTACTTCAAGCTGCTGCGCGAGGGCCGCAAGGTGCACGACATCCGCGACAAGCTGATGTTCGGCGAAAGCAACATCGGCGACGTCGGTCACCAGGGCCACAACCGCGCGGTGGCGATGGCCGACAGCGACGAGGTCTGCGGCTGCAACGGCGTCACCAAGGGCACGATCTGCAAGGCGATCAAGGACAAGGGCCTGTTCACGCTCGACGAGGTGCGCAAGCACACCAAGGCGAGCGGTTCCTGCGGCTCGTGCACCGGCCTCGTCGAGCAGCTGCTGATGTTCACCGCCGGCGGCGACTACAGCGCAGCGCCCAAGCTGAAGGCGATGTGCGGCTGCACCGACCTCGGCCACCAGGCGGTGCGTGAGGCCATCCGCGACCAGCACCTGCTGACCATCGCCGACGTCTACCGCGCGCTCGACTGGCGCACCCCCAACGGCTGCGCGAGCTGCCGCCCGGCGGTCAACTACTACCTGCTCTCCACCTGGCCGAAGGAGGCGCGCGACGACCCGCAGAGCCGCTTCATCAACGAGCGCAGCCACGCCAACATCCAGAAGAACGGCACCTACAGCGTGATCCCGCGCATGTGGGGCGGCGAGACCACCGCCGACGAGCTGCGCCGCATCGCCAACGCGGTCGACAAGTACAAGATCCCCACCGTCAAGGTCACCGGCGGCCAGCGCATCGACCTGCTGGGCGTGAAGAAGGAAGACCTGCCCAGGGTCTGGGCCGACATCGGCATGCCGAGCGGCCACGCCTACGCGAAGGCGCTGCGCACGGTGAAGACCTGCGTCGGCAGCGAGTGGTGCCGCTTCGGCACCCAGGACAGCACGCAGATGGGCAAGGACCTCGAGCGCGCGCTGTGGCGCATGTACGCACCGCACAAGGTCAAGCTCGCGGTCAGCGGCTGCCCGCGCAATTGCGCGGAAGCCGGCATCAAGGACGTCGGCGTGATCGGCGTCGACTCCGGCTGGGAGATCTACGTCGCCGGCAACGGCGGCATCAAGACCGAGGTGGCGCAGTTCCTCTGCAAGGTGAAGACCCCGGACGAGGTGCTCGAGGTCTCCGGCGCCTTCCTCGAGCTCTACCGCGAGGAAGGCTGGTACCTCGAGCGCACGGTGCACTACGTGAACCGCGTCGGCCTCGACCACGTGAAGAAGCAGGTCCTCGACGACTCCGCGCGCCGCCGCTCGCTGTGGGAGAAGCTGCAGTTCGCCCTCGACGGCGAGCCCGACCCCTGGTTCGAGTTCGACAAGGCGCAGGTCGACCTGCGGCAGTTCCGGCCGGTGGCCGATGCCGCCGCGATCACGGCGACGAAGGAGCCAGCATGAGCGCGGCGGGCCGCTCCCGAGCGCTCATCCCGCAGCGCGCAGCGCGAAGGGTCTTGCAGTGACTTCTTGGAGCCGCATCTGCCGCGTCGACGAGATCCCGGTCCTCGGCTCGCGGCGCGTCGCGCGCGAACGCGGGCTGCCGGTAGCGGTGTTCCGCAACGCCGAGGACAAGGTCTTCGCCTTGCTCGACCGCTGCCCCCACAAGGGCGGCCCGCTGAGCCAGGGCATCGTCTTCGGCGACAGCGTCGCCTGCCCGCTGCACAACTGGACGATCGGGCTCGCCGACGGCTGCGCCCGCGCGCCGGACGAGGGCTGCACACCAGCCTTTGCCTGCAAGGTGCACTCCGGCGAGGTCTACCTCGATGCCGACGAGCTGGCGACCAAGGCGATCGACCTGCCGGCCCCCGTGGCCGGGCCGCAGCGGAAGGTGTGCGCGTGACGGGCTCGGTGCGTTCGGGCGGTGCGTCGCGGCTGCGGGCGCGAGTCCGATGTCCCGGTGCATCGGCGGCGCATCGCGGCAGGCCGCACCCGGCAGCGGCGCCCGATGGAGCGGCCGGCGCTGCGCGCCGGCTGCCCTGCGGTGCTCGGCCCAGGGTCGCGCCGTATAACTCGCTGCGTTCACTGCGTTCACTGCGCTCGTACAGATCCGGCGAGTCAGATCACGACGCGCGCGCCGCGCGCGCGCCGACCCTGCGCCTGCGCTCCTCGGCGCCCCATAGGTTGCCGCTGCCGGGTACCGCCTGCCGCGAAGTCCATCGCTCGCTGCCCCTGGGTGACGCGTCACCACTGTTGCCGAGCCGCTGCGGGGTGGCCGGCGGGCGGCCCGTTGGCGCCGCCGAGAAGCGCAGCGCTCCTGGCCGCGCGCGCAGCGCGCCTCGTGATCTGACTCGCGGCCGTCTGTCCGAGCGCAGCGAACGAAGTGAGCGTAGCGAGTTGGGCCGCGGGCCAGGAGCGCGAGCATCGCAGGGCACCCTCGCGCAGCGAGGGCAAGCCTCCGGGCCGCCGGCCGGCCACCCTGCAGCGGCTGCGCACTTCGGTTCGTGGGCAGACATTTCACTCGACCGCCGAGGGAGCCGCTGATGAACGCCCCGTCGATCTTCGGCCGCAAGCACCGCAAGCCGATCGCGATCCCGGTGAAGGCGGTCAAGGAGTGGAAGTACACCACGTGCAACTACTGCTCCACCGGCTGCTCGATCGAGATCGGCCTCGGTGACGACGGCCGCATCGTCACCAGCCGCGGCCATGCGGGGGCCGATGTCAACCGCGGCAAGCTGTGCATCAAGGGGCTGCTCGAGCACGAGCTGTTCGACAGCCCGGGCCGCGGCAAGGTGCCGCTGATGCGCGACAAGGCGCACCTGCCTTTCGCGCCGGCCAGCTGGGACGCAGCGCTCGACCGCACCGCGGCCGAGATCAAGCGCATCCAGGCCGCCTACGGCCGCGACGCCTTCGCGGTGGTCTCCACCGGCCAGTTGCTGACCGAGGAGTTCTACACCCTCGGCAAGCTGGTTCGCGGACAGATCGGCACCAACAACTACGACGGCAACACCACGCTGTGCATGGCCTCGGCGGTGTCGGGCTACAAGCGCAGCTTCGGCTCCGATGGCCCGCCCGGCTGCTACGAGGACTTCGAGCACACGCATTGCCTGATGGCCTTCGGCTCGAACCTGCCCGAGCAGCACCCGGTCATCTACTGGCGCTTGAAGGAGGCGCTCGAGAAACGAAGGTTCCCGCTCATCGTCGTCGACCCGCGCGTCACGATGCTGGCGCAGTTCGCCGACATCCACCTCGCGATCACGCCCGGCACCGACGTCGTGCTGATCAACGCGATGTTGCACGTGATCTTCAAGGAAGGCCTCGAGGACCGCGGGTACATCGAGCGCCACACGCAGGGTGTCGAGGCGCTGCGCGAGCTGGTGCTGTCGGCCGAGTACGACCCGGTGCACGCGCAGCATGTCTGCGGCATCGACGAGGACCGCATCCGCCAGGTGGCGCGGCTGTATGCGAAGGCGCCGGCGGCGATGTCCATCTGGACGATGGGCATCAACCAGAGCACGCATGGCAGCGACGGCGTCGTCGACATCAACAACTTGAACCTCGTCACCGGCAACATCGGCAGGCCCGGCGGCACCAGCCTGTCGATCACCGGGCAGTGCAACGCGATGGGCACGCGCGAATGGTCGTCGTGCTCGGGGCTGCCGGGCTACCGCGCGCTCGAGAAGGACAAGGACCGCCGGCACGTGGCCGAGTTCTGGGGCGTCGACCCCGAGTTCTTCCCGAAGAAGCGCGGCCTCACGCAGACCGACATCTTCCCCGCCATCGAGACCGGCGAGATCAAGGGCCTGTGGCTGATCGCCACCAACCCGATGACCTCGATGCCGAACCAGCCCCGCATCGTCAAGGCGATGCAGCAGCTCGAACTCCTGGTCGTGCAGGACGTCTACGAGGACGTCGAGACCAACCGCTACGCGCATGTCTACCTGCCGGCCGCGGTGTGGGCCGAGAAGGAGGGCTGCCACACCAACACCGAGCGCCGTGTCAACCTGACGCGCCGCGTGACGGCGCCGTTCGCCGACTCGAAGCCCGACTTCTGGATCTTCACGCAGATGGCGCGCCGCTTCGAGGACCGCCACCGCATCGCCTTCCCGGAGCAGCCCGAGGCGGCGTTCGACGAGATGCGCCGGCTCTCGGCGGGTGCCGGCGGCAGGCTCGACATCTCGGGCATGAGCTGGGACCGCATCGAGGCCGCGCGCGGCATCCAGTGGCCCTACGGCGAGGCCCGGGCGCGTGAAGACGAGGCGCGGGTCGGGGCCCCCGGTGCCTTCGAGATGAAGCGGCGGCAGGACTTCCGCGGCGCGGCGCGGCTCTATGCCGACGGCGTCTTCCCCACCGAGAGCGGGCGCGCCAACCTGATCGCGCTGCCCTTCGTCGACAACAACGAGCGCCCCGATGCCGAGTACCCCTTCTGGCTGAACTCCGGGCGTGTGGTCGAGCACTTCCACACCCGCACCCGCACCGGAAAGATCGGCAACTGCAACAAGTTCAGCCCGACGCCGTACATGGAGATGAACCCCGACGCCGCCGAGGCGCTGGGCGTCGAACACGGCAGTTATGTGCGGGTGGTCAGCCGCAGAGGCGACGCGGTGGTGATGGTGCAGACGACGCACCGCGTCGGCCGCGACATGCTGTTCATCCCGTTCCACTTCCACGACTGCGTCAACCGCCTGACGCTGGGCCTGCTCGACCCCTACTCGCGCCAGCCGGCCTTCAAGCAGAACGCGGCGCGGGTCGAGAAGATCGACCAGCGCGAGGCGGCGCGGCTGAACCTCGAACGCCGCGCGTTCTGACCCTCCAGCGAGGCCCGCCGATGCTCGAAGTCCGCGTCAACGACCTCACCGGCGAGGCCTTCGTGCCGGCGCCGCCGCCCTCGGCCGCGAAGCCCGCGGCGCGGCCGATCTGGGAGATCCGCACCGAGGAGCAGGGTTACGCCTTCCTGCCCGAGGCCGAACTGCCCGAGCGCAACCGCTACGGGCAGCCGAACGACCTCGTTGCGTTGACCGGCCTGCCCGCCGGGCGCTCGCTGCACATCAACGAGAACCCGGCGGTTGGCACCAACCCGCACCGCAACCGACAGCACGGCTTCTTCTTCACCGCCGACAACTGCATCGGCTGCCATGCCTGTGAGGCGGCGTGCAGCGAAAAGAACGAGAACCCGCCGCACCTCGCCTTCCGCTCGGTCGGGTACGTCGAAGGAGGGAGTTATCCCGACTTTAAGCGGATGAACATCTCGATGGCCTGCAACCACTGCGACGACCCGGTGTGCCTGAAGGGATGCCCGACGCGGGCCTATACCAAGCACACCGAGTACGGCGCCGTGCTGCAGGACCCCGAGACCTGCTTCGGCTGTGGCTATTGCACCTGGGTGTGCCCGTACAACGCGCCGCAGCTCGACCCGGTGAAGGGCCAGGTCAGCAAATGCAACATGTGCGTCGACCGGCTGGAGGTGGGGCTCAAGCCGGCCTGCGTCGCGGCCTGCGTCGGCAATGCGCTCGACTTCGGTGTCATCGACACCGTGCCCGCCAACCGCGAGCAGGCGCGCCCCGAGATCCCGGGCTTCCCGTCGCCCGCGATCACGCGGCCGAACATCCGCTTCCAGCAGCTGCGCCAGATGCCCGACGAACTGCGGCGCACCGACTCGATGCCGGTGAAGTACCACAAGGACGAATCCGGCCGCTACCGCCCGGCGGTGGATGCGGCGAAGGCCCCGCGCGAGCGGCAGTGGAACCTGGCGCGGCTGTCGTCGCGCGAGAACCCGCTGGTGGTCTTCACGCTCGCCGCGCAGGCCGCGGCCGGGGCCTTCGCGCTGCAGTTCCTGGCCGCCGGGCTCGGGCTGCCGGGCTTCGCGGCCTTCGCGCAGTCCGCGGGCTACGTGCCGCTGGCGATGGCCGCCTTCGTGCTCGTCGCGCTCGGGCTCTTCATGTCGACGCTGCACCTCGGCAAGCCGAAGCGCTTCTACCGCGGCTTCAACAACCTGAAGCACTCGCCGGTCTCGCGCGAGGGTCTGGGCATCGCGGTCTTCATCGGCGCGCTCGGCGCGCACATCGCCTGCAGCCTGCCGGGGCACCCCTGGCTGCAACCCATGCTCGGGGAGCTCGTCCCGGTGGCCGCGGCGCGTGCCGCGGCCACCGGCTTCGGGTGGCTGGCGGTGGTGGCGGCGGGCGTCGGGCTGACCTACATGGCGCGTTGTTACCGCATCGAGGCGCGGCCCTTCTGGAACCACTGGCAGGTGGCGGCCTCGTTCGGCGGCAGCGCGGTCTCGCTCGGTGCGCTGCTCGCCGCGGCGGTGATGCTGCCGGTGCTGCCCGCCGCCGAGCGTGCGCCGGTGGCCTGGTGGTGCAGCCTGCTGCTGCTGGCCGGCATCGCGGTCGAGGGCCTGGGGCTGGTGGCCCATGCGCGCGCGCTGTCGCGGGCCGGGCACGAAGGCGCGGCCTCGCACCATCTGCAGCGAACGGCTTTCGGCAAGACCTACTGGCTGCGCAACGGGCTGCTCGGTGCCAACGCGGTGTGGGTTCTGGCGCTGGTGGTCGCGGGGGGTGGCAGCGGCTGGGCGATCGCCGGCCTGGCGCTCGCTGGCGCGGTGCACCTGGCCACCAGCGTGGTCGGGCGGGCGCTGTTCTACGTGCTCGTGATCCCGACCACGATGCCCGGCGCCTTCTTCTGGAAGAACAAGGGCTTCGAGGACCACGCTCGCGCGACCGGCCTCGCGAAGCTGCCGCAGGTGGGCGTGGCCCCGCTGCGGCATTGAGAGGGCGCCGCATGTCGTCGCTTTGCGACCCTTCCCCGGCCCCGGCAGCGGCGCTGCCGTTGTTGCGGCCTTCGCGCGGCGCTGCGCCGCAGGCCACCCGCTGGGAAGCCGCGCTCGACCGGCTGGCCGCGTGCATCGACGACACCGTCGCGAATCGCGGCGCGCAAGCGGTGGCGCTGCTGGTATCGGGCTGGCTGCCGCCGGCGGGCGGCGAGGCGCTGGCAGCGCTCGCGGTGCGCATCGGCACCCCCCGCTTCGCGAGCACCTCCCGGCTCGGGCGCCACGCCGCGCAAGCCGCCTGGCGCAAGGCCTTTCCCGCGGCCGCCGGGGTTCCCGGGGCGGCCGCCGCACTCGAGGCGCTCTCGCTGTCCCCGGGAGCGGCCGTCGCCCGGCCGCCCGCCGCGGGAGATCGGGTGGCCTGGCAGGGCCGGATCCACCCGGGCGGCGCGAAGACGCTGCTGGTGGCGGGGGCCGACCTCACCCACAACTGGCCTGAGCACTTCGCGCGCATCGAAGCCGCACGCGCCGCCGATGCGGCGTGCAAGCTGATCGTCGTCGACCCCCACCGCAGCGCCACCGCGCGCGCCGCCGATCTCCACCTCGCGCTGCTGCCGGGCACCGAGGTCGTGCTGTGGCACGCGATGCTGCATCTGCTGCTGTGGGAGGGGCTGGCCGACATGGCCTTCGTGCACGCCCACACGCAGGGCTTCGAAGCGCTGCGCGACCGCGTTCGCGAGTTCACGCCGGCCCATGCCGCGCGCACCTGCGGCGTCGCCGAGGCCGACATCGTGCAGGCGGCGCGCTGGTTCGGCCGCGCGCTGCCAGCGCTGTCGCTCTGCGGGCAGGGCTTGAACCAGGCCCACCACGGCGCCGACCGCATCGGTGCGCTGGTCAACCTGCACCTCGCGGCTGGCCAGCTCGACCGCGACGGTGCCGGCGTCTTCTGCCTCGCCGGCCAGGGCACCGGGGTGGCCACCACCAGCGACCCCGGCGAGCTGTTTGCCGCCGCCGCCGGAGGCGAGGTCGGCCTGCTGTGGGTGACCGGTGCCGACCCGCTGCGCTCACTGCCCGACACCGCCACCGTGCGCCGTGCGTTCGAGCGCACCGGCTTCGTGGTCGTGCAAGACCAGCGCCGCGACACCGCCAGCGCAGCGCTCGGCGATCTGGTGCTGCCGGTGGGTGGGCCTTTGCGAACGGACGCGCAAATCGCTGCCGCGGTGGCGGCAAGGCTGAAGGCGCCGGCGCCGGCGACCGCTGTACCCGCGCCGGTGCCCAGTGCGGACGGCGGGGCGCACGCCAGCGGAGAGGTTGGCGGACCGACCCCTCCGCGGAGCGCCCGCTTCGTCGCGCCCGCCTGGCGCGGCCCCGCGGAGACGCGTGATGCCCGCTTCCCGGTCTCGCTGCTCACCGCACGCAACGCGGCTGTCGCCGGCAACGGCCCGGTGCTCGAAATGCACCCGCAGGAACTGCTGCGCCGGCGCTGCCGCGACGGCGACCTCGTGCGCGTGACCTCGCGCCGCGGCGAACTGCTGCTGCCGCTGCACGGCAGCGACGCGGTGCCGCCGGCGCAGGCGCGGCTTGCCACAGCGGCCGGCCCCGAGTCGCTTGCCGGCGGCGGCGCCAACACGCTGCTGGCCGCCGGCGGCCAGCAGCCGGAACTGAAGCACGCCGCGGTGCGGGTCGAGCGTGCCGACCTGCCCTGGTTGCTGGTGGCCGCCGCGTGGCTGCCGCCGGCGGGGGCGGCAGCGGCGCGCGACATGCTGCGTGAAGCCTGCTTCTCGAGCCTGCGCTTCGCCAGCCTGCAAGGCTTCGGCGAAGGCGGCGACGTGGGCATCGTGCTGCGCGTTGCGCACGATGTCGCGCCAGCGGCGACGCTGGTGGCCACGATCGAGGCCGCGCTGGCGCTCGATACCGTTGGAGTGACGCGTTATGCCGATCCTCACTCCGGGCAGCGCCGCGTGCTGTGTCCGGCCGCCGACGGCTCGCTGCGGGGCTGGCTGCTGGCCGGCGAGACCCGCGCGGCACGCTGGGCGATCGACTGGCTGCGGGCGCGCGCTCCGGCGCGTCCGGCGGCGCGTGCGCTGCTCGCGTCGGCGGCCGAACCGCCGGAGCCGGTGCCCGGCGCCCGCACCGCTGCCGGGGCTGCCGCCGCCGCACCCTTGGCCCGCGAGCGCGCCGCGGCATGACCCCGCCGACCGTCACCCTCGTCGGCGCCGGCCCTGGCGACCCCGAGCTGCTCACCGTCAAGGCGGTGAAGGCACTTCGCCGCGCCACCGTCGCGCTCGTCGACGAGCTCGTCCACCCGGGCGTGCTGCGCTACCTGCGCCGCAGCGCGCGGGTGGTGCCGGTCGGCAAACGCGGCGGCTGCGTCTCGACGCCGCAGGCCTTCATCCACAAGCTGATGGTCGCCGAGGCGCTTCGCGGCGAGCAGGTCGTGCGCATCAAGGGCGGCGACCCTTTCGTCTTCGGCCGCGGCGGCGAGGAGTGCGACGCGCTGCGCGAGGCCGGCATCGAGGTCGAAGTGATCTCCGGCCTCACCGCCGGCATCGCCGGCCCGGCGGCGGTCGGCATCCCGGTCACCGACCGGCGGCATGCCTGCGGCGTCGCGCTCGTCACCGGCCACGCGAAGGAAGGTGGCGCCGGGCCCGACTGGAGTGCGCTCGCCCGCTCCGGGCTGACGCTGGTGGTCTACATGGGGGTCGCGCGGCTGGCGTCGATCGTCGACGGCCTGGTCGATGGCGGCATGTCGATGTCCACGCCGGTGGCGGTGGTCAGCGCCGCGCACACGCCGGCGCAGCGCCATGCGCTGACCACGCTCCGCGAGGTGCAGACCGCGGTCGACCGCGAGGCGCTCGCGAGCCCGGCGGTGCTGGTGGTCGGCGACGTGGTTCGCGCGGCCCCCGGGTGGTGGGCCGAGCCGATGCCGGCCCCGCGCTTCGCCGGCGCCTGACGTCGCCCTGCGCGTGCCGCGCCACCGGCGGCGGCGTGCACGGTGTCGGTGCAAGCCCGATGCCAGCGGCGCGGCGGCGGGGTGTAACGTGGGCGGCACCCGACGACCGGCGCCGCCGCGGCGCCCCGACACCATGGCACCGATCCCCTCGTTCGTCACCCGCTTCGTCGCGCCGCTGCTGCTGGCCGCCACCACCCTGCTCGGCGCCACCGCCGCGCGCGCTGCCGAGACCGTCAATGTCTACTCGATCTGGCCCGAGAACTGGGCGCGGCCGATGTTCGAGGAGTTCGAGAAGGCCACCGGCGTCAAGGTCAACTTCGTGCGTTTCTCGTCGGGCGAAGCGCTGGCGCGCGTGATCGCCGAGAAGAACAACCCGCGCGTCGACGTGCTCTTCGGCGGCCCGGTCGAGACCCACGCCGCCGGCATCGCCGAGGGGGTGTTCGAGGCCTACAAGCCGCCGTCGTTCGCGAAGCTGGCGCCACGCTTCCGCCACGCCGACGGGATGTGGGTGGCGATCGCCGACGACCCGCTGGTCTTCATGTCGAACAACAAGTTCCTGAAGGACCACAAGCTGCAGCCGCCGGCGAGCTGGGCCGACCTGCTGGCGCCGCCGTACAAGAACATGCTGCAGATGGCCGATGCGCGCACCTCGGGCACCGCGGTGACGCGGATCTTCTCGATCCTCGAGGTGCACGGCCGCGACGAGGCCAAGGCCTTCGACTACATGAAGAAGCTGCGCCCCAACGTCCAGCTGTACACGAAGAGCGGCGGCGGCGGCACGCTGCCGGTGGGGCTCGGGCAGGCCGGCGCCGGCATCTTCTTCATCGTCGACGCGCTCGACACCAAAGCCAAGGGCTACGACGTCAGCATCAGCTTCCCGAAGGAGGGCATCGGCACCGCGGCGGAAGCGATCGCTCTCATCAAGGGCGCGAAGAACCCGGCCACCGGCAAGAAGCTGATCGATTGGGCGACCTCGCCGGCGATGCAGAACCAGTTCGCGAAGTACAAGATCAACTTCCTGCCCGCCCACCCTGACGTGCAGCCCGAAGCCAGCCTGGCGCAGGTGCTGAAGGAGGCGAAGATCTTCCCGATCGACGCCGACTACGCCGGCGCCAACCGCAAACGTGTGGTGGAGCGCTGGATCGCCGAGGTGCTGAACCCCTAAGGCCACGCGCCGCTGCGTGGCTGCAGCCACCTCACCGCCCGGCGCCGCCGCGGCGCACCGTGACCCGCTGGTCACCGCCACCGCGCTCGTGCTGTGGCTGCTGCTGGCGCTGTTCATCGTCTACCCGCTGGTGATGATGCTCGGCCGGGTGTTCGTTCACCAGGGCCGCTTCACCGTCGACGGGCTGCTGCCGCTGCTGACCGACCGCCACCACTGGCAGGCCTTCGGCAACAGCCTGATGCTGGCCACCGCGGTGGGCGTGGTCGGCACGTTGGCCGGCTTCGTCTTCGCCTTCACCGCCGCGCGCTCGCAGCTGCCGCCGTGGCTGCAGCGCACGATCGACGCCAGCGTGCTGCTGCCGCTGGTGAGCCCGCCGTTCACGACCGCGATCGCGATCATCTTCTCGTTCGGCCCGCGCGGGCTGATCACGCACGAGCTGCTCGGCATGAAGGGCGTCACCGTCTACGGCTTCACGAGCACGATGCTGTCGGAGGCGGTGACCTACTTCCCGATCGCCTACCTGACGCTCAAGCCGATCCTCGCCGGCATCGACAGCAACATCGAGGGCATGGCGCTGTCGCTCGGCGCGTCGCGCTGGCGCGTCTTCCGCACCGTGACGCTGCCGCTGGCGATCCCCGGGCTCGCCAACGCCTTCCTGCTGCTGTTCGCGGCCTCGCTGGCCGACTTCGCGACGCCGCTGATCCTGGCCGGCAACCAGTACCCGGTGCTGCCGACGCAGGCCTACCTGCAGATCACCGGGCTCTTCGACCTGCGCGGAGGCGCTGCGCTGTCGTTCATCCTGCTGGTGCCGGCGCTGGCGGTCTTCCTGCTGCAGCGCCACTGGGTGTCGCGGCGGCACTACGTCACCGTCACCGGCAAGGGCGCCGGGCAGACGCCCTTCGACAGCGTCTCGCCGGCGGTGCGGGCCGCGCTGCTCGCGCTGTGCCTGGTGATCACGCTTGCCATCGCCTACTTCTACGCGCTGCTGCTCTACGCATCGCTGGTGGCGGCGCTGGGCGCCAACCACGACTTCACGCTGAAGCACTACCACGTGATCTTCACCGAGGGCCTGAAGGCGACCCGCGACACGCTGGTGATCGCCGGCTTCGCGATGCCGCTCGGCGGGCTCTACGGCGTGCTGGTGGGCTACCTGGTGGCGCGCAAGGCCTTCGTCGGCCGCCGCTCGATGGAGCTGGTGTCGATGGCCAACTACGCGCTGCCGGGAACGATCGTCGGCATCGCCTACCTGATCGCCTTCAACGACCCGCCGATCGAGCTCACCGGCACCGCGCTGCTGATCGTCGCCTGCTACGTCTTCCGCTACGGCGCCACCGGCATCCGCGCCACGGTGGCGCTGCTGTCGCAGATCGACAAGAGCCTCGAGGAGGCGTCGGCGAGCCTCGGCGCCGGCAGCGGCACCACCTTCCGCCGCATCACGCTGCCGCTGATCGTGCCGGCGTTCTTCGCCGGCCTCGGCGTCGTCTTCATCCGCTCGATGACGGCGATCAGCGCGACCATCTTCCTGGTCTCGATGTCGTGGACGCTGATCACCGTGAAGATCCTCGAGAACATCACCGAGCTCTCGCTCGGCCCGGCGGCGGCCTTCTCGGTGCTGGTGTGCGTGATCGTCTTCATCGTCATCGGGCTGATCGGCCGCGCGCTCTCGCACTTCCGGGCGCCGGGGTCGTCGTCGGTGACCAACATCCTCGGAGGCTGAGCGAAGTGACCGACCACCGGCTCGGCGTGCGCGTCGAAGGCATCGCGAAGCGCTACCAGCACCGCGTGAAGGGTGAGGTGTGGGCGGCGCGGGACGTCACGCTCGACGTCGCGCCGGGCGAGTTCCTGACGCTGCTCGGGCCCTCGGGCTGCGGCAAGACGACCACGCTGCGCATGGTGGCCGGGTTCGAGGTGCCGGATGCCGGGCGCGTGTTCTTCGGCGATCGCGACGTCAGCACGCTGCCCGCCAACCAGCGCGACATCGGCTTCGTGTTCCAGAACTACGCGCTCTTCCCGCACCTGACGATCTTCGAGAACGTGGCCTACGGGCTGCGCGTGCGCGGCAAGCCCGACGCCGAGGTGCGGCGCGCGGTCACCGATGTGCTGGCGCTGGTCGGCCTTTCCGGCTACGAGCCGCAGTTCAGCAGCCAGCTCTCGGGCGGCGAGCAGCAGCGCGTGGCGCTGGCGCGCGCGATCGTCATCCAGCCCGGGGTGCTGCTCTTCGACGAGCCGCTTTCCAACCTCGACGCGCGGCTGCGCGTGCAGATGCGGCACGAGATCCGCTCGCTGCAGCGGCGGCTCGGCATCACGACGATCTACGTCACCCATGACCAGGAGGAGGCGATGGCGGTCTCCGACCGCATCGTCGTGATGAACCAGGGCCGCATCGTGCAGACGGGCTCGGCCGAGGACCTCTACCACCGGCCCCACGATGCCTTCGTCGCGCGTTTCATCGGCCGCATCAACGCCGTCGAGGCCCGCGTCACGGCAGTCGACGGCGCCGGCATCGAGGTGCAGGTGCTCGGGCGCACGCTGCGCCTGCCGCGGCCCGCCGTGCCGCCGGCGCCTGGGGCGGCGGTGCAGCTGATGGTGCGCCCGGAGGCGCTTCGCGTCGGCGGCGAAGGTGCCGGTGCCGCCGGCTGGGCGGCGAAGGTGACCGCCTGCACCTTCCTCGGCGAGAAGGTCGAGCTGCACCTCGACTGCGGCGGCCAGCCACTGCTCGCGGTGCGGCCCGGCGGCCCCGGCGCCGCGCTGCCCGAGGGGCAGTCGGTGGTGCTCGACGTCGGCCCGGCCGCCTGGCTGTTGCTGCCGCCGGAGCCCACGGCATGACGGTCGGCCGCCGCCACGCCTGTGTGCTGCCGTTCGCGGCTGCGCTGCCGGTGCGCGCCCAGCCGCTGCGCGAGGTGCACGGCGCTCACGACGCCTGGGCCGAACCGGGGCTCGCGCTCGCCTGGGGCGTTCTTCGTGGTCGCGACGAGATGTCGACGCGGGTCGTGATCCGCATCGAAGTCGACCCCCAGCGCCACGCGCGGGTGACAGCCAGCGGCCGCGACCCCTTCGGCGGTGGCACGGTCGAGATCGCGGTCGTCCGCCAGCCCGACGGCGCGGCGCGAATCGATCTGCCGCGCAGCCACTTTGCCGACCACCCGCGCACCGAGCTTCGCTTCTTCGCGCCCGGGCAGTCGGGACCAGGCCTGCTCGTCTACTACCAGGGCGTTCCCGACACGACGCCGGAGTCCACCGGCGAGGCTGCGCTGCAGCAGGACTTGCAGCGGCGGATCGAGCGCGCCCGCGACGGCCGGCGCTGACGTGGCGCGGCCCGCGGTGCTTCAGACCCGCAGGACACCGACGCCGCTGGCCACCGCCGCTGCGGCGAGGCCCTCGTCCTGCGTCGCGATCGGCAAATGGCGTCGCAACGCCAGCTCGAGATAGGCGGCGTCGTAGCTGCTGAGGCCGTGGCGGAGCGCGAGCGCGAGGATCTCGCCCGGCCGAACGGGGTCACGGTCGACCTCGATCGGCAGCGTCAGGACTTGTTCGACCATCGCCTGCGCCGGCTGGGCCTGAAGCCTGCCGCGAAGGCAGGCGGTGCGCAAGACGTTGGTGAACTCGAGTTCCCAGATCGACGGCACGATGGCCGAGTCCTGCAGCAGACGGTCGGCCACAGCCTCGGTGTAGCGGCTGGCCTGGTTCTCGATCGTCCAGCCGGCGACGACCGAGTTGTCGAGCACGAAGGGCATCCTGCTCAGTCGCGGCCGGAGTCGATTGCCTGGCGCAGCGGCAGGTCGAGCGTGACGCCGCGTCGCAGCTCGGCCAGGCTGCGCAGGGCCTGCGCGACGCGTTGCTTGCGGCTCGGCGCCGGGCGCGCCGACCGCGGCTCGGCGGGCACCAGCCGCGCCACCGCGGTGCCGCGGCGGGTGATCAGCACCTCGGCGCCGGCCTCGACCTCGTCGAGCAGCTCCGAGAGCCGGGTCTTGGCCTCGAACACCGCGACCTGCTTCATGGTCAACCTCCATACAGAGATGGTCAACCAAATGCTAGCACGGGCTGGAACGCACCGCAGAGTGATGGACTGCCGCGCATCCGGCTTCGCCGGTCCACCGACAAGATCCCCATGGGCGCAGCGACCGGGGCGGGCGCGTGGGGGCTCAAGGATTCACGCCGTCGATCACCACCTTCAACCCCTGGGCCCCCGGTGCCACCGGACCGCTCTGGCCGATGAGATCGCCGCTTTGCGCGCCGGCCTGGCCGCTCTTCGAGATGCGGGCCACGACCACCAGCTGAGCGAAGGCCGACAGCCGCAACTCCGGCGACATCGCCATCGAGTCGTCGAGCGTGAAGGTGAGCGGCAACTCGCCGGCGGTCTTGCGCAGGATCGCCAGAGGTGCCCGGGGGCCCCCGGCCGCTCGCGCGAAGACGAACAGCGTGTCGCCGGGCGAGACCTTGGCCGCCAGGGCGGGCGACAGCGTCACCTGGCCCGACACCGCGGTGCCCGCCGGGGGTGCGGCCGGGCCGGCGGGGGCCGCCGGGGCGGCTGTCGGTGGCGCGGCGGCGGCCGCCGCCGGTGCCTGGTCCTGCGGCAGGCGGCCCGCCAGTGCGGCCTCGGCGTGCTGGATCCCGGCTTGCACCGACTTCACGGCCTCGGAGTCGGGTGGCAGCAGCGCGAGCAGCTTGCGCCAGTGGTCGCGGGCCTGCGCGAACTGCCCGGCCTCGAAGGCCGCGCTGCCGGCGAGCGCGAGGGCCTTGCCATGCTGTGGGTTCAATGCCAGCGCCTGTGCGACCAGTTGCGCCGGCTCGCCGGCGAGCCGGCGGTCGCGGCTGCGCGCGAGCGCGTCGGCAAGCTCGGTCAGCAGCTCGGCCTTGAGCTCGTTGTTGGCCGTCGGCACTGCGGAGGCCTTGCGCAGCGCCGCGATGGCGTCGTCGACGCGGTCGAGCGCCAGGTACGAGCGGCCGAGCATCAGCCAGCCGGGCAGGTCGTCGGGCTGCCGCTCGAGCCGCTTCGCGAGCGAGGTCAACATGCCCTCGAACTGTTCGGGTGTGGCCTCGTGCGTGGCTTCCGTCGCCGCGGTGCCCACCGCCTGCGGGCTGCCGAGCGCGAGGTAGGTGGCGATGCTGGCGAGCGGGATCACGACCGCGAGCCCCCAGGCCAGCTGGCGCGACGGCTTCGACGCGGCCTGCGCCTCGGCGGCCGCGGTGTCCTCGAGCACGCGGCGCTGGATCTCGGCGCGCGTCTGCGCCAGCTTGTCCGGCGTGATCAGCCCGGCTTCGAGGTCGGCCTCGGCCTCGCGCAGCTGGTCGCGGTAGACGGCGACATTGGTGCCGCTGGCGTCGATCGTCGCCGCAGGCGGCGCCTTGCGACGCGCCAGGGCCGGCAACGTGGTGCCGAGGGTCACCAGCAGCACCGCGGCAACGACCAACCAGAAAAGCAGCGAGGAATCCATGGGCCGCGACGATAACGCCCAAGCCCCCGCGCCGGCCCCGGGTGCACCCGGGGCCGGTCCGGTCCCGCCGGTCGACGCGGCCCTCCGGGCGGGGAGCGGGCGTCCCCGGGGGCACCCTCTATCATCGGCGCGCTCACCATGCTGCAAGCACAAGAACTGGCCTGCGTGCGCGGCGACCGGCGGCTGTTTCGCGGCATCGGCTTCGAACTCGGCCCGGGCACGCTGCTGCGCGTGCAAGGCGCCAACGGCTCCGGCAAGACCAGCCTGCTGCGCATCCTGGCCGGGCTCGGGCTGCCGGCCGCCGGCGAGGTGCGCTGGCACGGCACGCCGATCCGCCGCCAGCGCGAGACCTTCGCCGCCGCGCTGTGTTACCTCGGCCACCTGGTGGGGCTGAAGGACGAGCTGACGCCGGCCGAGAACCTGCGCATCGAGGCCGGCCTCTCGGGCTGGTCGGTGCCGGGTCGCGGCGGCGAGCGCATCGCCGCCGCGCTGGCCTTCTGGGGCATCGAGCGCCAGGCGGCGCTGCCGTTGCGGGTGCTGTCGGCTGGTCAGCGCCGTCGTGCGGCGCTCGCGCGGCTGCTGCTGGCCGACGCGGCGCCGCTGTGGATCCTCGACGAGCCGTTCACCGCACTCGACGTGCAGGCGGTGCAGCGGTTGGCGGACGTGATCGGGCAGCGGCTGGCGCAGGGTGGCATCGTCGTGCTGACGAGCCACCAGGAGGTGCCGCTCGCCGGCGCCACGGTGCAGACGCTCACGCTGCAATGAACGATCCCGCTGCCGTCGCTGCCCCCGGCGCGCCATCGGTCGCCGGCGCCTCGCCGCCTTCGCTGCGGCGCGCACTCGCTGCGGCACTGCTGCGCGACCTGATGGTCACCGCGCGCCACCGCGCCGATGCCGTCACCGGCCTCGTCTTCTTCGTCGTCGTGGCCAGCTTGTTCCCGCTCGGCGTCGGGAGCGACGCGCGGCTGCTGCGCGAGATCGGCCCTGGCGTCGTGTGGGTGGCGGCGCTGCTGGCCAACCTGCTGTCGCTGCCGCGGCTGTTCGTCGCCGACCACGCCGACGGCACGCTCGAGCAGTTGCTGCTGCGCCCGCAACCGCTGCCGCTGCTGGTGCTGGCAAAGGTAGGTGGGCACTGGCTCACCACCGGCGTGCCGCTGGTGCTGGTGTCGCCGCTGCTCGGCGTGCAGTACGGGCTGCCGGCCGACGCCATCGGGGTGCTGGTGCTGACGCTGTTGATCGGCACCCCGGTGCTCGGGCTGCTCGGCGCCGTCGCCGCCGCGCTGGCGTTGGGCCTTCGCGGCAGCGGGGTTTTGACGGCGCTGATCGTGTTGCCGCTCAACGTGCCGCTGCTGATCTTCGGCAGCGGCGCAGTGCAGTCGCAGATGGCCGGGCTCGAGGTCGGCGGGCTGTTGTCGCTGCTCGGCGCGATCCTCGCGCTGGCGCTGGTGACGGTGCCGTTTGCGTTGAGTCAAGCGCTGCGGATCGCCTGCGAGTGAAATCGCTACAGTTGCCGGCTTGCCCAGCGTCAATTCAATCAGCCCCCGCGCCGTGACCCCTGCCACCACCGCCCCGAGCGAAGCCGCCGGGCGCATCCACTGGTTTCGCTATGCCGCGCCGCAGCAGTTCTACCCGCTGGCGGGCAAGGTGCTGCCCTGCCTGTGGGGGCTCTCGGCCCTGCTCGCGGTGGCCGGGCTCTACGTCGGCCTCGTGCTCGCGCCGACCGACTTCCAGCAGGGCGACTCGTACCGCATCATCTTCATTCACGTGCCGGCGGCGTGGATGTCGATGCTGATCTACGTCGTGATGGCCTTCTGGGCCGGGCTCGGCCTGGTGCTGAATACGCGCTTGTCGTCGATGTTCGCGACCGCGCTCGCGCCCACCGGTGCGCTGATGACCTTCATCGCGCTGTGGACCGGTTCACTGTGGGGCAAGCCGACCTGGGGCACCTGGTGGGTATGGGACGCGCGGCTGACGTCGGAACTCCTGCTGCTGTTCCTGTACTTAGGCTTCATGGCGTTGCAGGCCGCATCCGACGACCCCCGGCGCGCCGACCGCGCCGGCGCGGTGGTGGCGCTGGTCGGCGTCGTCAACGTGCCGATCATCTACTTCTCGGTGCAGTGGTGGAACACGCTGCATCAGGGCTCGACGATCAACCTCACGCGTGCGCCGAGCATGGCCACCGTGATGCTGTGGGGGCTGCTGCTGATGGTGTTCGCGTTCTGGGCCTACTCAATTGCCGCCGCACTGCACCGCGTGCGATCGATCATCCTCGAGCGCGAGAAGGGCACCGAGTGGGTGGCCCGCCTGACGGAGACACAATGAGCCTCGCCCGGCCGCCCGAACCGGGCTCGCTCACGGCCGAACCGGCCGCAGGCCATAGGGTGCAAGCATGACTTACTGGAAAAGCTTTTCCGATTTCCTCGCGATGGGCGGCTACGCGCTCTACGTCTGGGGGTCGTACGCGGTGGCGGCGGCGGTGATCGGCCTCGAGCTGAACGCCTTGCGCCGCCGCCGCCAGCGCGCGCGCGCCGAGGGTGCGCAGTGGCGCGCGCTGCACGGGAGCGAGTCGTGACGCCGCGCCGCAAGCGCCTGATGCTGGCCGCCACGGTGCTCGGCGGCACCGCGATCGCGGTGGTGCTGGTGATCAACGCCTTCCGCAGCAACCTGGTGTTCTTCTACAGCCCGTCGGACATCGCCGCCGCGAAGGCGCCGAAGGACCGCACCTTCCGCCTCGGCGGGCTGGTCGAGGAGGGCAGCGTCAAGCGCCAGAGCGACGGCGTCACGGTGCGCTTCGTCGTCACCGACACCGCCAAGAGCATCCCGGTCGAGTACCGCGGCATCCTGCCCGACCTCTTCAAGGAGGGCAAAGGTGTCGTCACCCAGGGCCGCATCGAGAACGACGGCGTCTTCCGCGCGCAGGAGGTGCTGGCCAAACACGACGAGAACTACATGCCGCCCGAGGCCGCCGACGCGGTCGAGCGCGCGCACAAGGCGGCCACCCAGTCGCGCGAGACCTTGAAGGCGGCAGGAAACTGATGCTGCCCGAGATCGGTCACTTCGCGCTTGTCGTCGCGCTCTTCGTCTCGGTGGCGCTCGCGGTGCTGCCGGTGGTGGGGGCGGCACGTGGCAACGTCGCCTGGATGTCGTTCGCGCGGCCGGCCGCCAACGCGCAGTTCGTGCTGATCGCGCTTGCCTTCGGCTGCCTGATGGCCTCGTTCTACAACAACGACTTCTCGGTCGTGAACGTGGCCAACAACTCGAACAGCAGCCTGCCGACGGCATACCGGCTGGCCGCCAGCTGGGGCAGCCACGAGGGCTCGATGCTGCTGTGGCTGTTGATGCTCGCCGGCTGGACCTGCGCAGTCAGCCTGCTGTCGCGATCGCTGCCGTTGCCGATGGTCTCGCGTGTGCTCGGCGTGATGGGCTTCGTCAGCATCGGCTTCCTGCTGTTCGTGCTGTTGACGTCGAACCCCTTCCAGCGGCTGCTGCCGCCGGCGCAGGACGGGCGCGACCTGAACCCGCTGCTGCAGGACCCGGGCATGGTGATCCACCCGCCGATGCTCTACATGGGCTACGTCGGCTTCGCGGTGGCCTTCGCGTTTGCGGTGGCGGCGCTGCTCGCCGGCCGCTTCGACGCCGCCTGGGCACGCTGGTCGCGCCCGTGGACGACCGCGGCCTGGATGTTCCTCACCATCGGCATCGCGCTCGGCAGCTGGTGGGCCTACTACGAGCTCGGCTGGGGCGGCTGGTGGTTCTGGGACCCGGTCGAGAACGCGTCGTTCATGCCGTGGATCGCCGGCACCGCGCTGCTGCACTCGCTGGCGGTGGCCGAGAAACGCGGTGCCTTCAAGGCCTGGACGGTGCTGCTCGCAATCGCCGCCTTCTCGCTCAGCCTGCTCGGGACCTTCCTCGTGCGCTCGGGCGTGCTGACCAGCGTGCACGCCTTCGCCACCGACCCCGCGCGCGGCATCTTCATCCTGCTCTTCCTCGGCATCGTGATCGGCGGCTCGCTCGCGCTCTATGGCTGGCGCGCCGGCAGCGTCGGCTTCGCCGGGCGCTTCGACCGCGTCTCGCGTGAATCGCTGCTGCTCGCGAACAACGTGCTGCTGGCGGCCGCCACCGGCGCGGTGATGCTCGGCACGCTGTACCCGCTGGCGCTCGACGCGCTCGGCCTCGGCAAGATCTCGGTCGGCACGCCGTACTTCGAGGCGGTGTTCGTGCCGCTGATGGCGCCGGTGGTGCTGCTGATGGGCGTCGGCCCGATGGCGCGCTGGAAGTCGGCCGATGTCGGCGAGCTGGCGCAGCGGCTGAAGTGGCCGGCGCTGGCGAGCGTGCTCGGCGCGGTGCTGCTGCCGCTGGCCGCCGGGCGCTGGAGCCTCGGGGTGGCCTTCGGGCTGCTGCTCGCCGCCTGGGTGTTCACGACCACCGCCGTCGTCGTGATGCAGCGAACGCGCAGTGGCGGCGGCCAACTGCTGCGCCAGCCGCGCAGCTTCTGGGGCATGGTGCTGGCGCACCTCGGGGTCGGCATCTTCATCGTCGGCGTCACGATGGTGCGTGGCTACGAGACCGAGCGCGACGTGAAGATGAACTTCGGCGACAGCGTCGCCGTCGGCGGCTACCGCTTCACGCTTCACGGCGTCGACGAGATCACCGGCCCGAACTACCTCGCCGCGCGTGGCCGTGTCGAGGTGCAGAAGGAGGGCGGCGGCCCCTCGTTCACGATGCACCCCGAGAAGCGCATCTACAAGGTGCAGCGCATGCCGATGACCGAGGCCGCCATCGACACCGGCTTCACGCGCGACCTCTATGTCTCGCTCGGCGAGGCGCTCGACGGCGGCGGATGGACGGTGCGCGTCTACCACAAGCCCTTCGTCGACTGGATCTGGGGCGGTGCCTTCGTGATGGCGCTCGGTGCGCTGGTCGCGATCACCGACCGGCGCTACCGCGTCGCGCCGAAGCCGGCGACCGAGGCCTCGCCGCTGGCGGCAGCGACGTGAGAGCGCGCTTCTTCGTTCCGCTGGCCGCCTTCGCGGTGCTGGCGCTGATGCTCGGCGTCGGCCTCAAGCTCGAACCGCGCAAGGTGCCGTCGCCCTTCATCGGCAAGCCGGCGCCGGCCTTTACGCTGCCGCAGCTCGACGCCGCGAAGCCGCCTTTCTCGCCTGCCGAGATGCAGGGCCGGGTGTGGCTGCTCAACGTCTGGGCCTCTTGGTGCGGCCCGTGCCGCGAGGAGCACCCACTGCTGGTGGCGGCGGCGCGCGAGAAGGTGGTGCCGATCGTCGGGCTGAACTACAAGGACGAGGCGCGCAACGCCACCGACTGGCTGCGCCGCCTGGGCGACCCCTACCAGGCGATCGCGGTCGACCGCGATGGCCGCGCGGCCATCGACTGGGGCGTCTACGGCGTGCCCGAGACCTTCGTGATCGACCGCCAGGGCATCGTTCGCTTCAAGCATGTCGGCCCGCTGACGCCCGAGATCTGGTCGCGCGAGGTGGTGCCGTTGCTGAAGAAGCTGCAGACATGAGGCCGCCACGCTTGCTTCGGCCGCAGCTGATGGCCGCCGCCCTCATGCTCGCCGCCGCGTCGGTGGTCTCGGCGCAGCCGGGCGGGGCCAGCGCTCCGGCCCCGCGCGAGGCGGTGCCGGTGGCCGCCGACCCGGCCCTCGAGGCGCGCGTGCAGAAGCTCGCCGCCGAACTGCGCTGCCTGGTGTGCCAGAACCAGTCGCTTGCCGACTCCAACGCCGAACTGGCGCAGGACCTGAAGAACCAGGTGCGCGACCAGCTCCGCGCCGGCCGCGACGAGCGCCAGGTGATCGACTACATGACCGACCGCTACGGCGACTTCGTCCTCTACCGGCCGCCGTTCAAGGCCACCACGCTGCTGCTGTGGGCGGGACCTGCGTTGCTGGTGCTTCTGGCCGTCGGCTTCTGGTGGCGCAGCCTGAGGAGCGCGCAGTCCGGCGCCGCCGACCCGGCCGTGGCACCGGCCGATGCGGCGCGGGCCGACGCGCTGCTTGGCCGCGGCGACCCGAAGCGCTGAGCCGGACCGGCGGCCGGGCCCTTCACGGCCGCACGGCGGGCGACTCGATCACCATCCCAGCAGCCCGCTGCATCAGGTACAGCTCGACCGCGACGAGGTCGGCGTGCCCGTATGGCGGCACCTCGGCGCGAACGCCGGCCAGGCAGTTGCGCAGCCGCCGCTGCAGCGAGCCCAGGCCCTGCCACTCGAGCCGGTAGATCGGGTAGCCGGTCGGGTGGCCCTGCGGGATCGGGCTGCCCCCGAGCCTGCCGCCGGCGTGGCGGTCGTGGCAGTTCGCGCACGAGAGGTCGAGCTGGCCGATGCGCTGGCCGTAGAGCTGCCGCCCACGCTCGCGGTGGGGCGCCAGCCGCGGGTCGGCGCCGGGCGCGATCGGCATCCCGCGCGAGGCCTTCGCGACGAAGGCCTCGAGCGCGAGCAGTGCATCACTCTCCGGGGCGAGGGCGGCCTGGCGCTGATGGCGCACGCGGCACGCGTTGATGCGGCCGGCCAGCGTCACCGGGGCCGAGCCGGCCTCGTCCCAGGCCGGGTGGCGCGCGGCCACGCCGCGCATCGTCTGTGGCGCGTCGCCATGGCAGTCGCGGCAGGAGCGGCGGTCGGTGGCCGGCTTCTCGGCCCAGCGCTGCTCGCCGTCGGCCACCCACAGCATCGCGGGGTTTTGGGTGTCGTCGCGCTGAAGCGCCTGCGTCGCCGCGGTCATGTAGTCGAACCCCGACCGCCGCAGGTCGGCCGCTGCCGACGGCGGTTCCGCCGCGCTGCCGATCGACCCCGCGCCCGACAGGGCGATCGCGGCGGCGAGGGCGACGGCGCTGGCGTGCGGGCGTTGAAGGGTGGTTTGACGGGGCATGGTCGCGGGTCGGCGGCGACCTATACCGGCCACCGTGTCCGCTGCAATGGGGACGGCCCGAATGTTGCCTGCTTTGCACAAAGGCACAGTTAGGCCGACGATCGGGGGCCTGCCGCGGCCTTGCGGCCGCACAACTCCTACGGTGTCCCCATGCCCCTGACCCGCACCCTTCGTTCGTCGTTCTCGGTGCTTCTGCTCGCGGCGTTGGCCGCCTGCGGTGGCGGTGGTGGCGGTGGAGGCGGTGGCCCCACCAACGAGATCCAGTGTGTCCCTGCCGCCGGTGGCTTCGGCGGCAACCTCGACGCCCCTGCCGGTGGCGACGGCGGCGGCGCGGGCGGCGACGGCGGCGGTGCCGGCGTCGGAGGCACCGACGGCGCGATCCGCTTCGCCGACGTGAAGATCCACGACGCCGGCGGCACGCTGTTCGGCACCGCGGTTTCCGATTCGCGCGGCCTCGTCACGCTGCGGGCGTGCGGCCGCAGCGGCCCCTTCCGCATCGACTTCGAAGGCAAGGCCGGCGCGCAGTACTTCGACGAAGGCATCGCCGCGCGCGAGAACTCCGAAGCCAATGCCTGGCGCCCCTTCGGTGCCGGCGAAAAGCTCAGCGCCTGGGTGCCCGACCTGACACAGCACCGCACCGTCTCGGCGATGACCAACGCCGCCGCCGAAGAGGTGGCGCGTGTCGCCGGCACGGGTGCAGTCACGGTGGCGATCGTCAACACCGCCAACGAGAAGATCCGCCAGATCTTCAATGCCCGGCTCGAGGGCAGCGGCGTCGCCGTCGACGACATCACGCGCGTGCCAGCCATCATCGACGGTGTCGCGGCGATGAAGAGCTTCCAGTCCAACGCCCGCGGCCGGCACGCGCAGGCGCTGTCGTCGCTGTCGAAGGCGGCTGCGGTGTCGAACCCGTCGCTCGCGAACCCTGGCCGCGAGATGACCAAGCAACTCGCGCTCGACCTCACCGACAGCGTGATCGACGGCCGCAAGTCCGACGGCCAGCCGGTGGCCACGCCGGCGGCGGCGGCCTACCAGCCGGCAACCTTCACCCAGCTGCTCACGCAGCAGACGCTCGGGCGGCTGACGCTGACGATTTCCGGCAACGGCGGCGTCGCGCGCAGCGGCGCCGGTGCCCTGGCCTGCAGCGGCAGCGGCGGCGAGTGTTACGCCTTCGGCGCCAGCGTGACGCTGACGCCGCAGCCGGCGGCGGGCTACCAGTTCAGCGGCTGGGCCGGCGCCTGCAGCGGCACCGCGGCGTGCACGCTGACGATGGCCGGCGACCGCGACGCCACTGCCACCTTCGCGCCGCTACCGGGAGCGGTACGCCACACGCTGACGGTGCAGCGCGCAGGCAGCGGCAGCGGCCGCGTGCACAGCACGCCGGCCGGCATCCTGTGCCCGAGCGATTGCAGCGAGGAGCTGCTGGCCGGCACCCAGGTCACGCTGACCGCCGCGCCCGACGGCGACGCGACCTTCGCCGGCTGGAGCGGTGCCTGCACCGGTGCCGCGATCAACTGCACGGTGACGATGGACGCCGCGAAGACCGTCACCGCGAGCTTCACCGCCGGCTACCGGCTGACGATCACCACCAACGGCGCCGGCAGCGTCAACCCGAGTGTCGCCGGCGCGTCCTGCGGCAGCGGCTGCCTGATCTACCCGGCAGGCACGCAGGTCACGCTGACGGCCGGCGCGGCCGCCGGCAGCGCCTTCGCGGCCTGGGGCGGCGCCTGCAGCGGCAACGCCGGCTGCACGGTGACGATGAACGGCCCGGTGGCGGTGAGTGCCACCTTCACCTCCGGCAGCCCGCTGACGGTGAGCAAGACCGGCCAGGGCAGCGGCACCGTCACCTCGGTGCCCGCCGGCATCAACTGCGGCGCCAGCTGCAGCGCGTCGTTCACCAACGGCACCGCGATCACGCTGTCGGCCGTGGCCGAGCCGGGGTCGACCTTCGTCGGCTGGAGCGGTGGCAACTGCGTCGGCACCGGCTCGTGCACGGTGACGATGGTCAGCGGCGGCGTCGCCGTCGCGGCGCAGTTCACGCGCCAGCTGACGCTGACGACGGTGCTGGCCGGCAACGGCACCGGCACCGTGATCTCGCTCGACGGCTCGATCAGCTGCCCGGGCGCGTGCAGCCACACCTACCAGAGCAACGCCAGCGTGACGCTGATCGCGCAGGCCGCCGCCGGCTCGCAGTTCACCGGCTGGAGCGGTGGCGTCTGCGCCGGCCAGGGGGCGTGTGTGCTCACGGTGGACGCCGCGAGGACGGTGACCGCGACCTTCTCGTCGCAGTCGTTCGTGCTCAACGTCACCAGCAACGGCCCGGGCAGCGTGCAGTCCAGCCCGGCGGGCATCAGCTGCCCGGGCGACTGCTCCGAGGTGCTGCCCGGCAGCTCGCTGATCACGCTGAACCCGGTGCCGCAAGTCGGTGCCGCGTTCACCGGTTGGAGCGGCGACTGCACCGGCCTGGCCAGCTGCACGCTGACGATGAACGGCAACAAGAGCGCCACCGCGAGCTTCACGCTCGCCACCTACCGGCTCACCGGCACCATCCACGGGCTGCTGCCGGCGAGCACCGGCCTCAGGCTGGCCAACAACGCCAACGTCTTCCTCGACATCCCGGGCGGCGCGACGAGCTTCGACTTCGGGCCGGTGCTGGTGGCCGGCAGCAGCTACAGCGTGACGATCGACCGCCAGCCCAACGGCCAGAGCTGCAGCGTCAGCAACGGCAGCGGCACTGCACCGGCGGCCAACGTCACCAACGTGCGGGTCGACTGCATCTCGCTCGGCGGGCAGTGGGCGTGGGAGAAGGGTTCGCAGGCGATCGATCAGCCGGGTGTGTACGGAACGCTGGGCGTTGCCAACCCCAACAACATCCCGGGCGCGCGTGGTGACGCGGCGATTTGGGCCAGCGCCAGCGGTCCGATCTGGGTCTTCGGGGGCTTCGGACGTGACAGTGCCAACAACGCCGGTTACCTCAACGACCTCTGGCGCTTCGATCCTGGCACCCGGCTGTGGACCTGGGTCAGCGGCTCGCAGGTGCGAAACGGCAACGGCGTCTACGGTGTGCGTGGCAACTCGCAGCCCGGCAACACCCCGGGCGGACGCTGGGGCGCGGCGACCTGGATCGACGCCAACGGCAAGCTCTGGTTGTTCGGCGGTCGCGGCTACGGCGGCAGCGGCGCCGGAGCCACCACTGGCAACCTCGACGACCTCTGGCGGTTCGACCCCGCGACTTTGCAGTGGACCTGGGTGCAGGGCAGCCAGAACACCGTCAACAACACGCAGCCGATCACCGGCAACGGCGGCGAGTTTCCGGTGCCACGCCTCCATGCTGCGACTTGGCGCGACGGCACCGGGTTGCTGTGGCTCTTCGGCGGCCGCAACGGCGACAACAACGCCAACAACTTCTACTACAACGACCTGTGGTCGTTCAACCCGGCCAACAACCTGTGGACGCTGGTGAGGGGCTCCGAGAACCACGGCGGAGCCGCGATCTATGGTTCGCAGGGAGTGTCGTCGCCGACCAGCGTACCGGGCGCAAGAAGCGAAGCCGGCGGCTGGAGTGACGCCACCGGCGGGTTCTGGGTCTTCGGCGGCTACGGCCGGGACTCGGGGAACAACACCTACGGCTATCTCGACGACCTCTGGTACTACCGGCCGCAGAACAACACCTGGACCTGGTACGGCGGGTCGCCGGGGCGCAACGCGTACGAAGACCTGCCGCAAGGTGCGTTGGCGCCGAGGTGGCCTGGTGGGCGCGCGGGGGTGGCCACTGCAACCGGCCCCGACGGGCGGTTGTGGATGTTCGGCGGATGGGGCTTCTCCGGCATCGGCGCTGGCGGTCCAGGGGACTTGAACGAGCTCTGGGTCCTTGACCCGAGCACCATCGCCATGGCCCGTGTCAGCGGGTCGAGCGGCATCAACCTCAACGGCGTCTACGGAGCCCAAGGCGTGCCTTCTCCGTTCGCGCTGCCGAGCGGACGCTGGGGCTCGGTGATGCGCTTCGATGCGCTGCTCGGTTATCTGTGGCTCTTCGGGGGCTCCGACGCGGCGGCCGGGGGATTCGCCGTGAACTACCGCAACGACCTCTGGCGCTTCCTGCAGCCCGGGCAGGCCGCCGCGGCGGGATCGCCGCGCGGGGCGCCGACGAAGCGCTGACGGCGAGTGCTCAGCGGCCGCCCGCGTCCCGCCCGCGCCGCCCTGTGGCGGCGGCTGCGGGGCGCGCTCGCGGCGGCGTCGGGCTGCCTGGCCGCCGGGCTTGCCATCGCGCAGGCCGGCGGCGACTGGCTGCAGCTCCGGGTCGAGGCCCAGCACCACACCGCCACCGTGCGGCGTGTCGCCGTCAGCCCCGACGGTGTTCAGTTCGCGACGGTCGGCGACGACAAGACGGCGCGGCTGTGGCGTGCCGCCGATGGCCGGCTGCTGGCGACGCTGCGGGTGCCGATCGGCGCCGGCGATGTCGGACGGCTGTCGGCGCTGGCGTACTCGCCCGACGGCCGCGAGATCGCGGTGGCCGGGATCGACGGCGATCCCACCTCGCCGCACCGCATCCATGTCTTCGACGCGGCCAACGGCGGCGCGCTGCGCACGTTGCGCGTCGACGGCGGCCACATCGTGCGGCTGGCCTGGCTCGGCAACGGCAGCATCGCCGCCTGCCTGTCGGGGCGGCACGGCGTGCGCGTGCTGTCGCGCGACGGCTTCCTGCAGCTGTCCGAGGACTTCGGTGCCACCTGCTATGGGCTGGCGGCGCTGCCCGACGGCTCGCTGCTGGCGTCGGGCTACGACGGCGCAATCCGCCACTACCGTGCCGACGCCCGCGGCGCCTGGCAGCCGGTCCGCCGTTTCACCACCGAGCCGGCGGATGCGCGCTCGCTCGCACCGTCGCCCGACGGCCGCTGGCTGGCGGTGGGCTACGGCTCGCTGCCCGCCGGCACGGCCGCGGTGGTCGATGTCTACGATCTCGCCGTCGGCACGAGGGCGCGGCGCTTCACCTTCTCCGACCTGCGCCATGGCCAGCCGGGCGCGGTGGCCTGGTCGGCCGACGGGCAGACCATTGCCGCTGCGGGTGCCGGAACGCATGGCGACCGGGTGCATGTGCTCAAGCGCATCGCCTGGCCGCAGGGCGAGGTGGCGAGCGACACCGTGGCCACCAACACGGTGCAGGACATCGCACCGCTCGGCGCCGCCGCGTTCGTGCTGGCGTCGAGCAACGGCAACTGGGGCATGGTGCCGGCCCGCGGCGCGGTCGCGGCTTTCGGCTCGCCGATCCTCGACCTTGCCGGGCCCGAGACGCTGCGCGCCGACGACAAGCTCGGCACCGTCGCGTTCGGTGGCGCCGGGCCGCACGGCGCGATGCACTTCAAGCTGAAGAGCAGGACACTCGCCGCCGGCGACCCTGGCGGGCTCTCGGGTGCGAGACGCTTCGCCTTTGGGCTGTCGGTGGCCGACTGGGAGAACCGCCCGCGGCCGACGGTGGCCGGCCGCGCGGTGCCGATGGAGCCGCTCGAGCTGTCGCGTGCCTTCGCGCTGCTGCCTTCGGCCGATGGAGCGCTGCTCGCCACCTCGCGGCGGCTGCGCCGCTTCGACGGCAACGGCCAGGAGCGCTGGTCCACCCGCACCGCAACCGAAGTGATGACGGTGTCGGCCTCGGCCGACGGCAAGCTCGTCGTCGGCACCCAGCTCGACGGCACGGTGCGCTGGTGGCGCGCCGACGACGGCATGCTGCTGCTGTCGCTGTTCGTCACGCTCGACGGCCGCTGGGTGCTGTGGACCGAACAGGGCTACTTCGACGCCGCCGCCGGCGCCGAGCCGCTGATCGGCTGGCATCTGCAGCGGCCCGACGGCGGGGTCGACTTCTTCTCCGCCGGGCGCTTCCGCGACAAGTACCACCGGCCGGATGTCATCGACCGCGTGCTCGAGACGCTCGACGTCAAGGTCGCGCTCGCTCAGGCCGACGAGCAACGCCGGCGTTATGCCGATGCCGATGCCGGCACCGTGGTCGCCGTGGCGCCGCCACCGGTGGTGGTGGCGCCGCCCACGGCACCGCCGGTGCCGCAGCCGTTGCCGATCCCGCAGCGCCCGCTTCCGAGCCCGACGGCGACGCCGACCGCACCGGCCCCGCCCGCGCCCGCGGTGCCGGCGGCACCGCTGGCGACCCCGCCGGCGCCGCTGCCCGACCCGGTCGAGCAGCGGCTGCCGCCGGTGGTGGCGGTGCTGACCGAGCGTGCGCTGCGCTCAGACCAGCAACTGCTGCGCGTGCAGTTCACGCTGCGCTCGGCGTTTGCGCCGGCCGACGAAATGCTGGTGCGCATCGACGGCCGGCCGGCCGAGTTGCAGTCGATCACGATGCCCGAGCGGCAGGATGGGCAGAGCGTCGGCCAGCTGACGGTGCGAATGCCCGAGGCCGACGCACAGGTGGCGGTGATCGCGCAGGCCGGCTCGCTGGCGTCGGAGCCGGTGTTCCTGGCCTGGAGCTGGCGGCCGCCACAGGTGCCGGTGCCACCCGTCGCGCCGGCGGCACCGGGCCGGCCGTCGGTGGCCGCGGCGCCGGCAACGGTGCAGGCGGCGCTGCCGCGGCCGCCGGGCCCGCCCCCGCCGCCGCAGGCCGCGGTGGCCCCGGCGCCCGCGGCGGCGGCACCGGCGCGGCTGCCGCTTCGTGGCCAGCTCTACGTCGTCGCGGTGGGGGTGTCGGAGTACGCGAAGAAGGAGTACGCGCTTGCGCTCGCGGCCAAGGACGCCACCGACTTCTCGGCGCTGATGTCGGCCCAGGCCGGGCGGCTGTACACGCGTGTCGAGCGCCGGCTGCTCACCGACCGCCAGGCCACCCGCGCCTCGGTGCTGGAGGCCTTGGACTGGCTTCGCCGCTCGGTCGGACCCGAGGACACCGGCATGCTGTTCATCGCCGGCCACGGCGTCAACGACAACGCCGGCCACTACCACTTCATGCCGCACGACGCCGACGTGGACCGGCTGGCGCGCACCGCGGTCGGCGAGACCGAGCTGCGCCGCTCGCTCGCCGGCATCAAAGGCCGCGCGGTGCTGTTCGTCGACACCTGCCACGCGGGCAACGTCGTCGGATCGGGTGCCGCCGCCGGGCAGGAGATCGGGCGGCTCGCGAACACGCTGTCGTCGGCCGAGAACGGTGTGATCGTGTTCTCGGCCAGCACCGGGCGGCAGGAGTCGTACGAGCAGACGCGCTGGGGCAACGGCGCCTTCACGAAGGCGCTGATCGACGGCCTGCGCGGCGCCGCCGACTTTGCGCGCGACGGCGTCGTCACCCACCAGGGCCTGAGCTACTTCCTCGGCCGCGAGGTGCGCCGGCTGACCCGCGGCACGCAGACGCCGGTGACGGCAGTGCCGCTCGGCGTCGTCGACTTTCCCGTCGTCGCCCTCTCCGGGGCGTCGTGACCGGCCTCGGCGCGCACTCTCCCCGCATCTCTCCCCCGTTTCCTAGGGAGTGACCGGCCAGGCGGCCTGGCGCAGCCTGTTCGCAGCCGCGAGCTTCGGGCGGGTGGGAACCCCAGCACACAAGGGGGTGCACGATGAAAGTCCATGACGACACGGTGCAGCGTTGTCCGCGACTGCTGCACTACCTTCGCGAGCGGCTGCCGCATGTGCCGCAATGGCGGCCGACGGTTTGGCGGCCGTTCAAGGAGCGTTGCGGCGATGACCGCCTGGCGCGGCTGGCGATCGGCTGGGGCACCGGGCCGACGCTCGATGTCGCGCCGCTGTGGGGCACGCTCGGCGTCGACGGCGACGAGCGCATCGCCGTCGCCGGCCGCTTCCCGGACGAGCCACCTCGAGACCGGATCGTGATCTCGGTCGACATCGTCGACGCCTGGGAGGGCTGCGAAGAGAGCTGGCAGCTCAAGCAGCTGCTCGAAGGCACGCTGCTGCACGAGGCCGTTCACTGGGCGCGTTTCCATGGCCATCTCGGCACCGGAGGTGGCAACGAGTACAGCGAGCGCCTGGAGGGTGGCGCGCGCTTCGAGCAGGAGGCCTACGGGCGTGTGCTCGGGGGCATCTGGCGCGTCATCCTGCGCGACGCGCAGCGGCATCATCGCGCGCAGTGAGCCGGCGAAACCACGCGCCCGGCGCTGCCGCCGCGGACCCGGCCCGGCCGGCTGGCTGGCCGAGCCGCTCGAGAGGGCTTGGCCGAAGGCCGCTTCCGGGGTGGGTCAGCTGACCTCGATCCGGCGCCCCTCGGTGTGCGCGAAGCCCTTGTCGCTGCTCCAGGTGACGGTCAGCGAGCCGGTCGACATCAGCTGCACGTGGAAGGCGACATAGGGGTTCGCGGCCACCGCCGGGAAGGTGTCGGCGGCGAACACCAGCTCGCCGTCGAAGCGGCACTCGATGCGGTTGACGATGTCGCGCGGTAGCAGCCTGCCGTCGCTGTCGCGGCGGTAGCCGGTCTCCATCGGGTGTGCCAGCGTCGCGCGCACCTCGACGATCTCGCCGCGGCGGGCGGCGCCGGGAACATGGAGGAGGGCGCGGGTGGCCATCGGAGCTAACCCTCCACACAGGCGGCCAGCGTGACCAGCACGTCGACCGCCGTCTGCCAGCAACTGCCGTCGGAGAGCCTGGCCACCGCCACCAGCGGCTGCGAGGTGGCGAGCCGGATCCGCGTCGCGACGCGCGCGCGCCCCGATCGCGGCGTGAAGTGGAACACCGCCACCTCGGGCTGCGGGTTGCGCGGCGTGAACAGCGCCAGCGCCTTCACGTGGTCGGCGGCGGTCATCGGACTGTCGAAGGCCACCACCACCGGCACCGTGTTGCCGTTCTCGACCAGTGGTGCGATCTCGAGCTGCACGCGCCCATCCTGAATGCGCGCGCCGCCAACGAAGGCGTCGATGGCGTGGCGCATCGCCTCGGTGGTGGCGGAGGCAGGCCACGCGGCCGGCGCGAGCGCGACCGCAAGCAGGTGGCGGCGTCGAAGCGTCACTTCACTTCAGCGTGACGAGGAACGCGACCACGTCCTCGACCTGCTGCGCATCGAGGATCGGCTTGCCGCGCCAGGTGGCGCCGACGTTGGCGAGCCGATCGGTGCGGTGAAACGCCGGCATGATGCTGTCGGGCTGCAGCCGACGGCTGTCGACGATGCGAAGCCGCAGCTGCGCCGCGCTCCAGCGGCTGCCGGCGCCGGTGAGGTCGGTCGCCAGGTCGCCCTGGAAACGCTCCTCGGGGAACGGCCCGCGGTGGCACAGCAGGCACAGCCCCTGCTGGCGGCTGGCGACGATTGCGCGGCCGCGCGCCGGATCGCCCGGCGTTGCGGCGAGTGGCAGCGGGATCGTGTCACCGACCCCTCCGGCGGCGAGCGCACCGCCACTGGCGACGGTGGCCCAAGCGAGCAGACTGCCACCCGCACCGCGGCGCAACCAAGCAGCCGCCGCGGATCCGGCGCGGCCGGTCCCTCGGCGGAGCCCCCCCGGGGAGGAGAGGGCCGCACGCCGCTTCGGGAGGGATCCCCTACGCACGGGCCAGCTGGTCCTTCAGCGGCAGCTCGCGGATGCGCTTGCCGGTGGCGGCGAAGATCGCGTTCAGCACCGCCGGCGCGGCGACGGCGATCGTCGGCTCGCCGACGCCGCCCCAGAAGCCGCCCGACGGCATCACGATCGACTCCACCTTCGGCATCGCCTCCATGCGCAGCGGCGGGTAGGTGTCGAAGTTCTTCTGCTCGATGGCGCCGTCCTTCACCGTGCACTCGCCGTAGAGCGCGGCTGACAGACCGTAGACGAACGAGCCTTCGATCTGCGCCTCGATCTGCTGCGGGTTGACCGCGTGGCCGCAGTCGGTGGCGGCGACGATGCGGTGGATCTTCAGCCGCCCCTGGGCGCCCACCGTCACCTCGGCACAGGCGGCGACATAACTTCCGAAACCATGTGTCACCGCAAGGCCGCGGAAGACCTTCTGGCCGCCGATGTCGGCCGCCGGGCGGCCCCAGCCGGCGCGCTCGGCCACCGCGTTCAGCACCGCGAGATGTTTCGGGCTCTTGGCCAGCAGTTTGCGGCGCAGTTCGAGCGGGTCCTGCTTCGTCGCGTGCGCGATATCGTCGACGAAGCACTCCACGTAGATCGTGTTCTGGTTCAGGTTGACGCCCCGCCAGAAGCCCGGCGGCACATGCGGGTTGCGCATCGCGTGGTCGACCAGCAGGTTCGGGATCGCGCCGTACGCGAAGCTCGCCTCCGGCCCGCCGGGGTTGAGCCCCTGGAAAACCACCGGGTCGCGGCCGTCGCGGATGTTCTGCGGGAACACGCCGGCGAGGATGCTCTGCCCCGAGATGCGCATGTGCAGCGCGGTGACGTTGCCCTGCGCATCGACGCCGGCGGTGAGCTTGGCCTTCGTCACCGGGTGGTAGGCGCCGTGGGTCATGTCCTCCTCGCGGCTCCAGATCAGCTTCACCGGCGTGCCCGGCAGCTCCTTGGCGATCAGCACCGCCTGGCGCACCCAGTCGTGCACCGCGCCGCGGCGGCCGAAACCGCCGCCGAGATGGATCTTGTAGACCTCGCACTTCGCCGCCGGCAGCCCCGCCGCGGCGGCAGCGGCGGCGAGCGCGGCCTCGCCGTTCTGCGTCGGTGTCCAGACCTCGCAACGCTCGGGTGTCCACTTCACCGTCGCGTTCATCGGCTCCATCGTCGCGTGGTTCTGGTGCGGGTACGCGTACACCGCGGTCACCGTGCGCGCGGCGCCGGCCAGCGCCTGCTTGACGTCGCCGGCGCTGTTGCCCGACACCGCCTGCTCGGCGGCGAGGCCGGCGTCGAGCACCTTCGCGAACTCGGCGGAACTGGCCTTGGCATGCTCGCCCAGGTCCCAGTCGATCTTCAGCGCGTCGAGCGCGGTCTTCGCGCGCCACCAGGTGTCGGCCACCACCGCGACCGCGTTGTCGCCCACCGTGACGACCTTCTTGACGCCCGGGCGCGACATCACGCTCGCGGCGTCGACCGAACGCACCTTGCCGCCGAACACCGGGCAGGCGCGGATCGCGGCGTTGAGCATGCCGGGCAGCTGCAGGTCGGTGCCGTAGACCTGCTTGCCGGTGGTCTTCTCGACGGTGTCGAGGCGCGCGATGCGCTTGCCGGCGAGCTTCCAGTCCTTCGGGTCCTTCAGCGGCACGTCGGCCGGCGGGGTGAGCTTCGCGGCGGCGGCGGCCACCTTGCCGTAGGTGGTGCGGCGGCCACTCGGGCCATGCGTGATCACGCTCGCGGCGGCGCGGCACTCCGAGGCCGGAACACCCCACTCGGCGGCGGCGGCCTGGACGAGCATCGTGCGTGCGGCAGCGCCGCCCTTGCGAACGTAATCGTGCGATTCGCGGATGCCGCGGCTGCCGCCGGTGCTGAAGTTGCCCCAGACGCGGTTGCGCGCCAGGTTCTGGCCCGGCGTCGGGTACTCGGTGCTGACCTTGGCCCAGTCGCATTCCAGCTCCTCGGCCACCAGCTGCGCCAGGCCGGTGAGCGTGCCCTGGCCCATCTCGGAGCGTGCGATGCGGATCACGACACGGTCGTCGGGCTGCACGACCACCCAGGCGTTGATCTCCGGCGCGCCGCCCTGCGCGGCGGCCAGCGTCGGGAAGCCGAAGACGAAGGAGCCGGCGGCAGCGGCGGTGCCGAGGAATTCGCGCCGCGAAAGTTCGGCGGTGGTCATGCTTGCCTCACGACGTGGACGATGTCGAGCGAAGAGACGCGCTCGCCCGCTGCAGCCTTGATCGCGGTGCGCACGCGGTTGTAGGTGCCGCAGCGGCAGACGTTGCTCATCGCCTCGTCGATGTCGGCGTCGCTGGGCCGGGGCTTGCTCTTCAGCAGCGCCGCGGCGGCCATGATCATGCCGCTCTGGCAGTAGCCGCACTGCGGCACGTCGAGCTGCACCCAGGCCTTCTGCACCGGGTGGCCGCCGTCGGGCGACAGCCCCTCGATGGTGACGATCTTCTGCGACGCCTGCAGCGCCGAAACCGGCATCGCGCACGAGCGCACCGGCGCACCGTCGATGTGCACGGTGCAGGCGCCGCACTGCGCGACGCCGCAGCCGTACTTGGTGCCGGTGAGGCCGAGCTGCTCGCGCAGCACCCACAGCAGCGGAGTATCGGGCTCGGCCTGGAACTCGAGCTCCTTGCCGTTGACGTTCAAGCGGGCCATGCGCTGCCTCCTGCGGTGTCGATGTTCTGACCGGGGGGTCGATGATGTGCCTGAACGGCTGCCCCCGTGGGATGCCGGAAATACCAATGGCTGCCGCGGGGGCAACGGCGGCGCGCCCCTCGTCACAAACGCTTGCGACAAGGTCGAGGAAGAAACGGGTGCTGCTCGCCGTAAGCCGTTGGGTCCGGCGCCGCGGGCGCGCGCGGCCGTGCTCAGGCTCAGGGAGACGAGATGGAACCGTTGCGAGACGTGCCTGCGGCCGGCGGCCGCCGCATCGCGGCCGTCGCGGCAGCGATGCTGGCGGCCGCCTGGCTGGCCGCCGGGTGCGGCGGCGGCAACCCGGCCGCGGAGCGCGCCGGTGCCGCTCCCGCGCTGGTGCCGGCTCGGCCCGACGTCCGGCCGCTGGCCGCCGGCGACACCATCGACGCGACGCAGCTGATGAACTGGGCCGAGCTGACCTTTCCGCAGCTCTTCCCCTCGCGCGAGCAGAACATCCCGTTCCCGCCGTACATCGTCCGCTTCTATCCGGCGACGCAGAACTACATCGGCGTCGAGGGGCCTTTCGTGCGCGTGCTCGGGCCGGCCACCGGGGGGCAGCTGCTGACGGTCGGCACGCTGGCCGACCTCGCGTGCCATGTGCTGATCGAGCGCTGCGAGGCCCCGGTGATCACGACGCCACCGGCCGGTGCCAGCGTGCGCGCCGGCGACCCGGTGACGCTGACCGCGGCGGTCGGCGGCGGGCCGTCGATCGTCTACCAGTGGCTGCGCAACGAACAGCCGCTTCCCGGCGCATCCTCCACCAGCCTGAGCTTCGTCGCCCAGGAGTCCGATCACGGTGCCCGTTATGCGCTGCGGGCCAGCAATGCCAAGGGCAGCACCACCAGCGCAGCGGCGATGCTCGCGGTGGCGCGCGTCGTCGACGCCGACGCCGCCATCGCGCTGGCCGGCGCGCGTGGCTGCTTCTCGTGCCACGAGATCGATGTGCCGGTCACCGGTCCGGCGTTCCGCTCGGTCGGCGCGCGCTACGCAGGCAACGCCGGTGCTCTGACACTGCTCGTCACCCGCGTGCGCTTCGGCACCTTCGGCAACTGGGGCTTCGCTTCGATGCCGGCGCAGTCGCATGTCTCGCCGGCCGAGGCACAGCAGATCGTCGAGTGGATCCTGACGCTGCGCTGAGCCTCCGGACCTGGCGGTTCACCGCGGCGGCGCGGCGGCATGCCGGCGCGACGCCAGCCACAACCCGGCGAAGGTGATCGTGGCGTTGACGAGCAGCAGCTCGAGCCCGATCTCCCAGCGCCCGAACAGCAGCCTCTGGTTGGCGTCGATCGCCCAGGTGATCAGCGGCGACGCGATCGCCACCACCGGCACCCAGCGCTCGCGCGGCCGGGCGCGGGTCAGCAGCCCGAAGGCGAACAGCCCGAGCAGCGGGCCGTAGGTGTAGCCCGCGAGCTTCAGGATCAAGAGCACCATGCTCGCGTCGTCGATCCAGCGGAACACCATCACCAGCAGCATGAACAGCGCCGCGAAGCCGAGGTGCACCTGCTTGCGCAGCCGCGCCTTGCGTGCCTCGTCCCAGGGCTTCTTCTGCAGGCCCAGCAGGTCGATGCAGGTCGACGAGGTGAGCGCCGTCAGCGCACCGTCGGCGCTGGGGAAGAGCGCCGAGACGAGCGCGAGCACGAAGACGATCTGCACCCAGCCCGGCAGGTGGCCGAGCACCACCGCCGGGAACAGCCGGTCGCCCTGCGCCGCGAGGCCGACGCCGGGGGCGAACATCGCCAGCAGCGCGCCGAGGTAGAGGAACAGCGCCACCACCGCGAGCAGGATCAGCGACATCACGACGACGTTCTTCTGCGCGCCGCCGAGCGTGGCCACCGAGATGTTCTTCTGCATCATCTCCTGGTCGAGCCCGGTCATCGCGATCGCGATGAACATGCCGGCCACCAGCTGTTTGAACCACCAGCCGCGCGACCAGGGGTCGCCGCCCCACAGCGTCGCGAGCCCCTGCTCCTGCATGCGGGTGAAGGCCTGCAGCGCCGAGAAGTCGAGCGTGTGCAGCAGGAAGCCGACGCACAGCACGAGGCCGGCGAGCATGCCGGCGGTCTGCAGCGTGTCGGTGAAGACGATCGTTCGCACGCCGCCCTCCAGCGTGTACAGCAGCACCATCGCCAGGATGACGGCGGCGCTCAGCCAGAAGGGCACGCCGAGGCGGTCGAGCACCATGTCCTGCAGCACACGGACGACGAGGTAGAGGCGCGCGGTGGCGCCGAGCGTGCGCGAGACGATGAAGAAGGCGGCACCGGTGCGGTGCGAAGCGCCGCCGAAGCGCTCGTCGAGGTAGCGGTAGATCGAGGTCACGCCGAGCCGGTAGTACAGCGGCAGCAGCACGAAAGCGACGACGAGGTAGCCGAGCACATGGCCGATGACGATCTGCAGGTAGCCGAAACCGCCCGCACCCACCGTGCCCGGCACGCTGACGAAGGTGACGCCGGAGAGCGACGTGCCGACCATGCCGAAGGCCACCAGCGCCCAGTGGCTGCGCCGCCCGCCGATGAAGAAGGCTTCGTTGTCGGCGCGGCGCGATGTGAACCACGCGACGGCGAGCAGCAGCAGGAAGTAGCCGAGCACGCAGCCCAGCAGCAGCACGGGGGACATGGGTGAGGCGGCCGATTCTGTCATCCAGAGTCTGCGCGGCCGAGGGCGGGGCTCACCCGGCCGCCGACTACCATCGCACGCATGCCGAGCCCGAAAACGCGACAGGTCCTTTTCGGCTTCCACGCCGTCACGGTGCGGCTGAAGACCGCGCCGCAGACCGTCGACGAGGTGCATGTCGACCCGGCGCGGCGCGACGCGCGCATGCGCCAGTTCGTCGAGCGTGCACGTGCCGCGGGCGCGCGGCTGATCGACAGCGACGCCGATCGCCTGGCGCGGCTGGCCGGCACGGCGCGCCACCAGGGTGTGGTGGCGCGCGTGCAACCGCTCGAAGCCCCGCAGCGGCTCGACGACGTGCTCGACGCTGCCGGGCCGGCGCCGCTGGTGCTGGTGCTCGACGGCGTCACCGACCCGCACAACCTCGGCGCCTGCCTGCGCGTGGCCGACGGTGCCGGCGCCTGTGCGGTGGTGGCGCCGAAGGACCACGCGGTGGGTATCAACGCCACCGTCGCCAAGGTGGCCAGCGGTGCCGCCGAGACGGTGCCCTACCTGATGGTGACCAACCTCGCGCGCACGCTCGGCGAGCTGAAGGACCGCGGCCTGACGGTGGTCGGCACTGCCGACGATGCCGAGGCCACGCTCTTCGAGGTCGACCTCACCGGCCCGCTGGCACTGGTGCTCGGCGCCGAAGGTGCCGGCCTGCGCCAGCTGACGCGTAAGACCTGCGACCGGCTCGTGCGCATCCCGATGCAGGGCGCCGTCGAAAGCCTGAACGTCTCGGTGGCCGCGGGGGTGTGCCTGTTCGAGGCGCGGCGGCAGCGCGGCGGCTGATCGCTACACTGCCGCGCACCATGCCCGTCATCACCGTCACGCACCCGCTGGTGCGCCACAAGGTCGGACTGCTGCGCGAGAACGACATCTCGACGAAGAAGTTCCGCGAGCTCACCAACGAGCTTGGGCGCCTGCTGGCCTACGAGGCGACTGCCGACTTCCCGCTCGAGAAGGCGGGCATCGACTGCTGGAGCGGCCCGATCGAGGTCGAGCGCATCGCCGGCAAGAAGGTGACGATCGTGCCGATCCTGCGCGCCGGGCTCGGCATGCTCGACGGTGTGCTCGACATGATCCCCAACGCCAAGGTCAGCGTCGTCGGGCTGTCGCGCAACCACGAGACGCTGCAGCCGGAGCATTACTTCGAGCGTTTCGTCGGCCACCTCGACGAGCGCACCGCGCTGATCGTCGACCCGATGCTCGCCACCGCGGGATCGATGATCGCCACCGTCGATCTTCTGAAGCGCCGCGGCTGCAAGGACATCCGCGCGCTGGTGCTGGTGGCCGCACCCGAGGGCATCCGCGCGCTCGAGGCGGCGCACCCCGAGGTGCGCTGCTGGACGGCAGCGGTCGACAGCCACCTCAACGAGGTCGGCTACATCATCCCCGGCCTCGGCGACGCCGGCGACAAGATCTTCGGTACCAAGTAGCCGCGGGCGTCGGCCGTTACAGCGCTGCCAGCGCGTCTTGCAGCGCCCGCAGGTAGCGCTCGGAGAGCTGGATGTCGTTGTGCCCGGCGTCGGGCACCAGCACCAGCTCGGCATGCGCGGCCAGTGGGAACAGCGCTTCGCTGTGCCAGGGCCCGATCAGCGTGTCGCGCCGCCCGTGCATCAGCAGCACCGGCGTTTGGATGCGCGGCAGCGACTGGTCGGTGCGCAACGGATAGCGCAGCAGGAACGAAGGCACCCAGGGGTAGAACTCGCCGGCCAGCGCGGCCAGGCTGGTGTATGGCGAGACCAGCACCGTCAGCTCCGGCTGCACGTCGGCAGCCAGCGACGCGGCGAGCCCGCTGCCGAGCGAGCGGCCGAAGATCACGCGCGCCTTGCCGGCGTAGCGTGTCGCCACCGCCGCCCACGCGGCGCGGACGTCGGCCTCGAGCTGGGCCTGGCTCTCGATGCGGCCGCTGCTCTTGCCGTAGCCGCGGTAGTCGATCATGAAGAGGTCGACGTTGGCGCGGCGGTAGAAGTCGGCATTGACGAACCAGCTCTGCAGGCTGCCGGCGTTGCCGTGCAGATAGAAGACCACGCCGCGCGGCGACGGCAGCCGCAGGTGGAGCGCGCTGAGCCGCGCGCCGGGCACGTCGACGAAGACCTCGTGCACGTCGGCGCCGAAGTCGAAGCGGTGGTCGGGGCCGAGCTTGTGCGGCACGAACAGCAGCTTCTCCTGCGCCAGCCACAGCAGCGCCAGCACCGCCGCGTAGACCAGCGTCACCGTGGCTGCGACGCCGGCGGCGATTCGCAGCGGGCGCGGCCAGCGGCGGGTTGGCGCTCGGGCGGCGGGGAGGCCGGGTGCGGAGTCAGGCATCGGAGTGCGTTTACGCGGGGGCGCGGCGGCTGGATGTCGCGCCGGCGATCAGCCGAGCCACCCAAACGCGCCGACGATGGCGCCGGCGGCGATCGGCCACAGCGGGCTCAGCTTCGTCCACAGCATCGCCACCACCGCCACCAGCACCAGGCCCGCGGTCGCGGGGTAGCCGCGCAGCGGCTCGGTGAGCACCCAGCCGGTGGCCAGCAGCATGCCGATCGTCAGCGGCGCCAGCCCGCCGGTGAAGGCGCGCACGCCGACCGACTCGCGCCGCGCCGCGCCCCAGCGGGTGGCGGCGAGCGCGAGCGTGGTCGACGGCAGCAGGCTGCCGGCCATCGTCGCGACGACGCCGGCCAGCCCGGCGACGTTGTAGCCGATCACCGCGACGAAGAGCACGTTCGGGCCAGGCGCCGCCTGCGCCAGCGCCACCGACGCGGTGAACTGCACGTCGGTGAGCCAGCCGCGCTCGCCGACCACCCAGCGCTGCATGTCCGGCGTGGTGGTGATCGCACCGCCGATGGCCAGCAGCGACAGCAGCGTGAAGTGCAGGAACAGCGCCAGCAACTCGACGGCGCCGAGCGCCCCGGGGCCGAGCAGCAGCGTGTTCACTTCGACAGCCTCCACCACGCCAGCGCCATCGAGACCGAGCCGAGCCCGAGCACCACCCACACCATCGGCCAGCGCAGCCAGGCCAGCGCGACCGTCGTCGCCAGCACCATCAGCGCCGCCAGCGGTACGCCGAGCGGACTGCCCCGCAAGGTCGGCAGCACCTTCAGCGCGGTGGCGATCACCAGCCCTGCGGCCACCGCCCCCATGCCGCGTAACGCCCCCGCCACCGCCGGCATCGACGCCAGCTGCCCGTAGAGCGCGGCAAGCAGCAGCACCACCACCAGCGGCACCGCCAGCAGGCCGGAGACGGCGGCGAAGGCGCCGCGCAGGCCGAAGAAGCGGTCGCCGAAGATCAGCGCCATGTTGACGATGTTCGGCCCTGGCAGCACCTGCCCGACCGACAGCAGCTCGACGAACTGCTCGCGGGTCAGCCAGCGCTGGCGCTCGACCAGCTCTCGCTGCGCGACCGCGAGAACGCCACCGAAGCCCTGCAGCGCGAGCCCGGTGAAGACGCGGAACAGCTCGGTGGGCGAAGCCGGTGCCCGCAAACCCGGTTGCCCCGGTGGCGGTGCGGTTGGATCAGCCAATCGTCGGCCCCCGCATGCGGCGAACCAGCCAGGCGCTGAGCAGCACCGCCGCCGCCATCCAGGCCGCGGCGGCGACATGCAGCGCGCCGATGCCGCGGCCGGCGATCAGCGCGCCGCCACCCGCTGCGCCGACCGCCTGGCCGGCGTACATCGCCGACGAGTTCAACGCCATCAGCGCCGGTGCGAGCCCGGGCGCTGCGTGGCCAAGCCGTGCCTGCTGCGCCGAGTTCGACGAGAAGCAGCCCAGGCCCCAGGGCACGATCAGCAGCGCCATCGCCGCCGGCGCCGCAGCCAGTGGCCACACGACGATCGACACCGTCATCGCGACCAGCGCGACGGTGGCGGCGCGCCCGGCGCCGACCTGGTCGATCCAGCGTGTCAGCAGCAGGTTGCCGACCAGCCCGTAGGCACCGAAGGCGAAGAACAGCAGGCTCACCTCGGCTGGGCCCGCGCCGAGCTGCTGGCGAAAGTACGCCGCCAGGTAAGGAAAGATCGTGAACTGCCCGCTCGCCGAGAGCGCGGTGACGAGCACGATGCCCATCAGCAACGGGTGCGTCAGCGTCTGGCGCCAGCTCGTCAGCGACAGCGCTGCCGGCTTCACGCCGTCGGGAACGCTGCGCCACACCGCCGCCGCGGCGGCCAGCGACAGCACGCCGACGAGCGCGAAGGCGTAGCGCCAGCCGAGTGTCTCGGCGACGAAGCTGTGCAGCGGCATGCCCACCACCGACGCCACCGACCAGCCGAGGAAGACGAAGGTGATCGCACGGCCGCGCTCGGCCGGCGGCGCCATCACGTTGATGGCCGCCGCGGCCTGCGGCGTGAAGACCGCGGCGCCGACCACCGCCGCCACGCGCAGCGGCAGCAGCCATGCGAAGTCGGGCGCGAGCGCGCTCGCCACGTGGCCGATCCCGAACCACAGCAGCGCCAGCACGAGCAGCCGCCGGCGGTCCCAGCCCGCCACCGCGGCAGCGGCCAGCGGCGCACCGACACCCATCACCACCGCGCTGGCGGTCGTCAGCTGCCCGGCCACCGGCACCGAGACCTGCAGCGCGCGCACGAGGTCGTTCAAGGCCCCGGCGGTGACCATCACGCCGCAGCCGATCGCGACATTGCCGAGCATCAGCGCCCAGCGCGCGGCGCTCAACGACATCCCGGTGGCCGCACGGGCACGGCGGAGCGGTCGCGCGGCCAGCGTGAGCGAGACCTCATCGCAGCACCTTCAGCGCGTCTGGGTTGACGATGTTCGTCGGGTTCTGATTGACGAAGTTGACGACGTTGTCGAACGCGGCGCCGAAGTAGAGCTCGTAGCTGTCCTGCTCGACATAGCCGATGTGCGGCGTGCACACCGCGTTCTCCAGCCGCAGCAGCGGGTGGCCCTGGAGGATCGGCTCGCTCTCGAAGACGTCGACCGCCGCCATCCCGGGCCGGCCGCGGTTCAAGGCCGAGACCAGCGCCCCCTCGGCCACCAGCTCGGCGCGCGAGGTGTTGACGAAGAGCGAGGTCGGCTTCATCGCCGACAGTTCGTCGAGCCCGACGATGCCGCGCGTCGCGTCGTTCAGCCGCAGGTGCAGCGTCAGCACATCGCTGTCGGCGAAGAAGCCCTCGCGCGACGCCGCGGCCTGGTGGCCGTCGCCGGCCGCACGCTCGCGCGAGGCCTCGCTGCCCCAGACCTGCACCTGCATGCCGAACGCGCGGCCGTAGCTGGCGACCAGGCGGCCGATCTTGCCGTAGCCCCAGACACCGAGCGTGCGCCCCTTCAGCACGCAACCGAGGCCGAAGTTCGCCGGCATCGACGCCGCCTTCAGCCCCGCCTGCTGCCAGGCGCCGTGCTTCAGGTTGCCGATGTACTGCGGCAGCCGCCGCATCGCGGCCATGATCAGGGCCCAGGTCAGCTCCGCCGGGGCCACCGGCGAGCCCACGCCCTCGGCGACCGCGATGCCGAGGCGTGTGCAGGCCTCGACGTCGATGTGCGACCCGACGCGGCCGGTCTGCGAGATCAGCTTGAGCCGCGGCAGCTTCTCGAGCAGCGCGCGTGGGAACTGCGTGCGCTCGCGGATCAGCACCAGCACGTCGGCGTCGCGAAGCCGCACCGACAGCTGGCCGATGCCCTTGACGGTGTTCGTGAAGACCTTGGCGTTGAAGGCTTCGAGCCGGCTCGCGCAGCGCAGTTTGCGCACGGCGTCCTGATAGTCGTCGAGGATGATGATGTTCATGGCGCAGCCGGGACATTCTGCCGCGGCCGGCAACGCCGGCACGGCGGCGCTAGCATCCGCGCCTTTTCATCGAGGAGACGGGTGATGGCAGTTTCGATGGTCTCGGCCAGCGTGCCGGTGTTCGTTCGCATGCTGGGCAACGTGCTCGGCTGGCTCGACAAGGCCCAGGCCCATGCCGAGGCGAGGAAGTTCGATACCGCGAACTACCTGACGATGCGGCTGGCGCCGGACATGCTGCCCTTCGTCAAGCAGATCCAGATCGCCACCGACGCCGCCAAGGGCTGCACGGCGCGGCTGGCCGGCATCGAGGTCCCGAAGTGGGACGACACCGAGCAGACCCTGGACGACCTGCGCGCACGCGTGAAGAAGACGATCGACTTCGTGCAGTCGGTGCCCGCGGACCAGATCGAGGCCGGCGCCACGCGCGAGATCGTGATCCCGCTGCGCAGCGGAGAACGTCGCTTCGACGGCCAGACCTACCTCGAGCACTGGGCGCTGCCGAACTTCTACTTCCACGTCACCACCACCTATGCGCTGCTTCGCCATGCCGGCGTCGACCTCGGCAAGGCGGACTACCTGAAGTAGGGCTCCCCGCCGGGCCGGCGGCGCCGGATGTGCGAATGGCCCGGACTCTGGCCCCACTTCGGGCGATGGCCCGCGGCGTGGCTGCACAGAATCGGGCGGCATCCGCACCCTGCGAGGGGCCTCGATGCTGCGCCGATTCGTCATCTCCTGCTGGCTTCTGCTGGCACCTCTGATCGCCGCTGCGGCGCCAGCCGGCTTTGCCGCGTGGATGGACGCCGCCGGGCCCAACCACCGCGCCAGCCTGACGGTGAAGCTGCAAGCCGGCAGCGCCGACACCGGCCGTGCCGGCCAGATCTTCGTCGCCGGGCAACTCGCCGACGGGCGGCTGTTCGCGCTCACCCCCACCGGCTGGCAGGCCGTGACCGGCACTTTCCCGGCCGCCCAGGCGGTGGCTTCGCTCGGCAGCCACAGCGTCGTGCTGACGCAGCAGCAGGACCTGGGCGGCATCACCGGCGCCGCCTTCTGGGCCGGCTACGGCACCGACTTCAACGACATGGTGAGCCGCGGCGCCTACGCCCGCGTCTACACCGTCGGCGCGCCGCTCGCCGGCGCGAGTGCAGCCGGCGAGATCCTGACCTTCTCGATCAACGTGCAGGACTTCTCGTACCCCGAGCTGAGCGCGGCGACCGTCGGCCGCATCGTCGACCTGCACGAGCGCTACCGGCTGCCGGTGGACATCTACCTCACCGACACCATGCTCGACGCCTACCAGACGAGCCACCCGGCGCTGATGGCGAGGCTGACCTCGTCGCCCTGGGTCGGGCTGAACTACCACCTGCGCCCGCCGAAGCCCTACTACGGCACCTACGACTGGGCCGGCATCACCCAGGAGGCGCTGGCGACCCAGGTGGCGGCGATCAAGAACTACGAGACCCATGTCACCGACCCCGTCACCGGACAGCCGTCGGCGAAGGCGGGCGGCTACGCGCAGCTGCTGACGCTGCCGAACGCGCGCCCGGCGATCACCGCCGCGTTCACGTCGTCCGAGGGGGCGCTCGTCACCGCCACCGCGCAGGCCTTCCGGGAGCTCGGAGCGAGCTGGAGCCTGAGCCATGTCGGCGGCGTCCTGAACCTCGGCGACAGCACCAGCGGGCTCTTCATCCGCCCCGAGCACTACGACCTGCTGCTTTTCCAGCAGACGACGACGACGGCGTCGGCGGCGATCGAGGCCGCGCTCGCCAGCGCGCGCAGTGCAGCCGGTGCGCGCTGGCCGCTGTTCGTCGGCGTCAAGATGCACGACAACGACTTTTTCGCCGAGAAGTCGGCCTGGCTCACCGTCTACATGGACGGCAGCCGCCGCCCGACCTGGAACACCGCGGTCAAGGCGGCGCTCAAGAGTGCCGGGGACCAGGCGGCGCAGTGGTCGCTGTACGAGGCCGCGCTCGCCCATGCCGATGCGCAGCGCGCGCGGCTCGCGGTGGCCAACAGCGCCGGCATCGCGCAGCTGCGTGCCGGGCCGGCCGCACAACTGCATGTCTCGGGGACGATGCACATCGAGTCCTCGCCGATCAACTGGCCCCATGTCGACGGGCTGATCGCGTTCTTCCGCCGCGCCGTCGAAGCCGGTCGAGTCGCAGGGCAGGCCTCGGCGATGAAGTGGTCGATCGGCGCCGACATCGGCTGGCTGCAAGGCGAAGCGCGCGCCGGGGAGGTCATCCGTGCGCTGGCGCCGCTCGGCGTCGAGTTCGATGTCCACACGCACGAGCCCTCCGACCGTGCACGCGCCGCCGAGCGCATCGCCGCGCTCGGTGGCACGCCGACCGGCGTGGTCTCCGGCTTCCTCTACACCGAGATCGATTCGATGCGCAACGCGCAGGTGTCGAGCACCGGCTTGCGCTGGCAGGCCGACACCTTGTGGGGCTTGGTGACGACGCCCAGCCATGCCGTCGGCGCCGACGACCTTGCCGCCGGCCTCTGGCGGCCGCGCTCGTCGGCCGATTGGCGCACGCACGATCCCGCCGGCACGCTGGTGGCGGTGGGCAACGGCGGCCGCACGCTTGCCGCGGCCGAGGCGCTGGTCGACGCGGTGGCCTCCGGAAGCCACGTGATGCCGGTGTACAGCGTGACGATCAACGTTGCCCCAAAGACGCTGACGGTGGTCGGCACGAGCGACGGCATCACGCAGATCGAGGCCTGGGCCACACGCATGGGTGCCCGCGCCGAGGTGCGCTGGTCGACCATCGCCGGCACTGCGCGCGCCTGGCGCGACGCCGGCGGCATGGCCAGCCGGGTCAATCCCTGACCGGGACGGCGTTGCCGCCGCGGGCGCCAGTGCCCGGGGCGGGCGCCGTCAGGTGGCCGGCAGGGCCTGCGGCGGCTCACCGCGCAGGTGGCGGTCCATCATGCGCAGGTAGAGCGACTCGATGTCGCGCGTGAAACGCTGGCTGTCGAAGAGCGGCGAGCTGTCCCGAGCGTCGACCAGCGCCGCCCGCAGGCGAGCCAGCCGTTCGGGGTCGTGTGCGAGTTCGACGACGGTGCGCGCGTAGTGCTCGACGCCGTCGCAGGCCAGTTCCGGCAGGCCGACTGCGTGCACCAGGCTCGCCGCGACCCGAGACGCGAAGGTGCGGCCGGCGAAGGTGACCACCGGCACGCCGGCCCACAGCGCATCGCTGGCGGTGGTGTGTGCGTTGCACGGCCAGGTGTCGATGAAGAGGTCGGCGAGCTGCATGCGCGCCATGTGGTCGGCCGGCTTGAGCCGCTTCGCCCAGACGATCCGGTGCGGCTCGATGCCGCGTGCGGCGGCCTCGTTTGCGAGGTTTTCGCGTGACTGGCTGTTCCAGTCCATCAGCCACAGCACCGCGTCGGGCAGCGCATGGAGAAGCGCCGCCCAGACGTCGAAGACTTCGGCCGAGATCTTGTACGGCTGGTTGAACCCGGCGAGAACGAAGGCACCTTCGGGCAACCCTTCGGCGGCCCGCGGGGGCGGCGGCCGCAGCGCGCGCTGGCGGTCGTTGGGCTGGTAACACACCGGCATCTGCGCAATCTGCTCGCTGTACCAGGCGGCGTGCTCGATCGGCGTCACCACCGGGTCGCCGATCAGGTAGTCGATGTAGTCGGCGCCGGTCGAACCGGGGAAGCCGAGAAAGGTGGCCGTCACCGGCGCCGGGCGCCATGCGAAGACGCCGACGCGGTGGCCGCGGGTGTAACCCTTCAGGTCGACCAGCAGGTCGATGCCGTCGGTGCGGATGCGCTCGGCGATGTCGCCGTCGCTCTGGCCGCGCAGGTCGACGAAGTGCTCGCAGGCACGCTCGATACGCGCCCGCATGTCGCTGCCGTCGGGCTTGCCGTGTGAGTACAGCGTGACCTCGAAGCGCTCGCGGTCGTGCTGCTCGAGCATCTCGGCCATCAGGATGCAGGTGGCGTGCTGGTGGAAATCGGACGACAGGTAGGCCAGCCGCAGCCGCCGTGGCCCGCCGGGCGTCCAGCTGCTGCGACGGCGGGGGGAAGGCCGCGCCTGCAGCGCGAGGTGGCGGGCGAGGCTGCGCGCCGCCTTCAGCTGGTCGGCGGGATCGTCGAGCAGCGTCACGTGCGCAAACGGCGCCGTCGGCGCCGAGGCGTCGGCCGGCAGCGCGTCGAGCGCCGCCTGCAGCTGCGCGAGGCCTTCGACGGCACCGTCCCAGTGACAGGCCTCACGCTCGAAGTAGGCGAGCAGCGCACGCACACCCAGCTCGTGCTCGCCGACGCCCATCGCAAGTGCGGTCTGGAAGCACTGCGAGGCCTCTTCCTTCATCGCCAGCTCGTTCAGGCAGACGCCGAGCTGGTAGTGCGTGTTGGCGTGCGTGATGCGGCACGCCAGCGCGTCCATGTAGGCGGCGGCGGCCTCGCGCGGCTGGCGGCCGAGCTGCAGCGCGCGGCCAAGCGTGAAGTGGTAGTCGTGCCCGCGATCGACGTCGGCCGGCAGGCTGCGCAGGCAGCGCGCCGCGTCGCGAAAGCGTTTGCCTTCCATCAGGCAGTGGGCGGTGAAGGCGCAGTTGACCGGGTTGCGCGGGTCCAGGTTGTAGGCGCGGGCCGCCTCCTGGGCGGCTTCGTCGACACGCCGCAGCGCCAGCAGCGCGCGGGCATGGTTGAGTGCGAAGACCGCGTCGTGCGGCGCTTGTCGCGCCGCGGTCTCGAACGACCGTTCGGCCTCGGCCCAGGCGCCACGCTTGGCATGGGCCTGGCCGGCCTGCCAGGCGGCGACGGCGCGGGAGTCGCGCCGGCCTGCAGGCGACGGCGGTTTCTTGCGGGCGAGGGCGGTCGACATGTCTCGGTGGCTGTCCGGCAGGGCCGCGGCTGGCCGCAGTGGGGGGTGCTGGCAGTCTAGGCAGGCCGCCTTCAAGCCACGGCCGGATCTGGCCGATAACTGCCGGTCAGTTCTTTTCGAGGCATCGAGGGGCTTGACAGGCGCAGAAAAAGTTCTCTCAAGTTCGCGAATACAGGGGTCGATAACGGCCTCAACGGGGTTCGAAAGGGCTCCGCGGTCCGGTTGGCCGGCCGATGGGAGAGCAGCAACGCTGCACAAACACGGTGGCTGACGTCGGGCGGGTTCCTGAGCAGGTGGAGAGCCGCCGGCAGGGACCGACGAAGGTGCGGTGGGTGCAAACCTACCCACCGCATTGGAGTGACGCCGGCGTCTAGCCGGGATTGTTTGAAACGCGAAGGAGTTGCCAAATGGCTGCCATCATCAACACGAACATCACATCGCTGAACGCGCAGCGGAACACCAGCGCGTCTCAGATGAACCTTTCCACCGCGATGCAGCGCCTGTCTTCGGGTCTGCGCATCAACAGCGCCAAGGACGACGCCGCCGGCCTTGCCATCGCCGAACGCATGAACGCGCAAGTGCGTGGCATGCAGGTGGCGATGCGAAATGCCAACGACGGCATCTCGATGGCGCAGACCGCCGACGGCGCGCTCGCCAAGGTCGGCGACGCGCTGCAGCGCATGCGCGAACTGGCGGTGCAGGCCCGCAACGGCACCAACAGTGACAGCGACAAGAACTCGCTGAACAAGGAGTTCGCCGAGCTGCAGAAGGAAATCAGCCGTGTGCTCGGCGGCACGAGCTTCAACGAGAAGAAGATCCTCGGCGCCGACGGCACCAGCTTCACCTTCCAGGTCGGTGCGAACACGAGCGCGGACGACAGCATCACCGTCGACTACGAGAACATGGTCAGCAACGCCGACATCAGCAACGTGACGGCGACCACGGTGACGATCGGCAGCACCGCCGATACCGACGCCATCGCCTCGGTGATCGACGACATCGACGACGCGATCGACACCGTCAACGACAAGCGCGCGACCTTCGGCGCCACGCAGTCGCGCTTCGAGGCGATCGTCTCGAACCTGCAGGTGGCGGTGGAGAACCAGGCCGCCGCACGCAGCCGGATCGTCGACGCCGACTACGCGCAGGAGACCGCGAACCTCTCGCGAGCGCAGATCCTGCAACAGGCCGGCAACGCGATGATCGCGCAGGCCAACCAGCTGCCGCAGCTGGTCCTCAGGCTGCTGCAGTAATCCCGGCCGCCGCCGGCCTTGCGCGCCGGCCCCGCGTCCCCCCGAGCGCCGCCCCTCGTCACCGAGGGCGGCGCTCGGTGCTTTGGGGCCCCGGAGGCGCGTGCGGGGGGCGGCCTTGAAATCGGCAGTGGCGGCCCCACACTCCCGCGTCGCCGGCGCCAGAAACGCCGGCATCGAACTCCCCCGAAAACCGCCGCACCGCCATGGAAAAGAAGACGCTGTCGTTCCAGGCCGAGGTCAAGCAGATCCTGCACCTCGTCACCCACTCGCTGTACTCGAACAAGGAGATCTTTCTCCGCGAGCTGATCTCGAACGCCTCCGATGCCTGCGACAAGCTGCGCTTCGAGGCGCTGGACCGGGCCGAGCTGTACGAGGACGCACCCCAGCTCGAGATCCGTGTGTGGTTCGATGCCGCCGCGAAGACGATCACCATCCGCGACAACGGCGTCGGCATGAGCGCCGACGAGGCGGTGCAGCACCTGGGCACGATCGCGAAGAGCGGAACACGCGAGTTCGTGGCCGCGCTCGAAGGCGACAAGAAGAAGGACGCCAGCCTGATCGGCCAGTTCGGCGTCGGCTTCTACTCCGGCTACATCGTCGCCGACCGCATCACCGTCGAGTCGCGGCGCGCCGGGGTGCCGGCCGAGCAGGGCATGCGCTGGTCGAGCGAGGGGACGGGGGAGTTCGAGGTCGAGACGATCACCCGCGCCGCACGCGGCACCGACGTCGTGCTGCACCTGCGCGAAGGCGAGGAAGACTTCCTCTCGGCGTGGAAGCTGAAGTCGATCATCTCGAAGTATTCCGACCACATCTCGCTGCCGATCCTGATGCGCAAGCAGAAGTGGGACGAGGAGAAGAAGTCGCAGGTCGAGACCGACGAGTGGGAGACGGTGAACAAGGCCGCGGCGCTGTGGACACGGCCGAAGAGCGACGTCACCGACGCCCAGTACCAGGAGTTCTACAAGCAGATCAGCTACGACAGCGAGCCGCCGCTGGCCTACACGCACAACCGCGTCGAGGGCCGCACCGAGTACACGCAGCTGCTGTTCGTGCCGTCGAAGGCGCCCTTCGACCTCTGGAACCGCGACAAGCGCGGCGGCGTGAAGCTCTACGTCAAGCGTGTCTTCATCATGGACGACGCCGAGGCGCTGATGCCGGTGTACCTGCGCTTCGTCAAGGGGGTCGTCGACTCGGCCGACCTGCCGCTCAACGTCAGCCGCGAGCTGCTGCAGGAGAGCCGCGACGTCAAGGCCATCCGCGAGGGCTGCACCAAGCGTGTGCTGTCGATGCTCGAGGACGTGGCCGAGAACCAGAAGGACAAGTACGCCGAGTTCTGGCGCCAGTTCGGCGTCGTGCTGAAGGAGGGCGTCGGCGAGGACTTCACCAACCAGGAACGGCTGGCCAAGCTCTTCCGCTTCGCGTCGACCCACGCCGACGAGGGCGTTTCGCTCGCCGACTACCTGTCGCGCATGAAGGAAGGGCAGGAGTCTGTCTACTACATCACGGCCGACTCGTTGGCGGCCGCGAAGAGCAGCCCGCAGCTCGAAATCTTCCGCAAGAAGGGCATCGAGGTGCTGCTGCTCGTCGACCGCGTCGACGAGTGGATGCTCTCGCACTTGTACGAGTTCGACGGCAGGCCGCTGGTCAGCGTCGCCAAGGGCGGCGTCGACCTCGGCAAGCTGCAGGACGAGGAGGAGAAGAAGGCCGCCGAAGAGACCGCCAACGCCTTCAAGCCGCTGCTCGAGCGGCTGAAGACGACGCTGAAGGAGCGTGCGAAGGACGTTCGCACGACGACGAGGCTGGTGGACTCGCCGGCCTGCATCGTCGTCGACGAGGGCGACATCAGCTCGCACCTGGCACGCATGCTGAAGCAGGCTGGCCAGAACACGCCGAAATCGCTGCCGATCCTCGAAGTGAACCCCGAGCACCCGCTGGTGAAGCGGCTCGAGAGCGACGAACGCTTCGACGACCTGGCACAGGTGCTGTTCGACCAGGCGCTGCTCGCCGAAGGCGGGCAGCTCGAGGACCCGGCCGCCTATGTGCGGCGTGTCAACCGCATGCTGACGTGAGCCCCCACGCTCCCGCCGGTCGCTGCCCACCGAGGGGGCTTTGCCAGCGGACCGGCAGAGCCGGATCCGCGGCAATCCTCGGGGGCACGGCTTGGGTGCACGGCACCAGTCAACCTGAATCCGGCAGTTACCCCGTCGCCGGCAGCTCCGGAGGGGGCTGCGGCGTCCCGATGACGGGCGCGATGCGGTCGCTGATGTAGCGCAGCAGGCAGCCCCAGCGGTCGAGGTCCTTGAAC
>Ga0268299_1000817_pt1 | contig 76895 bp, 67 predicted proteins | sample NOBtaG_FD_193484 | JGI IMG/M metagenome (GOLD analysis project Ga0268299, IMG submission 193484) | Activated sludge microbial communities from bioreactor in Nijmegen, Gelderland, Netherland - NOB reactor | ecosystem: Engineered > Bioreactor > Aerobic > Activated sludge | place: Netherlands... | reverse complement strand
GACGTGCGCGGAAAATATGTCCTCTCGAGATTTCCCGAATCGCAGCAAGAACTGCTCAAAGACTGCCTCGGACTGGCTGAGAAATGCATCTTCACCTGGGTCAATGACGGCCCTTTGAAAGCGGCCAACCAATTCAATTCTATGGATTTGCGCCCGGAGGCCATTGCCGAGGCCCAGGAGAAGAAGAGAAAGCGCGAGCAAGCTCAGCAAGAAAGAAAGGAAAAACTGGAAAGAGAAAGGCTTGAAAAGGAAAGAGCGCAAAAAGAAAATCCTGAGCAGGAAAAGTCCGATCCGTAAGAAAGTGACGATTGCGAATCCTGTGAAAGTTTCACGAACGTATGATTAGCCCTTGCATGCATAAACGAATATATATCCGTCACCGAGTATAGAAACTTGTAATGACCTTGGCAGGCGCGTTACGGTTTGTATCGATACGAAGATCTTTTTCCTCGCGTTTTTAACTGTGCAATTTCGTAGGTTAAAGAAAAAGTGTGTGAAAAATCATCAAACAACGGACCTTTAAGGCGGATGTCATTAATCTAAAATTGGCGCTGCGTCATGAAGATCTCTTTTAAGAGTGGTTTCCCAAAAACCTGCTTTTGCCAAATTGGCAGCCCTTGGGGGGCTCTGATGGGATTTTCGCTATCGGCCTAGCGCCTATACGGGGTGTCCAAGTTGAGTTCTGTTGCAGACAAGCTTTTCAGCAATAAAGAGGGCAGCGCCAGTCGTAATTTCTTCCTATCCGCTCTGTGGTGGTCACTATGGGGGATGGGAGCAGGAATGATCGGCGGCTTGGAATTTTCCATGCCCGACCTGGTCAAAAACGTGCCGCAATTGGCTTTTCCGCATATGCGGATGTTTCACGTCAATGCGGTAGCCGTAGGTTGGCTATCCATGGGTTATGTCGGCGCAATCTTTTACATGGTGCCGAATTTGTGCAAAACCAAGCTCTGGTCCGAGCGGCTTGGGAACATGACCATGTGGGCCTGGAACCTGGTACTGGTCGGTGCCTTTTGCACACTCGTCAATGGCAACACTGAAGGGCGTGAATACGCAGAACTGGGCGCCATCCTGGACGTGATGGTTGCAGTCGCCCTTGTTCTTGTAGCTCTCAATATCTACATGACCATTCTCAACAGAAAGGTCAAAAAACTCTACGTCACCCTCTGGTACTTCCTGGGTTCACTCTTCTGGTTCCCCCTGGTTTGGATTATCGGCCAGCGCACATTCGTTGCTTTACCCGGTCTCAATGACGCAATTGTAGGCTGGTTCTATGGACACAATATCCTGGGCATGTGGTTCACCACGGTAGGCGTGGGAATGATGTACTACCTGCTGCCCAGACTGACACAGGCACCGCTCTACAGCCACGGTTTGTCGATGTTGGGATTCTGGGGCATCGCGCTTTTCTATGCGCCCACGGGCACTCACCACATCACCCAATCGCCTGTGCCGGAATGGCTCAAAGCCATCGCCATCATCTCTTCTATATTCCTTCTGGTGCCAGTGCTCACGGTACTGACGAACTTCTTCATGACAATGAAGGGGCGCTGGGGTCAGGCAGTCACCGATCTACCTTTACGTTTCGCCGTGACTTCCTGCATGTTCTACCTGGTCACCTGCATTCAAGGTCCCTTCCAGGCAACACGTTGGGTCAACTGGTACCTGCACTTCACCCAGTGGGTCGTCGGGCATGCTCACCTGGCATTACTTGGAACGTTTTCTTTCATCCTCACATCGGCGGTTTATTACACATTGCCGAAGCTGACCGGAAAAGAGTTTTACTCTCAAGGATTGATCCGCGCTCACTACTGGCTGAAATTCTTGGGCTTCCTTTTGATGATGACTTCGCTCACCATCGCCGGCTTGATTCAATCAGCCGGTTGGGCCATGGGTATTCCTGTCGATCAGTGGGGATTGCAGATCAGACCTTATTGGTTCTTTAGAGGCATAAGTGGAATCATGATCGTCTTGGGACAACTTCTGTTCGCGTACAACGTCTGGAAGACGCTTTACTCAAAACCTGCCGCATCGGTTGCGCCTGCAGCTAAGGCAGCGGAGGTGAAAGCGTAATGCACAGTTATCGTCTAGGCGCGATCGGTATCGTCACCACCTTCTTCATCATCATCTTCTCGACAGTTCTTCTGCCGATGGTGCTTTTCAATCCATCAGATAAAGAGCACAGAAGCAACGACTACACGAAAATACCTTCGAATGTAGCCGATGCGGCTCGCGGCAGAAAGATATATGTAAGAGAAGGCTGCTTCTATTGCCACACTCAATTCACCCGTCTGCAGGACAGAGGCTATGGACCTCTCGTTAAAGCCGGCGACTTTATCTGGGAAACTCCGCACCAATTGGGCACTGCCCGCACCGGTCCGGACTTGACCAACGAAGGCGGCCGCATGGCTTCCGAATGGCAGAAAGCTCACTTGATAAGCCCTCGTGCAGTCAAGCCCGGCTCAATCATGCCGTCCTTCAGCTATCTGAGCGAGCGCGATATGAACGACCTGGTCGCTTATCTGCAGTGCTTGGGCAACCGCCGCGAAGTGCATTCATTTGTAGAAGCTCCCGATGAGTATCAAAAGACAACGCCTGCAGGCATGGCTTTGCACAACCGCAAGACGGTCGACACCGCTGCCAGTGCCAGCGCCAACGCCGGTCGCGGTATCTACACGCAGAACTGTGCTGTTTGCCACGGTCTTGAAGGATACGGCAACGGACCGAACGCGACGTCTCTGGAAAAGAAACCACCAAATTTCAGCCGCCCGTATTACAAGCAATACTCGGATGAATTCTGGTTCTACAGAGTCTCCGAAGGTGTAGCGGGAACACGCATGCCGCGCTGGACCGAAGTTTTGACGGAAGAACAACGCTGGTATCTGGTCGCGTATCTCAAGACTCTGCCGCAAGATCAAGAAATCACAATCAACAGTCTCAAGCAGATCGACAAGATCGAAGACGTCCGCCTGCCCAAGCTCTCCAATCAACAGTTTGAACCGCACCACGGCGGACATGGAGGACACGGTGAGGAATCGGAAGGCGACAACATGAGCCCGTCTGAGCACGGATCTCATGGCTCGACACCGGCTCCGGCTCCCAGTGCCTCTCCCTCGACCACGACCGGCACAAGCACCGAATCTGGTGCCGCGCCTAAAGAAGGAGGTCACTAAAAATGTGTCCTAACTGCATCCTCAACCAGCAAGGCTTGAGCTCGGGGCTGTATGTAGCCTTCGGTATCTGCGGTCTCTTTTTCGTGATTGCGATCGCAGGCATCATCTGGGCGTTTAGAAACGGCGAGTTCGAAGATATGGAATCGGTCAAATTCGACATGCTCGATGACGACGAATCCAGCGTACTGGCCAATCGCGCGCGCCAGGCAATGGAGCGCAACCGGCTTGCTGCCAACGAATAGAACAGATTTGAGATTGCTCCTTAAGAGGTAGGTCATGGCTGACGAAGAGAAAAAAAATGGAGATGAGGTGAAGGCGGAAGCTTCTGCTGCAGAAAAGCCTGCCGCGGAAAAAGCTGCCGAAAAACCTGCTGAAAAGCCGGCCGCCCCTCCCGCGAAAGCTGCTCCGGCAAAAACTGCTGCAGCCGCCGCCGCTGAAGATCATTACGAAGTAGTCTCGGAGTACAGAATCGGCGAAGGTCCGCCGCCTCTGTTCCTTGTTGTTTGTTTCTTCTTCATTGTCCTCTGGGCAATGTTTTCTTGGATTCCTTTCTTCGGTTACTGAGTGAGATATGACACGTTTCAAAAAACCGGTTTTTAAATTCAACCCTTATTCGGGTTATGCAGGAGTCGCCACTTCTCTTCTGGTGCTTTTGCTTGTGGTGTTACCGACGGTGACACTGATGACGGGCTGCGCCGAACAGGTCAAAGTGGGCGGCGATGATACTCAACTGGTTTCCAAAAACGTGACCAAAGGCGGGCGCGAAGCCATTTATCCGGACGACCGCCCCTCCGAGCCGGACGGCAAAGTTATCTATGAAAAACTGTCATGCGCCGAGTGCCATGGCGCGGACGGCAAAGGCGTGGCGGGCAAGAGCACTCTTGATCTGACGTCGAAAGAGTACATGCGCAAGCAAAAACCGATCGACCAGTATATGTTCCTGGCTTTCGGGAAAGACGGTTTGACCCACCCTCTTACTCTGGAGAAAGCTTCCAGCCAGCAAACCTGGAACCTGGTCTATTACGTTCGCTCGCTGGCAACGCCTCTTTTGCCAATGGGGACGAAGGATTATGAACAAGTAGTGGCAGTATTTGGCGGCAACTGTGCCGTCTGTCACGGTCCTAAAGGTTACGGAGACGGCCCGCTCAACAAATACAACGTGCTCGAGCCCAACCCGGCTAACTTTCAAAACTACAGGCGTTTTTACGACCGCACCGACGATGTCTTATACGATCACATCGCAAATGGCATAAAGTGGGAAGGTATGCCCGGCTTCCTCAACAAAGAGGACAAGGCCAAGAAGGTGAAGTTCGACGAGGCATACATCTGGAAGCTTGTAGCCTACGTACGGGCGTTCCACTCAACAAACAAGTCACTACTTGCAGCCTCGGGTGCAGAAAAAGACGCTCAAGCCGACTCAGCCAAGCCTGATGAAGCAAAAAAGGACGAAGCCAAGCCCGCAGGCGAGACAAAGTAACGGAGTTCGAATCATGGAAGGCACAAACAGAAGACTTATATTGAAGACGCTGGCGGCGATTCCTTTGGCGGCCACCTTCGGGCTGGTTATCTCGCCGCTGTTGCGCTACATGCGCCCGACACTCAAGCCACTGGACGTCTTCGGACCTTCAGATCAACCCGGTCCGGAAGAAGACGTTTCATACAAAGAATCCGATTTCCCGGAACCGTGGACATGCTTGCCTTTCATGTTCAAACAAAAGTACGTCGAGTACAACCCTGAAGGCAAAGAAGTCCGCGAAATCCCCGGATTTATCGTCAAATTGCCTTCCGGCGACGTGGTTGCCTACAGCCGCATCTGCCCGCACCTTGGCTGCGTGTTCAACTGGGTTCCAGATCCCAACGAATGCGCCAAGGGCTACAACTTCAAACCGCAAGGTCCGGTTTTCGCCTGCCCTTGCCACTTGAGTGTGTACGACATTGCCCAAAACGGCAAAGTCGTATCCGGACCGGCGCCGCGCCCGCCGCGTAAGTTCGACCTCAAGAAAGAGGGTAATGAGTACAAGATTATTGGTTTGGAAGCCGGTTCAATTGCCTGAGGAGTCAGCGATAGTATGTCAGCGGTAAATGCAGCAGTAGACTGGGTAAAAACGCGGATCAACAACATCGATATTTTCGATGAGCACCACCGCGAAGAGGCTAAGACCAATCCGTGGTATTCCCTCGGACCGATCTTCTATCTTGTCTGGTTCATCGTCATGTTTACCGGTTGCGTGCTCATCATGTGGTACGTGCCGACAAAATCGCAGGCATTCGACTCGATTCTCGCTATTCAAACCAAAATTCCTTTCGGCGGTCTGATGCGCGGGGTGCATAAATACGGCGCAGACGCCATGATCATCGCGGCGACGATGCGCATGTACCGCATGTTCATTTGCGCCGATTACAAGCCGGGCAAAGAGTTCAACATCGCAATTGCTCTGGTTGCACTGCTTCTTTCCATGTATTCCGGACTGACCGGCTATCTGCTCATCTGGAACCAGCGCGCTTTTTGGGCGACAAAGGTATTCGCGACATTCCCGACTTACATGGACCAGTTCCCGGTTATGGGCGACTTCTACCAGCCGCTCGTGAAGTCGATTCACATGGGATGGAACACAGCCGAAGTTCTGCTCGGCGGCGGAGCTGCTATTACGCAAGAGACAATCACGCGATTCTTCTCCATTCACCTGGCGTTCTCTCTCATACCTTTGATCTTCGTAGAAATCTATTTCTACAAAAACGCGTACAAGCGCGTTCCTCTTAGCTGGGCAAAACGCACCATCATCACTTTGATGCTTGTCGTGGTGGCGATTGTCTTGCCTGCCGCGCAGGGCAAACGTTCCGATCCGGACGTCACGCCGCTGCCGATTTTGTCCGACTGGTACTTCCTCGGCTTGTACCAGATGTACAAGTATCTGGAGCCTGTCGTAGCTACGGAAATCACGATCATACTGCCGCTCATTGTTGTCGGCTTGCCGTTCATGGACGTCTGGATGACCGGCGCGGAAAAAGACATCAACAAAAGACCGTTCATCTTATGGGTGGTGTTGATGGCTGTCATCAGTTGGGTCGTATTCTCGCTTCTGATTATCGCCAACATCGCCAACATCCACACCGATCCGCCTTACTGGAGAGCATTTACCTATCTGACAGTCAACGTCGGTATGGGACTGCAACTCTGGCTCATGTGGCAAAACAAAGACGCAGTGCAACGCGCCAAGCAATGGAAAGGCGCACTGGTCATTGCTATCATCGGCGCCTCTCAAGCATTCTGGGCTTTCGCTTATTACTACATGGCGAAAGTGGAAATGTTCCGCGGACCGATGTTCCAACAGTGGTTCTACGGTGTAGTGCGGCCCTTCCTGCCTGAGCCTGAAAAACTGGAAGCCGCTATGCGCGCATGCCAGCCGACTTCCACCTACTTCGCCTCGACATATAAAACCGACTGGCAAGAGTGGGTCCGCGACAACTATGTCGTGAAAGGCGGGCCGGAAGCGCAAGCAGCGTTGAATACAGTATTGGAACACTGCAAGTTGACCTCACCTGTCGATTGGATGGTCACTGCAATCCCGACCTTCACGCCAGAGCACCCTAAATACTTGGGCATGGTCGACTATCTGGTCACCAACCGCTGGGCATACGATTACGTCGTATTCTGCGATCGAATGAATCCGCTCACCAAAATCGAAACGACCACGAAGGGCGTTTATTATCCGTTGCCGATTCCAGAATGGGATCTGACCTGGATGATCGCCGGATTCGTGTTCATGATCGTCGGATTCTGGATGACATGGCACTTCAAGTCGGGCGCTCAACCGGCACCAAAACCGGCGCCGGCGCAACCAGCTTCGGCAGCCACGTAATGCAGAGGAAGTAAATTGACCGCCAAAAAGGACCCACGCTCAATCAACAAAGATGTCACCACAGGTGATGTCGGCGTTGCCGTGGAATCCGGAGCGCTGGTCAAACCTAATAAGGTGAAACTGCCGATTCGGCTCGCTGCCTTTGCTTTGACCGTAATCACGCTTTCCTGGTTTTTCGAGGGATGGCGCGAAATACAAAGAGAGCCGGGTCTAGTTTCAGTCTCGTATCTTTTCTTCGGCACCACCCTCACGCTCATGCTTTTAACAGTACAGGGCTACTGGATCTATATCGAAGAGAAGTCGACAGGTAAGTTGGTGCGCAAAGTCAAATTCTTCGATGCTATCGAAGCAAAACTTGCAGCCAGACAGCAAAATACAAAGTTAGAGACCAGGGATCGAGGATAGGAGTCATTGTGATCAAGTACATACTTTCACCAAAAGGCATCATACTCCTGGCGTTTGCAGGCGCAGTCATTGCGGTGAGCGTCCTCATGGCATGGTCCGAATTGGGATTCAGCGGCACCTTGCCGGACTGGCTCACCGACCTCACAACGAGAATCGGTTTGCATGGTCTGATTTCCGAATCGTTCAACAACCTCAAGCCCGGTCTTGGAGGCGACCTGACGAAGTTCCTCGAAGGCAAGGGTGTCTCGGTGAATCCGAAATCAACCGCATCGCTCGGCGACTATGGCTACATCCTATTTATGGGAATCGCCCTCGTCATTGCCGGAATCGCCATCATGATTATCGGCAAAGAAGATGCCGAAGAGAAAACTGTAATCCCGGTGAAGAAGTAACGAGTTTTAGCGACAAGAGAAACGCAAGAAGCGAAAGAGGACGACCCCAGTGCAAAAGATTGTTGATAATCACCCGCTAAAAGCGTTCAACTCATTGACGCTTACGTTGGAGAACATTACCAACAAGGTAATGACCAGCAAGTACAACCCGTTCTATTATCACGGCGCACTTCCTCAATATTACTTGTGGGTGCTCTACCTGTCGGGCCTTTTGCTCTTCGCTTATTACATCCCGACAATCGACAACGCTTACTTCTCCAAAAATCTCGTTAACGCCTGGACCTCTGTCGATTACATCACCAAGTCGCTTCCTTTCGGTGGTGTCATCCGCGGTATCCACCGTTATGCAGGAGACGCGATGGTAATCACCATCTTCCTGCACGCAATCAGAGTATGGTTCACCGATCGTTATCGCCAATACCGTTGGCTGCAATGGGTATCGGGTATCATTCTTGCCATTTTCGTTCTCTTCATCGGTCAGACCGGTTATTACCTGGTCTGGGATGAGCGCTCGCTCCTGCTCACCAGAATGACCGCCGGTGCTTTCGAAGCCATCCCCTTCATCGGAAGCGGTCTCAAAACGTGGTTCTTGAACGGCGATCAAATTACAAACTTGACACTGTCCAACTTCCTTTTCATCCACATTGGACTTTCTTTCTTCCTTCTCTTCGGTCTCTGGGTTCACTACCTGCGTATGACCCGACCGGTGATGACGCCACCGCCAGCGGTTAACTACATCCTCACGGCTTTCGTGCTCATTTGCGTTTTCCTCTTCCCAATCAACAGCGGGCAGATGGCCGACTTGAATACGCAGCCTAACGCATTCGAAATCGACTGGTTCTTCCTCTTCCCATACGCATTGCTCAGCCAGATGCCTGTTGGCGCATATTGGGCTGTCATGGTGCTAGGCACGGTCGCGATAACCGCTCTGCCGTGGATCATGATTCCGAAACAGCCGGCAATCGAAACTGCAGAAGTCGTGCTCAACAAGTGCACCGGCTGCTCGCTCTGCTACAAAGATTGCCCCTATCAAGCAATCGAAATGGTGCCCGCACCGGCAGGCTCCCGCTTCAAACTTTTGGCGACAGTCAAAGATTTCCGCTGCTCAGGATGCGGCGTATGCGTAGGTGCCTGCGCGTTCGACGCCATCGACTTGCCGGATCTTCCTGATGCGGAAGTGAACGCGAAAATCAAAGCTCTTCTGGAGGCGAAAGGGTAACACTAATGTCTGATGCTCAAAAGACAGTAATCACACTTATCTGCGAACGTGCCGTCGAAGTGAATGTCGATGGTGGAGGCGCATGCCCCGACGTGCCCGGCATGAAGGTAATCAAATTCCCGTGCTCCGGCATGATCCAACCGCTCATGATTGAAGCCGCTTTAAAAAATGGCGCCGAAGGTGTTGTCGTTTGCGGATGCCAGATTGGCGACTGCTATTATCGCGAAGGCAATCGCATGATTCGCGAGCGCCTGCTGGGCGATCGTCCTCCCACAATGAAGAAGGGAACGGACAGAAGACGCATTCTTGCTCTCTGGCTTGCCAGACCGCAGAAAGATCGCTTTATCTCAGAGTCGAAAGAATTCATCGCAAAATTGGGTAGTCTGCCAGCGCCGGAAACCAAATAATTTCGTCGCGAGCGCAATAAGAATCAAAAAGGATAGAAGTCATGGCAGTCGAAAAGAAAGAGAAAATGTCCGACATCGAGCTGAACATTCGCTGGATGTGGTTTCTTCTCCTCTACTTCTTCTTCATCATTCTGATCGCTTGCTTCGGGCTGGTCGCCGAGTTCTAATTCGCCGCCCTTTGCTAGATTTCCACTCTAGATGTTTTCAAAAATGAATTTCGGACAAAAGCTAGCCGTCGGGCTGGGCATCGCATCTTTGTTCGTTGCAGTATCGCTGACGGCGATCTATTTTCAGTTGTCGAAACATCCTCCCAAGGATATGGACAAGCTGATTCCACAATGGGCGAATCTGCCGTCACTTAATTCTGAGGAGACACACAAGAAGACGGAGGATTTCGCTTCACTGCAGATCGAACAGAATCCGAAGTCGGCGTTCTGGTACAAGAGAAGAGGTAACGCCAGATGGTGGCTGAAAAAACACAAACCTGCCATCGAGGATTTCACCAGGGCAATTGAACTTGATCCCAATGATTACCAGAACTATGGTTTCAGAGGGCAACTTCGAATCTACACCAGAGATTACAAACTTGCGGTCGAAGATCTCAACAAAGCAATTGAATTGCGGCCTGGCGAGGGTCGTTTTTTCTACAATCGAGGTGTTGCCTACGATTGGCTGGAAGACACAGAGAAAGCTTTGACTGACTATCAGAAAGCTCTCGATCTAAATTACGACCCTGCAAAGGTGCATGATGCTCGTGGCGGAGTCTTTATGCGTACAAAGAAATTCGATCAGGCTCTGCGCGAGTATGAAGCGGCATCTGAGCACGATGGAGAAGACAGAGAGAGTTCTGCCTATTATCCGCTTGTGAAACTCTACATCTGGTCAAATCAATTCGACAAAGCGGAAACCGCGGTCGACAGGTGGCTTGAGGCATCCCCGAATAATGATGACGTTTTCGAATTTGGAATTGCGCTTGCGAAGGCATCAGGAGATAAAGAAAAGGAAGAGCAGTGGCGAAAAAAACACGTAGAGAGTCTGACTGCGCAAATTGCTGAAGAACCTAATGAAAGTGATCTTTATGAAACGCGAGCTTATGAATTTTCGAAACTCAAGGACAAGTCGCGAGTGCAACTGGATTTTGACAAATACATCGAGATTTTGGAAAACGGTTTCAAAAGACTGAAGGATAAGCAGTACCGTTTGATATCGGCTAAAGTTGAATTTTTCAAAACAACTGGAGAGAAAGACAAAGAAGTTGCAGCACTTAAACAAGAGCTTGAAGTACTCAGTCGTGAAATCAAAAAAAATCCAAAAGACGCGACGCTCTATGCCGAGAGAGCATACACATATCTCAGTCTTGGAGACAGAAACGCAGCGTTCAAAGATTTTGAAAAGGCGGGACCAAAGGAATTCAAGTACGCGATCTTAGATTCGAAATTAGACATAGCCATTGAAGATCGCAAATTCGAGACTGCCCTTGCACTCCGAAAAGAACTCGGCATGACATCAACTTACTCACATAGCCAAATGGCTCAGATTCTCATTGGCTTGAAAAAATATCCGGAGGCAATTGAAGAAGCAAAGAAAGCTGTCGAAATGGACCTCGGTAATGAAAATGCCTATTACTGGCATAGCAAAGCATTAGCTGCACAGGGCATTAAGTGCCCTAGCTACGACTTGATCTGACACCCGGTATACTCCAACTTGCGACAGTACGGAGGTGTCAATATGACTTTAGCCGAGCGCATAATCAAGCCGAAGCTAGGACTACTTAATTTAGCAAAGACTCTGGGAAATGTCACAGAGGCTTGCAAAACGATGGGCTATTCGCGAGACAGTTTTTACAGGTTTAAAGAGCTGTATGAATCTGGCGGCGAAGAAGCGTTGAAAGATCTGACCAAACGCAAACCATGCATGAAGAACCGGGTTTCCGCGGAAATCGAAGAGGCTATCGTGACGTTCGCATACGAGCAGCCTGCCTTTGGGCAGGTGCGCGTTGCGAATGAACTAGCAAAGCGAGGACTTTTGATTTCTCCTGCCGGCGTTCGCTGCGTGTGGCTTAGGCATGAGCTGGAAACATTCAAGAAACGCTTAAAAGCATTGGAGGCAAAGTCTGCAAAAGAGGGCATCATTCTCAGCGAGGACCAGGTGCGAGCGCTAGAAAGAGCTCGTGAAGAGAAGGAAGCTCATGGGGAAATCGAAACAGAACATCCTGGATATCTGGGCTCCCAGGATACGTATTACGTGGGGAACATCAAAGGTGTTGGAAGAATTTATCAACAAACTTTCATCGACACCTACTCAAAGGTTGCCCACGCAAAACTGTATACGGATCGCACCGCAATCACTGCCGCGGATATGCTAAACGACCGTGTTATCCCTTTCTACGACGAGCATGGAATTCGAGTGCTTCGAATTCTGACCGATCGAGGAACGGAGTATTGCGGCGCTAGAGACAGTCATCCTTACAGGTTGTACTTGGACTTGGAAGACATCGATCACACGAGAACAAAGGCAAAATCACCGCAAACAAACGGGATTTGCGAACGTTTTCATCAGACCGTCCAAAACGAATTTTATGCAAGTGCATTCAGAAAAAAATTGTACCGAACAATGGATGAACTGCAGCAAGATCTCGATGTTTGGGTGGAACAATACAACAACGAACGAACACATTCAGGCAAGTTTTGCTTAGGCAAAACGCCAATGCAGACGTTCTTTGAGACACTTCATCTGGCACTGGAAAAGAACATTGATCAGCAAATCAGTGAACCGATTCACGGTGTCGCATGAAGTCAAAACTGTCAGGTCAAGTATTAGTCAGGACACATTAAGGACGGCAGCGAGACTCTTCGAAAACAGGCTATCGCGCTGGGTTTTGATGAGTCAGAACTAGGCTTCGTCCATTATTGAATTCGCCGGAACTTCCTATGATTTTATGATCCATTCCGCTGCATCGGCACCGCAGATAGTGCCTCAGTTCTAACCTTGTTTTCGCAACCTGTAACCGACACGAGCAACGTTTTCAATTATCGATTCGTTAGGGTCGTCGCTTACATCCACAGCTTTGCGGATGCGCCTGATGGCGGCGCGCAAGCCTTCCGGAGAAGCGTCCGACTCGTAGCTCCACACCCTGGAGAGAATTGTCTGGACACTGAACACGTGGTCGGGGTTACGCATGAAGAATTCAAGAAGCGCGAAATCTTTTGGAGTGAGGTGAATGTCTTTGCTTCCTCTTGTCAGCCGGTATTTGACGGGGTCAAGTTCCAAATCACCAATCATGAGCGTGTTGCCGGTAATTCCAGCCGCGCCGCCCGGGCGTCTCAACAGAGCGCGTAAACGAGCGTGCAGCTCACGCATGTCGAACGGCTTGGTCAGATAATCATCGGCACCGGTGTCCATCCCTTCTTCCTTGTGGTCGATACCGGACCTGCCGGTAAGCATGATCACCGACACGGGTTTGCTCATTTGCCTGATTTTCTTCAAGACATCGATGCCCGACAGTTCCGGCAATTGCCAGTCGAGAACCACGACATCATAGTCTTCGGTCTTGATGAGGTGAACGGCCTCATCGCCGTCAAAGGCAGTCTCCACTACATGTCTTTCGCCTTCCAATCCGGCTTTCACCATCATGGAGAGATCACGATCATCTTCGACAAGTAGTATCTTCGCCACAGTTAAGCATGTAAAGACAATGGTACATAGTCAGTATACCCTCAGTGATCGATTTCACTTTAAATGCGTCGCCCTCGATTATCACTGTCAGCGAAAGTTCTGGGTCTGGTCCTTGTACCTCTAGGGCTGCAGTTGATTACGTTAATCACCATCGCCAAGCTGGAAAATGATGCTGAGGTCTTGCTCAAAGAGTCTATTCAAGCCAAAAAGATATCGGACGCTATTAATGTCCTGTCGCAAGACGTCTACGAGTACGTCGCCGAGTTTGGGCAGGACAAGGCACAGAGGATTGTCTCTACACGCGATGCACACTTCATGATGTTGCACGACCGGCAGACGCTTCACTATAAACAACTCAAAGAGATGGTGCAAAATAATCCGAAGCTCTACGAGTCGGTGACGCTCTCCGAACGAGCAGCTTATAAAACTTTTTCACTTATCCGCCGGCTGGAAGAACTTCCCGAGGAAGGTCCGGATCATGTTCAAAAATTGCGCAAGCAATTGTGGAAACAAGTGAGACATGAGGTAAAGGACATCCTTGGCGGTGGGCTGGCCGAGCGCGCCATGGAGCAAAAACATCTGGCAGAAGTGGACGCGCAGGAACAAGCAAGATTGCGAGATATGATGAAGCAAGTGATGATTCTGCTGGCCCTGGTCAACACAATATTGGCGATATCGGCTGCTTTCTACCTGACGAAAACTATTGCTCAGCGTCTGACAGTGCTTAATGAAAACAGCTACAGATTGGCTTCCGATGTTCCGCTGCACGCGCCGCTCGATGGCACCGACGAGATAGCGACCGTTGACAAAACGTTTCACGACATGGCCCGGACAATGAAAGAAGCAGCAAAAAAAGAGCGGGCAATAATCGACAATGCGCGTGATTTCATTTGCTCGGTCGATTCGGGCGGCAAGTTCGCCGCGGTAAACCCAGCCAGCCAAGCTGTTCTTGGACATCCACCTGAAAGTCTTCTGGGAACTCACTTTGCTGATTACGTTGCAGAAAGTCGAGAATCAGTTCTCAAAATTCTTTCCGATTTGAAAACTGAAGGCGACACCAATCCCATCGAATTGAAGATGAAAAAAGCGGATGGGACAATCGTGCATGCTTTGATGTCTGCTCACTTCTCGAAGGAGGAGGACACGATTTTTTGCGTCATTCACGACATTACCGAAAGACGCAACGCCCAGATGCTGAAGCAAGAAGTGATGGCGATGGTGACTCACGATCTGCGCACACCGCTTTCGACGCTCCGTCACATTTTTACGTTTTTAGAAACTGGAAAACACGGCAGTCTCGATCAGAAAGGGACTGATTTCGTCAATGCCGGAGGCAGAAACGTCGATCGGCTGTTAACACTCGTCAATGACCTGCTTGATGTCGAGAAGGCGGACAGCGGGCAAGTGAACATAGAGAAAACAAAAGTGTCGCTCAACGAATGCTTCGATGCCTGTGTAGCAAGCATGTCGGTGTTTGCCGAGTCCAGGGGCGTCAAACTAGATTTTATCGAAACAGACTTGCTTGCAATGGGGGATGAGGAGCGAATTGATCGTATACTCATTAACCTTGTCGGCAACGCCATCAAGTTCTCGCCGCAGGGTGGAAAGGTAACTCTTTCGGCGAAGAAAACTGAGGAACAAGGCACCCCATTCGCCACCGTTTCAGTGAAGGACGAGGGCGAAGGCATTCCGAAAGACAAGCTGGAGCATATTTTCGAAAAATTCCATCAAGTGGAAAGGCGCTCTGAGAATACAGAAAAAGGCTCCGGGCTTGGATTGGCAATCTGCCGGGCTTTTGTTCAATTACACGGTGGAAGAATCTGGGTGGAGAGCGAAGTTGGCAAAGGCAGTGAATTCAAGTTTACGATTCCGCTTGTTTAAATCGAAAGGTTTGCAAGAATGCGAACACAAAGCCGGTTGCAGGTTTCTCCTGCACGCATTCTTGTCTCTGACAATTTTCTCCATTCAATCATTGCTGCCCGCACTTGCCGATGAGCCGGCTAAAACATCGCAAGCAAGCGCTTGCGGCAAGGACCCGGAGAAAACGCTCGATCCGCTCAGCGAGCCGCGCATTGTCATGAAACACGATGCGCTCATGTACGTTCTTGATGAAACCGGAATGATTCCCGGCAGCGGCAATTCGGCGTACGGACTCTACCGCGACGACACGCGCACTCTGAGCAAATTGCGCTATGTAATCAACGGACAAGCACCTGAATTGTTGTCCAAAGACATCAAAGGTTTTTCAGGCACTTTTGTATACGGTGTTCGCCAGCAAAAGAAAGACGCCGATAGGTCTATTGTGCTCAGACGCGAAGTAGCGATGTATCAGGGCGTCAGTGAAAGAGTGACGATCACGAATTTCTCCGCGCAGGAAATTGAAGTTGCCGTAGCAATATGCACCGGTGCTGATTTCAAAGACATGTTCGAAGTGCGCGGTTTTCAATCGAAAGAAAAGCCTCGAGCAATTGACACCACAGTCGGTGCTTACCTTCGATACGGTTACGCGGCTGATTCGTCATACACGGAATTGAAAGTTTCCTCGCAGCCTGAAGCAGTGATGTCGCCCGGCGGCTTCAATTGGCGCATACGGCTGGCACCGGGTCAATCTAGAACTTCCGAATTGACAATCACTTCCCTTACAAGTGCTTCCAGCGTGATGGAAAAGGAAAGTCAGTCCTGGACTTATGATGCAAGATTGGAACACGCCAATGAGTCGTTTCAGAAATGGTTTTCCGGTTGTGCGCAAATTTCAACCGACAATGCCAGTTTCAACAAAATGCTGGATCAAGCATATTTAGATCTCTATATGTTGCGCCAGCCGGTCAAAGGCGGCACTGCGCTGACAGCCGGTCTTCCCTGGTATGCGGTGCCTTTCGGACGCGATCAGGCTATTACCGGCTTGCAAACGGTTTTATTCATGCCCTCAACCTCCAGAGAAATTTTGCTGATGCTGGCGGCCTATCAAGGAACAAAGACTAATAAAGAAACGGATGAAGCGCCGGGAAAAATCATGCACGAGCTGCGCACAGGCGAATTGGCGACCAGAGGAATCGTTCCTTTCCATCCATATTATGGAACGATTGACGCAACGCCGCTCTGGGTCATGCTCCTCTATAAGTATCTTCAAAATACAGGTGACGCTGCCACAGTGCGTTCGCTGCTGCCTAACCTCGATCGCGCCATATCGTATTTGCTTGATGCTTCATCAAAAGGTTTTCTTGCATATGGCGGCGAGGGCGCACTGGCCAATCAATGCTGGAAGGACTCGGGAAACTCAATGATGTACAGCAATGGACAGTTGGCAAAAGCGCCGATTGCTGCCTGCGAAGTGCAGGGATATCTATATAAGGCGTTCAAAGATGCGAGCAATATTTATAAATTGGTCGGCAGATCGCAGAAAAGCGATGAGCTAGAAACGCGTGCGGAGAAACTAAAAGCTGAGTTCAACGAAAAGTTCTGGATGCCGCAAAAGAATTATTATGCGATGGCACTATCGGCCGCAGACAAGCAGTGCGATGTAGTGGCATCCAATCCCGGTCAGTTGCTTCTTAGCGGAATCGTCGCCGCCCACAAAACAGATGCCGTGTGCAAAACACTGATGGAAAACCAATTGTTCAGCGGATGGGGAGTGCGCACTTTATCTGCTAAGGAAACTTCCTACAATCCTGTCAGCTATCACAATGGTTCGATCTGGCCGCACGATAATGCGATGATCGCATACGGGCTGGCTTCAAGTAACCACCGTGCGGATGCCGCCCGAATTTTTTCGAATCTTTTCGATGCCGGAGTGGCGTTCGGTGACGGCAGACTGCCCGAGTTGTTCTGCGGCTTCCAACGCGAGAAAAACGCGCCACCCGTGTCATATCCTGTTTCCTGCGTGCCGCAAGCGTGGGCTTGCGGTTGTTTATTCCAAATGCTGGAAGCCTGCACAGGAATAGATGTAGATGGCGCGAACGGTCGTGTCAGTTTAAATGGTGCGTTCGTGCCCAGCTTCATAAGTAACATCAACATAAAATCGTTGCCGACAGGCACCGGCACTGCGGATTTAGAGTTGAAACGTATTGAGGGCGGAATCAGCGTTTCCAGATTTAGAGCCAAAGGACCGGCGAAGCTGCACGTCCAGGGCGGAGAACAATCCCCGGCGCGGTAGAGACAAAAACTCCATTCATATCTTGATTTTGCATGGAATTCAGACCTGTCACAGTTCTGTCACCGTTGTGTCGCCTCTCTATCACGGATGGCACCTAAAGTGAGAGTCACAAGGCAGCACACCCCGCGCTGCATTCCCCCCAGATTCTTACTAAGAGGTTCAACATCATGGGTTTATTTGGTCCCTCAGCCGAAATTCACACCCTGCGTGAAACGATGCCCCGCGCTCTCGACAGCACACAATTGGGTGAAGCCATTCAAAATATAGTGCAAGAACAAGGAAGTGCCGCATTTACTTCAGCTCAATGCAGAGTTGACACCTCCTCGCAACACCTTCCTGCCATGGAAATTTCGACAGCTTCAGGAGAAGTTATAAGAGGCAAGAAGGAAGAGCAAGCCGCAATCATCGCAGCAAAAGTAGCGCAACCCCAACACAATCTGGAAGGCGGTTTGAGAGGTCTCATTGATAGAACCGATTCCGACAACGATAATAAGTTGACTCGCGATGAAATTCAGACACGCTTGCGCAGCGGAAATCTTCCGCAAGGTGATGCTGCAGCTCTCAAGACATTACTAAGAGACTATGACGAAATCGACGGCAATAACAACGACCGTATCAACCACCACGAGATCATGCAGCGCGAGAGAACTGCTCGAGACAATCAACTGAACCTTGACCGCCTCACGCAATTGCAGAAGTTGCTCGCGGAGCGCCGTAAAGACATTGACCGCAACGGCGATGGACGTTCGACTCGCGCCGAACTGGCGACGGCTGCTGATTCGGAATCTCTGTTCAACCGCCAAGAGCGCGACCTGCTCGATTGGGCGGAAGATAACTGGAGCTAGACAAAGTGTAGACTGGGGATGCTGTGGTCGCCAATGATGCGGTAAAACGCAGAGTTGGCGACCCTGGCCATTTCAGCACTTTTGGCGCCAACTGCCAATTTGAAGCCGGGTTTAAAAGCCGGGTTTGCCCGCCTTCTGCCTTTGACTTAAAATGGTTATTGAGCCCATTTGTGAATTCAGATGTCAACCTTCGAAGCGACAGACGACGGCAATTCTGCCAATTCTGCGTCCCAAGTATCACTGGCGTTGCATCCCGGTGAGACGATCCTGGGTAAGTTTAAAATCGTCGATCTGCTGGGGCAGGGTGGAGTCGGCAGCGTTTATCTTGTGGACCATGTCTTTCTCGCACGGCAGTTCGCTCTAAAGTGCCTGAATAAACAGCAGCCCAATGACGTTAGCTGGCGTCGCTTTCTGAATGAAGCGAAAGCGGCCAGTAAACTCGACCATCCAAATTTGATCAAGGTGCACGAATTCGACCTTCTACCTGATGGTCGTCCTTTCATTCTCATGGATCTGGTAGCCGGGCAAACGCTTGCCGATCTGACCAAGCATACCGGTTCGATGCCGGTCGATCGTGCAGTCAAGATTATGATTCAAGTAGCTTTTGCCGTGCAGTATGCGCACGATCAGGGGATCATTCACCGGGACTTGAAACCGACAAATATCATGGTGACAAGAGAGGGAAACGACAGCGAAGAAGACATTGTGAAACTGGTCGATTTCGGAATTGCGAAATTGTCAGGCATTGATGAGTTCAATCAACAAACTCTGACCAAAACAGGGGAGATTTTTGGCAGCCCGCTCTACATGAGCCCAGAGCAATGCACAGGCACGATGGTCGATCATCGCACCGATATATATTCACTGGGATGCGTGTTCTTCGAATTGCTGACCGGAGCACCGCCATTCATTGGCGAAAACGCCCTGAGCACGATGATGAAGCACCAATCGGAAGTTCCGATATCATTGAAAGAAGCATCTCTGGGAACAGTTTTCCCTGCCGAACTCGAAGAGATTGTAGCTAAGCTTCTCGAAAAAGATCCCAACCATCGCTATCAAAATGCAAATGCCCTGGCAGCGGATCTGATTACACTCAGACAAATTACGTCTGCCGAAGTAGATTCTAAACAGACCGGATCAAAGCAGCCGTTTCCACCTCGTCAGGGGCAGACTACTCAATTCTTGCCGCGCACCGAGTCGGCAAAAGCTTCAGCCAAGAGAAAAAGCGACCAGTCCGTAGCGCTGTTTCTCACTGCTGCCCTCGCTTTTTGCTGCGGATATGCACTTGCATCAGTGATCGTAATCAACGATTTGAAAAAGCAAGAAGAGGAAGCGAAAAGCAAAGCAACTGTGCCTGCACCAGCCGCGGTATCGGCGGCAGCATTTGTTCCACAAGCGTTCTATTCGGAAGTGCGGGATGGAAAGAGATTTTTCCGTTTTCCGTCGGAGCTGGAACCTTTAGGACGGATTACATTCAATGAAAAGATACTCTACAAAGCATACTTGAAATTGATGCCTGTGCCTGCAGATCGTCCGGTAGGTTTGCTTGTCGATAAATTTCTTTTGAATACCCCTCGCCTCTGGGACTGGTTTCGTCCCGATGATTTGAGCATGATTGATTTCAGAGGAAAGGTCGAGGCGAAGTCGACTTCATTTGTTAAGCTCGGACGATTTTCCAGTCTCAAGATATTGAACCTTATGAAAACTGAATTCAGCAGCGCCGATCTGCAGTATTTAGAGCCGAATGCAAATCTGATTTATTTGAACATTGCCTTTTGCTCGCGCATGGATGCAAAAGATTTAGCTGCTTCGAAGGTTTTGCCCCGCTTGAGATGTCTGGCCATCAGCGAATTGAAAGACGCCAGGACAATACTGAGAGAACTTGCCGCTCTACCGAAACTCAGACACCTGGTAATCGCAAATTGCGATCTTTCCGACGACGATCTGGCAATTCTTTCGACAAGCAAATCTATAAAGGTACTCAACATTGCCGGCAACACAAAGCTCACCAATGCAGGCATAGATCATTTGAAGAGAATGAAACAGCTTACGTGGCTGGTTATGAGCGAAACAAACGTGACACCTGAGAGCGCCGATTCACTGGCGGCGATGCCCAGTCTGACCCATGTCGAATACGCAATACATCCATCCCGGCGTAGCGAAGCGCAAGCAATCGCAGAGCCGCTGCTGGCTAAAAAGCCCAACCTTACCTTTTACTTCGAAGTAAAGGCAGCTCCGGATTCTGAAATAACAATGCCGGAATTCCCATGGAAAGGTCCGGGTCTGGACACAAATGGATTTATAGACGAAGAAGAAAGCCGAGATTATTCGAACTCTTTTCCTGTGTTCAAATAGCAGTAGGTGCTTCGCGCTTTTCCAGCTTCATGCAACAAAACAGAGCTGTTGCGTAGAAGAGAAAACCGCACCAGTAACTCACGGAAATACCCGCGAACATTGAAAGCACTACCGATAGTACCGAACCTAAAACGGACGCTGCGCCGTTGATTCCCCAGAGCCAGGGTGTCAATTTCTCACCGTGCTTGAAGCCGAGCTGCATTCCTGCAGGAAAGCCCAGACCAAGCACGAAGCCAACGGGAAACAGGCTGGCGATACTGGCTGCGATTCTAACCGGAGTCGACTCGGGTGCAAGCGCGTGAACAAGCGTTGGAGTTGCCAGACCAAAAATCGCAGTGACAACGAGGACCGCTATTAAGAGAATGTGCAACCGGTTGCCGGCCAGCTCCTTTAGTTTGCCGAACGAAACGCTGCCCAGCCCCGTAGCTAAGAACAGCGTGAAAAGCACAACTGCCAGTGCGTAAATCGGGTGCCCGAGCGTGATTGAAAAGCGTTGAACCTGAGAAAGTTCAATCAGCATAAAACCAATGCCGATCGAGAAAAAGTAAACGAACAAAGGCAGCGAGCCCTTGAGTTGAGACTTATCCTTAGTTCGCAGGATCGGCAAGCGGAAGCAGTAGAAAGTGAAGAATGTCACTGTCACAAGCACCAGCAGCAGTGCTACAGCCGAATTGATATTGTTGGCGGTGCGACCGCTTGCATAGATTGACTTGTTAAAGACTTGAGTTGGATTGAGCGTCTGGAAAAAGAACGGACAATCATCTGTAGAAGGCTTTAAATTGAAGGGAACCGTTTTCTCTACTTCTGATGTCTTCCCATCAGCCGACAACGCCAGGTTAGGGTCGATGGACACGGTCGGACTCAATGCCAGTTCGTATCCCAATTCCTTGCAGCGTTTCTCGACAAGCTCGAGCTGCTCTTGAGTGAAAGGTCTTCGACTGACAAGAATGGTGCCCAGTCCGTCTTCGGCGTGAAGCGAATCACCAAGTTCCGAACTCATTAATCGAACCAGCACGATGTGAGCACGCGGGTTTTCCACACCAATACGCTTCAATGCGGAATGTGCAAGACCGAGCAGTCGATAAATTTCGGACGGCACATAATGACTCCACCAACGGGTCATTGTCAGCATGCCGCGATCGCTCAAGTGATCGAGAAAGGTCTGCCATGCATCAACTGTGTAAAGTGAACTTTCAGTAAGAGCAAATGCACCGCTCGAACTTGCCGCCCAGGTGTCGACAAGTGTTGCTTGAATGGTGTCGTATTTTTCTTTAGAACGCGTGATGTAACTGCGCGCTTCATCACAAACTATTTTCACGCCCGGCATTTTGTCCAGGTGACCGGTGTAGTCTCCATAGCGACCGTTAACCGTAGCAACGGTGTTGTTATTGATTTCAACACCTGTAACTGTTTTTTGACCAAGTGCAAGAGCTGCCAGAATATCTTTACCGCCGCCCACACCAATAACCAGCGCATTGCCGTCTTTGACTACTTCATAGGCGAAGTTGGAAATGTCGTATTTGAAGAACTCGAAATCTTTGAGGTTTCCGGTGAAGCGATAGAGAATCGCCGCCGCGCAGCCGTCCATGTCCAGCCATAGCTGGCGAATCTTCACATCGGGCAGCAATTTGCTGTAGCCGAATTCCATCGGTCGGCGATAAGTATCAGGCTCACCGAAAACACGAATGCGAGAAAAGCAATTCCATTTCTCGAAAAGCACCAACTTTTCTTTTTCGCCCTTCGACCAGGAAAGACTGATCACCGGCTTGGCTTGATTGGCAAGATAGGCGTTCGTTCCTACATATACTGCGGTCAATAGAGCCACGCAGAGAGCCGTAATTTTAAGTTTCTTGCTTTCAGTGTTGAATGAAAAACTAAGAGCCGCAAGGGTGGCGATAAATCCTATAAGGTAAACGTCAGTGATACCGTCAATGAATTGCAAGCTGGCGACAAGAAACACGCAACCAACGGCGGCACCGATAAAATCGGCCGCATAAAGTTTGTGCGTCTGCTCCGGATAGCGAGTCAAGACAAGCGAAATACATATGCTGCTCAGAGTGAAGGCAACAAGTAAAAATGGGATGGCAATGAAGAGCGAAGCAACAATGACAATTGATGGATCGAGCGGCAGAAACGCCGGCACGGAAATATGAATAACAATTGCCAGGATGCAACTGATGGCAAAAGCCAAGATGGACCAGGCCTGATACTTGCTCGTATTTTCGGGAGTAAAACGATTGGGCGCAAGATAGACGATGATCGCGCCCATCGTCGTTCCGAACATTGCCATCGAAATGGCAAGGAAGGCAAAGTGATACCAGGTGGTGACACTGAAGATACGAGTGAGCAGCAGTTCGTACATCAAGGTGGCAAGTGATGCCAGGAAGATGCCACAGAAGACGTACTTATTTGCTTTCATAGAGAGAGGTTGCCAAGCCTGATAGACAACTGCTTATTGATCATCTAAATAATAGCAGTGGGGAAAGGATACAGCCAGGCAAATTGCCCTGGCAGGAAGGCAAAAGATGCTGAGCAAACCAATGCGAAACCGAATTTGTTTCGCCTATTTGTCCCTTGTTGCCTGCATCGCCATTGGTTTTCTATACAGAATCGTTCTCAAGATTACCCTCAATGTGCACTTCTTCCACCGCACCGGTCCGACTTCGTTCTCTTTCATCGACTATGTTGCTTTCTATTCGGCTGGTAAGACTGTTCTTTCCAGTGCCCGCGACCAGATTTATCATTTCGCGACGCAACTTGAGGCGTATAACCGAACGGTAACGGAAAGCCTGGGCATCAACGCCAATGTGGATCACATTCCGCTCGGACAATCGGTGCCCTGGTTCTTTGCCATGCTTGCGCCTTTTGCGCTCATGCCTCTTTTGATTTCCTATATTGTCTGGAGTCTTGCCGGAATTGGCTTGAGCGGAGTATCGCTCTGGAAGATCCTGAAACAGAATGGACACACCACACTTTTCAGCGCTCTTTTCCTTCTTTGCGTTGCCGGGAGTTATCCTTACGAATGGCTGATTAATGATGGGCAAAACAGCGCCTTCATTTTGGCTGCATTCGGCTTGATGCTCTATAGCTGGTTTCGAGGTAATGATACCGCTGCCGGTATCGGACTCGCGTTGATGTCCATTAAGCCGCAATACGCTATTTTCATGGCGGTCCCCGCAATCGCTATGCAGAGATGGCGCTTGCTCGGCAGCACTGCATTAGTGGGCACGCTATTGGTCGGTATCTCTGCATTGATTTTCGGCGTCAAAACACTGGTCGAATATCCTGCACTTTTGCACCAAACCGAAAAAACAGATCCGGCCGTGTTTCCAACATGGATGGTTTCCATAAGAGGCCCACTGAGCATAATCATGGATCTGGACAAGGCGCTGAACATTTCCACCATCATGTATGCAATTTCATTGCTTGCTTTGATGGCATTTTGGCTGCGGTCGGCGGCAAAGGCGTCGCCAACAAAAGTTCGAATCGCAATGGGCATTACCCTCATGACCTGCTTGCTCACGAGCCCGCACACGCACATTTATGACCTTGTAGTATTTGCTGCAATTGCCGCGATTATTCCGATGCGGAGCTTTTTTGAAACAACGGGAATGCCACCGGCCTTTGTCGTCTGGAGTCGAGTCATGGTGCTCTATCCTCTAATCAGCTTCGGCATTTATCTTTTGACTGAAGTAAAAGCTTGCGGCGAGATCGTCGGCGTCGGCTTTTTTGTAATCGACTGCTGTTTAATGGCGCTTCTCATTTGGCTTTACCGCAGCGCCGACTTGTTAAGTGCGGATACGAAACCGGAAGTTTTGGGATCAGAGCCGATAGCAGAATAATTTATGTGGATTGCATCTCATCTGCAAGCAATCTGAGCGGTTCTCTTGGATCAAATTGATTGCGCCACAAGGAAGTCTCAAAAGAGGCTTTTGCATGCTCGACGAATTTAGAGTAAAGATGATTGGGGGCAACAAAAATCAAATCGTAAATAATTCTGCCGTCGCCCAGCGTATCAACCAGTATTTGATAACTGGACTGGTGCGTAGCAAGCCACTCTTGCTCGGTAATGACTGCTCTTTTGCCGTTAAAATCCGTCGTTGAAAAACTGCTGAAACGAGTTTCGGAATGACCGATCATTTGGCGACCGGCAATCAGCAACAGTCGTCTCAAATCGTTGTTATCCCCTACAACGTTAATCGCTTTGCCGTAAACCTCGCTGCGGCGCAAACGTCCCAGGGACTGATCAGCACAATCACCGGAAAAATAAACACCCATAAAGACGGAATCACTCTCGGCATGAGGCAGAAGAAAAGAAGTTTCCGTGCCCCAAACACTCGTCATTCGCCTCGAGTCATTGACGATAAACACAGAGCGCCAGGCGCCGAAAATATGCATTCTTTCAAGTGCGCCTGAAGTTTTAAAAAGCACTGGTCGCCTCGCTGTTTCCGGAATGCATTTCCACTTTCTCTGGCTCACCACCTTGATTTAAAACCACCTGATTGTAGATGTCGGGCAAGTAGTCAGGCTCAATTCTGGGATTTCTCGAAGGCACAAGAACCGGCGTTCTTTCATTCATGTGCTCGTGCAGAACAACATACCTGCCGTCCCGCAATATGCGAAGCTCATGTCCGAACTCGGTCGATACGAAGCGCACTTCACCTTTGCCGAATTGAGTCGCCTGCACATCAACATCTTCGGCACCCGCCAATCTGACCGCGCCTTTTTCTTCGATTATGGCGATACTTATGGCATGGCGCTTCCAGTAAACATTTGACAATACTGTTTGAAGTATCTTCCCGGCCAGATTTCTGACTGGTCGCTCGACCGTGCCCACGAGATCGGAATAATCGTCCAGGCATGGTTTGTTTCTCAATTCGACGATATCCAGATCGTCCACGAATGCTCCGAATTCGCTGGGTCTTATGATGGTACCGTCCGTGGTTTCGATGCGATCGTAAATTGCTGCCTCAGCAAGAAGGTGAACAAAAGAAGATGGCTTGTTATCACAAAGTAAATTGCAAGCAATAGTGACGGTATTGGTATCATTGCTAATTCCAGGTTTCACATTATTCGGAAATGCACTCTCGCAAAGTATTTGTTCCGCCAGCCAGAATTTATCAGCCTTGCTGACCAGACGGCTGAGGGGCTTCACCGATGCATTTGTCTTATTGAGAGCAGATAGACTGTCTTCATCACAAAGCAATGGTTCGAACTCGCGCAAAAATGCTGCGCGTGCATGCATATCGGTAATGCGCTTTTGCAAAACATCAAGCATCTGAAGCAAACGTTTTGATTTAGCCGGCTCGAAAATCTCGAGTGCTCTCTGGGCGATTCTCAAACATGCAAAATTGCTCGCTATCACTTCCTGCAGCGCAGGAGAAGAGATAACGCCGGAGCCTTCACAAGCTTCAGTGAAGTGAGAATGATCGAAATCACCGCCCATAATTGATTTGACGAGAGTCAACTTGATGTTCTTCTTCGGAGGTCCAGTTATAGCAGAACGACCAGCATTCTGAGATCCGGAAGACGGTGCATGCAGGGCTCTAGCCAATAGCAAAATTGCTTCTCGCACCGGAACCGTGCTGATTGAAATACCACTGCTTGCGCTTATTGTCTCAATTTCTCTGCACAAAGCATAGTTGAAACAAAGTTCCTCAAAAAACTCCTGCTCACTCTGCGCCAATTCGCTAATTTCCGCTCTCTGCTGTTTGCAAAACTCGCTGAGCGCGTCCAGTGCCTTATGCACGCCCTTAGGTATAAGATTCAGCGATAGCTCCTCATTCCACAACTCGCGAGCTTGAAGGCGTTGCCTTCCGGCTGCGCCAACCAGCAAATCATGAGGAAGTGAGGCGTTAAATTCCTCTTTGTAGATCTTCGCGGTTCTTCTCAATTCATTCTGATTCATTGCAGAAAGGCGCAGAAGCAACTTTCCTTTGTCTTCCGCCAAACCTAAAACTGCAGCACGAATGCGTTCGCTGTCAGTCGGCTCTTTTTTACCGGTATTGAAGAGAAAACGAACAAACTCCTTCTGCTCTTGCGACTTGAAGACTGCCTCTTGCAGGGGCAGATTGCCTCCGGCGTTCTTGTCTTCAATCAAAGCTGCTTTTTCGTCAGCGGAGAGCCTGTACAACTCATGCAAGGACAACGAACTTCCAGGTTTCAGCAAAATTTTCAAATCAATCGGAATCGTGCCTGTCTCAAAAATCTTTCTGCTGTAATCTTCAGGAGTGGCACGCCCGATTTTGCCTACATTGAAATCAAGGCGACGAGTCGCTTCCACGAAATCCCGCACAATCTGATCCAGACAGGCACGTATCTTGGATGTCTCCGCATCTTGCGGAGTTCGCAATCGCGACATCACGCCAGGGCGAGCCAAAATAGACTCGAAGCACTGGAGCTGCTCTTTAAGCGACTCGCCGCTGAGTCGCGAGAGGAGGGTTTTGCTGATCTCGTCAGTCTCCATTTTTCCTGTTTGCAAAGCATGGCGCAAAGTACGCTCAGCGACAAGTTTCGCATCATCAGTCAGTTGTGCTTCGACAAGAGTGTCGAGATACCTGGGAGTGCCTCGATCCTTCAAATATGAATTAACTTCCAACTGAGACATCTGCAAAATAGATTGCAGCTTCTCATACTGGTTTGTATTCTGTGTATTCCAAACAGCATTCCAACTTTCCGGGTCGGCGGCAAGAATAGCGATCTCGAATGGAACTCGCCCGCGCTTTTGCGATTCCTCATATGTCAATCCATCGCCCTTGGTTCCGATCTTAGCCTTCAGCATGCCGATGATTTCTCGATGTTCTTGCGAATTGAGAAATTTTTTGAGCCGCTCACTCAAATCGGCAAAGCGCAGAGGATTCTCCCTCATGTTGTTCCAGTCTCGCAAGGAGAGCAATTCGATGGCTCGGCGCATGCCCTTCATATCATTCGAACGCATCAGCCCGAAATATTCGTCTTTGTGAAGTTCACGCAGGGCGGAATAAATATCCTCTCCGCCTATGAGCTTGTTTCTCAACAAATCATATTGCTTTGAGTCGATTACAGGATTGGTGGCGGCACGAAGCGCAGCATCGACTTCTTTGTAGAAACTGACAGCTACCTTCTCTTCCGTGTCCAGATTTTTTTTGTTGCTCAGTTTTTCTCCCAAGAGATAACGGCTGCGATCTTCTGGTGAGGCCTTGTCCACAAATTTTTTGATTTCTTCTTTATTCGCCAGACCGAACCAGCCATATGCAAAGCCCTCGGCCGTGCCGAGCTGAGTAGTGAGAGATTCTCGACCATAGAGAAGCACTTCATTGAGGTGCTTGCCGTAGATAGAAAATGTCTTTTGCGCCTGGGCTGCTTCAGCGGTCTGACGAAAGCCGTTGCGAACTTCAGGTGAGCAGTATCTGCATGTCGATTTCAATAGTTCGAAACTATTGTCCTTGATGGCGATGATAGCGAGCTGGCGAACTGACTCGGATGATTTTTGCCAGCCCGGGGATAATAAAACGGCGGCAGCTTGTCGCGTTGCCGATGAAATGTTGACATTGTAAAGCAAGTCGTTGACCAGCGGCTTATACTGTTCGCCGGACAGCAAGTCGCGGATTTCCTTCTCCGGCATCATCGCAAGAGCTTTTCTTATCTCAGTTTCAGTGTGGAGAATTGCTTTGATGTTCGAGGCGCCGCGATTCAACGCAGCATTCAAGCCGACCGGTTGTTCATGTTTTTCATTTACATCTACCGGCTTATGAATGTCATTCAGTTTGGAAACGTGCTCGCTCAGCTCCTTCACCCATTCGGCAAGTGATTGGCGGCGTTCATAAAACTGTGCCGGTGCTTTGTGCTGAGCACTTTCACCACGAGACTTTTGCTTCAACTCCAGAATGAACTGCAAATCCGAATCGCTTGTAGAAGTCGATTGACCGGCTTCCTTGGCATCGCCCGTGGTGCCTCTTTTAGTTTGCAGTTCTTGCAGACGAACCGACAAAAGCGAAAGAGCCATTCGCTTCACGCGCCTTACGGCAGCTTCCTGTTCTTTGCCTGGTTTCAGTATCTTGCGAAAATTGTCGAGAAGACCAAGAAATTGTTCTGCCGGCCCGCCCTTTTTGCCCTGAGCCAGATCTTCTTCGCGCAATGCGCGCAAATCAGCGGTTTCCAAAAAAACAGCCTTTGTCTCGACGATATTGGAGTTGACCATATCGGATTTGACTGGTGCCGGGCCGGGCGCGACCGACTTTGCCGAGGAGTCTTGAGACTCCCCGTGTACGTGCTCTTTTGACGAGCTTTCCATTTGATTGCGCAAAGCAGAATCAAGTTCTTTAATTGTGCAGCCGAGCACACCCATAGCGGTCATGTGCTGCCTTTTTGCATATTCATCTTTTTGAGATCCGTCAGGCATTTGCTGCCAGACAGTTATATTGGCCAGCAAGTCTTTGGCAAAGCGAGCATCGGCGCCGGCGCTGTTCGCCAACTCTTTCAGTTCATCCAGGCTGATTGATTTCGGAGTCTTATCGGCTGGCATGTTCGCGGCTCTCAAAGCATATCTATATATGCCACGTAAAACCTACAGGATACGTCAAATATGCAATATCCAGATATGCCAGGACGGAATAAACCTCTGGATCTTCCGACCAATCTCATGACATTGTTTTTTAGAAATACTCGTCAAGAACCGCCAAGGGGCGCCGTCCTTGAAAACCGTCATTTTCCAGATGCCAGAAATCGATGTCCTTTTCGCCCAAACGCCAGCACAGGAAATAGTCGACTTCCCCTTTGCGAGCAGGGAAATCGAGAAGTCCGGAACGTATGTCGCGCAAGATTACGCCGTAGTCGGTGATTTCAATCATCCAGCGCTCGAAGCACTCGAGGTATTCTTTTTTAGCTGCCGTCAGGCAAGCAATCTTCTCTTCATAGCGTTTTCGAGCGTCGCGCAACTGCTTGAGTTCAGCAACAGCAGCAGAACTTGTTTTAACGCCGGCCAGCTCGTCCTCGGCAGCCTCGCACTCCTGGCTGGCGGCAATGACCTTGATGCTTATCGAGTCCAATTCATCGTTTGCTTTGGACAAAAGCTCTTTCAGCCGCGGCAACATTGCGCGGGCTTGTTTAAGTGAAAAAGTACCGGGTTGCTGCATAGCTATTGTGCCGAAAAGACGTCAAGCGCAGATTGAAAAATCCGCGACACGGAAATCTAACAGATTCCAATAGCTAGTCTAACTTAATTAATCGCCTCTGACTCTCAAAGTATAGGAGTGCGAAAATCAAGCCCCGGCTGTGGGAATAGCAAAGCATAAACAGGATTACGCAATGGCAAAATTAGTCGACTTAACAAGACCGCTCGTCACTCTCGATAGAAATAATTTCCCCCCTGTGCTGGCGCCGCTTTTTCGAATCATTTCTCCGGAGATCGACTTTGTAGGAAACGATCGCGGTGCCGACATAATGTGCGAGATTTTTTCCTGCCCGAAAACAGATCTGCCGGAAGAAGAAGGCTGGGCTGAAGAGATGATTACCTTATCCAGCCATCTGGGCACGCATGTGGATGCACCATTGCATTACGGCAGCACCTGCGGTGGTGCCCCGTCGAAAACGATCGATCAGATTCCCCTGGATGATCTTTATTGCGATGCCGTCGTTCTCGATATGACGCACAAAAAAGGTACGGCTGACGCCATCACGGTCGATGATTTGAAACGCGCGCTAGAGGCTGTTCAGTATCAAATAAAGGAGGGAGATGCCGTCCTTATCCGCACGGACCACGACAAATTCGCTCTCAATGATCCAATGCGCTACAACTATCCAGGCATGGTAAGAGAATCCGCCTTATACCTTGCAGAGTGCGGCGCCAAGATTGGTGGCACAGATGCTCTTGGTTGGGACAGACCGTTTGCGAAAATGGTCGAGCAGTATCACGAAAGCAAAGACAAATCGCATATCTGGGATGCCCACTTCGCATATAGGGACATCGAGGTGTATGTTGTCCAGCAGTTGGTTAATCTCGAGAAGCTGCCGCCCCATGGGTTCAAAGTGGCCTTCTTTCCGATTCTGCTTGTCGGAACCAGCGCCGCTCCGGCGCGTGTCGTCGCATTCATCTAGGCGCTTGAAACTAAAAACTAAAGAGAGGACGTGCGTTTCGGCTCATCCTCTCTTTTGATTTGTTTCGGCAACTAACCGTCGGTGATTGGTTAATCTTTCTCGGGACGCTACGAGTCCAACGGTCAGTAAATTCAGAATAGCGTCAAGAGATAATCGTTCGCTCTAGGGTTTACCCTGAAGTCTCCTTACTGGAAACCTGAGGTATGCAAAATTCTCTGCAAAATGCATCCGATAAATCCGGAAGGCACATCTGAAAAAATACAAACCATAAGATAGAACAGATTCGACTCACCAATCGTGATACCAGTGCAAATTGAGAAAAAAACTGTAAAAACCTATCTGAAATCCAGAACAAAGCTGAAATCAGGTGGATCGCCAATGAATGCCGGACGTGACTTCCAGAGCAAGACAGTTGCACGGGCTGGAAGTTTTTTGATCAACAGTTGGTCGATTTGATCCATTGCCGGACTCATGTTATTGCAGCCGCCGGGAAACTTAGAGCTGTCGCCGGTGTGGATGTATTGCTTGATCTGGACTATGTCTTTGCCCTTGAATGTATTCTCGATATTGGACGAAAGCACGGGCGAAAGCATCAGATAGTTATAACCAAAATCTCTAGCGTTATAAGCGACCAGTCCGAAGCGCATGTTCGCTTCCGTTTTTTCCAGTTTGCTGTCCAAGCTTGCCAGTTTGGCATTAAATGCGGTGACATCATAAACAACCTGCCCCATCCGCACTCGCGGCCAAAGTCTCAACTCCTGGGGAGTCCAGGTGTATGGAAAGTCGGGATTATTCAAATCGTCGGCAGTGACTGAATCGGGATTCCAGATCTTTGCTGTCCAGGGGTTTGCGGCAACCAGAAGAAAAGGATTGAGTATAAAGCGCGACTCTTCAGCGGCGCCTTCAATACTGCGCTGTCCTTCACCCCAGATGTACTGACCGGCCATTCCCCACCAGGGCTTGGCGTCTGTGATTTCATCAAAGATTGCCGGCGTAGGAATGTATGTGCCGTCTACAAGCGCGGGAACGGACATGACTGCCTGCGTGCGCAGTCGAATGATATCGGAGCGCATCAAATAGTTGAAGCGTTGCGGCGAATGAAGCGGTATCGCGGTTCCATCTGCAAGCGCGGACCGCACGCCTAGCTTCAGCGAATTCGTGCTGGCTTTAGCACACTGCGTTATAGCGTTGTAGAAGTAGAAAAATGCCAAGAGCGACAGTGCAAAAGACCAATTCAACGGTCTTGAACGCAGTATGCCTGAGTGATGAGAGAAGTTCAACTAGAGCCAGAAGAAGCTTTAGCGAACTGCCATCTGATAGTGAACGGTGAAGCTGCTATGTATCTTGGGATTGTTAGCGCCCGCATTTACCTTATCGTCAGTGCTGATAGAAGCGAAGTGACCTTCTTTGTGAGTAGCCGAAACCGAGCTGGTCGACTTCTGGATGCTGCCCCACTTGTACATGCGAAATACATTGTCGTACCAATCAACGACCTGGTTTTGCGGCTCCTCCGCTTCAAAAACCATGGAATATCTTGGACCGCCTTTGGCGCCTTGTTCCACCGTGCCGCTTACGAATTTAGCCTTGCCGGTAAATGGCGGCAAATCAGGCAGGTCTACTTTATCGCGCAATTTCTCCAGACGATGGTTTTCATTGCTGTTGAGCGGATACGGCTTTTGACGATAAGCCGGCGGCGTCGGTTGAGCACTTGAAATTTGCTGTCCGGCAGCCAATCCTGACAACACTAAAGCTGAGGCAATGATAAGACTCCAGGTTCGTCTTGGCTTACTTTGCAATGCTGACACGACTCTGTCCTCCCGGCACTCGGAATCAAACAATAGAAACGATGGGCTGTAAACGAGTTACATATAAAGAAGTGCCCACCCAATTAGAATCTTACACGATTCAACAGGGTGGGCGCTTTATCTATCGGGTGATCGGGTCAGACCCAATCAGTCCAGTTTTTCGGTTTAGTTGGGTTTGCAGAACTCACCACCGCCGGTCGTCTCGTTGCGGAACGAGAGTTCGCCCAGGAAGTTATGAGCACCACAACTTGGTTTCCATTCAACGATATCAGTCGAGCTGAAATCGGTACCTCTGAACTGGGTGTACGGCTGGTCGTGAATACCAGTGTCACCTTGGGTGTTGCCTTCTCTGCTGTCCTTCGAGTTGACGCTGACGTTACGGATGTCTCCGTCCGGATTGGAATTGCATGTAGGATGCGTTCCTTCAGCTTTCACATTGAATGGATCTTCAGAGCCAGCATGCGTCCGCGGTACTGTCGGCTGCATTGCGAGTCTGTTCGCGCCGGGCGGCAAGAAGATGAACATGGTTGCGCCCGGAGGAAGGTCTTGGCTCCTCATCAGAGCTTCGACGTCGGCACGTTCAACGGTGGGGAGAATTTCCTTACAACGTTGATGGATCATACCGATGACATCATTGCAGGAACCAGAGAACTGGCCACCGCGCATGGTGTGCATCAAGAGTTCGTACGGGCTTCCAACATTGGCGAACTGAACATCAACAGCAGGTGTGTTGTATGCGACGTTGCCTTCTCTGCCTCTCGGGTAGACCTTCATACCAGCTCTCTTGTCGCCGGGAACAGTGACGTTACGTGCGCAACGAGCACCGGTACCAAAGGCTTCAACAACTCTGGCTTTAAGGTATTCGATACCGTTGTAGCCTTCGGCAGAGTTTCCACCGCCGCCGCCACCTGCGATACCACGTCCGAAGTTAACCGATGCGTCCGTGACGAATCCACTACCACCGTCGTTCGATGCACGGCAGAAGAGATCTGCTGCAGTTGCGCCGTCAGCGTCGGAAGCGAAATTGTTTTGGTCGCATTGTCCGGATCTGCCGGCACCACTTCTGAGTTCAGTCAACAGGTCGCCTACTGTCGCAAACTGGTTGAGAGCAGGGGCTGGCTTGTTGTATCTGATAGGAGTGGTTTGGCTCATCGGAGTCGAATCGGTGTAGCCGTTGGGCCACAGTCTTCTGTCACCACCTCTGGAGTCAGCATTAGGATCCGTACCTACGGTCAGAGTGCCGACGGTAGGAGCATAACGTTGATATTGAGCGAGCAAAGAGGCGTTATTTCTGTCCGCGAACAGCGCGCCGTTAGCTGCATATGAGGTGGGGCCGGAGCCGCCGGTACCTGACCAGAACTCGTTATTGAATATGCTTGTGCCGCCGTTTACATCTTGTCCGGAAACAGGAACTGCACCAGGCAAGTTAGCTGCGGAAACATAGTTCAAGATTCTTACGTAGCCACGCGGAATGCAGGCTTCGTATTCAGCGTTCAAGGAACCTACGACTGCGCATGCAACTGCGCCGCCGAAATTACCCTGACCTTTGTTTGTATTTTGAGACTGCGATTGAGTCTTCCAGGAATTGGGGGGAGCGTATCCAATGGGAGCGATGCAATTGTCGAACTGACCCAAGTGAACCAAGTGGGCTCTGTCTTGAGGACCAACAGCAGCACCAAGAATTGCTTTATCGAGGTAATTGCTGAGAGTCATGTTCCTGTCATAGGCTCTGATGAAATTGTGTCCGCTGGAGCTGGCGAAAGCACCTTGCGGCCACGAGCCTTTCGACTTGACGTTGGCAGATTGCACGGTGGTAGCAGTGTAGAGATTGCTAACCGTGGGGTTGCCCATCATGTCGATAACTTGCTTGTTGATATAGACGTTAGTCTTTTGCATGCCGTCACCATCTTGGGTGATCATCCATGCTGGTCTGATGTCCATACTCAGTTTGACGTCCGAGGTTGGTCCCATCATTTTGACGTTCTGGGCTCTGGCCATAGTGTCAAAGTATCCGGGCAACAAACCGCCGCCGTTCAATTGGTTCTGGAGATTTCTACCAATGGTTTCCAGTTTGTCGATAACATCACCGGCGAGTCTGCTGGATGCAGGACCAATCGCTCTAGCATTGAGAGCGACCAGCAAAGCTCTACCTACTGCGCGGTTGTACGCGAGCAAGTTGAGTGTGCCGGTGTTGTTAGGAATACCGGTTGCGGTATCAACACCGAGCCCATCGAATTCGTCGTTAGCTGGAGCATTGACGGTTGGTTCCATCAATGAACGCTTAGCGACGTTCATGGCGCCGGCGTCGGTTGCGTTAGCAACTTCTCTTCCGCCGCCCATGATTTTGGACAGGAAGAAGAAGCCGATTCCGAGAATGGCGATAAACAGTACGATGACTGCTACCAACCCTAACGTAGCTCCTCGTCGTCTACGTAATTTCATTGCTTTGTTCTCCTCCGAAGAAGGACCGGCAGCATGCCGGTATGGGTTTTAAGTTGAGCCAGCCGAGAGTTTGCTTGTTGGGGTTCGTCTGACTCGAGCGAAATAGTAAAATCCTATTCATTATTGTCCGTTAATGTAGCTAGGCTGTCAAGGTTTGTGGTCTTCACAGGGCTCACCGAATCACTAGCTGGTACTTTGCGGGAACTGCCGGAGATCGGGAACTGGTCATCACTAGATTAGCGCTACCTCATATTTCTTACCCGAATTGCCAATAATCTATGCAAAATTAGTTCGGGTTAATGAACTTTTCTTAGGTTTTAATTTTGGAACCTTAAATTGGCACTCCGCGGATGAAAGATTAAACGAAAAATCCATCTTATATATGGATATACCCAAGCAGAGACATTAACCCCGGCTAATCTAGTTGCTCGATTTCTTGGAAGTTAGACTGTTAACAGCTTAACTTCCAAAATCAAGGTGACTCGGCCGACTTGTCAGTAGAATGAAGTTGCAGAGAGGCAGTCACGAGCGTGCCTGCGATCAACCAGAAGATGAAGTGGATCTGCGGTCGATAAAAAACGGTATCGACAAATCCCATCGCGGCAATGCCAAAGAGTGCCGCCGCCATTCCTGCACATAACCACCTTTCCCAACCGGCGGTGCGACTGTAAAAAGCCAGGTGCGCGCGTCCCAGAAGAGAGAGAAAAAAGGCTGCAAAGACAGACAATGCAAAAATCCCCGCCTCCACAGCAATCTCCAGCGGCACGCAATAAGTGCCAAGCGCATCAAATCTACTATTCATATATAGACCGTAGGCAAGGCGAAATGCTTGATTGCCAGTGCCTACTCCAATCCACCAGCTGTCTTTAAACATTTGCAGAGACGATTGGTAAACGTGCAGACGAAAAGCATTAGATGAATGCTGCCAGCCTGCAAAAATCGAAGTAACTCTCTGCTGCATGCTCGGCACTACAAAAATGCAGGCGGCCGCCACCAGCGGCAAAACGACCGCCAATCCAATGATCGCCGCTCGGCTTTTCGGATACTTCGCCCAGCACCAGCCGGAAGCGATCGCAAACAAAGCAGCCATCGCCACGCCAATTCCCATGAATCCGCCTCGACTGCCGGTGAGAATCGTAGCGGCAATGAGAATCAACGAAACCGGTGCCGCGATCACTGCGAAAAGCCACTTTCTTGCATCTATCGAAGCCATGAACATCGAGCAGGAAATTGCCACCAGCGGAATCAAATAACCAGCCAGCAGATTTGGATTTCCGAGTGTTGAATAAATTCTTGTCGCTTGAGACTCAATGCTCGGATCTTCCCAGGTCGCAAGCGGTGCCACTCCAATCTTGTATTGATAAAGTCCATAAACTGCAGCAACCAAACCGCCACCCACAGCCGCAATCATAAGCGCAAGCCTGCGCCTGGGCGTGTTTGCCACAGCCGAAAAAAGGAAGTAGCTGGAAATGTAGATTACAAGTTTCGCCAATCCTTTCAAGCTGGGCTGGAAATAATGAGACGCGCAAGCGGCGACGACATTTATGGATAGAAAGAGAACGACCAGAAAATCTACAGCACTGCCGCTGCGTTTCTCCGAACCGCCCATGGCGCTTCCGACAACATACAGGCCAAGGGCGGCAAGAGAAACGATTGCCAGTACTTCTTTGTCCGAAGCAAAGATCGGCAACCAGAGACTAAAAATCATCGCAGCAACGACAAAAAAAGAAAGTTTCTGCAGAAGCGTTCCATATCCAGCCAGTTTGCCACTTGCGAATTTGGCAAAAGCCGATGAAGCAAGTCGATAAGGCAAACCGACCAAAGTGCCCAAAAACGACTCGTGATAAGCGTTTCTAACTTTGGCGTCCAGTCTTTCCAAAGAAAGAAAGGAAGAAATCGAATCGATCAATTGATTCATTTGTCAGATTGCTGGCTTTCACGGATGTCCACGACGACACCTTGCACTCTGTATTTAAACGACTCCAACTCAATCTGATTGCCTACTTTGACCTTATTGCCGCTGACTACATAACCGTCGCCTGTTTTCTCCGACTTGTCTGCCACCGTCACCAAAAAGTCGTGAGCAATGGGATTGGCAGGATCAGGGAAAGCAACCGCCTTCTTGCCATCCGGTGAAAGAAATGCGACTTGCTTGGGCGTGTGCTCCACCTTGGTAATAGTCATCGGGGGCCCGGGCTGATTGCGAATCGTAATTGAAGAGGTTTCACCAACCTTAAATAGATTCAGATCCTTGGTTTTTATACCGGTGAAATATATATCGATTTCAATTTTAGGTGTGCCCTGGATAACTTTGTTGACACCGGCATGTCCGGCTTTTGCCAGCCCAAAGCCCAGAACTGCTGCCGATATCACGGCAACCAGGGTAAAGTCGATGAAATTGGCGCGGGCGCGGGGCAAAAGAGCCACTGTATATACCTCTAACGGATTTTGACCGGGGATGTTTTGAGCAATTAAATCATACTGCGGGAAATACGAAGAGCCTTGTCCAAAAGTGTCGGCAAATAGATAGACACTAGAAAGACGGACCACACCACTCGGAGTCGCCCATGTCCCTAGACAAACTTCCTCAAAGCAGTGATTCCGAGAAAGAAGTAAAGGACGTACTCGCCCACGGCATTCAAAACTGCTCACTGACAGATGCAATGCCAATTGAACGCAATCAAACGTTTTCTCTCAGCCACAAACATCCGGAGCTACAAGCTGTGCTTAACCAAACCGAAATCCAAAACGTCAACTACACAGATTTGAGCGAAGAAGGATTCGACGATTCCTTTATGGAAGCACGCAACACGCTCGTTGAGCATTTCACTGCAAAATTGAGCACTTTGCCGCCCGATGTCAGAGAAGATTTCCTCAAATCACTCGATTTGCAGACTACATACAAGCCTAACTTTCCGCTGCACGCGCAAATACACAAAAGCTCGTTCGCTTAGGTTGCAGCATTCACCTGCAAGAGCTCTGCATCTATTCCGGAATATTCAACTGCTCGAGAGTTTCGAGCAGCTCTCTTTGACTGGTAGTGGCAGTTCCCGATTTTCTAACGACGATGCCTGCAGCAAGATTGCCGAGCGCAGTCGCTTCCACGTAAGTAGCTCCAGAAACAAGAGCCAGAGCCATCGTTGCCACCACGGTATCGCCGGCACCAGTTACATCGAAAACATCGCTGCGATTAAACACCGGCATTTCCGCGTAAGGTTTTCCTCTTTCAAACAGCGCCATGCCCTCAGCACCGCGAGTGATCAAAACCGCTTGCGCACCGGTTCTCTCCAACATATCCTTGCCGGCTTGCTCAACAGATGCTTTCGACTCGATTTTGTAACCCAGATATCCTTCCGTGTCCGGTTGATTCGGAGTAAGCAAAGAGGCGCCCTGAAAACGCGCGAAATCACCCTGGGCATCGACAATCAGAAGCATCTTCTGGCGTTCGGTAATTTCTCTTAGACTCTTTATGACACCATCGGTGATTACACCAGCACGGTAATCGGAAAGAATGACGGCACTATAACCTTCGACTGATTCTTCAATTTGTTGAACCAGAATTTTTTCAATGACTGAGCTAATTTGATTGTGCGAAATGCGATCAAGGCGCAGCAACTGCTGCATCAGCGAATGCGATTTGGAAAGAATTCTTGTCTTTACAGTCGTCGGTCTGGTGATGTCTTTGACCAGATTATGCTTGATGCGATATCTATCGAGCATATCGGAGAGTTTGTTCGAATAGTCATCGGCACCACATACGCCGACAGCCATGCACTCGCCGCCCAAAGCCACGACATTGCTTGCCGTATTGGCGGCGCCGCCCGGAATATGAACGGTATCGACGTGTTCTAAAATCAGAACCGGCGCTTCGCGCGAAATTCTCTCAGGCTTGCCTTCCAGCAATTCATCGATGAGCAAGTCGCCGACTACAGCGACTCGTCCTCCGGAAAGAGCCATTATTCTTTTACGCAGTGCCGATTTGGTCACAGTGTTTGGCACGGCGATTGGTATTGCGGCAGTACTTATATCGACTGGATGCATCCGTTCTAATTCCTTGAACATCTGACGTGCCACCTGATTATCCGGATCGATTCCGAGGGCTAATTCAGTAGCTTTTTTCGCCTCATCAATATAACGCAAATGCTGATAAAGCCTTGCCAGATGAAGCGCTTTTGATAGTGTGTCTTCCGGACTTACTGCTGATTTCAGCGCATCGCGAGACGTCTCGAGCTCCTTCTCTTCAGCCGGAGAGCGTTTTTCCAAATCCTTAACGGGAGTTTGGTTCAAAAAATTCTCAACCTTGACAATGAGATGGCTGTCCGTTTTCTCAGGAGCAGCCTGATATTCGGACTTGCGCAGCTGGAAAAACTGTTTGAGCCCAAGTGGAATGCCCAACCCGGCGTTTGCGGCCTGGTCCAGTTGTTTTTGGTTGGACCAGGTGAACTCGCGCACGGGCAAATTTGTCTCACCCTTCAAAACCCTGTCGCGGTAAGGTTCGGCACCGGCTTCTCGGGATAACTCGCGACCCAACTCCTCGGACAAACCGAGTCCGCGTGAAAGCGCCCCCCTGCCGGGTTTGCCTGAAATATGCTGGGTCAATTGATTGTTCAATTGCTCGAGCTTTTGAGTCTCGGAAATGCCCGTGTCTTGCGCTCTTGCCGCTTGAGCAGCGGGCAAGGAATCTTTGTTGTAGACCATCTGCCCGAATGAAAGCGCGCTGCTATCGCTCTCACCGGTTGCAGGCTCGGGCGGTTTTCGGCTCTCAATCTTCTCCGGCTCGTTTCCGGCAGGACCCTGGTTGCTCACTTTGCTGCCCCCTTGGAGCTTTCAGTCAGTGTCGCATTCATGCCTTTTGCATATACGCCGTCAGGGAAAGAGCGGAAGGTCTCATAAATTCAGGTTCTTACTGCCGCTCCTCACTGCATTGTACCTAAAGCTGCCCACACTGGGGGCTTTGAAGTCCCCAAGCGCTTGAGTTTACGAGTCTTACGCATTGTTTACTATGTCTTATAGACCGCCGAGTGGTTAAATAATGGAGGAAGATGATCTGCAGTAAAAGGCGCAGTTGTCTCCGATTTGAAACTGCTCGAGGTAGATAATGCACAGCAGATGGACGATTCCAGGATCGCTTTTGATTGCCGTACTGTCGTTTCACTGGGCAATTTATCCTGGTTATGCGGATGATCCGCAGTTACGTCCTGGAATGAGCTCCACCCAGGGCACAAAATCAATTCGCCCCGACCGTCTGCGCCACGACCGCAAAGCAGCCAATGCGATGGCCCGATATCACTGGCTGGACAAGGCGGCCCAAGCCGATCCACATTTGATTGAATCGATTACCGACTTTCACTCGGCAGCGATGATTTTAGCCAAACATCCTCGTTTGGGCGAAATTGCCGAAGCGGATCACTACTTGTGCCGCCGATTGACCAGATGGAAGAGCGTGGCGAGAACCCTTGCCTCCAATCCGCAGGCGGACAGAGTAATAAGTCTTGACCAGGAAGGTATTTACAGAGCGATCAAAAACGATCGCAGACTAGCAAAGCTGCTAGCGCGCAATCCGATGTTTCACCGCATGATTACAGAGAATCCCGACCTGGGTAGATTCTTGTCGACGTACATGTAAGTATCGGTGCAATTGGAAGCGTTTTTCATTATCAAAGCTCTGGTCATAGGTCTTCTGACCGGTCTGATGTCGGGTTGCTTTGGCGTTGGCGGCGGCATAGTTTGCACGCCTCTGGTGCGAATCTTTCTTGCCGTCGACCCGCATGTAGCGGTGGGAACTACGATGGCGCTCATCATACCGACATCTGTCGCCGGCGCCTATAACTATTGGCGAAAAAATCAAATCGACAGAGCAATGTCCGCGAAGCTGGCGCCGACTGCCGTGTTTGGCACCATATGCGGTGCAGCGCTCACGCAATTCGTGGAAGGGCAAGTCTTGATGCTTCTATTTGCTCTTCTGGTTTGCATCGCCGGCATAGACTTATCATTTTCGATTGGAGAAAACATCAAGAAAAAACGGGAAATTGAAATTGGGACGGCTGGCGAATCGAGCCAGGCAACGGCGAATGACGCTGGTGCAAGTGATGCTGGAGCAGGTGACGCTGGAGCGCAAAAGACCAAGGGTTTCGGTCCTTATCTTGTCGGACTTGCAGCCGGGCTCTTCGCCGGATTTTTCGGGGTGGGCGGGGGTTTTCTCATGGTTCCGTGCCTGCTGTATTTTTTTCGATTTGGAGTCAAACCTGCTTTCGGTACTTCCCTAATCGTCATTGCTGTCATCTCCATTCCCGGCACGCTGTCTCACTTCGCATTGCACCACGTCAATCTATTGCTCGCCGCTTTGATGATCGCCGGCTCCATACCAGGCTCGCTTGCAGGAAGCGCACTGGCTCTGAAACTCAAAGATTCATTTCTTCGCAAAGGTTTTGGTGTGATAATGCTTATTATGTCGGTTGTTCTGGCATTGCGAGAGTTGCTGCCGCAGACGCCATTTTAAGTATGGGAATATAATTGACGGCAGTGGCTTTTGCAAAGGAAGCATGTTCAATCACAAACTATTAGAGCTTGAATCGGAACTTCTAGCCAAGCAGCAGTGCGCTGGAGGGCTCGTCGATTTGCCTTATGAATGCGAGCTTTGCTTGCAGTCTATTGAACAAGAGGTTGGCATCAAACTGGGTGACCAAACGCCCAAAGATTGGAAAGGTTGGCTTTCATATCGAAGAAAAGATGCTTCGGACTCACAAGGTGGAAAGTCCAATTGCGGGCTGGTGCTCTTGCGAGGGCGAGCCTGCTCGGAGGGCGGTTTGTTTGCAAAATGGAAAGCCGGACTGGATGTTCCTTTTGCAGTGGACACAGTGACTGAATTTAAGCGTGGCTTCGACGTGACACCACCACAAGACCTAGATCATCTGTTGATCAATTTTGGTCGCGGCAAATCATTTCGCGTTTTTGTCTGGTATGGGGAAAATATTGCACCATATCGACTGATCTTCGAGGCAGACGTACATGAAGATCACGAGATTCAATTGAAAGACGTAATTACCGAAGCGTGCGTCTGGATCATGACTCGCCCGAAAGAAATTACTCTTGCTGATTTTCTCAAGCAAAGCAGCCCATAGCACGACCAGCCGCCAGCTCTTGACCACTGGCGGAGCACCTTTAATTTGGAAGGTAAGCTGTTAACAGTCTAACTTCCAAAAACTAGCGTGGCTCTCTTTGAACTTCTTTGCTGCTGGCGGAAATGTCCAGTCGTTCGCCGTCTTCAGCGCTTGACGTGATGCCGGACATAAATTCGATTGGAATTGGAAAAATCAAAGTGGAGTTTTTTTCCGCCGAAACTTCCACCATGGTCTGCAACTGGCGAAGCTGCATGGCACCAGGTTGAGAAGAGATCAATTGAGCAGCCTGGGCCAGTTTTTCAGCGGCCTGGTGTTCGCCTTCTGCAGCTACAACCTTGGCGCGGCGCTCTCTTTCGGCTTCGGCTTGCCTGGCCATCGCACGCTGCATGCCTTCCGGAATTTCCACATCTTTCACTTCCACGGAATTGACTTTGATGCCCCAACCTTCAGTTTGCCTGTCGATGATTGCAGACAATTGAGCATTAATCGAATCACGCGCGCTGAGCAGCTCATCAAGCTCATGCTGCCCAAGGACGCTCCGCAACGTAGTTTGAGCTATCTGTCGAGTTGCTTCGATAGGGTCTTCGATCTTTGTCACAGCCTTGAAAGGATCTACGACTTGAAAAAAGCACACGGCAGCAGTGCGCACGGACACATTGTCCTTAGTAATAATTTCCTGCATGGGGATAGACATTGTGATTATGCGAAGATCCGCCTTTCTGTACGTGTCAGCGATCGGCCAGACGAATACGATGCCAGGTCCGATTGTCCCTATCGCTTTGCCAAATCGAAAGATTACAAACCTGTCGTACTCTTTGATGATTTTTATGCCGGCAAGCAAGAAAGCCACCAGGCAAAAGACGCCTACATCAAACAGAAACGTAAACAACTCGCAACTCCCGTAATCAGAAGAAAAGCTACTTTATTGTCCTACCCGCTCCTAACTCTCTTTCTGCAAACGGCAGATAAAGAATCCAGCCACACCGTGAACCGTCGGAATCAGTTGGATGTGACCGCTTTGAGCAGCAGATTCGCTTGAAACTGCAGGCAAGGACTTTTCGCTCTCATCGCAAAACCATTCGGCATGCAGACGCTCCGGCACGAACGGCAAAAGCGACGAGCCTTTGAATTCCGGATGGGTGCTCAAGAACCATTCTATGACTCCGATGTTTTCTTCCGGCTCTAAAGAGCATGTCGAATAGACGAGAATTCCACCGGGTTTTACCAATGACGCTGCATTATCGAGAAGTGCCTTTTGAATTTCCGTCAGTGCTCCGATGTCAGCCGGCTCTCGATTGGTGCGAATGTCGGTGCGCCTGTTAATAACGCCTGTGCCGCTGCATGGGGCATCTACCAAAACTCTGTCGGCCTGACGCTCCAATTTAAACTGGCGGCCGTCGGCAGTTACAGTTTCCAGATTCTTCAGTCCTTGCTTTAATCGCGCATCCTTAACCAGTTTCAGGCGCGACTCATGCTTATCAACTGCGATAACTCTGCCGGTATTCTCCAAAATTTCAGCGATGTGAATCGTTTTTCCGCCGGGCGCCGCGCACAAATCCACTACCGTTTCACCCTTCTGCGGGCTCAAAACCAGTGTGACGAAAGCCGCCGCCTCATCCTGAACAACAAAAAATCCATCCTCGAAACCAGGCATTTTCGACGGCGAACCGCGAAACGACTTGCCTTCATTGGCACCTTCAAAAACGAGACAGGCAGAAACGAGGTGCCCGGCTCGCGCCGCAAAACCATTTTTGTTCATGATATCGAGCATAGTCTGCGGCTCGACGTTTACTTCAGACACTCTTACAGTAAGCGGCGGCTCCTTCTTGCTCCATTCGAGCAAATCAAGCATGACTTTCTTTCCGTAATACGCCTTCCACCTTTCAATCAACCAAACAGGCAGAGAATATTTGATGCCGAGCGAATTGGCATCATCTATATCGATCTCAAAACCTTTATTGTCTTCCGCCTGCCTGCCGCGTAAATAACCGCGCAACACTCCGTTTGTATACCGCACCAGTCCCTCGTGACCGAGAGCCCGTGCCAGTTGATTGGATGTGTCCAAAACAGCGTGCTCGGGAGTTTCACTCATGTTGCTCAATTGAAAGACGGCCATTCTGAGCAAATTGCGAAGCAGAGAAGGCATTTTTGCAAGCGGCTCTTTGCTGACTTTTGTCAGTTCATGATCGATCATGGACTGATTGCGCAAAACCCCCTGAACAAGCGCCGTTACAAAAGCGCGATCCTGCTCGCTCAGTGCACTTTTTTCAAATGCGGCCTTGAGACAGAGATTTGCATAAGCGCCGTCTTTTTCGATTTTCAAAAGAGTTTCCAGCGCCAACTTTCTTGATGCTATGCCTTTCTGAGCCGACTTACTAACCCGGGCGGTCTTGTCAGTCCTGGTTTGGCCTTTCTTTGAGCTTTTTTTCCGATCCTCGGCGGCTAAAGATGACTTGCCGCCCTTCTTTCGATCTTCTCCGGCGGCAATGCGCGCCGCCTTCTTAGGACCGATCCGAGTACGCATGCGCTTCGAATTTTCTTGCAAATTAATTTGTTTCGATGCGTCGCTGTTGTCGTCAGACATCAATCAAAAAACTCCTGTCCACTTTTTAAGTGAACGCCATTCGCCCATGCTTGTGCCTGCATTCTGTTTTTGTTGGCCGGTTGAACTTCGGTCAACTCCAGTCGTTCATCGCCTGATTCTCCGCAGGCGACTAGCAAGTGATTGGCATCGAGAAAAAGTGTGCCAGGTTTGCAGGGAGACTGCTTGTCGGCAAGCAATTTGGTTTTCCATATTTTTACCTGACTGCCTTTAAAAGAACCGACAGTACCAGGCCATGGTTGCAGACCGCGCACGCGATTGTGAATTGTGCGAGCGTCCCACTGCCAGTTGATCACCGCCATATCCTTGGTCAGCATCGGTGCATATGTATACTGGCTGTCGTCCTGAACCAGACTGGTAAGTGTTCCATCGATCAATTTTTCAATCGTTTCGATAACCAGCTTGGAGCCCACGGTAGACAGAGCTTGAGCCAAATCCACCGAAGTCATGTCGTCGGTGATTGGCACTTCAGCTTTGAGCAGCATCGGACCGGTGTCAACCCCGGGATCACTGAACATTGTCGTGATACCGGCCACAGTATCGCCATTTAAAATCGACCAGTTAATCGGAGCAGCACCGCGCAGTTTCGGAAGCAGCGAACCATGCAGGTTCATCACACCTTTGCGAGGCATGTCCAAAACTTCTTTTTTCAAGATCTGACCGAATGCCACCATCACAATCAGGTCAGGATCAAGTTCGCGCATTTTGGCAACGACATCCGCATCTTTGGCCAGCTTCACCGGCTGCAGAACCTGAATGTTGTGTTTGAGCGCAACTTCCTTGACCGGAGGCAGGTGCATTTTATTGCCGCGACCTGCCGGTCTGTCAGGCTGACAAACAACGCCGACAACCTCAGTTTTGGGGAATGCAATCAACTCATTCAGGGTGGGAACGGCAAATTCAGGCGTTCCTAGAAAAATCACTCTCAAAGACATGGCATTATTCGCCTTGAAGACTGATTTCTACAATATGGTCAAAGTTGAGGCACTGCTTGTCATCCAGCGTTATGTACATCAACCTGGTGCCGTCAAAAACTATGTTCGTGAGCAAGCCGGAATACTTCCACTGTTCACGCGTTACAACGGAAACTTTCTCGCCGATCCATTGCCTGAGAAATAGGCGCTCTTTGCCCTGCGTCATAAACTGTATCCTCCGCTCCCTCCGCCATCGCTTTTCAGTGGCTATAGCACATATAAGGTAAGATAACAGGCCTTGCCTCGTGTAGGGAGACTTAGCGCGGAAACATGGCTAAATATAAAGCTGGCAGGATTCTATGAAGGGGCGCCTGATACTGCTGCCTGCGGGTTTGTGGCTGACTATTTTTATGGTCGTGCCGCTTGTGATTCTGCTTGTTTTCAGCGTTGGCCATCGTGATGAATTGGGACGAGTGGCGCTGACCAATTTAAGTATGGAAAATTATCTGCGCTTCTTCAGCGGACCGTATTTGCTCACATTGATGCGTTCGGCTTCCCTGGCCGCCGGAACCACGATCATTTGTCTCATCCTCGGAACACTGACGGCTACGTGGCTGGCATTTGCCGTCCCAGCGAAGTACAAGGGACTGCTGATGACACTCTTCGTGCTTCCGCTCTGGACGTCGTTTTTGTTGCGCATCTATGCCTGGATCACAATTTTGCGTCCGACCGGCATTCTGAGCGACTTTCTTATCAGCTGCGGAATTTCCAATCCACCATTTATTCTTTATTCACCCTATGCCGTGCTTTTGGGAATGGTCTACAACTATCTTCCGTACATGGTATTGCCCGTATACGCCGCGCTAGAAAAGCTTGACTTGAAGCTGATAGAAGCTGCTGCCGATCTCGGTGCCAGTCCTTTGCAGACCTTTTTCAAAGTGACGGTACCCTTGAGTTCACGCGGATTAATCGCCGGCAGCATTATGGTTTTTGTGCCGGCATTAGGCGACTATGTGACGCCGGACCTTCTGGGCGGCGGCAAAACGATGTTCATAGGCAACTTGATTCAAAATCAATTTCTCGCCGTGCGCGATTGGGCGTTCGGCTGCGCAGTGTCTACGCTTCTCATCATAATCGTGGCGGCGGCAATCTGGGTCTATCTTAAATACGGCGAAACAGAGACCCTGAAAGCTTAGATATTCTGCGAGTTGCTGATTCGTATTGATGGCAAATTTATGACGTGTTGTGATACGGCGCTGCAAGTAATACCGCTGGTGGTGTCACGTAAGCAAGGATGTCTTCATATGAGATATGACTATGCGCAGCACACAGCTTGCGCAACGAATTAGGCGGGAAGGACTTCCTGTCCACTGATAGCCTGTGAATGGATGCATAAATTTGCAAATACTTTCTGCTTACGCCCTGAAAGTAATCCTTGATGAAGTATGCGAATGTTTTTGCAATAGACTGTGCTTTTGCTAACTGAGAAGGATCAGTGAACGCCCCTGCCAAATTAAGTGAATCAGCCAATTTAAATTTATTGCCTGGGCAAGATTCGGCAATTCCATTGAGTTCGAAAAACATAAGTTGACTAGTCAATTCAGCCGGCTCAAGATTTGTTTTTCTGGAAAGTTCTTCGAACAAAATAGGCTCATGAGAAAGTGATTCGAGCAACTTTTGTTGTGGCTCATTTAAATCAAGATTGACTTCAGGCACGACTTCAGATGCTTTGCTTTCCTCTTGCAGTTTTCTTCTTAATTCGAATTCTTCTGCAACTGGAGGTTCTCTAGCGGGTGTCTCTGTGCTCCGTCTGGATACCACAGATGTGCAGAATTGCGTTGGAACCTGAACGCCATTGCTTGAATTCAGGCGACTGACGACAATTCCCAATTGTTTAAACACGAGGGCGGCAGTGCCATTTGCAACGTCCAGCAATTCTGCAGCCTGATTAACGCTAATTGTGATCCCTTGTTGGTAAATTTCCCGGATAACGACTCGAGGGCGAAATAGCCGAACCTTGTGATAGAAGGTTTCAGCAGTGTGCCAAATCTCTTTTCTGCACTTTGAACAAAACTGCATTCTTTCTTCTGTAGATTCGATTTTGTTTTCGAAGAAGCATTGATTGCAAATTATTGTCTCTCTGCTTGCAAGATCTTCTAAAACTGATTGCATGTATCCCGCCTCGGATCCGTATTGAGCATCCAACTTGCGCAGGGCCACCCGTGCCTGCGCAAAAGATGCCTCAGATACATCCGTAAATACCATTTGCTGCTCCTCTTTCTTTTGAATACGAGTCGAGCAGACAAAAAGTTCAATTCGGCGACCTGTTGACTTCCATTTTTTAAGTTCAAAATTGTCAGAACACAGAAGTTAGCCTGTTAACAGCTTACCTTCCACACAAAAGGCAAAAATCTCTAAAAATCAGGGTCGCAAAGCTGACGCTGGGCGGATTTTTCGAAGGATCGTCACCAGCCGATCAAAATCGTTCTTAAAAATGTGAGAAAGAGCTTGCCCTGCCTCTACAAGAAAAGAATATTCTTCTCCATGAGCTTTATATGCTTCTCTGATGCTGGCTGCAGCCAATTCGTCCTGGGGCACAGTCGTAACAGTTGAAATCAGGCGCAAGAAATCAAATCCCTGCGTTACCTTGCGAATTTCATCAGGGCTCGCCGCGTAGACAAAGTCATGCACTTCAGGCGGAATTGGAGGCAAATGTTGATAGACGTCACCACGCTCTATGTGCCCGATTACAACCGCATGCACTTCAGTTCTAAGCAAAGAAAAAATGTGAGGCTGTTCCTCGCGCAATTGTTCTCTGGATAATCCCAAAGCCCAGGGCTGATGAACACTATCCGGAGATCCGGTGATTACGTTATGCACCACAGTCAAAACATCAACTTTATTGGCGGTGCTGATTTTGAGAAAACTTCCGAAACGTGGCTTTGCTGTTTCCGGCATCCCGTCTTTATCGGAAGACGTCAAACATTGCGCCACCACACCTGTAATGGACGAAGAAATGACCTCAGCAAGCGGCTCTTTTTTCTGCGGCATCAGTCACTCCAGCAAAACTTCATGCTAGTCCGTCGGAGGTGCCACTTTGCTTGGCACATAATTTTCGCTTTCTGATTCGTCAGGCACGTGATCGACTGTTTTGGCCAGCGAAAGGTTGATCGTCGTTTTACCTTGATCTTCGTCAATCATGACGTTCATTTCGATGTCTTTTTTCTGAGCCGTGATGCTGATTACATCAGCACTGCTTTGAACATTGCCTACCGTCCAGCCATTGCTTTGTAATTGTTCCTGATACCACTTACTCACGTCTTCGCCGGATGCTTTGGCTTGCAGCATTACGAATTTCGATTGCTCTTGATCGTTGCCGTCGGCAGATACCGAACCAGTAGCTTGCGCATCCGGATAAATCAAAGCCTTAAATTCGGTAGGAATAGAACCTTCGCCCTGAGCGATAGTGTGAGTCATCCCACCAGATTTGTAAGTCACGTCTTTGCCGCTGCCACAAGAAACCAGTATGCACGCCACTAAAGGCAAAACAAAGATGGTCCTCAAGTACCGATTTGAAAGTGCGGAACGATTTTTCATCGCGTTAGACGTGGCTCCTTCCTTTTCTTAAATGGCTGAATATTTCGGCTGTCACTCATTGTATCCGAATAGAATCGCCATTTCATGAGCCTCAGACAGCTTGCCTTTTGCCACCTTGACTTTCAAGAATTCCCTCACCCACAAGGTTTACGCCCACAACTGTCGTCGTTATCAATACTCCCGGAACAATGACTGCCCACCAATTCCCTTCGATCAGGCTTGATTGCGCAGTGGTCAGCATACTGCCCCAACTCGGCGTCGACGGGCCCAGCCCCAATCCCAAAAAACTGAGTCCCGCCTCCATCAGAATCGCATCCGACACCAGCAAAGTCGCCTCCACAAGCAGAACCGGAGCTGCATTCGGCAAGAGATGGCGTAAAAGCATGCGCGCAACTCCGATTCCAAGCGCCCTGGCCGAATAGATATATTCTTCCAGCAATATTGACTTAATCTTAGAGCGACTGATGCGGGCCGCCTCCAACCATGTGGTGGCACTGATGACGATAATGACCGTGAACAGTGGAAGGTATCCGCTGGAAAATGCAGTTACCTTAAGCAGGCGCAATGCCCACTCCGGAAAAAACTGAAGAAAGGGGTTGGCGGTGAGAAGCGTGTTTATTGTCAGCAGCAAAACTATGTTCGGAATGGAAAGCAAACCATCGACGGCTCTCATCATTATGGTGTCAATCGGTCCACCGAAAAAAGCCGACAATGCTCCCCAAATGCCACCGAATGTGACGGCGGCGACGGCAGCAACAATACCGATGACCAGAGACATGCGCGCCCCCCAAAGCGCCTCGGCCAGTATGTCTCTGCCTAACAGATCCGTGCCCAGCAAATGACCTTCAGAGAACGGCGGCAAATTGATCGCTTCTAAATTAACGGGCACAGGCCAGATTAGTGTTTTGGAAGGCGCAATTGCTGGAGCCAGAAGAGCCGAGGAAAAAACAAATGCAATAAGCAATGCTCCAATCCAAACACGGATCGAATTATGGCGCGGATCTGAGATATTAAAACGAGCTTGTGACATCAGTTGCGAGCACCTTCCACTTCCGACAGGTAAGCTTCTCGGCGTCTTGGATCAGTGAGCAATTCAAGAATGTCTGCTGCCAGATTGGAAAAAATCACAAGCGCTCCGTACATCATCACCAAAGCAAGAATCATCGGATAGTCTCTGCCAAAAGTAGACTCGACTGCCAAACGGCCCATGCCTGGCCAAGCGAAAACGGTTTCGATGAGAACTGATCCGCCAAGAAGGGAAGGCAAAGACAGCCCCGCCAAACTGATAATCGGCGCAAGACTGTTGCGCAAAACATGTTTTGTCAGCACACGAATTCTTGATAGACCTTTACCGAGTGCAGTGGTTACATACTCCTGCGATAACTCATTGAGAGTGGCAGTGCGCACAAACAGCGCAATTTTTGCCATTCGTCGCAATGAAAGAACGCAAGCCGGTAATAGCACATAACCGAAACAAGCCACTGACGCAGCGGATGTTGGCGTCGCTTGTCCGGCTGCATGCACCGCAAGAAGCGGAACGTCGGAAAGAAAGTTGACTCTTCCCACAGCAGTCAAAGCAAGAAACCCAATCCAGAAGCCGGGGGCCGAATAAAGAATGAGCGCAAAAACGAACAAACCTGCCTCAGCCCATTTGCCTGCCTTCGACTGTTTGAGAGCAACCATGCTCAATCCCCAGGCAACACCCAAACCAAAAGCCAGCAAAAGTGCAGTTGCAACCAATCTGACTGTGGAAGGAAGCCGCTCACGAATTATGCTTACTACCGGTCGACCGTCTTTATAAGACCGACCTAAATTGCCCTTCATTACTCCGTTTGAGAGCCACAGCAGATACTGCTCTGCGGGTGATTTATTCAAACCGAATTCTTCCCTGAGCAATTGAATTTCCTCAGGCGCCATGTCTTTTTGAGCGTTGCCAACCAGGACATCCACTGGATCTCCGGGCAAACTGAGAACTGCTGCAAAAGTTACAATCGACAGGATGACCAAAAGCGGAACCGCTTGCAGACATCGTCTGAGCAAGAGTTCAAGCAAACGGCTCTCCTTCACATGTCATCCAACCAACCCGTCTGTATGATACAAGCTTCATTCCGGCTTACAAAGTTTGGAAAACTTTGATCGTTTTTGACAAGCGCTAAGCATCCGGTCTAGGATAAGCTTTTACAGGCAGTTTCTGTCGTGGCGGCATAGCCAAGTGGTAAGGCAAGGGTCTGCAAAACCTTCACCCCCAGTTCAAATCTGGGTGCCGCCTCCAATTTTTTTGTGACAAGCTTAATTGGCTTCTCAGGCACAGGCCGACGCCAGGTGTCTAAGCGTTACAGGGAAGGTTTACCTGAAGCACTGAAGCACGCTAAAATGTCTTGTCTGTGGACAGTTGGCGCAGTTGGTAGCGCACCACTTTGACATAGTGGGGGTCACTGGTTCGAATCCAGTACTGTCCAATTTTTATTGCCGAAAATCGACCGACAGCTTATCAGCCACCGAAAAGTCACCCGGGCGGCGGCCAACCGGCATTGTCAAGAAAACCTCTGATTTTGGAAGGTAAGCTGTTAACAGTTTACCTTCCAAACTAATGGCAACCTTGCGAACGGCTGGATTTAGGGGAGCGGGTCGGCAAAATTAGCGATCACGACCTTATTTATCACTTAATAGGCTTTAAAACAGGGAATAAGTCCAAGTACCTGGGAAAAGGCCTCCCGTTGTTATCTTCTGGCAAGGTTTCCAGATGAAAGATGGACTGGCAAAAAAGATGTCCAACGTTGTCGGCGTCTCGTCGAAAGATTTGTCTTGGCGAGCACTGTCGGTATGTTTTTGCATTGGAATAGCCATCCTCTTCATTGAGTTCTTCAATGTTCCGATAATTTCGGATGCCCTCACCGGCAGCGAAAATTCTCTGACAGATCACTTCATCCGCTTTAGAGACGGGCTGGAGTCTTATAAAGAGAAACGAACAGCAGAAACCGATTCTGTGGTTTTGGTAACTCTCGATCCGGAATCGGCAAGGCGGCTGGGACTTAGTTCAAAAAGTCCCTGGCCAAGAACTCTTCTTGTTACGCTAATCGACCAACTGAATAAGGGCGGTGCCCAGGTAATCGGGTTTGACGTCGATCTTGAAGAATCTTCGTCCGAGTCGGTCAAAGCTGACAAGCAATCCACAATTGATAAAAGCGATGCTCAACTTGCTGAGACTTTCAAATCAGTAAAAAACATTGTTCTTTCAACCAATGTCGATTCACCTGATCCGCAATCTTCAAACAAAGCAAAAAACAGAGTTCATGCCCCTTACGAACCATTCGTCGTCGCCCTGGGAGCAGATGGTGCTTGTTTAGGCAACGCTTACATCGTCGTTGACAAAGACGGTCTGGTCCGCAAAACCAGCTTGGTTTTCGAAAAATTCGGACATTCATCTGCCTTCTACAAATCTTTTTCTCTGCGCCTGGCTGAGAAATTTCTGGGCGCCAGATCAATGATCGACCAAAGCCACGAGCGCGTTTTCTTGAAGGACAAAATTTTGCCCGCCGAATTCAGGATCAATTATGCCGGAGGCAAAGGAAGTTTCACGACCATTCCTCTCTGGAGAGCACTGGAATGGCAAAAGCACTTCCAGTCCTCATCCACCATTGCAAAAGGAAACAGCGCCGACTCATCCACTACAAACAGTCCATTCGCGCACAAGGTCGTCTTGGTAGGTTTCGGAGAGAGCAGCTTCATCGACACTTCAAGCAACCAACCTCGCCAGTCGCCAATTTATGAGTCCAGCTACGCCACACCTGTTTCCGACTACGAAAATCGCATGCCGGCAATTGAAGTTCAGGCGAATATCGTATCGAATTTGATCAATGGCAAATGCCTGCCACCACCCTCCCGTTGGAAAATGATCATTGCTGTCCTCATTGCCGCTCTGGCGTGCGGTCAAGTCATGGGTATGCTGGTCGGAAGACCGATGGGCAGTTTACTGTCGGTGGCTGCCATTTCAATCGCCTGGTTCGCGCTTTCTTTTTTCTTGTTTCTGAACTTCGGTCAGGTGATACCGACTGTGGTACCAATCGTCGCAGTAATACTGCCGGCCTGGTTATTGGTTCTTGCCGATCAAAATCTCTATTTTTTCCGCGATCGCAGGCGCCATACGAGGCTGTTCCGCTCAATGACTGCAAAGCATTTGGCTCGCCAGATTGACCGAGCCCAGCTCGCCGAACTCGGGCTGGACGGTAAACGCTGCCAGGTCACTGTCATGGTCTGTCGTGTCAGAGACTTCATGGATCAAGTAGACCCGTTGCCTCCCGACCGAATTTTCCAAATTTTCAATGATTGCCTGGGCATCATGGTCAATCAAGTGTTCGAGCACCGGGGCATCGTCGACAGAATAGCCTCATATGGAGTGATTGCCTTCTGGGGTGCGCCCTTGCCGCTGCCTGGACAAGATCAAGCAACACAAGCCGCTCAATGCGCGCTTTCAATTAAGGATGCCATCAACAATTATTGCGAAACACAGTCAAAAGACATCGCCTCGCTGGCTTTGAAATCCTCTTGCGGCATCGAAACTGGAGAAGCGTTCTGCGGCACCATCGATGCAGGTTCGAGAGATACTCAATTCGCTCAGTACAGCGTCATGGGAGATCCTGTCGAACAAGCACTGGCGCTCGAGGCGCTTAATAATGCATACGGCACCAGCTTCATTCTCGGCTCAGGGGCAGCGCAGCTTGTCGAAGACACACTGGAAGTCAGACAAATCGACAGTGTCACACTGAACGGCAGCGGCGAGAGGCAGTCACTTTACGAATTGCTCACAACCAAAGGCTCGCTGCCCGCCGCGATGGAGGAAGCTATCGCCATCTACAGAAGCGCGCGTCAGAGTTTTGATGACGGCGACATCAAAGAAGCTGAGCAGTTGTTTGCCACCATCTTAAAAATGGTTCCATCAGATCAACCCACCAGCATTATGCTTAAGCGTTGCCGCGAACTGCTCAGCGATTCCGGAGAAACGGTTTCATCGGCAAAGCGACCCTGAATAGCGACTCTGGGACATACAAGAAAAGGCGAATCTGCAACTTGTCTCTATCATTGAATCCATTGTCGATGCAACACAGGGCGCTCATCATGGTGACAACCGCGATAATTACGCAATTCGCCGACAGACAATTTTGTCTATCAATGTTCGGCACAAATCCGCACGCAGCAGTTTACGCATCTTCGCGAGCAAAGAGCGGCGGCAATAAAAGGCATTCACCACCTGTAGCCCATGATCTGGACGGCGAGAATTTTTTCACTGCACCGGGTGGACCGGGCGGTGTGCTGCCTCGCTATCGCGCTGACAAGAAACCGGCAGAAAAAATTCGCACATATATTCAGGCCGGCACTCCGGAATTGGAGCAGATAAGGCTGATCGGGTCACTGAAAGGGAAACAAAGAGAGGACGTTCTCAAAACATACGAGAAGGGACGCGGCGAATTGCAGCCGCTTACAGATGAGTTCAATCAAATGAGAAGACAACTATCGGCGACGTTCGTTGAAAAAATGCTGAGCAATGAAGAACCGCAAATGGAGATGGACATGAAATCGAAGGATTTCGAGCTGCTTCTCAAAGCACGTGCCTTGATTCAAAAGCTGCGCAGCAAACGACTTTCCAACTGGGAAGAGATTCAGGCAAAACTGACAACCGAACAAATTGGAGAATTGGAGAAATTGAAGAGCGGAGAAGTTCCTGCCGCTTACCTGCAGGAAGGCGAAAAGAATCTGTCAGTGCCGCCGAAGGCAGACTGACGATTTAGTATCATCGATTGCAAGTTTTGTGTTTGGGATCACATACAGGCAGAGCGAACGTGTCGACACCAAAAACAGAAACCGCATGGATAGCGCAGTTGCTGCGTCGAGCCGGCTTTGGCTACACTCCTCAGGAACTGAAATACTATAAATCACTGGGTTATGAAGGCACCCTGCACGAACTTCTCAATCCCAGACTGGTAGACAATTCTCAATTGGAAAAGGCGATCCGTGAGCATAGTTTCGACTTTACCAACAGCAATGATTTGCGGCGCTGGTGGCTCTACAGAATGACGTTCACGCGCCGCCCTCTCGAGGAGAAGATGACTCTTTTCCTGCACGGTCACTTCGCCACATCCGACAGAAAAGTGCGAAACCCGCATGCGATGTACCTGCAAAATTTGCTTTTCAGAAAATATGCTTTAGGTGATTTCCATCAGCTCCTTTTGAATGTCTCGAAGGATCCAGCCATGATTGTCTGGCTGGACAATCAGCAAAATCGAAAAGGCAAACCAAATGAGAATTATGCGCGCGAAGTGATGGAGCTGTTTACCGTCGGCATCGGAAATTACAGCGAGAACGACATAAAAGAGGCTGCAAAGGCTTTTACAGGCTGGCAAACCCGCCCGGAGGGTTTTTACTTCAATAAAAATCAGCACGACTCCACAGAAAAAACATTCTTTGGCATGAAGGGAAACTTCAATGGGGAAGACATAATTTCAATTCTGGTGAAACAACCGGCTACCGGAAGATTTCTGGCTCGAAAGTTAATCACGTTCTATGCACATGAAAATCCCGATAAGTCCTTCGTCGAGCGGGTCGCTTGCGAATACTCGCAAAGCAAGTATTCGCTTAGCGCCATGCTCAAGTCGATATTCAGCGACAAATCATTTTGCAGCGACAGAACCTATCACGCCAAAATTAAGAGTCCAGCAGAACTCATCGTCGGCAGTCTCAAGATTCTGCAAATCGAAAGTTTGGACAATGACTTGCCTCAGATGATGGGGGCTATGGGGCAAGACTTGTTCCATCCGCCGTCGGTAAAAGGATGGGATGGGGGAAATGCTTGGATTTCCAGTGAAACAATGATGGAGCGCTTCAATTTTGCTGCACGCATTGTCAGCACGCGCTTCGATGAGCTGACTCGTAAAAGTTCACCTACTCAGCTAATCGAAAGACACAACCTGAAGAACGCTCTGGAACTGGTCAATTATTTTTCGGACCTGCTGGTCGATGGCGATTTACCCAGGTCTTCCAGGGACAAATTGGTGGAATATGCATCAAGCGATCTGGATGGTAAAAAGATCAGTATGATCGAAGATGAGCGCACTCTGGATGCCAAGCTTAGAGGACTGGTGCATTTGATAATGACTCTGCCTACTTATCAGCTCACATAGGAAATCAATCGATGCCGGTATCAAGACGCAAGTTTATCCAGGGCGGTTTGGGGCTTAGTGCGCTCGGACTGATATACGGCGTCGAGGGATTGTTTGCAGAGCCTGTCCGGGCTGCAGATGGAAAAAAACGGCAACTGGTGCTGATTCAGTTAAGTGGAGGCAATGACGGTTTAAACACAGTAATTCCATTTGCAAATGGTGCTTATTACGATGCTCGACCTGAAATTGCCATCGCGCAGAAGGACATTCTGAAACTAAACGATCAGGTTGGTCTTCACCCGTCAATGACGGGGATGCACGAATTGTACAAAGAAGGACACCTGGCCATCATTGAGGGAGCCGGTTATCCGGGAGCAAATCGCTCTCATTTTCGCAGCATCGAGATCTGGCAAACTGCTGAACCTGAACGGATCGCAGACACCGGGTGGCTGGGCAGATATCTAGATTTGGCTTACGGCGAAAAACAACGTGTACCACTGCCCGCGGTGAATGTCGATCCGATGCTGCCGAAGTCGCTCTTCGCTCGAAAAATCGTGGTGCCCTCCGTCCACAATATTTATGAGTTTCGCTTTCGGACCGATCCGCAATTCAGAAAAGATCGAGAAAAGCAAATAGCGACTTTCGAAGATATCTACCGCAGTTTCGACAGCAAACGCCCTCATGCTGAACTTTTGCAAAAAGCCGGTTTGGAAGCCAATTATGCTTCGGAGCATCTGTTCAAGATAGTGAAAGCTTACAAAGGCAATGTGAAATATCCGGCAGGCAAGCTTGGCGACGGACTTAAATTCATCTCGCAAATGATTTTAGGAGGTGTCAGTGCTCCTGTCTTTACCGTCAGCCTCGACGGTTTCGATACGCATGCAAATCAAAAGCGCGCGCAGGCTAATCTGCTCAAACAGTTGTCGGACGGTCTTGCGGCTTTTCAAAACGATTTGAAAGAGCATGGACTAGAGCAAGATGTATTGACACTGGTGTTTTCCGAATTCGGCAGACGCGTTCAGGAAAACAGCGGGAAAGGCACCGATCATGGCACGGCCGAACCGCTAATCATAGTCGGTTCGCAGGTCAAAGGCGGTATGTACGGAGAAGCAACCAGCCTGACGTCGCTGGACAATGGAGATCTAAAATATACGGTCGATTTCCGCACCGTATATGCCACCATCCTTGAGCGCTGGCTGGCAGCCGACAGCGCCGAAATTCTGGGCAAGCATTTTGAAATTCTGCCGTTTGTCTAAACGCAAGCGCCTAAGGGTCTAAGCACAGCGCTTAGGGGTCCGGCGGAGCAGAACCCTCAACCATCGACCAGAACTGTCTGGAAACATCCCACATCGTTTCGTCTTTGTAATTGCGCAAAACGCATTTGGCAGTCCACATGCCTTCTTTGTCGATGGTGACGTCGGGCGTCACAATGTAGTGACCCTTGTAGATATCATTCGGGTCATTCGCTTGAAACTCTTTGCGAAAGATCTCGTGGCCTTCGGGATTCTCGATGACTACAAGCCCTTTGTATTGCCGCCTTTCAAACGGAGTGCCGAAACCGATGACCATTTGACAGTCCATCTTCAAAGGCAACTCGCCGACAAAGACGTCAAAAAGTCCTTGCGCGTTTACTCTGCCGTTGTCTGCATGTTCGGCTTGGTCACAGAATAAGATGTAACCACCGTGCAGATACTTCATCAGAAACTCCAGAAATTACAAAAGCGACAAAAACAAAGCCAGGCAAGCCCGGTTTCAAGATGAAATTTTATACCATTGAAAAGCGCACCGAGGTCTTCATTCCATTCCGTTTTCAATATCTTGAAAACCAAAAGGCAGCCTTTTTACGGGCTGCCTTTCAACTTGGTTTGGAAGTTAGACTGTTAACAGTTTAACTTCTAATTCCTGACTACTTCGATTTCGCTGTGACGATGCTGTCCGAAATTGAATGCGGAACTTCATCGTAGTGAGCGAATTCCATAGTGAAGGTTCCTTGACCGCGAGTCTTGTTGCGGATATCGGTTGCATAACCGAACATCTCAGACAGCGGAACAACCGCTTTCACTTTGGAGAGCTTGTCGAGTGTGTCCATGCCTTCGACACGACCGCGGCGACCGGAGATGTCTCCAATCACATCGCCCATGTATTCTTCAGGCACTTCGACTTCGACTTTCATAACGGGTTCGAGCAGAACCGGTTTGCCCTTCATGAAGCCCTCTTTGAAGGCCATGGAGCCGGCGATCTTGAACGCCATTTCGGACGAGTCGACTTCGTGATACGAACCGAAAACCAGAGTGGCTTTCAAGTCGATTACCGGATAACCGGCCAAGACACCGCCTTGCAGCGCTTCCTTGATACCGGCTTCAACCGCAGGAATGTATTCCTTAGGAATGACACCACCGACTATCTTGTTGACGAATTCAAATCCGGAACCAGGTGCAAGCGGGTCGAGTTCGATAACGACGTGACCGTATTGACCACGACCGCCGGACTGACGGACGAACTTGCCTTCTTGCTTGACGTGGTTGCGCAGCGTTTCGCGGTAAGCAACTTGCGGCTTACCAACGTTGGCTTCCACTTTGAATTCGCGCAAGAGTCTGTCGACGATGATTTCCAGGTGCAATTCGCCCATGCCGGCAATGATTGTTTGTCCGGTTTCATGGTCGACTTTGACCTTAAAGGTGGGATCTTCTTCAGCCAGACGAGCCAGCGAATTGCCCAGTTTATCGGAGTCCTGCTTGGTCTTGGGTTCGATAGCTACCGAGATTACAGGCTCAGGGAACTTCATCGACTCAAGAATAATCGGATGCGTATCGACGGCAAGAGTATCGCCGGTCGTGGTGTCCTTGAGACCGACAACGGCGACGATGTCACCGGCGCTGGCCGACTGGACGTCGGTGCGCTGGTCGGCCTGAAGTTGAATCAAGCGTGAGATACGCTCCTTCTTGCCCTTGGTCGTGTTTTGCACGTAAGAGCCGGCTGTGAGAGTTCCGCTGTACACGCGAACGAAAGTCAGTTTGCCGACAAAAGGATCGGTCATGACTTTGAAGGCGAGACCTGCAAACGGCTCGTCATTGCAAGTACGTTCTGCTTCTTCACCGTCAGGAGTCCAGCCCTTGATGGGAGGAGTTTCTTCCGGGGAAGGCAGGTAGTCGACGATTGCGTCGAGCAATGGCTGCACGCCTTTGTTTTTGAATGCTGAACCGACAAGGATGGGAACGATTCTATTTTCGATAACCGCTTTTCTCAAAGCAGCCTTCAGTTCGTCGGCCGTCGGCTGTTCGCCTTCGAGGAACTTGCCCATCAAGTCGTCATCGGTTTCCACAATGGCATCAACCAGTTTGCTGCGCCACTCTTCGGCTTCCTCGGCCATATCGGCCGGGATCGCTTCTTCGTGAGCCAGTTTGCCCATCGGATCGTCTTCTGCATACATATATGCCTTGCGATCGATGAGGTCGATGATGCCTTTGAAATCTACTTCGGCGCCAATCGGAATTTGCAACGGGTGACCGTTCGTCCAGGTGGAATGCAATCCAGGCAGTTGCTCCTGGATTTGCTTGACGACGCGGAAATAATCTGCGCCGTTGCGGTCCATCTTGTTTACGAAGACCATGCGCGGCACTTCGTAACGGTTGGCTTGTTTCCAGACGGTACCGGTTTGCGGTTGAACGCCGGCGACGGCGCAAAGAACGATGACAACACCGTCCAAAACGCGCATCGAGCGCTCTACTTCAACGGTAAAGTCGACGTGTCCAGGCGTATCAATCAAGTTGATATGCTTGCCTTTCCACTTGGAGCTGATTGCGGCGGCGGTAATTGTGATGCCGCGCTCTTTTTCTTGCTCCATCCAGTCGGTGACAGTGGTACCTTCGTGGACTTCTCCAACCCGGTGGATAAGACCGGAATAAAAGAGAATTCTTTCCGTGGTCGTTGTCTTACCAGCATCGATGTGAGCAGCGATACCCATATTACGGATATCACGTAATGGGATTGTCCTGGTCATCACTGTTGTGGGTTTCCTTTCTTCCGTACGAGATGCGACTTCCATGTTTCCTTCCGCCGTGTTTCTATGTTTTCACTTCTGTCAAAGGGAGTTTTCGCCAAGTTCATTTTGGCGTTGCAGAGGGCACGGCTCGGATCACCCGAGTCATATTCCCCTGAAAACCTACTGCACCTTATCATGACTTCTTATCTTTCAAGGAAAACCTTCAACAAAGATTGTTTGAATTCCTTGCCTATCTTTACAATTGAGCAGAGTACGCCCACCGAGATTGAACCAAAACCCGCTTTGCAAGCCGGTTTTGCTCGCTTTACCGAAAACGCGCGCCTTGTGGACGTTTGCCGTCGGCAATTTAAAGATCACCCTGTCAGTCGGCGGATGACAGAGGATGGATCTTCTTAGGATTCAACCATATCTGCCTGAAACCTGCCTGGCTTCGGCATAACGATTGAAGGACTGGAAGTTCGCCACAGCTCCTTCAGCCCTATCTACCGCCCAGACGTCCATTTTTTCAGGCGCCTGGTTAAGACCGTCTTAAATAAGGGCTCGAAGCCTACCTATATAAAGCGAGTCTATAGCCAATTAATAGCGGTAATGAGCGAAAGCCTTGTTGGCTTCGGCCATTTTATGAGTTTCGTCCTTCTTCTTAACCGAGTTGCCGGCTCCGTTGGAGGCGTCAATCAGTTCGGCCGAAAGTCGCTCTGCAAAGCTTCTGCCGCCACGCTTTCTGGAGTTGGTGATAATCCACTGCGTAGCCAGTGCCACACCGCGTGCCTGTTTTACTTCGATCGGCACTTGGTAGGTCGAACCGCCAACGCGGCGAGCTTTCACTTCCACAAGCGGGGTGACGTTCTTGACTGCTTTGTTGAAAACGTCCAGCGGTTCCTGCTTGGTGCGCTCTTTGATCAGATCCAAAGATGCATAGAAAAGCTTTTGTGCCGTGCTTTTCTTGCCGCGTTGCATCATGCGGTGAACGAAGCGCATGACGAGTTGGCTGTTGAAATCCGGATCGGGCGGAGGAACTCTCTTTTGAGCTGCTGATCTGCGTGACATACTTTCAGGTCCTGTTTTAGCTTACTTTCGACTCTTCTAAAGACTTTTCTTTATTACTTCTTCTTGGCGGTTGCCGCTCCAGCTTTCGGGCGTTTGGCGCCGTACTTGGAACGTCCTTGCATTCTGTCTTTGACGCCGGCTGTATCGAGCGCGCCTCTGACAATGTGATAACGGACGCCCGGAAGATCCTTAACCCGACCGCCCCTGACCAGGACGACTGAGTGCTCTTGCAAGTTATGTCCGATGCCCGGAATGTATGCAGTGATTTCCATGCTGTTGGTCAGGCGGACACGAGCGATTTTCCGAAGAGCCGAGTTCGGCTTCTTGGGAGTAGTCGTCTTCACCTGCGTGCAGACGCCGCGACGTTGCGGGCATGATTTCAACGCGGGTGATTTCGTCTTATAAGTGACTTTTTTCCGCTCTCTCCGTATGAGCTGATTGATGGTAGGCACCACAAATCTCCTGAATAGAACTTGATTACACGTTCCGCCTCCCCAGACCGGAAAAGGCAGATCATCGCTAAGGCGGTTGGCAATGATAAATGCAGCGCCCGCACGATGTCAACGCGTGTCTGCTGGCTTTCGACTCTTAAGTCCGAATCAATTGCTATTGATTGCGCACATCAAGATGCGAACTGCCGTGACAGACAGCGATTGAGCCAGAGTATCAGATCAAATACTTCTTGGGCTGCGGCCTTTACTTTAGTTTAAGAGCCTTAAGACAAATTTTTGCAAATTCGCATTCTCGGCACCCCTTCCAGGAGATGCTTGATGAGCGGATTATAAGCTATCAGGTTTTTCTTTGCGCAATAAGTGCTCGTTGCTTAGCAGTCTCAACTGAGCCGGGGCGAATCTTCTTTCCGCCGGCAATGGCAAATTGATGCCGGGACTGGGCAGGGTAATCGGCGCCTCTTTGCGCACTACACGTTTCTGCTTGGCGCGCACCCAGTGATCGCGTGCCATAAGAGAGAAGGTGCCGGTGCGCTCCAGACCAAGCTTTTCGATTGCTTTGACGACATGGGGTTGATAATCGAAACCTTTTATTGATATGACTCCGCGCATGTTGAGCCTGCGCATTATGCCCAACGTGAAGAGAATAGTGTCTTCAGCCGTATGAGCCCAGCCGGGATGAACCGCCAGTTCCAGGTGAAAATCGCCCTCTCTGTGAGCAAGAACGCGCACGGCCGCAGTCAAATTCTTGCGATCCGGATCCTGCGAAACCCAGTACCAGACTTTGCGTTTGATGAGTTTACGGCTGAGCTTGTCGAAACTCTCGGTCGGCACTTCGCTGACCAGAAAATCATCAGGCACATATTCGTAAGTAACGCGCAGATCAGGGGGTAAACATTCTTGAAACAATTGATAGAGCGCTTGTTTGTCCTGGGGAATGGCCAGTCGAAAACCTGATGAATCCTCAGCATGAGACGAAACAGGCAGTTCGAAATCTACCGGCACTTGATAATGAGTGACGCGATAGCAGCGACGAAATCCGCTATTTCCAAGTAACGACAATGCCGCCGAATTTTGATCTGACACTTCGGCAACAAAATGCGCCGCACCCTGACTGGCGAATGTGGCAAATGCAAAGCGCAAAAGCTCCTGAGCTATGCCCCGTCCGCGATGATTGGGATGCACTACCAGATGCTCGATTCTCCAACAGGCTCTCGATTTTCCAACCGAACTGATGGAAATCAAGCCAAGCACGATGCTGTCTTCTTTGGCGATGTATGCCATGGGAGCAATATGCAAATTGCAGGGCAGCCAGTGCTGGAAAAACGTGAAACCCCTTAATGCCAAAGCATCTTCGGCACAAAAGCTTTCGAACGGCATGGGTTCGTTTTGATGCCGCAGAAGAGCTCGCGTCTGAGCAGTGTCGATGGCAAAAAGTGGTCCGATTTTGATCATTCTCTTACGCTCATAATGCTCTCAGCGCATATACACAGCCTATCCACAGGCCATCCTTAAAATCATAACATCAGTTTGTCAAGTGCTTCTCTTCAATCGACTTCAGTTTGGAAGTTAGGCTGTTAACAGCTTAACTTCCAAAACATAGACGCGTCACCGTCGGTTGCAAAGCGAGTGAGCGAGGCATACACATATGCGACAGGAAACGGCCAGATTTGCGCAACGGTTGTGAAGACGAGATTTCGCCCCTCTGTCACGTTTAATGCGTAGCTTGTCGAAATGAGCAGATTCGCAGCCCGTCAACGTTTTATACTGAAGGATTCAATTGATCATTTGGACTTCCTCGTATATCTCCTTCGATACTAATGAAAAAGAACGCGGCGCCAGTCGAACGCGAAGGCAAACAGCTCAAAGTGATCGCTGACAATCGTCGCGCGCGTCACGAATACGAAATCATTGAAGTATTCGAGGCAGGCATCGAATTGCAGGGCACGGAAGTCAAATCGATGCGCAACGGAAAAGCGAATTTGACGGACTCATTTGCTCGCATTGAAGATGGTGAAATCTGGCTTCACCACTGTCATATCGCTCCATACGATCATGGAAATCGTTTCAATCACGAGCCATTGCGCAAGAGACGCTTGCTTTTGCACCGCGGGCAAATACTGAAGCTCAAGCAAAAAGTCCAGGAGAAAGGATTGACACTCATACCCCTCAAACTTTTTTTCAAAGGCAATTGGGCCAAAGTCGACCTGGCTGTAGTTCGTGGAAAACAGCTCTACGACAAGCGCGACGCCATAACCAAACGTGATACCAAACGACAGATCGACAGAGTGGTAAAAGAGCTGCGCAACAGAAATTAGGATTCACCAAATAATTTTGCATAAGACCAATCAACGGCGAAAGAAAAAAATGGCAAAGCACAAAGATGGAGATTCAGCAGTGACGGGCAAAAAAGTGTTTGAACATATCTTACGGTTCATCGGGCAGCCAATACTGAGATGCCTGATTGCCGCAAGTTTGTTTCTGCTTTTGCAAGTCGAACCGGCACCGGCAGCGGCACCGGCCACTGCTTCGCCGATCGGTGTCGTGAAAAGCGCGCGCAACGCCCAGTCCTATCAAGACCTGCACCTGGGCACTTTCGAAGATGACTACGTTCAGTTTCGCCATGCACTGGAAAATGCAAATGTCAGATTCGATGAATTATCCGATGCCGATCTGGCAGCCGGCAGCGCCAAGCTCAACAGCTACAAGTTGTTGATAATGCCGCTTTCCGTCGACATGACAGCGGAAGGCGTCAGCGCCATAACTGAATTCGTACGCGGCGGCGGAAAATTGTTAGTCACCGACGCCAACGGCATGCCTCAGCCTAACGGAGTTGCTTTAGACGGACTGGCAGGCGTCACCATCAGCAAGCAGTCTAATTTAGGCGACAAACAAAAGGTAGAGTGGCCACGCACACCATTTGCGGTATCAGAAGAATTCGCAATCGGCACGGTAAGATCCGACGTCTCTCTTTCCGATGGCGCCACGCAGTTGGCCAAATGGATGGACAGCACAGGCAGAGAAGTTTCGCCTGCAGTCGTGCGCAAAGGCGGATGCATATTCATTAGCTGGCCACCGGGATTGCAAGGCGAAATCACCGCCAACGCCAATTTGCTCTCACTGGCACTGGAAGAACTCGTTCCCGGAATCACACAATCGGCAGCCGTGCAAATCAGCTACGCCGAATATCAAAACATCAGCCAGGAATTGGAATATCTCACCAAACGCACGGAAGAGACGATCAAAACGGCAAAGCAAGCCGAGCTTGCCGTGCCATTCAAAATGATCCAGCAGTTTTACGATTCCGGAGTTTCGCACGTCAATGCCTTCAAAGAAGCCTATTCGGCGCGCAAATTCTTCGAGGCTGATTCCCACCTGTCGCAAGCGCGTCAGGACTTCTCCATGTCCTTTGCCCAGGCTATGCCGGTAAGACCGGTAGAAGCCCGGTCGGTTTGGCTCGATCGCGGCACGATCGTTTCAATGCGCTCGGCCCAGCAACTCGCCCAACTTTTCGACAAGCTGAAAGCCTCGGGCATCAATGTTGTCTATTTCGAGACTAATAATGCCGGCTTCGCCATGTATCCAAGCAAACTGGTCGCTCAGAATCCGGCCATGGTCGGCTGGGATCCGCTGGCGGTCGCCGTCAAAGAAGCGCACAAGCGCGGTATGGAATTGCATTCATGGGTCTGGATATTTGCAGTCGGCAACACCAGGCACAACCCCATCATAGGAAAAGACGCCGATTATCCGGGACCGGTTTTGTCTACGCGTGACTTCAATCAGGCTCTGGCTTTCAGAGACGGACAATTAGTTCCGCCCCGTCAAACCGAATTCTGGCTCGACCCTTCCATTCCGGAAGCGCGCCAGTTTCCCAAAGATCTGATGATGGAAATCGTCACCAACTACAAGGTCGACGGCATCCAGCTCGACTATATTCGTTACCCGTTCAACAACAAAGGCACGGAGATGGGTTACGACTGGCAGGGCCGGCAGCGTTTCGAGCAAGAAACCGGGCTCTCGCTCGATCACCTGGACGAAAACACCCGCCAGGTCTGGATCATGTGGAAAGTCCAAAACATCAATAACTTCGTCAAAGATGTCTCCATGACCTTGAGAAAGTTCAAACCCGACATCAAAATTTCCGCTGCCGTTTACGGCATGCCGCGTCGCCTGCGCACCGCTGCCATTCAACAAGAGTGGGAAACCTGGGTGGCCAATGGCTGGGTGGACACGCTCAATCCGATGACCTACGTTCAAAACCCGAAAGATCTGACGACGGCTGCAGCCTACGTTCGCGAATCGACTGCCGACAAAGCTCTTGTTTATCCGGGACTTTCCATTCGCCAGCTCGATACTGCCGGTCTAATAGAACAACTCGATTCAGCCAGAGAAACCGGCACTCTGGGCACGACTATGTTTGCAGTGGCGCACCTGGATGATAAAAAGCTCAACGTCTTAAAAGTCGGTCCCTACAGAAAGCAGCCGCTGCTCACGCCTCAAGCCGAGCCGCTCAAGGCCAGCCGCCTGCTCGTGGACGATTTTGCCGCCATGGTCAATCGTTATCTGCAAGATCCGCGCACGCACATCCTCTCAGACCAGGCCAGCACCAATGATGTGCTCTCGCAAATCGACGGCATCCAGCGCTCGCTGCATCAATTGAGCAATGCTGCATCATCCGACGAAATTGAATCAGTCCTCAAGGACGTCACCAGTTTGCATACCACCATAAAGAACTGGCTGAGGTTAGAGGCATTTATTCAGCGCGGTTTCAGAGCGCAGTACATCGCCAGCTACCTCGGTCAGGTGGAAGCGATACTGTCCTACGCCTCCCACAAAGTCAGATCGCAAATGCCGGCTCCAATCGCCGGAGCTGCTCCGGCAACCACCGTCTCGCAATAAGCGGCGCCGGCGGCGAATTTGTCTTTCGACTGAGTATTCGACTAGTAATAACCCTGATTTAGAACTCGGGGCTTACTACGATGCGGGTTCAGGTCTGAGCCTGTGTTAACGCTCTTTCACTTCAGATAGTCTTAGAAAGCCGGTCATACAACGCGGCGCACTACAGATATTCGAGAAAGAGAATGAACTCAGCGCCAGACGAGCATTGCGCTCACAATTACATATGCATGAATTTTTCAGTCGGCAAAAGCGGCGGTAGCGCCGGCGAGCTGTTTGACACAAGATGGTCAAGACGCGGCCTCGATCGAGAGCATGATGACGAAAACGACCCGCTGGTTATTTGGTGGGCGCGCTTGCTCGAGAAAGGAAATTCAGTTCGCCGGACGAAACTCAATCAATGCTACCGCCGCTCCAGGTGGGCAGAGCCCAGGGAAAAACCTGCGCCGTCGCCCTTCAGCCCATATTCGACTTTGCACAAGCAGGGCAGATTGATCAACTTTTCTTTGTGCGTTCTAATTTTAGCGCTCGGCTCTTCACTGAATATGGTGGCACGAGCAGAAACGCCGGTGGGCGGCGGCGCTGTCACGCAAAGCAGTGCCAATGCAAGCCAAACGCCTTACTCCGAGCGGTTTTCCAGAATGAAAGATTTCGTCGGGCGGCACAATCAATATTTGGATCTCTCTAAGCTGAACGAATTCACATGGGCGGAAGATTCGCACTTCACCGCCGCAAGACACCTTGCAAAACCCGGTGCTGATGCTGTTTTCAGAAGGCAGACAGAAGAAGATCGCGTGCAACCACAGGCGGTGAATTTGAAAGAAAGCAAAAAATCGCTCCAAAGTGATACCAGGCTAAGAGAAGAAGCCAAAAATCAAGCCTCTGGCTGGGGCGATCTTCAGTCGGGCAAATGGCAGGAAAACGCCAAATAATCAGGCTAAGCACAAAATTCCTCGCAAAAAGAAAGGTCCCTGCGTCAAAGCAGGGACCTTCCAAGAAACGAAAGGAGGAACGTACTGTTGGATTTCAGATTAGCTGTTGAATCCCCAGTCGTTCGTAACCGGTGTTTGGAACGGTTGAACGTATGGAGTTGGTTCTACAGCTTGCGGTTCTTGTACTGGGGGGGCAAAAGAGGTTTGCGGTTGAGCAACCGGAGCTGCCGGAGCTTGAGCTGCTTGTGCTTGTGCAGCGGCTACAGCGGCTTTGATGCTTTCATCAAGCAAGCCTGCTTTTTCACGCAACAGATACTCGATATAGTCGCCGCGGCTCATGCGAGAAGCAGCTACTTGTTCATCAAGCAGTCTGTGTGCCATAGGGGTCACGCATACTGCGGTTGTGGTCCCTCTGTTCTTACCGAAGAAGAAGGACTTGGCGCCGCCCTTAGGACCAGTCTGCTTAGCAGAAGCAGGCAGTCTAAGAGGGTTCATGCCAGCGCGCTCACGAATGAGCATTTCGACGTAATCGCCGTTGGACACGCCTGCAGACGCCGCTTGTTCCTTCAACAATTGACGGCCAAGAGCGGTCAAGTTGAATGAAACCGACCCTGATTCCTTGCCGGGGAAACGGGAACGGCGAGGGGACGTTGTCTTCACAGAAGTGTTTGTTTGCACCGTTGTGTTCATTGACTTTTCGGCAGCAACAATAACGAGAGCACTATGCTTCGCACTAATTGTTCTGCCTTTCCTCCTTTTCTGAGAAAATCGGAACCCGACTGGTATCGCAAGTTCTAGCTTGCTTTCCTTTTAAACCGGCAGCTTCAGCAGGCTATTTACCGCTTTGCTGCCTCCCAACGCACTCCGTCAATTGCCGCGCATATTAGAGAAACGCGTTCGACGGACTTCTTGAACTATCTCCAGGAAACTCACCCATAAAAGAGCGCATGACAAACTAGAGGAAATAACCTCCAGCTCCCTTCTCTTAGCCGTCACCTCGATTGAGGATTTCTAAGAGTTTTCCTGGCAACCCTTTCCAAGACCTTGATTATAGACCAACATTACCGGAATAGAGCAGTAGTCATGTATCACATGTTTTTAATAATAGGCCGCCTCTAAGACACAAAACGTGTTTGCTTAGATACGTGGAAACGCGCTCTGGGCCCAGCTATTGAATACTACTGCAATGACTGCACCGAGGGCCGCACCAACGAATACTTCCACTGGTGTATGACCTAGGAATTCCTTAATGCGCTCGGAAGAGAGCTTCGGATGCTCTGAAAACAGCTCCGTCATGATCTGGTTGAGAACCTTAGCCTGCAGGCCCACAGTGCGTCTTACGCCTGCAGCGTCGTACATGACTATCAATGCAAGACCGAGTGCGATCGAGAAGGACACTGAATTGAAACCTTCGATCAGTCCCACGGAAACTGCCATTCCGACGGTGCAGCAACTGTGGCTGGAAGGCATTCCGCCGGTTTTGGCCAGCAAGCGAAGATCGAGGTGGCCCGTGCGCAGCAGCTTAGTGAGAATCTTCGCCAGTTGAGCGATGCAACTGCACAAGACAGTGACCAGAATCACCTGCCAGCCGCGTTGATCATGCATCGAACTTCCCGTCAGAGCCGTCTGTGTGCCTGGCGATGCCTGGGCAAATAACGATGCCAGCCAGGAAAGCGAAACCGAGAAAAAATCCATGAAAGATGCAATGGCTCCCTTAATTCGATCTGTGAATAGCATACTGGAGAAGCGCTTTGAGAGCGGGAATTCCGCTGCTGTTGGCAGCACATTGCTCGACCATATTCAGGCCTGTCGCTTCTAAATCTTTCAAGCGTGCCCTGGCGCCGTCAATGCCGAAAAGACGTACGAAAGTGGCTTTATCAGTGGCTTCGTCCTTGCCGGGAGTCTTGCCCAAAGTAGCCGAGTCGCCAGTGACATCGAGAAGGTCGTCAGCGATTTGAAAGGCAAGACCCAATACCTCGCCGTACAACGCCAAATTGTCCAGCTTGTCAAGCGGAGCACCCATCAGCCTTGCCCCAGACCAGACCGAAAACCGAATCAGAGCACCGGTTTTGGCCATATGTATCTCTTCCATCACGCTGGCGGTAAGAACCGGTTGATCGCCGGCAGCGTCCTCACTGCCTTCTTGAAATTCTGTTGCAAGATCATCCCTTTGCAACATTTTTTTACCGCCACAGGCGCCATCTCTGCCCGGAACGCCGGTATAGATCATGTCGGCAACCTGCCCGCCCACCATGCCTTCCGGACCGGTGGCGCGCGCCAGTTCAGAGACAACCGACAGCAATGTATCCGAATCAACGCTGCGCGGAGTTTCATCTATAAGGATCTGATTGGCCAGCATTAGAAGCGCATCACCTGCAAGCAATGCCACAGCTTCACCAAAAACCTTGTGATTGGTCGGCTTGCCTCTTCTCAAATCGTCGTTATCAAGCGCGGGCAGATCATCATGAATCAAACTCATGGCGTGGACCATTTCAATTGCGCAAGCGCACGGCAAAGCAATTTCAATGACGTCGGAAACATCAAGTTGCCCGTCATCGAGCCCGGAAGCCATCGCCTCTGCAACTGCCAGGCACAAAATAGCGCGCAAGCGTTTGCCGCCCGACAAAACCGAATAGCGCATCGAATCCCAGAGCACACCGCCTTTCTTCGAGGTCAAATAGCGATCAAGCCGTTCTTCTATTAGTGAACGCCGAGCACTTATATATGCATCGAAATCAAAAACTGGTTCGGACTGAACGCCCTGTGACATATCTGCGTAACCTGCTCTGCCCTGTACCGTCATCTGTGCTCACGCGCGCCTTGCCCACGCGTTTCGTTTTCGCGCGCCTTGTAGAGTTCCATAGCGCTCTTGGCGAATTTGGCGCCGAGCATGGCCCACTTCACCATGCTCTTTTCCTTATTAAGGAAGAGCATCGCAAAAGGTGTGAGATTCTTCAGAAATGCAGGCAATACCTCAGTTGTGGAAGCATCCTGCTTTTCGAGGAAACGATAGTTCAAATCGGCAAGCTTGTGATTGACCATAGCCAGTTGCACGGTCGCCTCATCCTGCACCATATCGGCTATTTCTTCGGCCATTTGCAATTTGTCCAGTATCCAACTGCGGAAAAAACAGATGGCCAGGCAGATTACTGCAACAACCAGCATGAAGTAAAACATCAAAACTTTGGCAGCCGACACCAGATTTGGTTGCATGAAAACAGGAATCGCCAGAGCAATCACAATCAACCCGGCGATGAGCTTGTATTGCATGGGAATCAGATCAGCGGATATTGGACCGCTATAAGCGGCAGTGTAAGCCGCAGCAGCCTGGCTGCTCTCGGTTTCCGTCTCTCTGGTTATGGGCGTGTTTTCCATCGTTACTTGAGCAAACTTCTAGCTATGAGCATGCGCTGAATCTGATTGGTTCCTTCGTATATCTGTCCGGCTTTGGCGTCTCTGAAAATGCGCTCGATCAGCAAATCAGGCTCCAGACCTTGCTGCTGCGCCAGTGAAATCGCCTCAGTTGCGACCTTCATGGCCGCATCGGTCGCTTGAATCTTGGCCATCGCCGCCAGCGTGACGTCGGACTCACCGCTGTCGATACTGCGTGCCGCCTGATAAGTAAGCGCGCGAGCAGATTCGACCATCAATACAAGAGAGCCGATCAGATAATCGAGTTGTCCTCTGTCTTTGTTCTCTTTGTCCGATGCAGCCACTTTGAGAGCCGCATCCAGTGCGCCCTGAGCCCATCCGGTAGCTTGCGCGGCAATTGTCACCCGGCCTTTGGCAAGACTTCCCAGAGCCACTTTTCGCCCATCACCCGGGGCTCCCAGAATATTGTTCTTGGGCACGCGACAATCGGTAAAAACAATTTCGCATGTCGAATATCCGCGCATGCCCAGCATGTCGAATTTCTGCCCGATCTCGAAACCCGGAAAATCTTTGTCGACAATGAACGAAGTAATTCCAGGCGCACTTTCATTGCTGCCGTCTTCATTGAGCAGTCTGGCCATGACGATGAAATAATCGGCCGAAGCACCACTGGTGATGAATGTTTTGGTGCCGTTCAAAATATATTCGTCATTGACTAATTTAGCCGTTGTAGCAATCGCCGCAGTGTCCGAACCTGCGTTGGGCTCGGTCAAACCGAAGGCGGCCAAATACTTCCCACTGGATGACGGGGTCAAATATTTTTTCTTCTGCTCTTCCGTTCCATGCTTGTAGACGGGTTCCTGACAAAGAACATGCACGCCCAGAGAGCTCATGATTGGTACGCATCGACGCGCAAACTCTTCATTGACGAGTACAAAACTCAAGTAATCGCCACCGGAACCGCCATAGTTCGTGGGAAAAGGCAAGGCGCCCAAACCGTCTTTGCAGGCAGCTTCAAAAAGATCGCGCCTGAATGTGTTTTGCGAATCTGAGCGTTTGGTTTCTTCCAGCGTGATCGTGTCGGCGAAAGCAACAGCCTTGGCAAGCCAATTCTTTTGATCGGCTGTGAACAAAGACTGATACTTTGCAAGATGTTTTGGAAGAGCGTCGGTTTTTAGCATTGTTGAAGTCATGACAGATTCAGATGAATGTGAGTGGCGCTTCGGCAAATCAAAGCTGAACTCCTTATGAGAGCAAGCTGAGATATAGATCTAGAAGAGATTACTATAGCTGATGCGGCTCGATACGTCTGCCCGCTTGACAAGCGCGGGGGTTTCACCAATGCCGATTAATCCAAAGTCTCGCCAGATTCATTTTGCGCTTTAGGTGTCTTGTGCGGCGTGCGCACATCCAGAATTTGCCCTTTGTTCCTGAACTTAAGGGCAGCCTGGCGCAGAATGTACTCAATTTGACCATTCACGCTGCGCATCTCCTGCTGAGCCCATGACTCGATATCGTCATAGAGTTGCTGTTCGATGCGCAGTAAAAATGACTTGCGTGCCACGAAAAATTCCTTTCATCATGAAAGCAACAGGCTTTAGGGATACAGAGTGCCGGCGTTAACAACCGGTTGAGCTTGAGAATCTCCGCATAGAACCACAAGAAGATTGCTCACCATAGCCGCTCTGCGTTCATCATCGAGATTGACGACCTGAGCTGCCGTCAGTTCCTTCAATGCATCCGACACGATGTTTACGGCACCATTTACGATGGCACGCCGAGCCGATATCACTGCTTCAGCTTGTTGCCTTTTCAGCATGGCCATTGCGATTTCCGGAGCATACGCAAGATGGGCGATGCGCGCTTCGTGAATAGCGATTCCGGCAATAGACAGCCGCTGGTTGAGCTCCTCCTGCAGCGTATGCGAAACCTCATCGATGCTGCTTCTCAGGGTAGGTTCTTCGCCATCGCTGTCGTATGCGTACATATTGGCGAGATGGCGCACAGCCGCTTCGCTCTGAATCTTCACGAAGAGGTGATAGTTGTCCACATCGAAAACAGCCTTGGCAGGCTGTGCAACGTGCCATACGATTACGGCGCCGATTTCGATTGGATTGCCTCGCTTATCGTTGACTTTCAAAATATCGCTGTGCAGGTTTTGCAAGCGCATGCTGATTCTTTTTCTAGAACACAGCGGATTGACCAGCACAAGCCCGTTTCGCTTAACAGTGCCGCTGTAGCTTCCGACAAACACCAAAACCATCGCATCATTCGGCTGAATGACACAGAAGCCTTTTATGAGAATTAGAGAGGCTATGAGCATTCCGAGGGGCAAATACAGATCATCGGGATCCTTGGTCCAGTGCTCGCCTAGAGCCATAAATACCGAACCTAAGGATGTGGTGCTGAATATGATGATAGCGACCAGGACAAAGAGCCCTGCCCAGGCTGCTATGCCGCTCAAGTGCCAGTGAAGTTTCTCTTCCGTCATTTTTTTGCCCCTCGCTTGAAAAATTCAAAGCTATCACAATGATATCACTTTGCTATCAGACACACAATGGGCGAAAGGGGCATTGTGTTCCAAAAGGCGCTCGGGCTGGAGATTTAAGAACTTTTGACGGCGCCGCGGTGATAGAATCGCGCAAGTTTGTCGTTTCAAAAACCCACAAATCAGGTGATTAGCTAATGGAGCTTTCCGAAAAACTGCCCGGTACTTCCAGCATCTTCAATTCGGAAAACCTGCCCAGGCGCGATCTGCTTGCCGGCATCGCCACCGCTCTCATGGTCGGCATTACAGGACAGACAGATGCGGCGGATGCGAAGTCTCAAAAGGACAGGTCCGCCGGCAAGAAGAACACACAAGGGTCAAGAGGCTCTTCAGATGGAAAAAACGCCATAAACGGCAGCCCTGAGCAAATGACCATAGTAAAACCGAAGCATCTGGTCAAAGGCGATACGGTAGGAATCGTGGCGCCCGCCAGCCCACTGGAAAACGAAACTGAAATTGAATACACCTATAAATGGCTGAAAAGGGCAGGACTCAAATACAAAATCGGAAAACATATATTCGACAGCTACAGCGACTTTGCGGGCAGCGATGAAAACCGCCTTGCTGACTTCAATTCCATGTGGGCTGACCCTGAGGTCAAAGCGGTTATGCCGATGCGCGGCGGCAACGGAGCGGCAAGATTGCTTGCCGGCATCGACTACGAATTGATCGCAAAGAATCCAAAGATCATCGTCGGCTATTCAGACATCACATCGCTGCTTATTGCCATTCATCAGAAAACAGGACTGGTGACGTTTCACGGACCGATGATGGGAGGCTTTTTTGAAGGTTCGTACACCTATTGCAATTATTTGAAAGCGGTGATGAGCAATAAACCTCTCGGGCTGATCACCGACAAGGAAGAAAAAGAACTCTGGAATCCGCTCGGACCGCCGACCCGTTATGTGATTGCAAAAGGAAAAGCGCGCGGTCGGCTGACCGGCGGGTGCATGACACTGATACGCCAGCTCATGGGCACTCCTTATGAAATCGACACGGACGGAAAAATTCTTTTCCTGGAAGATCTGGATGCGGAACCTCACGAAATCGATCGCATGCTCTACCAACTGTCTTTGGCAGGGAAACTTCAAAAGGCTGCCGGGATCGTTGTTGGTGAATGCACGAATTGCGCACCGGGAGGCAGCGGACGCAATAACTTCCCGCTCAATGTCAGCCTCGATCGCATTCTCGAGCAGCGCCTTTCGGGTCTGGGCATACCGGTAGTTTACGGCTTGCGATTCGGTCACAGCAAAGAAAAATGCACATTGCCTCTGGGAGTCATGGCTTCTCTGGAAGCGACGGACGGCTCCGTCCGGTTCAAAATCGAAGAAAGCGCCACTCTTTGAGGAGCGACCGAGCATGTCCGCCGATCAGTATTTAAGCCGACGAACGCTTATCAAAAGCGGCACTAAGGCATTGATATCAGCCGCCATATTGGCAAAAGGAATGGATAAGATGGCAGAAGCGAAAAACCTCAGCAAGCAAGAATCAGGCACCAGTAATGCCACCATCGCCGAGGCAGTGCAAAGCCGGACTATTGTCAAACCTAATGCGCTGAAGCCGTCAGACCGAGTTGCTTTGCTCTGCCCCGCCGGGCGTCCCCACAGCCCATCTTTGATAAACAGGGCGGTGGCAATCGTCGAGGAAATGGGATTTAGACCAAAAGTGGGCAAAAACACTCTCAAGATTCATGGCACCATGGCCGGTACCGACGAAGAACGACTAGCCGATTTCGAAGAGGCGCTCAGCGATGATTCAATTGCTGCCATTTTCTGCGTCACTGGCGGATACGGTGCATTGCATCTGGTGGACAAAATAGACTGGATGAAATTGAAAGCCAGCCCCAAAATCCTTGTAGGCAGCGACGACAATTGCCACCTTCTTCTGGCTGCCTATGCCAAAACCGGTCTTGTTACTTTTCACGCACCAAATATGGATCGCATCGTCAGCCGCCAATCATTTGATGCATTGAAAGCTGCAGTTACCGCGAAGAATCCGCACAGCACCGTGAAATCGAACTACTGGGACATCGATGACTCGTTCGATGGGACATCTCAAAAGAAAGCACGCAACCCTGAGGATAAATGGCAAGTCGATTATTCCTACGCAGCAGTCGAAGGACAAGCGGAAGGTCCGCTCATGGGCGGAAATCTGACAGCCCTCGGTTCTCTTATGGGTACGCCCTATCAGCCTCCATTCAAGAACGCGGTGCTTTTTCTCGAAGACATAAATGAAGATCATGGCATTCTCGATCGCTGGTTTACCAACCTGTATCTGGCTGGAGCATTGAGCGAAATTTCAGGGGTGGCATTCGGCGACTTTGAAAATTGCCGCACCAAAGAATGCTTCAACATGTATTCGCTGGAAGACCTTTTCGGCGACAGAATGAAACAAGAAGGTAAACCGTGCAGCTTCGGACTGCCGCTCGGACAATCAGCAAGATCTCTGACTGCGCCTATTGGAGTGAGAGTCAGATTCGATGCCGGCAAAGGCACTATTGAGTATTTGGAAACAGCAGTTTCCTGATGATTGCAAAAGGCAATTGCTCGAGGTTCGAAACCTTTGAAGATATCAGCCATGCGAAAGAGGAGCTTTTAAACTCCTCTTTCTCGGCTGTCCCGTTCAAAGTCATAGTAATGGCACGCAAAGGACGCAGTTTTTACCCTTGCATGCCGGGTTTCCAACGAAGGTGCGGTTTGCCCGCTGGGAGCACTGCCGGCGATAGCAAACAGCGCTTTCTTGATATGAATATAAAACCGATTTAGTGACAATTTGATGATAATGCTACAGGGATGCGAAACCAGAAGGTCGAACCTTCATCGACTTTGCTGCGCACCCCAATCGTTCCGTTATGAGCTTCGATAATCGCCTTGCTTATCGCCAGGCCTAGCCCGGTACCGACTCCGCGCTTGCCATCACTTTTCTCGGCTTGACTGTACCGCTGAAACAGCTTCTTCGCCTTATCCTCGGCTATGCCCCGCCCCTCATCGACTACGCGCAGCTCGAGCAATTCATTCCGAGTTTCATTCTGCTCGCTTTCAGCATCACCATGTACTACTTCAGTTTCTACAATCACACGAGATCCGGTCGGCGAGAACTTGATCGCATTAGAGAGCAGATTTACTACAGCCTGCACGAGCCGATCTTCATCAGCCATTATTATTGCCTCGCCAGCCTCTGAAATGACTTCCACTTCATGCACCTCAGCAAATCCCGCAACAGAACCGATTGATTTGCGGACCACATCACGAACATCCGTTCGCCTCAAATCCTTGATCAACTTTCCTGCTTCCAACTTCTCGATGTCGAGCAGGTCGTTGACCAGCGCCAGAAGTCGATTGGTGCTCAGGTACATTTTTTGCAGAGCCGACTTACCTGATTCTTCATTCGAATCGTACATGCCTTCTTTGAAAAGTTCGATTGAACCTTGAATTGCAGAAAGCGGGGTGCGCAGA
>Ga0268299_1000816_pt1 | contig 76926 bp, 72 predicted proteins | sample NOBtaG_FD_193484 | JGI IMG/M metagenome (GOLD analysis project Ga0268299, IMG submission 193484) | Activated sludge microbial communities from bioreactor in Nijmegen, Gelderland, Netherland - NOB reactor | ecosystem: Engineered > Bioreactor > Aerobic > Activated sludge | place: Netherlands... | reverse complement strand
TAGAGCGCTTCCGAGGTTGATGTAGCGGAGTAGCCCGCGTGGTGGAAGTAGTTGGCGCATTCCTGGGGCGAGAAGGCGTCCAGGGCGGCGAACAGGAAGTCGCGCAGCCCGTCCGCCGTCCGCTCCTTCGCACGCCGCAGCAGGGCCTTCAGCTTGCTGAACGCCAGCTCGATCGGGTTGAGGTCCGGGCTGTACGCCGGCAGGAAGACCAGCGCGCAGCCGGCCCGCTCGACCAGGTACCGCGCCTCGGCCCGCTTGTGCACCGACGCGTTGTCGAGGATGACGACGTCCCCGACCCGGAGCGTCGGCAGCAGCACCTGCTCGACGTAGGCGACGAACAGGTCGCCGTTCAGCGCCCCGTCGACGGTCATCGGCGCCGTCAGGCCGTCGTGGCGCAGCGCCGCGACGAACGTCGTCCGCTTCCAGTGGCCGAACGGCACCGGCTCGACCAGCCGCTCGCCGACCGGGGCGCGGCCGCACCGGCGGGTCAGGTTCGTCACGGCGGCCGTCTCGTCGATGAACACCAAGCGGGCCGGGTCGAGGAACGCCTGCGCCGCGCGGAATTCGGTGCGTTTCTCTGCGACGTCGGGCCGGTCCTGCTCGGCGGCGCGGATCACCTTTTTTTGAAGGTGAGGCCCAGGGCGGCGACGGCGCGCCAGAGGGTGGACAGGGCGACGGCCAGGCCGAGCCGGTCGCGGATCTCGGCCAGGGTGGCGTCCGGGGTGTCGGCGATCGCCTGGCGGAGCGGCTCGGCGTACCCGTCGGCGACCCAGCTGGGCGGCGGCCCATGCCGCTGGCGGCGCGGGGCCGTCTCGCCGGAGGCGCGGCGGCGCTGGAGGAGGCGGCGGACCCAGGCCGGGCTGACGGAGAACTTGGCGGCGACGTCCTTGGTCGGCATGCCGGCGTCACAGTCGGCCAGGACGCGCAGGCGCAGGTCCATCGAGTACGGCTTCATGGCGGCTCCGGTGGGGTGGTAGCCGGCCATCCTGCCACAACCGCACCGGCCGCGCTAGATCAAAATCGAAACCGCTCTAGCCGGGGTGTCTGGCGCAGGTCGGAACACCCCCCTCCAAGCCGCTCGCGGACCTTCGCCTCGTCGCCCCACTCGAGCGGGGACGCAATGCCTGCCGGCGGCGGGACGTGGCTGGCCACCGTCTGGAACATCTGCCCGATGAACCCGGCCGGGGTCCAGCTCGCCAGCGCGACGGTGCCGCCAGGCCGGCAGACGCGGAGCAGCTCCGCCGCGGCCAGCTCCGGGCGCGGGACGAACATGACGCCGAACATGCTGACGACCACGTCGAAGGCTGCGTCCGGGTATGGCAGGTCCTCCGCGTCCCCCTCGTCGAACCGGGCCGCGACCCCTCGGCCGTGGCCCGCGACCGGGCCTGGTCGAGCAGGTTCGCGGCGATGTCCACCCCGACGACGTCTGCCCCGGCGCGGGCGGCCGGCAAGGCGAGGTTCCCCGTCCCGCAGGCGACGTCGAGCACCCGGGTGCCCGGGGCCGGGCCAAGCCGGCGGATAAACTCCGCGGCACCGGTTTCGTAGCCCCGGGCGATGAGCCCGAAGTCGCCCGCCATCCAGGTGGCCTTGAGGCGCGCCTTCCGCGCGTCGATGTCGATCGCGGGTTGGCTCATCTCGTCTTCCCTCGGGCCGGGCGCGCGGCGCGGAACGTCCGGCCCCGGTTATGGCGTCATCTCTCTCCACACGCGACCAACTCCGTCCCGTCGCCGGCCGATTTTGCCGGGCGTCCGCGGCTCGACGAACGGGGTCTGTAACATCCCGCCGCGTTCGAGGGACGCGCCGGGCGGGAAGGGCGAGCCCCCACCTCGCAACTTCGGCCGGCACCTTTTCCCGGCCGTGTCGCTCAGTTCGCCGCCCCGGAAGGCGTGGCCCCGCTGGGATGTCCTGATCCTCACCGGAACGGCGACGGAACGACGATAACGACGCTCTCTAATCCCTCACCGAAGGTGACGGTGTCTCGGGGTTTGAGTCTGTCGTCCATCCGGACAGAAAAGCGGCGACTGCCATCCCGGTGAAAGGTCAGGCTATCCACGACGCCTTTGGCATTTTCGTGGCGCTTCCCGAGAACGTCCGTGCCGGTGACGAGGACGACGTCATGAACGTCAACCTCGTCGTCCGGGACGATCAACGAGCGAACCGCCTTGCCCAGGTCGCCTGGCGCGAAGGCCAGGACGGCGAACACGGCACAGACCGCTACCAGACAGAGATAAACCTTACGCATCCGAGGCTTCCGCTTGTGTCCGAGCAGGGTTCGGCCGGTCAGGTTTCGTCACGGCCCAATCTCCCCCCGCCCGCGACCAGTTCCATCTCGTCGTCGGCGCGGTCAGGATGGGCCTCCAGGGCCGGCTGCATCCGAGGCTCGACGAACGGGGTCCGCAACATCCCGCCGACGGTCTGCCAGCCCGGGTCGGTGAACTCCTTCAAACCGAAGACGATGGTGCCTGGGTCGTCCCGCCACCGGAAGGAGCCGAACACCCGGTCCCAGATCGACAGCACGACGGCGTAGTTCGAGTCGGCCTCGTCGCGCCGGTCGGAGTGGTGGACCTTGTGCATGTCCGGCGTGACGATTACCAGCCGCAGCCAGCCGTCCCACCGGCCGAGCGAGACGTCGGCGTGGTGGAACTGCGTCGCCGCCAGGACGAGCGTGTCGTAGGCGAGCAGGTGCCAGACCTCGAACCCCAAGAGCGGGATCAGGCCGAGCTTCAGCACCGACGCCCCGACGTGCTCGCCGGGGTGGAAGCGCGTCGCCGTCGTGACGTCCATGGCCGGGTCGCTGTGGTGCGTGCGGTGGAACCGCCACAGGAGCGGGACGGCGTGGTTCGCCCGGTGCCAGGCGTACATCCACGCGTCGAGCAGCACCAGGCCGAGGGCGAACTTGACCGGCCAGTCGAGCCGGAGGCTGTTCAAGAGGCCGACCTGGTGCTGGTCGGTCCAGGCCGTCACGGTCACGGTCACGTAGCCGAACAGGAGCCCCATCGCCACCGCGTTCAGCACGGCGACGGCGAGGTTGCGGCCGGCGTGGCCCAGCCGGCCTTCGCGGCGGCCGAAGAACGGCCGCCACGTCTCCCAGAACCAGAACAGCGCCAGCAGCACGACCGGGGCGACCCGCTTCGCGTAGCAGAGGTACTCCGGCGTCGCGGCCGCGGCGAACGCGTCACCCGGCATGGCGGCCTCCGTTCTCAGTCGCCGCGGTAGGGCGGCCGAAAGGTGTCCAGGGGCGTCGTGTACGCCTTCGTCGGGGCGGGCGGCGTCGGCGGGGCGGACGCCACCGCACCCCAGGCGAGCAGGACGCCGACGAGGACCGCCACGGCCGCGGCGGGCACGGACGGTTCCTCCCCCTGCCCACGCACTACGCCGGCGGCGACCACGGCGAGCAGCGCGGCGAGCGCGGCGAGGCTCTGCCGCGGGGCGGTCCCCAACCCGAACAGGCCGGCGGGACACTCCAGCTGGCCGGCGAGTTCGAGGTAGACGTGGAAGGCCGCGACCGCGAACCCGCCGACCGCGAGCGGCAGGGCGAGCACGTTCAGGACGGCCCGGTGGCGTGGGCCGATCAGCAGGCCGACCGCCAAGACGGCCGCGACGCCCATGACGAACGTGCGCTGGTAGAAGCAGAGCGGGCACGCCTTCAGCCCCATGCCGACGCTGAGCCAGAGGCTCCCGGCCAGGGCGGCCAGCGCGACGAGCAACGACGGCCAGACCAGCCCCGCCGGCGGGGCGGACGGCGAGGGATGAGCCCGTCCGGCGTGAGGGGCGGCGGAAGAGGACATGGCGACGCCCGGCTTTCCGATCCGCGACGGCGGTCAGGCGGGGCGGCGAGGTGCCGCCCACGCCGGTTCATGCTACCGGCGTGGCACGGCGGGCGTTACAGCGGATCGGTGATACCCTCGGGCGGCACCCCAAGGATTGCTTATGGCCTGGCCGGAGCCGGGGCCGAGCGGAGGAAGGCAAGGAACGACCGCGCCGCGGGCGGCAGGACGCGCCGCCGGTCACGGACGATGAACAGGTCCCGGTCGCACGTCAGGTCGGTCCCTTCCAGGGCAACCAGCCGGCCCGCCTCGACGTCTTTCCGGACGGCGTACGCCGACAGGGCCGCGACGCCGTCCCCCCGGGCGACCGCCTCCTTGACCGGCCTCGTTGCTGCCGATCTCCAACGCGACGCGGAAGTCGGCCAGCGACAGGCCGGCCCGCTCCAGCGCCTTCTCGAAGCAGAGGCGCAGCCCGGAGCCGACCTCGCGCAGGACGAGGGGGTAGGCGGCCAGCCGGCCGGCCGAGACGGCCTTCTCTTTGGCGAGGGGGTGGCCCGGCCGGACGGCGAAGACCATGCGATCGCTGGCGAGGTACTGGCAGTCCAGGTCGGGGCCATCCGCCTTGCGACCGACCAGGCCGAGGTGGGCCTCGCCCCGCTCGACCTGGCCGATCACCGCGTCGCTGTCGCTGACCGTCGCCCGCACGCGGACGTGCGGGTGGCCCTCGCCGAAGGCGGCGAGCAGGGCCGGCAGGAAGTGCTCGCCCGGGATCGAGCTGGCGGCGAGGAGGAGGTCGCCGGCGACCGGGGCCACCTGGCCGGCGACCTCACGCCGGGCCTCCCGGTTCAGGTCGAGGATGCGCTGGGCGAAGTCGTAGAGCCTCCGGCCGGCGTCGGTCAGGACGACCTTCCCGCCTCGGCGCTGGAACAGGGCCGTGCCGAGCGACGCCTCGAGCGCCTGGATGCGCTGGCTGACGGCGGCCTGCGTCAGGCCGAGGGCCTTGCCCGCCGCGGTGAAGTTGCCCAGTTCGGCCGCCCTGGAGAAGGTCGCCAGGTGCGGGAGTTGCTCGGCCTCGGAGTCCATGACGCCCCCGCTGGTCGCGCCGGCTGTCGCAGGCCGGCCCCGACGCCGCCGACCCGCCGTGGGCAGGCCAGGTTCCCGTTGGCATTCTAGCGAACCCGCCCGGCCGCTAGAGCGCAGCCTGTCGCAGCCGGAGGGCGTTGGCGATGACGGAGACGGAGCTGAGGCTCATCGCCACGCTGGCCCACATCGGCCCGATCAGGATTCCGGCCACGGGGTAGAGCACCCCGGCGGCGACCGGGATGCTCACCGCGTTGTAGGCGAACGCCAGGAACAGGTTCTGGCGGATGCCGGCCATCGTCGCCTTGCTCAACCGTCTTGCCCGCGCGATGCCGCGCAGGTCGCCCCGGACGAGCGTCACCCCGGCGGTCTCGATCGCGACGTCCGTCCCGGTCCCCATCGCGATGCCGACGTCCGCCTGGGCCAACGCGGGCGCGTCGTTCACCCCGTCGCCGGCCATCGCCACGACGCGTCCTTCGCCCTGCAAGCGTCGGACCGCGGCGGCCTTGTCCGCCGGCAGCACCTCGGCGACGACCTCGTCGATGTCCAGCTCGCGGGCGACCGCCTCGGCCGTCGCCCGGCTGTCGCCGGTCAGCATGACGATCCGCAGCCCTTCGCCGTGGAGCAGCCGGACCGCCTCGGCCGTCGTCGCCTTGACCGGGTCGGCCACCGCCAGGACGCCGGCCGGCTTGCCGTCCACGGCGACAAGGACCGCCGTCCGCCCCTGCTTCCGATGCTCCTCCAGGCGGCCAAGAAGCCCGGATGCGCCGATGCCCCGCTCGGCCAGCAGGGCCGGCGTCCCGAGCAAAACGGCCCTCCCATCGACCATGCCGGCGACGCCCTTGCCGGCGACGGCGTCGAAGTCGGCCGCGTCCGGGACGACCACCCCGCGCTCGGCCGCCGCCTGGAGGACGGCCCGAGCGAGCGGGTGCTCGCTGCCGCGCTCCACCCCGGCGGCGAGCCGGAGCAACTCCGTTTCGGTGGTCCCTTCGGCCGGCTCGACGGCGACGAGGCGCGGCTTGCCCTCGGTCAGGGTGCCGGTCTTGTCGACGACGAGGACGTCGGCCTTGCCGAGCACCTCCAGCGCCGCGGCGTCCTTGACCAGGACGCCGACCTCCGCCCCGCGGCCGACGCCGACCAGGACCGCCATCGGCGTCGCCAGGCCGAGGGCGCACGGGCAGGCGATGATCAGCACCGCGACGGCGTTCACCAGGCCGAGCGCCCAGCCCGGCTGCCCGGCCGGTCCGAGGAGCCCCCAGGCGAAGAACGTCACGGCCGCGACGACCATCACGGCCGGCACGAACCACCGGGAGACCTGGTCGACGAGGCGCTCGACCGGGGCCCGGCTGCGCTGCGCCGCGCCGACCATGCGGACGATCTGGGCCAGGACCGTCTCGCCGCCGACGGCCGCCGCCCGCAGGACGAACGACCCGCTGCCGTTGACGGTCCCGCCGGTGACGGCGTCGCCGGGCGACTTCTCGACCGGGACCGGCTCCCCGGTCAGCATCGACTCGTCGACGCTGCTCCGCCCCTCCTCGACGACGCCGTCGGCGGGGATCTTCTCGCCCGGCCGGACTCGCAGCCGGTCGCCGACGCGGACGGCGTCGAGCGGCACGTCCTCGTCGGTGCCGTCGGGCCGGACGCGGCGGGCCGTCTTCGGCGCGAGGCCGAGCAGGCGGCGGATGGCCGAGCTGGTCGCGCCGCGGGCCCGCAGCTCGAGCACCTGGCCGAGCAGCACCAGCACGACGACGACCACGGCCGTGTCGAAATACGGCTCGACGACCGGCCCGGCCGCGCCGTGGCCGGCGTGGAAGCCGGCCGGGAACGCCCCCGGCGCGGCGGTGGCGACGACGCTGTAGAGGTAGGCCGCCCCGACGCCGAGGCCGATCAGGGTGAACATGTTCGGGCTGCGGTGGACAACCGACGCCCACGCCCGCTCGAAGAACGGCCAGCCGCACCAGAAGACGACCGGCGTCGCCAGGGCGAGCTGGAGCCAGTTGAGCGGCCCCATCCACGCGTGCAGGGCCGGCATGGCCATGGCGATGACGAACACCGGCAGGCCGAGGGCGAGGCCGACCCAGAACCGGCGGGTCATGTCGACCAGCTCCGGGCTCGGCCCGTCGTCGGCGGTCGGCACCTCCGGCTCCAGGGCCATGCCGCACTTCGGGCACGCCCCGGGGTGGTCCTGCCGCACCTCCGGGTGCATCGGGCACGTCCAGATCGTCCCGGCCGGGGCGGGCGGCACCGACTCGGCGGGGGCCGGCTGGAGGTAGCGGGCCGGGTCGGCGCGGAAGCGCTCGGCGCAGCGGGCCGAGCAGAAGTGGTACGTCGCGCCGGCGTGGTCGACCGTGGCGGCGGCGTGGGCCGGGTCGACCGTCATGCCGCAGACGGGGTCGATGTGCGTCGCGGCGGTCGCGGTGGCGGTCGGGTGCTGGCAGCAGCCGTGCCGGTCGTGGTCGTGGTCGTGCATGGTCCGTCCTCGGGGCGATCGGTGTCCGTTCAGCGGGCGGCCGGGATGCGGCCGAGCGCGTGCAGGATCGGGCAGCCGTCGAGCGGGCCGTGTCCGTCGCACGTCGCCGCCAACGCCCGGAGGGCGTCCCGGACGCGGGTCAGGTCGGCGATGCGCGCCTCGACGTCGGCGACCTTCGCCTCGGCCCGGCCGCGCACCTCCGCCCGGGTCGTCGCCGGGTCGGCGGCCAGCTCGAGCAGGTCCTTGATCTCGCGGAGGGTGAAGCCGAGCTCCTTCGCCCGGCGGATGAAGCGCAGCCGGTCGACCGCCTCGGCCGGGTATTCCCGGTAGCCGGAAGGCCGCCGGGCCGGCTCCGCCAGGAGCCCCTCCCGCTCGTAGTAGCGCACCGTTTCGACGCCGATCCCGGCCCGCCGGGCCACCTGGCCGATCGTCAGTCGCGTCATGGCCGCCTCCGTCGGGCGGTCCCGTCCGCCCGTCTTGAGTCTACACCCCGTACCATGGTCCAGGGTCAAGGGCCGCGGGGGAAAATCGTCCGCTCACGGCGTCGGGTCGTCCGGCGATCCGCCGCCGTCGGACGGCTGACGGCCTTCCGGGCCGCCCCGCAACCTGGACAGCACGTCGTCCATGACCTCGGCCGGGATCGGCCCGGCGTCGGAGGCGGGCCGGTCCGCGCCGACCCGCCCCCCGGCGGGGCCCTCCCCCTGGAGCCAGGCGTCGTCCCACGGGGCGTCGAGCGGGTCGGCCGGCTGGTCCGCCTCGGGCCGGTAGACGTCGCGCCCGAACTTCCAGAACACGGCCGGCGTGACGACCTGGTCCAGGAGCGTCGCCCCGACCAGGCCGCCGATGACGACGACGGCGAGCGGGTGGAGGATCTCCTTGCCCGGCTGGCCGGCCCCCAGCGCGAGCGGCACCAGGCCGATGATCGCCGTCAGGGCGGTCATCAGCACCGGGGCGAGCCGCTCCAGGCTGCCGCGCACGACCATCGCCTCGCTGAACGACTCCCCCTCGTGCTTCATCAGGTGGAGGTAGTGCGACACCATCATGATGCCGTTCCGGCTCACGATGCCGATCAGGGTGATGAACCCGACCCAGTGCGCCACCGACAGGGTCGTCGCCGCCGCCCAGACGCGCGGCCAGGCGTACCACGGGGCGGCTTGCAGGGCCGCCGAACTCGGCCGGTTCAGCAGCAAGAGCGCGACGACCGCGCCGGCCGCCGCCAGGGGCAGGTTGACGAGCAGGACCATGAGCGCCGCCCGCCACGACCCGAGGCACTGCCAGAGCAGCAGGAAGACGCCGGCCACCGACGCGCAGCCGAGGTAGAACAGGCGCGCGTTCGCCTCGGCCTGGGCCTCGAACTGGCCGCCGTACTCGACCCGGTAGCCGGCACCCTTCTTCCGCAGGGCGTCCTCGACCGGCCCGGCGGCCTTGCGGACGTCGGCGACGACGCTCCCCAGGTCGCGCCCCTGGACGTTGCACGACACGACGATGCGGCGCTGGACGTCCTCCCGGTTGAGCGTGTTCGGCCCGGTCGTCTCCAACACCTCGGCCACCTGGCCGAGGGCGACCTTCCGGCCCGACGGCGTATCGAGCACGGTCCGGGCGATCGCGGCCGGGTCGTTGCGCGACGTCTCGTCGTACCAGACGACGAGCTGGAAGTAGCGCTCCCCGTCGAGGATCGTCGAGACGGCCCGCCCCTTGTACGCCGTCTCGAGCAGGCGGGCGACGTCGCCCGGGGCGAGGCCGTACCGGGCCGCCTCCTCCCGGCGGACGCGCAGCCGCAGCTGGGGGATCTCGACCTGCGGCTCGACCTGCAGATCGACCACGCCGGGGACCGTGCTCATCCGGCCCTGGATGTCCTGGGCGGCGGCGCGCAGCTCGCGCAGGTCGTCGCCGAACACCTTGACGGCGACCTGGGCCCGGACGCCCGACATCAGATGGTCGAGCCGGTGGCTGATCGGCTGGCCGACGTTCACCCGGACGTTCGGCAAGGCGGCGACGCGCTCCCGGACGTCGGCGAGGACCGCCTCCGGGTGCCGGCCGAGGTGCTCCACGCCGTACCCGTGCAGGCCAGGGATCGCCCGCAGCACCGCCGCCCCGAACCCGGGCAGCGGCCGTTCGTGCGGTGCCAGCCGGACGTCGAGTTCGGAGCTGTTGACCCCCTCGGCGTGCTCGTCCATCTCCGCCCGGCCGGTGCGCCGGGCGACGGATACCACCTCCGGCACGGCGAGCAGCAGCGCCTCGGCCCGCTCGGCGACGCGGACGCTCTCGGCCAGGCTCGTCCCCGGCTCGAGCTGGACGTTGACCGTCAGCGTCCCCTCGTTGAACGGCGGCAGGAACTCCGACCCCATCCCGGCCAGGGCCAGCAGCGACCCGGCCCCGAGCGCCGCCGTCCCGGCGACGATCTTCCACGGGTGGCGTAGCGACAGGCGGACGATTTTCTCGTCGAGCCACTTGAGGATGCGCAGGAGCCACGAGTCCCCCTCGCGCTCGAGCAGCCGCGCCCGGCCGAGCAGGTAGTACGACAGGGCCGGCGTCACCGTCAGCGACACGGCCAGCGACGCCAGGAGCGCGACGAGGTACGCCAGCCCGAGCGGCGCGAACATGCGCCCCTCCAAACCGGACATGGCGAACAGCGGCAGGACGACCAGGCAGACGATCAGCGTCGCGTAGACGATCGAGTTGCGCACCTCGCTCGACGCGGCGAAGATGACCTTCAACGTCGGCTCCGGCGCGGCCCTGTGGCGGTTCTCCTTCAGCCGGCGGAAGATGTTCTCGACGTCGACGATGGCGTCGTCGACCAGCTCGCCGACCGCGACGGCGACGCCGCCGAGCGTCATCGTGTTGATGCCGACCCCGAGCCAGCGGAAGACGAGCACCGTCGTCAAGAGCGACAGCGGGATCGCCGTCAGGGTGATGAAGCTGGTCCGCAGGTTGGCCAGGAAGAGGAGCAGGACGAGGAAGACCCAGATCGTCCCGTCGCGGATCGCCTCGACGACGTTGTCGACCGCGGTGCGGATGAACTCCGCCTGGCGGAAGATCCGCCGCTCGATCACGACGTCGGGCGGCAGCTCGGCTCGCAGCTCGTCGAGCACCGCGTCGATGCGCGGGTCGAGGTCGAGCGTGTTCTCGCCGGGCTGCTTCTGGACGGTCAGGATGACCGCCGAGCCGCCCTCGACCCGGCCGCCGTCCTTGACGTGGACGCCGCCGTCGCCGCGGCGGACCGGGCCGGCGAAGCGCACGTCGGCGACGTCCTTCACCTTGACGGCGCGCTGGTTGCGCCAGGCGACCGGCGTCTCGGCGATCTCGGCCGGGGTGAGGCCCTGGCCGCTCAGCCGGATGACCGCCTCCTTCGTCGCCCGCTCCAGGACGCCGCCGCCGGCGAGGACGTTCGCCTTCTCGGCCGCGTCGGCCAGCTCGGCCAGGGTGACGTTCTGGGCGGCGAGCCGGGCCGGCGACGTGACGATCTGGTACTGCTTCAGCACGCCGCCCATGACCGTCACCTGGGACACCCCCGAGACGGCGAGCAGGCGGTTGCGCACGGTGAACTCGCCGAGGGTGCGCAGGGCCATCCCCTGCTCGAGACGCCCCTCCGGCGTGTCCGGCGTCGCCGTCGAGCGCAACCCGAGCAGGACGACCTCCCCCATGATGGACGAGATCGGGGCGAGGACCGGGTTGGCGTCGGCCGGCAGCCGCTCCCGTGCCAGCTGCAGCTTCTCCGAGACGATCTGCCGATCGCGGAAGATGTCGGTCCCCCAGTCGAACTCGACCCAGACGATCGACAGGCCGACGCCGGACGCGGACCGGACGCGCAGGACGCCGGTCGCCCCGTTGAGCAGGTACTCCAGCGGCCGGGTAACGAGCGCCTCGACCTCTTCCGGGGCGAGGCCGGGGGCCTCCGTCATCACGGTGACCGTCGGCCGGTTCAGGTCCGGGAAGACGTCCACCGGCAGGGCCATCAGTTGCCACAGGCCGAACCCGGTCAGGACCAGGGCCAGCAACAGGACGAGGTGGCGGTTCCGGAGCGAGAACGCGATGACCCGGTTGAGCATGGCCGGCCCCTTTCAGCGCACCGACGCGAACGCGGTCTGGAGCCCGGCGACCCCGGCCACGGCGACCACCTCGCCGGGCCGCAGCCCGGTCGCCACCTCGGCGAACCGGTCGTCGGTCCGGCCGAGGGTGACCGGCCGCCGCTCGAACGTGCCGCCGCTTTTGTCCGCGGCGGCCCGGCCCGCCAGGCCGGCGGGCAGCCCGGCCGCCAGCCCGGCGACCTCGAACCGCCCCGGCGGGCTGACGAAGACGTACGGCTGGCCGCCCTCGAACGCGACGGCCCGCAGCGGCACGGCCAGGGCCGGCGGCCGGGTCGCGACGACCAGGCTGACCCGGGCCAGCTGCCGGTGACGGAGCACGAGCCCGGCCGGCGGCTCCGGCCGCGCCCAGACGGACAGGGTCTGGTCGGCGGCGACGAACACCCGGCCGCTGCGGACGACCGTCGCCGGGACGGCCTCGTCCGGGCTGCTCGTCAGCCGGACGCGAGCCGGCAGGCCGGGGCGCAGCCGGGCCAGGTCGCGCTCGGTGACGAAGCCGACGATCAGCGGCCGGGACAGGTCGTGCACCTCGACGAGCGGCTCGTCCGGCCGGACGGCCTGGCCGACGACGCGGGCGAAATCGACCACCCGGCCGGCGATCGGCGCGCGGACCGGCAGCGCCTCGGCGACCTTGCCGCCGTCGGCCAAGGCGGTCAGCTCGTCCGGCGTCATGCCGAGCGCCGCCAGGCGGTTGCGCAGCGCGTCGACGCGGTTGCGGCCGGTCGTCCGCTGCGCCTCCAGCTCGACCAGGCGGCGCTGCGGCGCGACGCCGACCAGCTTCTGCTGGCGCTGGTACTGCTGCTCGACCAGCCCCAGGGCGAGCGATTCGCGGAGCAGGTCGAGCTGGAGGGCGAGGAACTCCTGGCTCGCCACCTCGGCGACGAGTTGGCCGACCGTCACGGCCTGGCCGCGCTCGACGTGGAGCCGGACGACGTTGCCCGCCAGCTGGGTTGACGTCGCCGCCCGCCGGTCGGGCGGGATATCGACGTGCCCCTCGACCTCGACCACGTCGTCGACGGCGTGCGCGCCGGCCGGGGCGGTCGATAGCCCCCAGGCCGCGGCGGCCTCCGGGCCCGGCCGCAGCACGCCGGGGATGAAGAACCCGCCCAGCTCGTGCGCCCCGCGCGCGACGACCCGGTCGCCGGGGTAGAGGTCCTTCGCCCGGACCTCGACCCGATCCCCGGCCCGGCCGACGACGACGACCGGCCGCTTGCGGTACTCCGACACGGCCTCCGTCGCCGCCTCCTCGACGAGGACGTAGCGCTCGACGCCGTCGTCGAGCAGGGCGGCGGCGGGGACGGTCCACGTCCGCGTCTCGCGCGGCGGCAGGAGGATCCGGCCCTGGCCGGACATGCCCGGCAGGAGGCGCGGCTCGCCGGCGGGGTTCTCCAGTTCGGCCCACGCCGAAAGGACGTGCGTCCGCGGGTCGATCGCCAGGCCGAGGGACCCGACCCGGGTCCGGAACACCTCGCCCGGGTAGGCGGTCAGGGACAGCTCGACCTCCTGGCCGACCCGGACCCGGTCGATGTCCGCCTCGAGGACGGCGAGCCGGGCCCAGACCCGGGACAGGTCGACGACCTCGAACAGGTGCTCGCCCGGCTCGACCACCCTACCGACGCTCAGGTCGGCGTGGATGACCGTCCCGCCGATCGGGCTGCGCACCGGGAGGGCGGCGACGCGGCGCGCCCCGCCGGAGGCAAGCAACTCGTCGAGGGCCTTCTCGTCCAGGCCGAGGCCGCGCCAGCGGGCCCGGCCGACGACGCCCGCGTTCTTCGCCTGGTCGAGGTTGTTCCGGGCGTCGAGGAGGGTCGTCTCGGCGATCGACCCGCCGCCCGCCTCGAGCATCTCGACGCGTTTGCGTGCGAGCCGCTCGTCGCTCTGGAGGTTGAGCAGCTCGGCCTGGAGGGCCTCCAGCTCCTGGCTGGCGACCTCGGCGAGTACCTCGCCGGCCTCGACGACCTGGCCGGGCCGGACGTGGAGGCGGACGACCTTGCCGGAGAGGCGGGACGAGGCGAAGGCGTGCCGCCGCCACGGGGCCTCGAGCGTCGCGTAGGCCGGCACCGCGTCGGGGAGCGGCTCGCGGACCACCTCCGCGGCGTCCACCCCCAGGGCGTCGCGCGCCTCCTTCGTCAGGATGATGTGGCCCGTCGCCGCGTCGACCGTCGCGCCGCGGCTCGGCAGGGCGACGTGCCCCTCGTGGGCGAGCAGCCAGCCGACGGCGACGGTCAGCAGGGCGGCGACGCCCAGGGCGATCCGCCGCCCCAGTCGGCGGGGGGCCGGTCCTCGTGTTTGGGGTCGGGCCATGCGTCACCTCGGCTGGAAGGCGGATGGAGGAAAGCCCACGGGGGCCGGCCCGGGGGTGCAGGGCCGGGCTCCCCGTGGGGGCGGCCGGGGTCGCCGGCCACGCGGAGAGACGGCGGGTTCACCCGGCCTTACGGCTTGAGGTGCTTGAGCATCTCGCGGCACTCCTTCGCGCAGGTGCGGCACTCCTTCGCACAGGCGGCCATGTGCGCGTCGGCGGGGAACTTCTCGCACGCGGTGGCGCAGTCGTCGCAGCACTTGGCGCACCACTCGCACGCCGGGCCGGCGAACGGGCTGCCGCGGGCCGTCAGCTGGGCGGTCGCGGCGCAGCAGGTGGCGCAATCGACGCACAGCTGGAGCGTGGCCGCGTGCTCCTTCTTGCCGGCGGCCACCAGCTCCTTGCAGTGCGCGAAGCAGTCGTCGCACACGACCTGGCAGGCGGCGCACGCCTTGGCGCACTTCAGGAAGTGCTCGCGGTGCTCGTGGTCGGCCGCCGCCGGGCGCGCCGGCAGCACGAGCAGGCCCAGCGACAGGGCCAGCGCCAGTCGGATCGTCGTCATCTCTCGGTCCTCCATCAGTTCGCGACGGGGTGTTGCGAAACCGGAACCGTGAACCTCGGCCCTGCCGCGGGTAGGCGGCCGGGCCGCGACGACAGCGGACGGGGGAGCCGGCCGGCCCTTCCGGATCGGGCCGGCCGTCGCCCGTCCCAACCTCCGAACATACCGGTCGCGCGCTCCTGCCCGCGCCCGGTACCCCCGGCGTTGACTCACTGGACGCGCAGGACGAACGGCACGACGGCCACCTCGCCCCGGCGTTTGAACTGGCCCCAGCCCTTGTACAGGCCGGCGGCCGGGAAGTGCGCCCCGAACGCGACGACGTTCGCCGCCGCCTTCTCGTCGACCGGGTGGGCGTGGACGTACTCCTTCCCGTCGGCGCTGACGACGACAAGGTGGCCCATCGCCCCCATGTACGGCTCCAGGTCGAGGGCCGGCTTGCCGTCCGGGGTGAGGGCCTCGAACCGGACGACGCCCTCGCCGCGGGCCTTGACGTCCCGGAGCGTCACGGCGGCGTCCAGCCCGTCTCCGCGGACCTTGCCCGGCGCGTCCGGCTTCAGGTCCGGCCTGGCCGGGGCGTCCCCGGCGACCGTCACCTCCGCCCGGGCGGTGTCCGGCCGGCCGCCCCTCGGCTGGTAGTCGGCGTAGAGGCGGTACAGCCCGCCGGTCGGGAAGGCGTACTCAACCGAGATCGCCCCGTCGGCCGCGACGGCCGGGTGGAGGTGGGCGAACCGGTCCAGGCCGTCGCGGATGACGATCAGGTGGATCTTCATCTCATGGACGACGTCGAAGTCGGTGAGGCGCTTGCCGTCCGGGCCGAGCAGGGCGAGGTTGAGCCGGGTCGGCTTGCCGGCCTCCGGCTTCGCCGGCTCCGCCTCGACGACCAGCCGGGCCTTGCCCGCCCCCGGGCCGCCGTGCTTGAGGCCGTGGCCGTCCTTGTCGTGGCCGCCGTGCGGCCCGGTCGGCTGCGACGAGCAGCCAGCCACGGCCAGGATGAGCGTCGGGATGAGGTATCGCATCGGGATTCTCCTAGTCGGTCGTCCGGGTCAGCGGGCGACCTTGCCAGCATCGAGGACAGTCATCCGGCCGTAGCCCTCCGGCCAGTCGGAACGCAGTTCTCCCTGGCCGGCGTAGTCCGCCTCGCCGAGGGCGGCCCGCCAGTCCTTCGCGAGCTTCCTGTCCCGGTCGACGAACACCTTGACGAGATACCGCCCGGCCGGCAGCGTCCCCTTCCCCGCCTTCTCCCACGCGGCGGCCCGGTCCGAGCCGGGCTCGGCCTGGACCGTCAGGGTGTGCTGCCAGAGGCGGCCCTTGCCGAAGACGCCGCGGTCCGACGTCGCGATCGGCGTCGGCTCCCACGCCGCCTTCGCCGCGTCCCAGGCGAAGACCTCGACCTGGAGCAGCTTGTCGGCCCAATCCTCCGGCGTGTTCGTCAGCTTGAGCCAGACCTCGCTGCTGAAGCGCCGCGGTTCCGGGGCTGCCTTCGGCAGCGACGCCGCGTCGGGGTAGTCGTCACGGACGATGCGGGCGTAGTCCTCCAAGAAGGTCCGGAACGCCTTGTAGCCCTGGTCGCCGGGGAGGAATTTCTTGCCGCCGCCGTGCTCGACCTCGCCGAGCGGCTTGAGCAGCAGCGGGCTCTTCTCCGGCTGGTTGACGTCGATCAGCTTCGTCGTGCGCAGGTAGGCCAGGGTCGCCTCCGGGCCGCCGGCCTTGAACCAGGCGACCTGCGGGCCGTGCTTCTCGACGTGCTTGCGGTTCTCGGTGGTGCCCTCGGTGTGGCAGCTCATGCAGCGGTGCCGCTGCGCCCAGACCGTGTTCGTGAAGCTGGCGACGAGCCGGTCGAGCCGGCCGTGGCGGACGACCTCGGCCGGCCGGGCCGGGCCGGCGACCTCGTCCGGCTTCGCCTTCGGCAGGGCGCGCAGCGCCGGGTCGGCGGCGGCGCGCTTCACCCAGTCGGCGAACGCGGCGTACTCCGCCTCGCGCGTCTTCTGCTGGATCAGTGACGCGCCCTTGTCGCCGTCGCCCATCTGGATCAGGGCGAGGATGCGCGACTTCTCCGGCCGGTCGAGGTCGATCAGGCCCTGGTCGCGCAGCGACGCGAACGTCTGCTCGCAGGTCGGGCGGATGTAGTTCTTCAGCGCGACGCCGGCGAGGTGGCACTGGACGCAGCTCGACGGCTCCGGCGAGTTGAAGATCGCCAGGAGGCGCTTCTCGAACACCTCCCGCGGCGTCGGCTCCGCGGCGGCGACCGGGGAGGGCCTTCGCAGGGCCAGCCAGGCCCCGCCGGCCAGCACGACGAGCGTGAGCACTGCGAGGGATGTCCGGGTCATTCGCGCCCCTCCTTGTGTGCCTTGGCGGCCTTCTCGCGCAGCGCTTGCAGCTTCGCCAGGGTCTGGTCCGGGTCGGCCAAGGCCCGGCGTTCGCAGCCGGCGCAGCAGAGGAAGACGGCCTCGCCCTTGAGGTCGAGCTTGACCGGCGGCCCCATCGACCCGAGCCGCTCCGAAGATTGGACGGCGCACCACTCCTGGGCGTCGACCAGGGCCCGGTCCCCCGCGCCGAGCTTCGCCCGCTCGGCGCGGACGGCCTCGTCGGCTTCGGCCTTCTTGTCGGCCGTGCTGGTCGGGCTCGCGCCGCACCCGGCCAGGACGAGCAGCCCGAAGAGGAGGCCGCCTTGCAACCATGTGTTCGCATTCATATCGTTGGCCTCACTGCTTGCGGTAGGACCCGGGGTCCTGGATCGACTCCGGCTTCTCCTTGGCCTGGGTCACGAACTCGTCCACGCACGGCGGGCAGCAGAACTCGTAGGTCTTGCCGCCGACCACCCAGGAGAACTTCGGGGAGGCCTTCGTCAGGGTGATGGGGCAGATCTTGTCTCCCGCCTTCGGGTGCAGGTCGTGTTCCGCCTTCAGCCCCTTGAATTTCACGGAAGCCACCACGCCGCCGTTGGCTTTGATGTCCTCGGCGGTGTATTTCCCTCCGGGCGTGAGGTAGAGCTTCCTCTCTTCCTCGCCGGCCACGCCGGCCGGCATGGCGGCGTGGCCCCCGGCCGCCTCGGAAACCGACTTAAACGAGAACCGGAACCGCTCCTTGCCGACGCGGAGGTTCGTCACCGTCACCTCGAGGTTCTTGCCGACGAGCCGCTCCGGGACCTTGCCCTTGAACCGGCTGGTCTTGCCTTCCGCGTCGTCGGCGGTCGGGTCCGGCTCGAGGGCGAACGGCTCGGCCTCGGCGTCGCCGACGGCCTTGATGAAGCCGGCGAGCGCCTGGCGGTCGACCTCGAGGATGCGCGTCTCGTCCTGGCCGAGCATGTACAGGCGCAGGGTGCCGCCCTTCTCGAAGACGGCCTCGGCGTGGTAGCTGTCGGTGCCGATCGAGATCATGATGCCGCCGTGCTGGCCCGGCTTGTGGCCGTGCTCGGCGTCGCCCTTGTCCTTGGGCGTGTCTTTCTTCGTCGGCGGGTTGGCGTCTTTGCGGTCGTCGGGGTCGGCACTGTTCGAGCAGCCGGCCAGTACGAAGAGCGAACCCAGGACGAGCCCCAGGCCCGCGAGCTGGAATGCGCGCAGCATCGGAACATCTCCGTTCACCCGCCGCTCCGTGGCGGCGGGGTAAATGCGGTGTACGAGTCGGATTACCTGGCGTTGGGCCGGGTAAAGGGAACGCGGGTCGATGGGGTCGCGAACGGCAGGGAGTCAGCGGGACGGGTGCCCACCGGCCTGCGATGGTCGCGCGGAAGATTGGTAGAAGTGCTTAACAGCGCAGGGTCTGGAGGACGTGCAGGCGCGCGGGGGTAGACAAGATGCCAGGCGGGTCAAGCAACCCGGCCGTGACGACGGGATCGTTGCAGGGGCTGGAGAAGTCGATCGCCGGCCAGGACAACAGTTCCGAAGCGAGGCGCTGCAGCGCGGCGAGGTCGGAGGACCAACCGGTCGTCGGGGCCACCGCGACCTTCCCGCCCTGCTTGCACCCGCAGGAGTGCGGCATCGGCGTGTCGTTGCGTTTCGGACCCTCAGTCGGCTTCTTCCGCTCGTGGCCGCAGCAGCAGGGGCGCTCCTCTTCGGGAGGAGCCGACGGGTGAGACGCCACCGATGAGGTCATCGCCTGGAGCGAGCAGCAGCACAGCGCCGGCCCGAGCAGGGTCGTCAGGATGAGCCAGGAGATTACCGCCACCCGCAGCATGCCGACATTCTACGGCGTCCGGCCGCTCGACGACAAGACCAAGCAGCGAAACCGAGCCGACCGCCAACCTTTCCCCGTACGGCCGATTCAGGCGCGCTCCGCCGCCAGAAAGTCGCGAATCGCCGGGGCGAAGGCCTCCCCGAAATCCTCGGCGTCGCGCAGTTCCGCCGACATCGTGGTGTGGGCGAGCCTGCCGTTGGGGAGGACGCGCGCCAGCTCCTCGGCCAGGGCGGCCGGGTGCCGCCAGTCGATGCCGGCGATCACCAGGGCCGGCGCGGCGACGGCGGCGAGTTCCTGCACGCTGCGGAACGAGCGGTCCCGGCCGATGGCCGCTGCGGCGGCGACGCTCGCCGGGTCGGCGCGAGGGATGGCGTCCCGCACCATCCAGCCGATGACCGGCGGCAGCGTCGGCAGGATGGGCCGCCAGCCCGCCTCGATGCCCTCGGACCGGACGCGGTCGGCGAAGGCGTCCATGAAGGCCACCTCGGCCCGCTTGGCTTCGTCGTCCTCGATGTCCTCGACGCTGACCAGGACCAGGGCGTGCGTTCGCGCCGGGTGCGCCAGGGCGAAGCGTAGGGCGACCGTCGCCCCCAGGCCGGCCCCGCCCACCACCGCCCTGTCCGCTCCCAGGTGGTCCAGCAGGGCAGCCACGTCGTCCGCGTACCGCGCCCAGGTGTGGCGGCCGGGGTCGGCGCAGGCGGAGCGGCCGTAGCCGCGCACGTCCGGCAGGACGACCTCGAGGCCGTCGGCCAGCAGCCGAGCCAGCGGAAGGAGGCTGCGGTGGTCGGGACCGCCGCCGTGCATCAGGACCAGCGGCGGCCGGCCAGCGGCAGTCCCGACGCCGGCGGCGAAGAGCGACCAGCCGTCACGGCCCCGGTAGTGGATCTCCCTCATAGGGCTGCCTCCTTGTCCTGGCCGACGGCGCTTCTCTCAGCACAGGCCATCGGAAAGATTCTCCGCAGGGGTCAGCTCGCCACTTGCTCCCACCCGGTGCGGGGGTACAATCCCGTGATGGGAAGACGCCGTCTCGCAGCCCTGGTTCTGCTCTGCAGCTTCCCCCTGGTCCTGCCACGGGGCTGGTGCTGTATCTTCGCCGGCCTCTTCACCACAACCCCGACAAAGGCGACCACCTTACGACCTGGGTGCTGCCGTTGCGCAGGCGAGGATTGCTGTTCCTGCCCGAGCCGAACGCTTCCGGCCGTCCCTGAACAACCCGACAGACCCAAGCCCGGCAAGCCCTGTCCTTGCGCCGACCGCGACACCACGCTGTTGTCCGACCCGGAGCAAGAAAGCCCCGACCTGGTGGCGGGGTCGGTGCCGGAACTGACGACCCCTGGCGAATCCCTTACCGTCTCCTCGGGGACCGCCTCCGCCTCACCCTTCCGTCCGCCCCCGATCCACGTCCTGAAGTGCCTCTGGCTGTGCTAGGCCGCGCGCCGACACCACGTTTCAGAGATCCGTCTCTTTCATTCGTTCTTCCGACGGAGATCGATTCCATGCGCACGCGCCTGCACGTCCCCCGATCGGCGTCACCACGACGCCGCGCCTTCACGCTGGTCGAACTGCTGGTCGTGATTGCGATCATCGCCATCCTGATCGGCCTGTTGCTGCCCGCCGTCCAGAAGGTCCGCGAGGCCGCTTTCCGGACCCAGTCGACCAACAACCTCAAGCAGATCGCCCTGGCCAGCCACTCCTGCCACGGCACCCACGGCTGCCTGCCGCCGATGCTGGGCAACTACCCGACCGCCGGGCCGAACGGCGGCACCGGCACGGTGTTCTTCCACCTGCTGCCGTACCTCGAGCAGGACAACCTCTACCGCCAGGCGCTCAACCCGGCCACCGGCCGCTACGAGGCGTCGTTCGCCGGCGTGAACGCGACGCCGGTCGCGACCTACGGCAACCCCGCCGACGCCAGCGCCGGCGGGCAGGCGACGGTCAACGGCCTGGCGGTGGGCGGCTACGCGGCCAACTTCCTGGTGTTCGGCCGTGCCTGACGGGCGTGAGGGATGGCCATGCCTTCCAGTTGGGAGGCCCACGCGACCTTGACCGCGTCGTTCCCCGACGGCACCTCGAACACGCTGCTGTTCGCCGAGAAGTACGCCCGCTGCGGCGCGGGCGGCTCGCTGTGGGGCCAGCCCACGGCAGACTCCTGGATGCCGGTCTTCGCCGCCTGGAGCTACGAGCCGTTCCAGACGCGGCCTTCGGCGGCCGAATGCGACCCGCTCCGCGCCTCGACGCCGTTCAGCGGGGCGATCCAGGTCGCCCTCGCCGACGCCAGCGTCCGAGGCGTCCGCGCCGGCATCTCCGCGCCGACGTGGCGGGCCGCCTGCACCCCCGACGGCGGGGAGCCACCCGCCGACTGGTGAGGCAGCCGGCGGGATCAGTGAAGTGAGACGCCCCGGCCAGGGCCTCTGCTGCGCCGCCGTCAGAGCCGACGCCGGCTGCTGCGCGGCCAAGGAGAAGAAGGAGACCGCGGCCTGCTGTGCCGCCCCGGCCAAGAAGGCCTTGGCGATCCCGACGGCCAGCAGCCCTCTCGCCGCAGTTTGGAACTCGTGGAGTACGTGCCGGTGCGCGGCTCGCTCATGGCTGTCTCCGCGGCGACGGCAGGTCTTCCGGTCGCCGGTCCTTGTCGTCGCCGTTCTTCTCCGGGTCCGCCCGGCGCGGGGCGGGCAGTTCCTCGAGCTGCGGGGCGGGCCGCTTCGGCGGCGGGGGCGGCGGCCAGTGCTCCTCCATCGCCAGGCCGGACAGCTGCGCCGCCGCCCGCCAGGCGTCCTGCGTCGCCCGGACGTACTCCTGGGCCGCGGTCGCCAGCGCTCGCTGCGCCTCGATGACGCGCAGGTACTCGAACGCCCCGCCCAGGCGATAGCCCCTCAGCGTGAGCGTGTACGTCTCGCGGGCCTTCGGCAGGATGACGTCCCGGTAGCGCTCCGACCGGAGCCGGGCAGCGGCGTACTCACGGTGGGCCTGGCCGACCTTGTCCGCCAGGTCGTTCTGCACCTGGCCGACCCGGCCGATCGCCTCGCCGAGCTGGCCCTGCGCCGCGGCGATGTTGCCCTGGTTGCGGTTCCACAACGGCACCGGCAGGCTCACGCCGATGACCGCGTCGTTCGACCGGTTCTGGCTCTGGTAGACGTACCCGACGGTCACGGTCGGGTTCGGGATCGGCTCGACCTGCTGGCGCTGCACCTGGAGCTGGGCCCGGTCGACGCCCGCCTGGGCGGCGTGGATGTCCGGGTGGTACTGCTGGACGTGGTCGTGGACCTTGTCCAGGTTGTAGACCGGCAGCGGGGCGTACAGCGACCCGGTCACGTGCTGGATCGGCAGGCCCGCCACGCCGACGACGGCGGCGAGTCTGCGGTACGCCCCCGGCAGCTCGCGCTCGGCCGCGGCCAGCTCGGCCTTGGCCCGCTCGAGTTCGACCTCGAGCTGGAGGACGTCGAGCGGGGCGGCCTCCTTCGCCTCGAGGAGCTTGCGGGTCTGCGTCACCGGCACGGCGGCGAGGTCGACCAGCTCCCGCAGCAGCTGGACCCGGTGCTGCAGGCCAAGCACGTCGTAGTAGGCGACGCGGACGTCGCCGAGCAGGGCGTAGTGCCGGCCCATGAGCTCGAGCGTCGCCTGGTCGACGCCCTTCATGGCCGCCGCCCGGCTGAGGCGCAACTTGCCGCACACGACGATCTCCTGGGTGATCTGCGGCGCGGTGATGATGCCGGGCGGCCCCTCGCGGTCGAAGAGCTCGTCGAAGGTGACCGAGACGGTCGGGTTCGGGTAGAGGCCGGCCTGGGTCGCCTGGCCGCGGGCGGTCTCGATCGCGAACGTCGCCTGGGCGAGCCGCGGGTTCTGTCCCATCGCGATGTGCGTCAGGTCGTCGAGCCCGAACACCGCCGGCACCGGGGCCGGATGTGCCGCGGACGGAGCGACGACGCCCTGCTGGACCGGGATCGGGGTCGAGCCGGCCGGGGCGTTCGCCGGCCCGAACGCCGGCGGCGGCTGGGCGCTTGAAACCGACCCCAGGGCGAGCAGGAACCCCGCCAGCCAGCCGACCCGAAGTATGGTCCTATCGGTCATGTCGAGGGCCCTCGTCTTGCACGGGATTCGATCGCCCCTTTAAAGAAGGGGCTGCGTTGAGACCGCAGCGACACGAGAAGCGTTCTTCATCTGCCGCCACCCTTGCCGTTCCTGGTTCGGACAAACACACCCCACGGGAGGGTCTGTTCGCCTTCCGGCGCGAAGGCAGCGAGGCTGCCAATCGCGGCGAGCGGACGTGTGGCCGGTCCTCCGGCCCCGGATCGGGGCCGGCCTACCGGGTCGAGAGTGAGTCGGACGCCGGAAGACGGGATGGCACAGGGACAGGCGGCCGTCGGCGGCGCGGCGGGCCGTGTCAGATCAACAGGGTGCAGAAAAGCGCAAGGCGGGGCGGTGACGGGTGAGGCTCGACAACGGGAGCCGGTGGATGCGTGGGCAGACTGCAGGCCAGCGGCGGTGTCGAGCGCTCCGAAGCAAGATCGACCAGGAGCGGGGTGAGGTCGACCGGCGCCGGCGGCTGGGCCAGGGAAAAGACGACGCACTGGCAACCGGACCGGGGATCCGGCTTGGCGGGCCGTTGGGTGGGCGGTCCGGGCTGGCTCCGCACCGGCGGCGTGATGCCCCGATGGGCGAGGCAGCAGGCGGAAGCCGAACGGGAGGATACCGCTTCCTCGCACCCGCCGACGCCGCCTGCCCGCGTTCCGAGAAAACCAGAGGCCAGGCCGCGAACGAACTGGCACCGACACACGCCCGCCGGCACGAGTAAGGGCAGCCCGATCAGCAGTACGAGCACCGCGCGCATTATCCGGCCCTTCGGCAGGTTCCCAACACGGCGCGGGGTATTACCACCTCGGCTGCCAACAAGTCAATCGCAACGACGCGGGACGGCGGTTGCGCGGCCCGTCACGGCTTGACCTTGACGTGGAAGCCGGCCTTGTTGAGGGCCTTGACCAGTTCGGCCGCGTCGAAGTCGCCGGTCACCTCGCAGGTGCGAACCCGATTCATGGCCGTGTCCCCGGCCACGCCGGCCACGCCCTTGATCGCGTCCCGGAAGGACCGGACGCACCCCGGGCAGGAGTTGTGGAACCCGGTGACGGTGAGCGACTTGACCTTCCCCGCTTTCGACCCGCTGTCGTCCTTGAACCCGTACTCCTTGCTGCCGCCGGTGTCGCCGTGGAAGCCCGCCTCTGCCAGGGCGTCGAGAGCCCGCTGGACCGCCCTCGCGTCCGGCGCGGCGAACCGAGCCGTGGTGGCGTCTTGGTCGACGGAGACGCCCGTGATGCCCTCCACTTTCTTGAGGATGTTGGCCACCTCCTTGGCGCACCCCTCGCAGCACATGTGGACGCTCTTCAGCTCCACCTTCGTGTCGGCAGTCGCCGGGACGGCCCCGGCCAGGACGCCCACCGCGCCGGCCAGCATAGCAATTCGAACCAGCATCCCCTACCTCCTGTGTGGATCGGCCCCGGCCCGGGACCGAAAGCCATCAGCCACGGCCCTCGTCCCGCGCCGAGCCAGGCGCCTACGGGGACCTCACGCCGTCGCATTATCGAAGTCCCTCTGGCTGGCCGCAAGTGGAGGCCCGGCAGAAGAAGCGGGCCAGGCCCCTTTTCCGACCGGATTTGGCCGGACTCTACAACGGGCTCCAGGTGATTGGGGAGAAAAGCGAGTCATTCGCCGGCTGCGAGCGTTGGACGGGCGGTGCTCGCCTTTGCACCCGCCGGCACCTCCGCCGCGGTGAAACCTCCGAGATGAAGGACGACTTAATGGTGCCCGAGGCCGCCAACGAGGTGCAACGCAATGACCAATAGGACCAAAGCGATGAACCCGAGGAGCACGTATCGTCCCCAGTGAATGCTGCCGGCCGGGCCGCGATGCACGCCCGCGGGGTCGAGATGAGCAGGGCGCGGTTGCTGGTCCCGGATCCTCCCCCACGGCTTGTACACCGACAGGGCGGTGACCGCCACCAGCAGCACGAGCGCAGCACCGGCGTCTCCGACCAGCTGGATACGCAGGCCGCCGAGATTGGCGGTAGACGCGGTCAAGTCTGCGGCCACACCCGCGATTCGGCTTGTTAGCTGCATGTGCACCAGCAGGAAGACGGTCGCGAGGATGGTCGACAGCAGTTTTACCAGGACCCAGTAGTGCCGGAACAAGCCCCACCCGGTCCCGAGGGCTTGGATGAGCCCGGTCATGAGGGCGGCGAGGCTGCACGGGACGATTACGAACCAGCCGATCATCTCCATCGCGAGGTAGGCGGCACGCACCCTCTGGTCGTCGTGGCCGACCAGACCGGCAATGGCGAGGGCCAGGAACCCGGCCACCGCGCCGAGCCAGCCGACGGAGAATGCGACATGAGCTGTGAGCGTGAGTTTGCGGAGGCTGGGTTTCATGAAAAAGGCCACGACGAGGATGTTCCTGTCCGTGCTGCTGCCGGTAGGGTACGCCGCCTTTCCCTCACCGCCAAGCCGCGAGGACGTGGGCATCCCCAGTCGGATGTGGGAGCGCCTGGGCGGCCGATTCAATCCGGGTCGAGCCTCACCTTGCCCGTTGGCACCCGCGGTAAAGCCTGGTATTGTTGCGGCATGGCTCGCGACGTCTCGGTCAACGACTTCGGCCTCATCATCGCCTACGTACTGCCCGGGTTTACCGCCGTGTGCGGCACGGCGTGGGCGACCGGGGGACTCGACTGGCGGGCCCTCCTCGCCGACGGTCCGACCGTCGGCGGCGTGTTCCTCCTCACGGTCGCCTCGCTCGGGGTCGGCCTGGCGATCAGCACCGTGCGCTGGCTCGTCATCGACCCTCTGCACCACGCCACCGGCGTCCGGCCGCCGCCGCGCAACTTCGCGGCCCTGTGCCGGAACGTCGAGGCGTACGCCTTCCTGAACGACGCGCACTACCGCTACTACCAGCACGCGGCCGGCATGCTCCTGGCGACGGCCTGGGTGTACGCCGCCTGGCGCTGGATGAACCCAGGCTGGTCTGTCGGTCTGCCGGAGTCGGGCGCGCTGGCTGCCTGCCTGCTCTATTACCTGGGGTCGCGGGACAGCCTGATGAAGTTCTACGACCGGACGTGCGCCGTGCTCCAGGCCCCGGGTCAGGCCGGTGGTGAAATGACCGAGGGCTAGTTCCAGATGCCCTCAGCCGGGCATGAGGTCCTTCAAGGAGACGCCCAAGGCGACGGCTAGCTTCTCGATGTTGACTAGGGAGATGTTCCGCTCGCCGCGCTCGACGCTGGAGACGTAGGTCCGGTGCAGGCCGGCGAGTTCCGCCAGCTTTTCTTGGGAGAGCTCCTTCTCGAGGCGCACCTCCCGAAGCCGTTCGCCGAACCTGACCTGCACGTCTGCCAACCGCCACCTCGTCTTGTCGAGTCGCCGCAGAAACTGCAACCACTCTTGAAGACCGCAGACGTTACGTCTACACTCTTTACATCACCGAGACGTAAAGTCTGCGAACGCTCCGGGAGACCACGCCATGACGAATGGCACGGGGAAGCACGACGGTGGCAAGAAGCCGGCCAAGAAGAAGAAACCCGCAAAGAAGCCCACGCGAAAGGCGCCGGGGAAGACCACAACCGGGAAGGCTCCTCCCCCCAAGTACGACGGGTAAACGAATCGGTGCGGGGTCCGCGCCCTCATCCGGTCGGGGCGATTTCGCCGTTTACCTCGTCCCGCACCGATGTCCCCAGCTGCCAGTCTCAGAACGCGGCTCGGCCCGACCGCGGCTACCAGTTCGCCTCCACCTGGATCCGCTCGACCAACGGCAGGGACTCGGGTACGAGCGCCGCCGTCGGGGCGTCCGCCTCGAAGACGGAGACGACCTGGTGCCGGAGCAGAGCCGCATACAGCGGGCCGAGGTTCCGGCCGCGGATCGTCACGCCGATGCCGGACGTGAACGTCAGCTTGATCACCGGCGGCCGGTAGGTCGCCTGCCCGAGCCACGGGTAGGCCAGTCCCACCCGGTCGCCCGTTCGCAGAACCAGCTCCAGCATCAACACCGTCTCGCCGAAGGTCGCCGGGACGATGAAGGCCTCGTACGGGTCCGGTTGCGCTTCGCCCGCCGGGGCCGGCGGCGGCATATCGAGGGGGAGGCCGCCCTTCATCGGCACACCTCGCGAGCTTCTGTCGGCCCCGACACCGCCGTCGGCTGAGGGGCCTGCTGCCCGTGCGGCCCCTGCCCGCGATGCCGGGCCCGGGCCGGGTGCGCCGGCGATTGCTCGAGGAGCTCGATCGCCGACGGCCGCGGGTCGGTCCGCTGCACCCTTTCCCGGAGCTCGGCCTTCGCGTCGGTGAAGACGAGGAGGAGCTCCCGGCCGCGCGTCGCCGAGACGTAGAACTGCTCGGGCGACGCGGCCGGGAAGCTCTCCGCCGGCTGGACGACGAACACCCGGTCGACCGTCTTCCCCTGGGCCGCGTGCGACGTCGTCACGTAGCCGTAGTCCAGGTGGGCGAACCCGCGGGCGACGACCACCCCGCCGTCGGTCAGGATGTCGCCGTCCGGGGTGAAGCCTGCCACGGTGAAGAGGGCGCCGTTGTCGAGCCGGGTGCCGCCGCCCCGGCCGTTCTTTGTCACCCGGACCCGGTCCCCGACTGCCAGGCGCAGCTCGCCCGCGGCGTACACCTCGTAGCGCTCGGCCAGGCCGGTCGGCAGGGGGCGCTCGTCGCCGGCGTCGTCCCGGACGATGACGCCGGCCGGCCCGACTGATACCACCCGGTGCCGGCTGCCTTTGAAGAACCCCGTGGCGTTCTGGGCGAACTCGACCACGTCGCCGAGCCTGTAGCCGCCCGCGTCGCGTTTCTCGGCCGCCGTGAGGCGCTTGGCTTCCAGCCGCGGGAAGGTGTGCTCGTCCGCGTCGAGCCGGCCCGCTTCGCGCAACCCGCCGCGGATGGCCTCGGTCAGCGAGCGCCCGGCGGCGTGGGTCGGACAGACGACGAGGGACGACTTCCCCTCGACGGCGGCGGCGAGCACCTCCGCCGCGACCGCCCGCTCGCACTCTGGGCCGGCGGCTTCGCGGACCCAGCCGAGGCGGTCCAAGGCGTCGAAAGCCGCCGCGGTCTGGCCGGCCCCGAGCAGCTCGGCGACCTCCTTGTATCGGCCGCGCTGGCGCCGCACACCGGTCACCTCGGCGACGGGCAGGCCGGCCTCGGCCTGGAGCAAGCGGAAGACGGCCCCCCGCTCGACCGGGCCGTGTTGTCGCGCGTCCCCGCAGAGGACGACCCGGGCCCCGAGCGCCTCGGCGGCGGCGAACAGGCGGGCCATCGTCCGCGCCCCGAGGAGCCCTGCCTCGTCCACCCAGACGACTTGCCCCCGCGCCGCCTCCTGCATTTCCTCGTCGACCAGAAAGCGGGCGACCGTGTCGGCGGAGGGGAAACCTTCGGACCAAAGGACGCCGCGGGAGGCGGCGGCCGACGGTGCCAGGACGACCACCCCCACCCCTGCCGCCTCGATCGCCTCGACGGCTTCTCGCATGAGCGCTGTCTTGCCGGTGCCAGCCGCGCCGCGGATGAGGATCACCCGGTCGAACGATTCCAGGACGTGACGGACCGCCGTCCGTTGCTCGGGGGAGAGCCAGTCGCGGGTCGGCGACCATGCCGGACGGAGTGGCCGGCACGCCCCGCGACCTCCCCGGGCAAAGGCGAGCATCCGCCGCTCTTCGAGCAGCACGCCCACGGTCGTCGCGTAGGTCCGGCCGTCCAGCTCGCCCAGGAGGAGCCCCGCCCGGGCGAGTTCTTCGTGGACCTGTTCGACCGTGACCTGGCCGACGCCGTGGCGCAGGGCGACCGCCAGGAGGGTGCTCACCGGGACGACCGACCGGCGTTCGAAGCAATGCCCCACCGCGAAGGCGACTGCTTCGCGGGCAGCCGCGGCATCCGGCGTCGGGCAAGCCACCTCGCGCCCGGCAACGGCCAGTACCGCCCGGGCGTCGTCCGGGCCGAGTTCGCTCCACCACCTCGCCTGGACTGCGGCGGCGCTCAAGTCGGTCCGCTTCACGCCGCGCGTCTTTGCCCCGAGCGAATCCTTGCGTCGCGGGTCGGTCACCCCGAGCTCTTCCGCCCGGGCCTCGACCTGAGCCGTCCGTCGTGAAAAGTGTCGGATGACGCGCTCCGGCACGCCGGCGATTTCCCACCCGGCTGGGGTCCGCACGACGTCGAAGCCGAGGTCGCGGAGCTTGCCCGCCAGGCGGGCGTGGAAGGCCGCCTCGAAGTACGGGGCGTCGCGCTTGACGTCGGCCAGGTCGACCGCCTTCCAGCGGCCCTCGGCCGGGTCCCAGGTGGCGTTGAAGACGAAGGCGTGGCAGTGCAGGTGCGGGTCCGGCCAGCCGTCGACCGGGCGGGCCGTCGCGTGGACGAAGGTGGCCCAGACCAGGCTCCCGGTCCGCCGTTCGGTTCGGCAGCCGCCAACCCGGACCCGGGTCGAAGCCGACGACTCGATTTCCTTCATGGTTTCTGTGACCGCATCGAGAAAGGCGCGGAGGAGGTCGGGGTCCTCCGTCAGCCCGTAGAGGACCGACAGGCTCTTGGGGCAGTTGAACGTGAAGTCGTAGCCGACCCGCCGGGCGCGGTTCGTGCGCGGTGTGAGCGGGCACCCGACGTCGTCCGGACGCTCGTTGCGGCACAGGGCGGCGAACGCCGCGGGCTCGACCGGGCCGGCCAGGCCCAGCCGCTCCGCCCCGGTCCCGCCCCACCACCCGGCCTCCTCGACGCCCGCGGCGTAGTACTCGCCGCGGCCGCCCGCGAAGTACGCCGCCACCGCGGCCGCCGAGTTCCGCTGCACCACCACCCGCAGCACGCAGGCCTACCCCGCCTCCGGCGAGCTCGTCGCCTGGCTACTGGCTCCCTTCAACACACGCATCGTCCCCACCGCGACAGGCGGCCTTCCCGACCGCGTCCCTTCTCTCGACCTGGTCCTCTTTCCCATTTCTTTCCAGACATCTCTCCTTGCCCGGCCCGGACGGGCCAGACAAGCGCCGCCGGATTGGCCGGAGCGTACTACAGCCGGCGCAGATGGCAACCCCGGCCGCCGCTCCGGACAGGGCCGTTCGTGCCCGCCGGGGGGTGCGGAACGACGGGATGGCCGGGCATGCTGCCCAGCGGGCGCGCGGGTTACTTGATCGGGTGGCCGCCGATGAGCTCGGACTCCCGCTGCGGGTACGGCCCGCCGTGATCCCGCTCGACCTCCTCCAGCGCCTTGCGGATGCCGCGTTCGGCGATGCGGGCGATGGTCAGCCGCGGATTCCAGTAGGCGGCATTCTTGACTCTGTTAACCACGTCGCCGTCGAGGTGGACGGTGAGCTTCTGCCGCCGGGGTTGTTCTGCCGCTGGCTCTCGGGGCGGATCTGGTTTGCGGGTTACCGTGGCGTTCGGGCGCGTCGTCGACGCTGCCCGGCGTGCGTCGAGCGGGCGTAGCCCCCCCGCCGTCGGTGCCGTTTGCGCGGCCGTCGCCGGCGCTGGTGACGCCGGCGGGACCGGCTCGAGCGGCTCCGCTGGCAGCGGGATGACGGCGGCGAACGGGTCGTTGCCGATGGTGCTGTCACTCTTTCGTGGTCGTGCCATGTCTCTCCTCCTGGTTGATGATCTCCCCGGCCAGGGCGCGGTAGTCCTCCGCCCCGCTACTCGCCGGCGCGTAGGCCGTGATCGGCTCGCCCATCGACGGGCACTCCGCCAGGCGGACGTTCTCCCGGACGACGGTGTCGAGCGTCTCGGGGAATCGGCCCCGGAGCTTGGCGACGATCTCCGGGCCGTGGTTCGTCCGGGCGTCGAGCCGGCAGGCGACGATCCCGGCGACGGCGAGGGCCGGGTTGAGCCGCTTGCGGACGACGTCGATGGTCTGTAGCAGCTGGGCCAGACCCTGGAGCCCCATGACGTGGCACTCGACCGGGACGAGGACCTCCCGGACGGCGGTCAGCGCGTTCACCGTCAGCACGCCCAACGTCGGCGGGCAGTCGATGAGGACGTAGTCGAACGCCCCCGCGGGTAAGGCGGCGAGCTTCTCGCGGAGGATGATCTCCGCCCCGGGCTCGGAGCTCAGGGCCTTCTCCGCCCCGACCAGCCAGGCCGACGCCCCGACGAGGTGCAGGCCCGGGGTCGTCGTCGGGTGGGCCAAGGCGGCGAGGTCCGTCTCCTCCGGGGCGGCGAACAGGTCGAACACGCCGCGGCCGACCGGGTGCGTGGCGAGCCACGTCGTCGCCGAGTACTGCGGGTCGAGGTCGACGAGGAGCACCTTCTTTCCGCGCTCGGCGAGGGTCGCCCCGAGCGACACGCTCGTCGTCGTCTTCCCGGTCCCGCCCTTCTGATTCACCACCGCGATCGTGCGCATCCCCCTCCTGGATCCCCGGCGTTGCCGCCTTGCCGGCCGAGCCGTCGCGCCGAGCATGCCAACCTTTCCGCCCGGCTGTCAAGAGGGTAAATGCGTCATCCCGCCGTTCCGAACGGCGGGTGATGCCGGCCGGGACGGGGTCCCGCACGGCGGCCGGTGCCGACGTTTCCGGCGTGCGGCCACGGCAGCCGAGCGGGGTAACCGCATGAACCCAACGCGGGCAGGCCACGTAGCAGGATAGCGGCAAGGCCGGCGTGCCTTGCGGTGCGGCATCGCCGCCGTGTCGGAATAGCCGGGCATCCCGCCCGCCCGGAACCTCAGAATGGCGGGAAGGATTCCTTGCGGCAACGCCGGCGTTGCCGCACCAGGCCACCACCCGCGCCGGCGGCTGACCGCGACATCGTCGAGCCGCCCACGCGGCCCAGGTTCGATTTTCCGGGCGAGGCATACCCAGAACATGGACCGAGAGCCAAAAACCCCGCCACGCCCGTTTACGGCCCTTTGGAGGCCATCCTGCCGGGGAGCGGCACGGACGATGCGGGAACGGAAGGTCGTCGGGCTGGAACGGTTCGTGCTTTCAGCCCGTGACGGTTGCCGCGGTTCGTGCTTTCAGTCCGGAAAGGGGTCCCCGGTTCGTGCTTTCAGTCCGAAAGGACGCCCCGAGTTCGTGCCTTCAGTCCGCGAACCCACCCCTAACCAACCGGAATGAAAACGGATCTGGACACGTAAATAGATAATGATCTAAAGAGTAAATGCATTAACTGTTTAATGGCCGGATCGAGCGTGGAAAACCAGAAGAAACCAGAACCCGTCGGCGCGGTCCTCTCGCGGATACTGGCCGGCGTCGGCGCGGCGCACGTCGCGCAGGTGGCCGGGGCAGGGGACGGAGCGGACGCCCGGGTACCCGAAACAGCACCGCTTCCCGGCGGCCGGTACGACTTCGACCTGGCCGAGTTCCCGCTCTTCTCCTTCCACACGACCCGCCGCGCCGCCCGCGCCCGCGAGCCGCTCGGGTACACCGACACGATCGCCGGCCACGACGGCACGCCGGTCTCCCGCCGCTGGACGGCCTACCCCGGCGCGTTCGGCGTCGGCGGGGCGAGCACCCAGGCCCTGCTCTACGACCTGCTCCAGCTCTACCTGGAACAGGGCGGCCGCGGGGCGCAGATCCAGTTCGGCACGCTCCGGGCGCTCTTCCTCCGCCGCGGCCAGCGCAACCCGTCCGCGCGCGACTACGCCCGGATGCGCCGCGACCTCGACATCCTGCGCGGCTACGACTTCCACTGCGAGAACGCCTTCTGGGACCACGGCCGGCGGGCGTACGTCGACATGAAGTGGCGGCTGTTCGGCTCCGTGTTCTTCTTCAAGCCACACCCGGACGACCCGGACCGCGAGCTGCCGTTCGGCTTCGTCGAGGTGAGCTCCGTCCTGCAGGAGGTCGCCCGGACGCGCGGCTTCTTCGCGCTCGGGTTCGCGAGCGAGCTGTTCCACGCGCTGAAGCCCTTGGAGCAGCGGCTCGCCGTCTACCTGGCGAAGAAGTTCGTCTCGCAGCGGGTGCACCGCCGGTTCGCCGCCGACCTGGCCCGGGCCCTGCCGATCCAGGCCGCCTCGCCGTACGAGGAGGTGCGGCTCCTCCGGCGGACGGCCGCCGGCCTCTTGGCCAAGGGGCTGCCGATCCTGGCGGCCTACCGGCTCGAGCGGTCGCGGGACGGGCGGTGGCTGGCCGAGTTCGAACGGAAGGCTGCCCCGCGGCAGGACCGTCCCCGTCGCCAGGATGGGGAATTCGAGCCTGCTCTCGCCGGTCCGGTAGCCCGCATCATTGAGGCCGTGGGGAGCGACGCGGACCGGCTCTGGTGGGCGCAGTGCGTCCGGCGGCTGGGGCCGGGGGCGGTCGACCGGGCCTTGGGCCTCCTAAAGGAAGCGCGCCAGAGCGGCGGGGTGCGGAACCCAGGCGGGCTGCTAACCCGGTTCTTCAAAGACATCGCCGAGGAGGCCGGGGTCGTCCTCCGTTAAAGGGGATGGCAGCCCGGTAGCCACCCGGATCGCGCGCAGGTTCGGAATGGGCGAGGGGAGAGAACGCGCAAGGTAATCAGGAGGACCGTGCACACGAAGAACCTACAACGCATCCCCGCCGAGCAAGAAGGATACGTGCATCTCATCGGCCGCTGCACCGTCACGGGCAAGCCGCACACCACGCCGGCGGTATCGCTCGAGGCCCTGGAGGCGTTCGAGTCCGGGGTGTTCGCGCAGCTCGCTTTTCCCGAGCTGTCCGCCGACGAGCGGGAGTTCCTGATATCCGGGACGACCGGCGAGGGGTGGGAAATGCTGTTCGGCAAGGAAGAGGACGAGGAGCCGTAGAGGGCGATCGCCGAGATAGCCAGCCCAGGTTGTCGTCGGAGGAAAAGCCAGAATCCGCCGACAAGATACCCGGCGTGAAAGACTATCCACCCAGGGAAGGCGTGCGAAAAAGTTAGCGATCTCCGTGGGTTACAATAAGCAAGCACGAACTAACTAACACCTCTTGCACTCGCGCGTCGCCACCCGGGAGGACCTATCCGTGCCAGAATTCTACACCCTCGGTTACGGGAGATGGGCTGCCGGCATCCGCTGGGCCCGCTTCGTCGCGACGCTCAGGAACGCGAAGGTGACCACCCTGGTGGACATCCGGCATTCCCCGTGCCCGTCGCAGCTCGACCCGGACAACTCCTACGGACCGAGGGACTGGCACCTCCTCGGGGCCGGGCGAGGCATGGTGCCCCTCCTGCGGGAAGAGGCATCTCCTACCTGTGGGCGGTCGAGCTGGGTAACCCGCAGAAGCAGGACCCGGCCATGACGATCTTGACCGAGCACCTCGGTGTGTTTGCCAGTCGAGAAGTGCAGCGCCGTGACAGCCGAGAAATGCAGCGCTCCTGAAGGCCGACCCGCTACGCTCGGGGCATTTCGCACCGAGGGCCGCGGGAGGCACGGGAGTGTTCACCAACATGCTACTCTGGGCCGAGATCCGCCGTCGCGTCGGCACCGGCGAACTGAGCCTGCGACAGGCCGCCGCCGAGTACCACCTCAACTTCCGCACCGTCCGGAAGATCGTCCACCAGACCCAGCCTGCTTCCCAGGCCGACCTCCCCCGACCTCGCCCCCAGCCCGTCCTGGGCCCGTTCCTACCCGTCATCGAGCAGATCCTCCAGGACGACCGGGACGCGCCCCCCAGGCAACGCCACACCGCCCGCCGCATCTACGAACGCCTCCGCGACGAGCACGGCTACCACGGCGGCCAGAGCACCGTCCGCGCCGTCGTCGCCCGGATCAAGCAGGCCCACGCCGAGGTGTTCGTCCCGCTCGCTCACCCGCCCGGCCACGCCCAGTGCGACTTCGGCACCGCGCAGGTCGTCGTCGCCGGGCAGCCGTTCCAGGCCGCCCTGTTCGTCCTGACGTTGATCCATTCCAACCGCCGCTTCGCCTGCCTGGCACCGCGCGAGTGCGCCGAGGCGTTCGGCCACGGCCACGCCCTGGCCTTCGCCGCCCTCGGCGGCGTCCCGCGCCACATCACCTACGACAACTCCCGCATCGCCGTCCGGCGGATCACCGGGACGCACGCCCGCCAGACGACGGCCGGCTTCGACCGCCTGCGGGGGCACTTCCTCTTCGACGCCCACTTCTGCGGCGTGCGGCGCGCCCACGAGAAGGGCCACGTCGAGAACGCCGTCGGCTACGTCCGCCGCAACTTCCTCGTCCCCGTGCCGTGTGCCGACTCGTGGGGCCAGCTCAACGCCATGCTGACAGATGCGTGTCAGCGAGACTTCGAAGGGCTGCTGACGCGGACCGACGGGCAGGCCGACCGGGCCGCGGCCGACCGGCGAGCCCTGCTGCCGTTGCCGGCCGAGCCGTTCGAGGCCGGCCGGGTCGACGTGGTCGTGGTCAGCAAGCTGTCGCTGTGCCGGTTCGACGGCAACGACTACTCGGTGCCGACGCGGCACGCCTACCAGAGCCTGACCGCGATCGGCACCATCGACCGGGTGCGGTTCGGGCAGCGGGGGGCGGTCGTGGCCGAGCACGCCCGCTGCTGGGGCAAGAAGCAGACGGTCCTGGAGCCGCTGCACTACCTGGCCGTGCTCCAGCGGAAGCCCGGGGCGCTCGACCACGGCCGGCCGTTCGTCGGCTGGGAGTTGCCCGGGTGCTTCGCCCGGCTGCGCTCGCGCCTGGAGGCGTCGGACGAAAGCGACGGCACGCGGCAATACATCCGGGTGCTGCGGCTGCTGGAGAGCCACGACCTGGCGGCGGTGACGGCGGCCGTCGAGCGCGCCCTGACCCTGGCGGCCTGCGACGCCGCCGTCGTGCGACTGCTGCTGGAGCAGCTGGGCGAACGGGCCGTGGCCGGCTTCGACCTGGCCGGGCGGCCACGGCTGCAAACGGTGCGGGTGCCGCGGCCGGACCTGAACGTCTACGGGACGCTGCTGCCACGCGGGCGCGGCACGGCCGGATCGTGACCGGGGCGGGACAGCGGAGCAGGCGACGGACGACGACGTGGAGTTAACGGACAAGCCAGTGACACGAGGCAAGGAGAAAGGAGCGGGCGATGAAGCGACGGCGACCGCCGGCGGTGGACCTGGTGCTGCTGCGGCAGTACCTCAAGGCGCTCAAGCTGCCGACCATGCTGGCCGAGTACGAGGCGACGGCACGCCAGTGCGCCGAGGAGGGCAGCGACTACCTGGGCTTCCTGCTGCGCCTGTGCGAACGCGAGCTGGCCGACCGGGAGGTGCGCGCCACGCAGCGCCGGCTCAAGTCGGCCGGGTTTCCGCAGATCAAGACGCTGGACACGTTCGACTTCCTGGCCCAGCCGTCGCTGAACCGGGCGCTGGTGCTCGAGCTGGGGCGGTGCGAGTTCGTGACGAAGCGGGAGTCGGTGATCCTGCTGGGCGGGACCGGGACGGGCAAGACCCACATCGCGACCGGGCTCGGCGTGGCGGCGTGTCAGCGGGGTCTGAAGGTGCGTTACTGCCAGGTGTCGGAGCTGATCACGCAACTGCTGGAGATGCGCGAGGAGCGGACGCTGGGTCGGCTGCGTGGCCAGCTCGGCCGGCTGGACGTGTTGATCCTGGACGAGTTCGGTTACGTGCAGACCAGCGCGGCGGGCGGGGAGCTGCTCTTCGACGTGATCAGCCGGGCGTACGAGCGGACGAGCGTGGTGGTGACGACGAACCTGCCGTTCGAGCGCTGGACGGAGGTGCTGGGTAACGAGCGTCTGGTGGCGGCGACCCTGGACCGCCTGACACACCGGTGTCACATCCTCGAGGCGACCGGGGAGAGCTACCGGCTGAAGGAGGCGCGAGAGCGGCGTCAGGCAGACGAGCGAAGCCAGCGGGGAGGGCGTCCGAAACGCGCCGGGTAAGGGGGAGAGAAAGTGCCGATGACGTGGTTGTCAGCGGGACAGCGCGTCGAGTAACCTGGACCCGGGCGCTGCATTTCTCGGCTGTCACGGCGCTGCACTTCTCGACTGGCAAACACACCTCGGCGACGTCGACGGCGGCTGGCCGGTCCATCGCGGCCTCGCCTTGGCGGCATCCCTCATCCACCAAGAGGACAGCCGGTGTGCCCTCTTGTGCGCCTGTAAGCGGTACGCGGATTGCCACCGCAAGCCGATTGCCGAGGCGCTGCTGGCCCGGTTACCGGCGGGAACGACCCACCGAGACTTGACGGGATGAAAGTGGCGACGCCAAGCGGGTAGCCGTCTTAAGTGTAGCTGGGTGCCCGGAGAACCGGACGAGGCGAAGCGACATGGTTGCCCGAGGCTGGCGGGGGCAAAGTTATCCGGGGCAGAGAATGGGGAGGGATCGTAGCGATAGGGCGGGCGTGAGGCTCCCCCGCCCGGAGAGCACTACGCGTCCCGGCCCGACGACGGTCCCGCTGTCCAGCTGAGTGAAGGTGGTGGGGTTAGACTTTCACCCTAGCGCTTTTTCTTCTTGGGGCGACCTTTCCGAGTGATCGCAGGTTTCTTGTTGGGCGACTGTTTCATCAGCTTGAGCAGGTTCGCTCGCAACTTCTTGTTACGCGGATCTTCGAGACGGAGGGTAAGCGCGCCGAAGTGTGTCCGCAAGTCCGGGATAAGCAGGTGCGGGTTCAGGAGCACGATCCCTTTTTTCATCTCGAACGTTTGCTTGTACCGGCTGCTGATGTAAACGCCCCGCTTAGTATAACCGTCGTGGTACATCCCGCAACGGACCCGCCCGTAGATGATCTTGATCTCGCCAGTCGTCAGTCGGGTCTTCGGATACACGTCCTTGAATCCCCGGACGAAATCCTCGGTCGGCGAGGGCTGTTGTCCCCGGCCAATGATCTGCCCTACCATCTCGAAATACGAGAAAACCACCGAAATGAGGGTGTACCCGGCATGCCTCATCGCCGGGTAGGTTGCGGAATCTTCCACCTGGCGAAGCATCTCTTCTGCGATCGCCAGTTGCCAGCCGTCCACCCGGTCGCGGAAAACCTCGACGAGGTCGCTCTCGCTCGGGTTGGTACCCTTGTCCGCTTCCGTATAGTTCGGGCTGACCCAGTTGTTTCGCGGCGTCGCCATACACCCTCCCCGATTCGGACTCAAAACCAACCCTGACATCGGGTTATTACCTCGGGGATCGCCGAGGGGTACCTTCCGGGATCATTCGAGGTTCCATAGCCGTGTCACCGGAGCATGGCTTTGACGAGGAGAGCCGCTAGGTGATGGCCGTCTTGAGGCCGGTGCGGTCGTGCCTACCTAGCAAAGAGGACATGTCCGGTGCGAATATCCGCTCTTCACCAGACGCGACCTTTAGCCCAGCAGCTTATGGAGGAGTCGCCGGTAGACCTCGAACACGTGCCCCATGCTCTCGACATCGGCCCACTCGTCGGTCGCGTGGATACCGCCCCCGGTGACGCCGAAGCCGCAGACGGCCGGAATGCCTCGCGTCGCGAGAAGGTTGCCGATGTTCGAGGGGCCGCATACGGCGGTGGGGACACGACGCCCGAACACGGCTTGAGCAGCCTCCTGGAGGACGCACACTACCGGGTTGTCATCGGCCAGACAGTACGGCGGCCACGTCTCGGCGACGCTCACTTCACTGGGGCAGGGGACGGCGGCTTCCGCGTCTGTCCGTCTGACGATCGCCTCCAGCCAGGCGAGCGCGTCCGCGGCACTCACCGCCGGGGTCAGCCGAACGTCGACCTTCGCCGTGGCGAGGTCGGGGACCTGACTGTAACCGTTTCCCCCGACGACCTCGGTCACCGTCGCGCGCGGTCCGAACGCGAAGCGGGCGTCGGTTTCTCCGGGTAGCGGCGTCTCGGTGAGCCTGGCGATCAGCTTGCCCATCACCTCGACAGCGTTCGTTGTGCGGGTCCTCGCGCCCGAGTGGGACGCGACCCCGTGCACAGCGACGGCCGCCCTGAGAAAGCCCCGCGCCCCGACCATGACGGCCTCATTCCCGGGATACCCGATGACGACAGCGTCTGGCGGGCGGGCGGCGTCGAGATACGCGAGGATGCCGCCGAACTGGCCGGTATGCTCGTCCCCGTCGAACAGGACCGACAGTTCGCCGGACTTCACGATCGACGCCGCTTCAACGGCCAGTCGGGCGAACACCGCCGCTCCGGCCTTGGAGTCGGCCGCCCCGCGTCCCCAGAGCCGCCCGTCGCGAGCCGCCCCTTCGGTTGGCGGCCGACTCCAGCGCCGCTCGTCCCCGAAAGGGGCGGTATCGACGCAGGCGGCCAAGCACAGGTGCAATCCGGGTCGGTTCGAGTGGCGGCGGACCACCAACCCGACCGGGGCCCCATGGCGATGAAGAACTTCCGATGGGACCGTTCGCTCGTCGGTCCACCGCGAGAGAAACTCAAGAATCGGAAGGGGGGAATCGACCCCTCCCCGCGAGGGTATTCTGACCAGTTCCGCCGCGAGTTCAACGACGTCCCGCGCCGGCCCATCTGGCGGGGTGACTTCAGGTAACAAGCGCGAGCCCATGCGGGGACACCTCCAACGCCTCGACCAATGCCCGCGATTCCAGCGGCTCACTGGCTTGGTACAACTGGCGAACTAACTCGGCGTAGCCCATTACGACCTCGGGAGTCGAATGAACGATGGCCGTGTCATAACCGCCGAGACAGCGGCAGGACGGCTGCGCCACCAAGGCGTGCGTGTCGTTGGCGCAAATGAATGCCTCCGGCTGCCGCTGGCTGGTGTACCGCCCGATGTACAGCGTCCGCCGGCCCGACGTTCGGCCGACCGACGGGCGGAGGTCCACGAGGCGGAGGAGGTGCTCCTTGAAGAGGTCGGTGAACGGGTTGCCGAAGAGCACCCGGTAATACACCAGTTCGGGGCAAGCGGTGAGCTTCGCTTCGATCCCCCGCAAGTGCTCCTCGTCCCGTGAACGGGACCCGGTGGTGACCAGTACCGACCTCGCCTCTTTTACGATCCGCATGTTCCATCGGACCAGCTCGTCCCACGACGTCACCAGCAGCGGCGGGGTCGCCTTCACGGTACGGTAGTTTGACCAGACCAGCACATAGAGGTTCTTGGCGCGCCCCTGGCGGAAGGCGGCCGTGAACGCCAGGTCGCGGGCCCGACAGGCGTACGCCAGCGCATTGTTCGCGTGAGACACCTTCTTGCGGAAGGTCGATGCTTGTTCGCCGGGCAGCGGAATGAGAGGGGCATCCGTACCGTCGCAGCCGATGGTGAGCGTGCCGGCACCCCACGAATGGTTACGAACCTTCCCGAGGATATCTTGTGCGCTGGTCCTCACCTCGGCGGCGAGGCCCGTGGTCCGCCAGCTGCCGGCTAGGTCGCCTGTCAACACAGCGAGCTGGGCCGCACTGACCGGGTTCCTGCGTTCTAGATTCTCGAAGATGTTTGCGCTGCCCACGGTGCAGCCCCCCACATGTTCCCTCATCCGCCACGATTTTACCGGCTTTTACCGGGGGAGGGAAAGGGATTACCGACAACCGATAGATTGTGCGCAAACCTTTTGACCATGCCATCTTCTGGCGAAACCTCGGCGCGGGCATCAAGGTTAAACGATACAAGCCCTGGCCGAGATGAACTCGGCCGGGATGGACGAGGTCCAGACCCCAGGAGTACGGTCCGCGACGCGGTACCACCCAACGGTTCGATCGCTGGGTCACGGGGCAGGAAGAGAGCCGGCCCATAGCGGCAGAGGCATGCCATGAGCGCTGTGTGTTCGACAGAGGTTCGTTTTGGTCGTCCGGCCGCTGCCGCTCACCCGGCAACACCGGAAACACAGGCATTCGCAGAAGGGGTGCTCCGCCTGATCGTCGAGCACGAGCGGGCCCCGACTCTCGTGGAGATCTACGCGATCCTGACAGCAACCGTCGGGTCCCCGGCGTACTTGACACCGGCTGGAGGGGACTCTTTGAACGCTGCCTTGGACGGCCTTCAGCGCAGTGTGCTCCTCCCCGACCTTGCCGCGGCACGCCTTCGGGCCATCCGCGAGTTCGTGTTTTACCATTTTCCCAACTCCTTCACCGTCTATTGCGACTGATTCCCGCATACTGCAACCGACAAGGGAGGCGAGATGACTGAACCCCTCATGATTCCGCCAGCCGTCCTTACGGTCGGCAACCGGCTCGACGCCGAGAACCTGACCGCCGTGGCCGAAGGGCGACAGGGTGCCATCCGGCTGCCGGGCTTCTTCGACCCCGGCTACGCGCACCTCTTCGCCGAACGGCTGACCCGCAGCAAGGACTTCGGCTACTACGTCAACGCCAAGGACATCGGCCGCGTCGGCATGGCCTTTTTCGAAAGCGTCGAGAGTCCGGAGCTTCGCGAGTACTACTACGAAAACGCCCAGTCCTGGATCGAGGGCACCCGGGCTGCCTGCTGGCCGCACCCGTGCCCCATGGACCTGTTCCGGTTGAAGCTCGAGGAGATCTGGCCGGCGGGCGCCACGCTGGAAAACGTGGACGGGCGTACCATGTTCGTGGGCTTGGCGCGCGTGTTCGAGGATGGGGCTGGCGCTCTCCCGCACCAAGACGTCCTCGCCCGCGACGCCGCGCCGAATTGCCCCCAAGCCGGCAGCCTGATCGCGCAACTCGCAGCGAACGTCTACCTGCGGCCGAGTGCGGGCGGCGGGCAACTCGAAATCTGGCTGTGGCAGCCCACGGCCGAGGAGTTCAACGCCATCCGCCTCGGGGGGAGCTACGGAGCGGACCGAGCCAAGCTCGGCCGGCCGGACGTGGTGCTGACGCCGGGGACGGGCGACCTGATCATTTTCAACGCCCGGAACCTGCACGCCGTCGAGCCCGCCACCGGGGGGCCCCGGGTGACGCTGAGCTGCTTCATCGGGTACCGCGGGCCCACGCAGCCCCTCACCTACTGGAGCTAACCGGCCGGCCGCGCGCCGTCGCCCAGGCGCGCGGTGCGGCTTTGTTGAAAGGAGGAGTAATGACCGTGAAGAAGTATCTGAACTGCCCCGACCTTCGCGGCACGTTCGTCGTGGTCGAGGTCGGAGACGATGGCCGTCCGTTCGTTCGACTCGACGAAACCCTGTTCCACCCGCAGGGCGGAGGGCAGAAGGCGGATCGGGGGAAGATCGCCGGTCGCGTGGTGGTTCATGTCACGAAGGACGGGGACGAAGTCAACCACTACCTCGAATCCACCACCGGGCTCGCTGTCGGAGTGGCGGTAGCGGTCGAGGTCGACGCCGCCTGGCGGGCGACCGGGAGTGCCTGGCACACGGCGGGGCACCTGATCGCCGCTCTCGTCGAGCGGCGCTGGCCCGAGCTTCGGGCGGCGAGCGGGCACCACTGGGAAGGCGAAGCCCGCGTGGACTTCTCACCGGGGGACGCCCGACTTGCGGACGCTGTGGCCAAGGAACTGCCCGGTCTATTGACCGAGGCGATCGAAGCGCAACTGCCCGTCAAGGTAGTCGGCGATCCGTTCATCAGCCGGGCGGTCGTCATCGGGAATTTCTCGCCGCTGCCCTGCGGCGGAACCCACATCGAGCACACCGGCAGGTTGCCGCGCGTCGATATCGCCAGGGTCCGCGTGAAGGACGGAAAGCTGCGCGTCAGCTACGCGCTCCGGTCACAAGGCGGTTAGGGCTGGTTGCCGGCGAATAAACAACCAGAATCCGCCGACGGGATAACCGACCGGAAGGACGATCCATCCGGGGCAGGCGTGCGAGAGAGGTGGAGGACAGGGGCAAGCCCCTCATTGTCGAGGGGCGAATGCTCGTCTTTTGGTGGCCGGCGTGGCAGAATGTCCCCGGTTACTGGGAGGTGAGAAACATTTATTGCAGGAGGACCAGATGACGAAGAAGGACGACCAGATCATCGATCTCTCAGAGGTTCATTGGCCGAGCGTACACGACCGAATCGCCGAACTGCTCACCATGGTGAACAAAGACCCGGAGCGGTACACCCGAGAATTCCCCGACCAGACAGTGGAACAGGTCGCCGCCGCCGCCCTATGCACGTTGCTCCGGAAGTGGCTCAGGGAGGCCCAACAGGAGGGGTGATGTCGTTCGCAATCCGCGCCAACTCCGCCGCATGCCACATCAAGACGCGGACGATAAGCGCGTCGATTTCCTGGTCGGTCAGTTCAAGGCACGGGATCTCGCGCTCCCGCTCTGCGGAATGCCCTTCCGAGAGGTCGTTCACCTTCGTGCCAAAAGACGCGGCCAGTTCGCCTTCACGGGAGTGGTCGAAGAGCCGGAGTAGAGTTCCGCCGGGTTCGGCGAGTGCCAGGAGGTAAGGTCCAAGACCAGGACAGAACACTCCGGGCACCCCTCTTTCCAGCCTTCCCCGCCTGGACGTAGGGCGCGATCCAGAAGGCGGATTACCGGCTCGGTTAGATCGCCGAGGTCGATGGGTCGGGCGGGGCGGCCGTTGAAACCGCACCGCCCGGGCTCGACGCCTCGGCGTTCCACCGCACCTGGCCGTTGTCGAACCGCACCAGGAAATGCGACCACGTCAAGGTCAGCGTCACCGGCCAGCCGAGCCGCCGGCCGAGCACCCAGTGCAGGGCGGCCATGTTGCCGCACGTCCCCCGTCGCTCGTCCATGACCTTGTACAGGAACAGGTCGCCCGGATCGGTGGAAGAGTCCTCCCAGATCCCCGCCTGCTGGGCCGCGGCGTGGTCCTCGCGGTAGCGGATGCCCAGGCCGGTATCGGCGTAGTGCGCCACCAAGCCAAGCCGGAAGAGGTGGATGCAGTTTGCCCAGTCCTGCGGCGTCCGGTCGGAGAGCTGCTGCCAGGTGAGAATCATGCGGGCGTTGCGCCAAGTGAAAAACCACGGGACCATCGACAAGGAAGATTGCCCGGCCAACTGTCGTTGCGCTACCCTTGCCGCATGCCGGCTCGGATTCCCACCCCTCAAGACATCGCCAACGCCGAGCTGCGCCAGCAAATCGCGGCGCGGTTGAACGCGGAATACGAGGAGTGCCTGGGGTGGGCGGTGAAGGCGTTCGGACCCGGTTGGCATCCTTCCTGTCGCCATTCCCTGGTCGACAAGGACGAGAAGGAGCGGGTGCGCTATAGCAGTGAGCGGCCCCGGGAAGCGGCGACGGTCTACACGGTCAAGAACAGGGAAGGGGAGAAGCGGTTCTTTATCCTCTCCTCCTCTGGTGAGCCCGTCCCCTGCGCCTCGATAGAGGAAGGCTTCGGTCCCATGCTTCTGGAGCCGCACCCTACCAGGGGTTTCATGCACCAGGGGAAGTGGTGCCCGGCGCACCGGTACTCGCTGAACTGGGCCGGGTACGAACTGTACCGGCCGATGTCGGCCGAGCACCTGGCGGCACTTCGGGAGGCGCGGGAGAGGGAAGGAGGAACGGAAAGACCGGAAGTGGGCGACGGACCACCCCTTGCTTGCCTGGGCGGAGATCACGCGGGCGGACTTGGAGCCGGAGGAGGGGTCGTCGGAGGATCCTCTTCCGGGGGGCGATAGTGCAAGGTTATGAAAGTCACCGAGACGATGAATGCGACGTAGGTCAGTTGGTAGGCGACGAACCAGATAACGAGGTATGCCACGCTCCCGGCCACCCCGGGATCGAAGGTGAAGCCGACCGTGAACATGAAGACGAGGCAGAGCACCAGGGACACGCCGAATAGCGGGATCCATAACCAGGCGAGCCATTTACGGATGACTACGAGATCGTAGTCCTTCGCCCACATGATGGTCATGAGAAGTGCGATCGCCGAGAACAGAGACGCCCCGCCTGCGAACAAGCGGGTGTGGTACTCAGGCGCGAGGGGGAGGCCGGACAGCTGCTGAGCCCAAGGGAGACTTGCCGCAAGCGCGATTTGCAGGAGCCGAGGCATCAAGGCGGCGACGGATTCGAGCGCCGCCATGAACATGTTCTTCTTCGGCGGCGTCGGGTTCGACGCCGGAGGGGGGCCTTGCGTGGGCGGTGTGCTCATCGAGGGTGACGACTCCCTTCGATTGTTTCGCCCTTACCTTGAGGGCGTGTAGGTCGCGACCGAGGCCGTCCCGATCTCCTTGTTGTCCGCGTTGACGAACCGCACGGTGACCACCTCGTAGCGAGGCGGCGCGTTCGTCTCGTAGCGCGCCCCGTTCGGCGATGCGGCGACCTGGATCACCTGGTCCGAGACGTAGACCGGCGTGCCGGGCGTGCGGAACGCCTCGTCGACGACGCTCCCTTTCGGCCAGATCACCTTCACTATTTCGCCGTGAGGGCGCTTGTCGCGGTCCCACCATGAGACGAGGTAGAGGTACTTCTTGTCCCCGATCGAGATGGCGGTCGATTCGAACTCGATGTTCACCGGGACGGGCTTGAGGTTCTTCGCCTCTTCCTCGTTCGCCGGCTTCGGCGCGAGCCCCATCCGGACGTAGCTCTTCAGGCTTCCTCCGAACGCCCCTTGCTTATCCTTCGGGGTGTCCACGTCGATGAAGTTCGCCTCTGTCTTTTTCGGCGCGACGAAGGCCCCGTACCAGAGGTCGGACTTCGTGTCCTTGCCTTGCTTGTGGAAGGCGGAGATCCCGTTCTTGAGCTTCCCCAGGAAAAGTGGACACCGGGTTAAGGTGGTAGACTCCACGAAAGGGGAGTACCGCCGATGGCCCGCAAGACCTACACCGCCGAGTTCAAGCGCGACGCCGTCCGCCTGATGCTCGACCAGAACCTCTCCGTCGCCGAGGCGTCCCGCCGGCTCGGCGTCTCGGAGAACTGCCTCCGCGCCTGGAAGAAGGCCCACCACGACCAGGGCGACCACGCCTTCCCCGGGCAAGGCAACCTCTCCGCCCAGGACCGCGAGATCCGCCGCCTCCAGCAGGAGAACAAGCGCCTCGCCGCGGAGCGCGACCTCCTAAAAAAAGCGGCGGCCTACTTCGCCGGCCAGGCGACCTGACGTTCGCCTTCATCCACGACCACCGCGAGGACTGGCCCGTGACCTGGATGTGCGAAACCCTCGGCGTCTCGACCAGCGGCTACTACGCCTGGTGTCGGCGTCCCGTCAGTGCTGCCCAACAGCGCCGCGACGACCTCCTGGCCGCCATCCGGGAGGTCCACGCCGAGGTGAAGGGGCGCTACGGCAGCCCGCGCATGACCGTCGCCCTTCAGGACCGCGGCCACGCCTGCTCGGAGAACACCGTCGCCAAGGTCATGCGCGACAACGGGATCGGCGCACGGCGCCCGCGGCGGTTCGTCCCGGCGACGACCGAGTCGGGGCACGGCCTCCCGGTCGCCGAGAACCTCCTGGAGCGGGAGTTCAACCCGCTCGTGGCGAACCAGGTCTGGGCGGCGGACATCACCTACATCCCGACGGGGGAAGGCTGGCTCTACCTGGCGGTGGTCGAGGACCTGTTCTCCCGGAAGATCGTCGGCTGGTCGATGGCTGCCACCATGACCAGCCGGCTGGTGGTCGACGCCCTGGACATGGCGATTCTGGCACGGCGGCCGGAGGCGGGGCTGTTGGCGCACTCGGATCAGGGGAGCCAGTACGCCAGCGACCACTACCAGGAGGCGCTGACCCGTCACGGGATCGTGTGCAGCATGAGCGGGGTGGGGCAGTGCTGGGACAACGCCCCGGTCGAGTCGTTCTTCGGCTCGCTCAAGCGCGAGCTGGTCGACGGCGCGACGTACGCCACCCGTGCCGAGGCGCGGCGGGCGATCTTCGACTACATCGAGGTGTTCTACAACCGGGTCCGCTTGCACTCCGCTCTGGGGAACGTCTCCCCGGAGGTGTTCGAGCGGGCTCATAACCACTACCACCCTTAACCCGGTGTCCACTTTTCCTGGGGAAGGTCATTCTCTAGGCACCCGTCTTCCGGATGGGTAAGCCCCCTGACGCCCGTCTTCTCCCAGTCCGCGTACATGACGACCTTCGGGTCGGCCGACTGGATCGCCCGCTGGAACAGGAAGCGCGTCTGGCCTTCCGGTTTGACGTAGGAATCGTACCGGAAGTCGAACAGGTTGTCCTTGACGGGTACGGCGGTCGGCGTCACGCACTTCGGCTGGCCGGCCAGATCGACGACGAGCCCGGAGAAGATCCCGAGGGCCACGACCGCAACGACAAGGAAGCAACGAGCGGATCGCACGGCGCACCTCCCCCGGGAAGTCCCATGCGGTAGTCTAACCGGCGGCCCGCGCCGCGCCAAGGGAGGGCGGGGCGATCTGATTCCCTGTCCGGCTCTACCCGCCCAGTACGGAATTCTGGACCGCGGGGACAGAATCCAGTGGACCGTGTACAAAAACATCGTAGAATATGGAAAGAAGTGCCGGATGCGAGGTTGTCCGACACCGACTCAAGTATAAGCAAGGCAAATCCTTACGTCACAGTCAGTGTACAAAACACTTCGACTGTGGCTCAGGATGTCGCGGGTTCGAATCCCGTCACTCACCCTTAATCCCTACAACGACTTACGGCGATCCGTAGACCCCCTCGTACCGCGGTTGTACGAGAACCTGTCCGAGAAGTTGGTCCCCCGGCCGCCGCCAAGCAACACGGGGGACCGACGAGCCTTCCGGCCCGCCTGTTCGGGAGGCTCCTTCCTTGGCCCATTTCCCCAAGCCGCTCTTCAAGAAGTCGCGTGGCGTCTGGTACGTCCAGGTCGCCGGCAAGCAGCACAACCTCGGCACCGACAGGGACGCGGCGTTCGACCGCTACCACGCCCTCATGGCGGCGAAGGACCCGCCGCGCCGCGACGACGACGACGCCCCGGCCGTCGTCGTCTTCGACCTGTCCCTCGACTGGTGCCAGAGGCACAAGGCCGCCCGGACCTACGACTGGTACCGGGCCTATCTCCAGTCCTTCAGCGACGCCCTCACGGCCGGCCTGGCGGTGAAGGATCTGCGCCCGTTCCACGTCGAGGCGTGGCTCGACTCGAAGCCGGGCTGGACGACCGGCCAGCGCGCCCTGAACTGGGCCGCGAGGTCCGGCTACGTCACTGAGAACCCCGTCGCCGCCAGGTGACCTGTTCCCCAAAAACTGGTCCGTGTGGTATGGGAGTCCGAGACGGCCCGTTGCGGGCCGAGGAAGGACGACCACGAAGAAGAAAGCGTACACGCCGGAGTAGATCGTGCGGCCGAAGGATGCCGGGTGAACGACAAGCGGGTGCTCCGGCTGTGGCGGCGAGAAGGCCTCAAAGTCCCCAAGAAAACAAGGAAGAAGCGGCGGCTAGGCCACGTCGGCAACGGCGGCACGCGGCGGCGGGCCCAGCGGCCCAACGAGGTGTGGAGCTACGACTCCCTGTTCGACCAGACGGCGGACGGCCGGCCGTTGAAGATCCTGCCGATCGTCGACGAGTACACCCGGGAGTGCCTGGTGATGGTGGTGGGCAGACGCCTGACGGCCAAGGACGTGATCGGGGCGTTGGCGAAGGCGGCGTGCGAGCGGGGGATGGCGGAGAACCCCCGCAGCGACAACGGGCCGGAGTTCATCGCCGCCGCAGTGAGGCGGTGGCTGACGGGGTGCGGGACGGCGACGTTGTACCTCGAGCCGGGGTCGCCGTGGGAGAACGCCTACAGCGAGTCGTTCAACGGCCGGCTGCGGGACGAGCTGCTCAACGGCGAGCTGTTCAGCATCGTGAAGGAGGCGGCGGTGCTGCTGGAGCGGCACCGGCGGGTTTACAACGAGGGGCGGCCAAACAGTTCGCTGGGGTACGTCGCCCCGGCGGTTTTCGCTCGGCAGGGCGTTCAGGCGAACCAGGCCGGAGCCTCGCCCGCCTGAACAGTCGGAGTAACCGAAACTCCCACACCACCTGGACCAAAAAACGGGGTCAGCTCACTGCGACACCTGATTGCGTTCCCGAAACTGAAAGGGGCGGCGGCCGGCGGGACGAAGGTCACGGAGGAGGGGGCCAAGGCGATCGGGAAGGAGTTCGGCATGACCTTCGACACGGTCGGGACGGGCTACTGAGCGGCGGTGCCCCGCGCGGCCGCCCGAGATAGAATCCCTCCGGAAATCCAGGAGGGACGCCTGGAAGCGGAGAAGAAGCCGGCCCGAACGTGCCCGGCGTGCGGTAGCGACAAGTACCCGTTCCGGCATCGCTAGCCGGTCACCGACGACGAGGGCGTGTCGGTGGTCACGAAGTAAAAGTGCCAGGCGCGCGACCACGAGCGGAAGGTGCGCATGCCGACGGGCTGAGAGGGAACCACGATGCGGAACCTGCGTTGGCCGGTCCTCCTTGGATGCGTCTTCGCCTGCCTCGCGCACCAAGGGACGGCCCGTGCCGAGGATAGGGAGGTCAAGGCGGCGCAGACCTGGACCGGCCTGCTCGACGAGAAGAAGCTGACGGAGGCCGCCCCGGCGAAGGGCTACCTGGCCGACGCCGCGGAGTGGAAGAAGTTGTGGGAGGCGTGGCGTCCTGGTGAGAAGCTCTCGGAGGTGGACTTCAAGAGGCAGCTCGTCCTGGTGAACCTGACCGGGATGTATCCGGTGCGGCACGCCTTGAAGCTGACGGCCGAGGGCGACCTGAAAGTGCAACTGAATCCGATGGTGCCCCCAAAGCCCGGCTTCGGCTACGGCATCGCGGTGGTCGAACGGGCCGGCATCAAGAGCATTTCCGGCAAGGCGATCGAGTAGGAATAGGGTTACCGTTGGCTCGCCACTTCGCGCACGAGCAGGCGGGCGACGGCGTGCTCGGGGTCGAGCACGTTGCCGTTTTCGGCTGGCGGGGCCGGCGAGTCAACCGCGTCTCGCCCTTCGGTTGAGGCGCCGCCGCTCGTCGTCGCGCCCTAACCCCGGTCGCGCCGCACTGCGACCTTCCTCCCCTTGATCCTCGCCCTCTGGAGCGAGTCGATCACGTTCTCGACCAGGTCCTTGGGGACGTCGACGAGCGAGAACCGCTCGGTGATGACGATGCCGCCGATGCGGTGCCCCGGCACGCCCGCCTCGTTGGCGATCGCGCCGACCAGGTCGCGTGCCAGGATCCCCGCGGCCCGGCCGGCCGCGACGTAAATCCGGGCCATGCCGGCGGCGGGGGCGGTGCTCCTGGAAGGGCGGGCCGCCGGCTTGCCCTGCCCGGGGGCGAAATCACGCCTCCGGTCCGCGATCGCCGGCGTGGGGATCTCCTCCGTCTCCTCCGCCGCCGCGCCCGTCCCCCTCCGGCTGGCCAGTTTCACCGCGGCCAGGGCCACGTCGCCGGCGTCGAACTCGGCGGACAGCGACTCGACCACCTCGCGGAACTCCTCCAGCCCGCCCTCGAGGATCGCCGCCTTCAGGGCGTCCCGCGTTCGCTTCAGCCGGCGGGCGCGCAGGTCGGCTACGCCCGGCAGGCGAGAGACCTCGATCTTCTGGCCGGTGGCGCGCTCGATGTCGCGGAGCCGCCGGAGTTGGTTCGGCTCGGCGATCGTCAGCGCCACCCCCTCGCGCCCCGCCCGGCCGACGCGGCCGACGCGGTGGACGTACGACTCCGCGTCGGCCGGCAGGTCGTAGTTGACGACGTGGGAGAGGTGGTCGATGTCCAGCCCGCGGGCGGCGACGTCCGTCGCGATGAGGACGGTCGCGGTCCCGGCCCGGAACAGCCGCATGACGCGGTCCCGTTGCTCCTGCGACATGCCGCCGTGCAGCGTCTCGGGACTGTAGCCGCGCTCCCGCAGCGCCGCGGCCAGGCCGTCCACGTCCGCCCGCATCCGGCAGAACACCAGCGCCGCCGCGGGCCCCTCCAGCGCCAGCACCCGCGCCAGCGCGGCCGCCTTGTGCTCCCGGCCGACGACGTACGCCGCCTGGCGGACCTTCGGTACGGCCCCGGCCTTCTCCCGCTCGCGCGCGACGCGGACCGACGCCGGGTCGTTCAGGTGGCGGCGCGCGACGGCGGCCACCCGGTCCGGCAGCGTCGCCGAGAACAGGAGCGTCTGGCGGCCCGCCGGCGTCCTCGACAGGATCTCGTCGAGGTCCTCGGCGAAGCCCATGTCGAGCATCTCGTCGGCCTCGTCCAGCACCACGGACGCCACGCCGCCCAGCGACAGGGTGCCCCGGCGCAGGTGGTCGAGCGCCCGCCCCGGCGTGGCGACGACGACATCGACGCCCCGCCTCAGGGCGGCGAGTTGCGGCTCGAACGACTGCCCGCCGTAGACCGCCAGCACGCGGGCACCGAGTGGCCGGCCGTAGCGTCGCAGCGCCTCCGCCACCTGCATCGCCAGCTCTCGGGTGGGCACAAGGACGAGGGCCGACGGCCGGGTCCGCTCGACCCCGGTTGCGGCCAGCCGGTGCAGCAGCGGCAGGCCGAACGCCGCCGTCTTGCCGGTCCCGGTGCCGGCCTGCCCGAGCACGTCGCGGCCCGCGAGGATCGGCGGGATGGCCCGGCGCTGGATCGGCGTCGGCTCGTCGTACCCGAGGGCGGCGAGCGCCTCGGTGAGTCGTGGGTCGAGGCCCAACTCGGCAAATCCAGCCCCCGCCGCCACCAAATCGAGCATGACCTTTCCCTTCGGATGGACCGCTCCATCGCTCGCCGCCGGCACGCGAAAAAGAGGCGGGCGGCCCGAGGTCGCCGTAGGCGCGACCTCGGGCCGCCCGAACAGAGATGGCATTATACGCAGGCGTCGGCCGATTCAACCGCCGGGCGGCCCGCCGGCGAAGAAATCGATGCCGGGGGGCTGCCGCGCCGGGCGGCGGGGCGTTCGCCGGTTTCGGGAGGGCGGACGCCGCGCGCGACGACACCGAGGCTTTCGCACTTTCTCGCTGGCATTCGGCCGCTCGGTGTCGTATTCTCACGTTCTTGAATAGTGCGTCTACGCACGAAATCGGCCCGGGCCTTCCATGACCACCGGGAGCGAAATGCCGATCACCCTCTGTGCCGCGTACCCGGCGCTACACCGAAGGTCCGACATGGCGTTCGCGCGTTCCGGCGTGACCGCCGACCAGTTCGTCCTCATCGCTTCGCTCGCCCGGGGGGCCACGCCCTCGCCCAGCGGGAACTCGCCCGCCGCCTGTCGTCCGACCCCAGCACCGTCCGGGGCGAACGGCGTCGGAGGGCGGACGGGGATCGATCAATGCGAGAGTGCCGCATGAAATCAGGACGCCTGCTCGTGCTCGCACTCGCGCCGGTCGTGCTCGCACTCGCGCCGGCGCTCGGCTGGCGCGGCGACTCCCCGGTGTCGCGGGCGGACGACCCCCCGGTCGGCCCGCCGGCCCGGCTCAAGGGCACCGGCGACTCGGACCACTCCGCCTACCAGAAGGACGTCCTCCCGTTCCTGAAGCGGCACTGCTTCTCCTGCCACTCCGGCGCGAAGGTGAGGGCCGGCCTGTCGCTGGACAAGTACACGGACGACGCGTCGCTCGTGCCGGACCGGAAGGTGTGGGACACCGTCCGGCACATGCTCAAGGCGCGCGAGATGCCGCCGCCGGAGCGGCCGCAGCCGAAGGCGGCCGAGACCGAAGCGGCCAGCGCCGCGATCCAGGGGATCTTCGACCGCGCCGACGCCGCGGCCACGCCCAACGCCGGCCGGGTCACCCTCCGGCGGCTCAACCGCACCGAGTACAACGCCACGATCCGCGACCTGGTCGGCGTGGACTTCAAGCCGGCCGACGACTTCCCGGCCGACGACGTCGGGTACGGGTTCGACAATATCGGCGACGTACTGTCGGTCTCGCCGCTCCTGCTGGAGAAGTACCTTTCGGCGGCCGAGGCGATCCTCGACCAGGCGATCGTCATCGCCGACCCGCCGAAGCGGACGAAGCGGACGTTCGACACCCTCCGCACCAGTTCGATCTCCACCGCCGGGGAGCTCGGCAAAACGGCGTCGTTCGAGGCGGGCGACTACCTCGTCCGGTGCAAGGTGGGCGGCGACCAGGTCGGGGATGAGCCCGTGCGGGTGATGCTGCGGGTGATGGGCGAGGACGTGAAGGCGTTCGACGTCAAGTCCACGCCAGACAAGCCCGAAGTCATCGAAGCGAAGCTCCGCGTCAAGCCGGGGACCGGCCGCGTCGGCGTGAAGTTCCTCAACCCGTCGGCCGACGAGAAGCGGGTCCTGCACCTGAAGGGCGTCGAGGTCGAGGGGCCGTTCGACCCGCCGCCGTTGGTGTTCCCGGAAGCCCACACGCGGCTGATGGCGCACAAGCCGGGCATTTCGGGGCGCGAGGCGGCCCGCGAGATCGTCACCCGGTTCGCCAGCCGCGCGTTCCGCCGCCCGGTCAAGCCCGAGGAGGTCGAGCGGTGCCTGGCGCTCTACGACGCCGCCGAGAAGAAGGGGCAGCGGTTCGAGTTGCGGGTGCGGGCGGCGCTCTACCGCGTCCTCGTCTCGCCGCACTTCCTCTTCCGGGTCGAGTTGGACCCGCCGGGGCTGCCGCCCGGCACGACCTACCTCATCAGCGAGTACGAGCTGGCCAGCCGGCTCTCCTACTTCCTCTGGAACAGCATGCCGGACGACCCGCTGGTCGCGCTGGCGAGTCAGGGGAAGTTGCGACAGGACCTGGAGGGCCAGGTCCGGCGGATGCTGAAGGACCCGAAGTCGACGTCCTTCCTCCACGGGTTCGCCGAGCAGTGGCTGACGCTGCGGAAACTCGACCTGGCGTCGCCCGACCCGAAGCTGTTCCCGACCTTCACGCCGGCGCTGCGGCAGGCGATGGCCCGCGAGAGCCTCCTGTTCTTCGAGGCGATCGTCCGCGAGGACCACGCCGTCACGGACCTCCTGGACGCCGACTTCACATTCGTCGACGAGGAACTGGCGAAACACTACGGCATCCCTGGCGTCCGGGGCCCGGAGTTCGCGCGGGTGAAAGTGCCGCCGCAGCGCGGCGGCTTGCTGACCCACGCGAGCATCCTGACGCTGGCGTCGAACGCGACCCGGACCTCGCCGGTGAAGCGCGGGAAGTTCGTCCTCGAGCAGCTGTTGAACACGCCCCCGCCGCCCCCGCCGCCGGAACTGGACATCCCGGAGTTGGAGGACCAGAAGCAGCTGAAGGGGACGCTCCGGCAGCAGATGGAGCAGCACCGGGCGAACCCGACCTGCGCCTCTTGCCACCAGCGGATGGACCCGATCGGCTTCGCGTTCGAGAACTTCGACGCGGTCGGGGCGTGGCGTGAGAAGGACGCCGGGGTCGCGATCGACGCCTCCGGCGTGCTGCCGGACGGCCGGACGTTCGACGGCCCGGCCGGGCTGCGGAAGATCCTGCGGGCGGACAAGGACGTGTTCGTCCGGTGCCTCGCCGAGAAGCTGCTGACCTACGCCCTCGGCCGCGGCCTGGAGGCCTACGACCGCAGGGCCGTCAACGCCGTCGTGGGGGCGACCGGCCGACAGAACGACCGGTTCTCGGCACTGCTGATCGAGATCGTCAAGAGCGACCCGTTCCAGAAGCGGACCACACCGGAGAAGTGAGATGAAGGCGATTTCCCGGCGGACGGTTTTGCGCGGGCTGGGCACGGCCGTCGCGCTCCCGCTGCTCGACGCGATGCTCCCCGCGGGCTTCGGGATGCCCGGCGCGGCCGGGCCGCCGCGGCGCATGGCGTTCCTGTACACCCCGAACGGGGCGTACATGCCCTTCTGGATGCCGAAGGTCGAGGGGGCGGACTTCGAGCTGACGCCGAACCTCGAACCGATGGCCGAGCACCGCAAGGACCTGATCGTCTTCGGCGGGCTGACGTGCGACAAGGCCCGGGCGAACGGGGACGGGGCGGGCGACCACGCCCGGGCCAGCGGGTCGTACCTCACCGGGGTGCAGGTAAAGAAGACCGCCGGCGTGAACTTCCAGGCCGGCCCGTCCGCCGACCAGCTCGCCGCCCGGCAGCTCGGGGGCCGCACCCGCCTGCCGTCCCTGGAGCTGGCCATCGAGAAGTACCGCGGGGCCGGCAACTGCGACAGCGGGTACTCGTGCGTCTACGAGCACACCCTCTCCTGGCGCGACGCCACCACCCCGGTGCCGCCGGAGGTGAACCCGCGGGCCGTGTTCGACCGCCTGTTCGCTGACCGGCCCAACGACCCGGAGGCGGCCGCCCGCAACGAGTTGCGGGCCAGCGTGCTCGACTCGGTGCTGGAGGACGCCAAGGACCTCGACCGCAAGCTCGGCGGGAGCGACCGGCAGAAGCTCGACCAGTACCTCTCCGGCGTGCGCGAGCTGGAGAAGCGGGTCGCCCGGGCCGAGCCGCTGTCGGCGGCGGTGCTGCCCGACGACGTCTCCCGCCCGGCCGGCGTCCCGGCCGACCTCACCGAGCACATCCGGCTGCTGTGCGACCTGATGGTGCTGGCGTTCCAGACCGACTCGACCCGCGTCTGCACCTTCATGCTCGGCCGCGAGGGGAGCGAGCAGAAGTATCGCATGGTCGGGGTGAACGAGGGCCACCACACGATCTCGCACCACATGAGCCGGCCGGAGAACCTGGACAAGCTCAAGAAGATCAACACCTACCTCGTGACCCAGTTCGCCTACCTGACAGGCAAGCTGAAGTCGGTGGCCGAGGGCGACGGCACGTTGTTGGACAACTGCATGGTCGCCTTCGGCAGCGCCATCGCCGACCCGAACCGCCACGCCCACCACGACCTCCCGCTCCTGCTTGTCGGCCGCGGCGGGGGCACGATCAAGACCGGCCGCCACGTCCGCTACAAGGCCGAGACGCCGCTGAACAACCTGTGGCTGGCGATGCTGGAGCGGTTCGGCGCGAAGGCCGACAAACTCGGCGACAGCACCGGCGTACTCGACGGGCTGGGGTGAGATCAAATCCCGGCGGGCGGCCGGGTGAACCCGGCCGCGCGCTTGTCATCGCTCCGACGGGAGACTTCCGATGCCACGCCTGGCGGTCCGCGCGCTCGCGGCGCTGGCACTCCTCGCCGCCGGAGCCGCGCTCTCGGCCCGGGATCCCGCCCCCCCTCCGGCGGTGCTGGAACTCGTCCTCCCGGCCGGCGCGACGGCGACCGCCGACGGCAAGCCGGTCGACGACCCTCGCGCCGTCACCGTCGGCGACCTCAAGCCGGACGAAATCCGCCGCGTCAAGGTGTCGGTGACGTTCCCCGACGGCACCGCGGACGAGTGCCTCGTCGACGTGGCCGCCGGCCAACGGCTGCGGGTCGCCGTCCCGCAGCCGGGGCCGGAGAGGGCCGCCGTCGTCGGGATGCAGCCCCTCGTTCCGATCAACTCCGCGGCCGTCGGCCGCGACGGGCGCCACATCGCCGTCGGCCTGGAGGATCGCACCGTCGTGCTGTGGGACACCGCCGTCGGCAAGCCGGTCCGCACGCTCGCCGGCCACCAGAAGGCCGTCCTCTCGGTCGCCTTCACCCCCGACGGCAAACAACTCGTCTCCGGATCCGCCGACGCCACCGCCGTCCGCTGGGACGTCGAGACCGGCGCGAAGCTCAAGACCTACAAGGGCCACACCGGATCGGTCGTGTCGGTCGCGTTCGGCCCCGACGGCAAGCAGTTCCTCACCGGCTCGCCCGACGGCACCGCGATCCTCTGGGACGCGGAAGCCGGCGAACCGGTCCACACGCTGAAGTCGCGGGGCATCCTGGGCGTCGCGTACAGCCCCGACGGCAACACGCTCGCGACGGCGTCGGTGGATTTCACCGCGACGCTCTGGGACGCCAGGACCGGGAAACAGAACGTCGTGCTGCGTGGCCACCGGGAAGACGTCAACTGCGTCGCCTTCAGCCCCGACAGCCGCCGCGTCGCCACCGGGTCGTCGGAGGACGTCGGCATGGTCTGGGACGCGGCCGCCGGCAAGCGCATCACGCCGACCGCGCGGCACACCAACAACGTCCACTCGGTTGCGTTCACCCCGGACGCCCGACGCGTCATCACCGGCGAGCGCGAGGAGCTCGTCCTGATGTCGGACGCGGACACCGGGAAGCTCGTCCGCACCTTCGCCGGTCACGGCGCGGAGATCTTCTCGATCGTCCCCAACCCCGACGGGCGGACGTTCCTGACCGGCTCGCGCGACGGCACGGCCCGGCTGTGGGACCTGGCCACCGGGCGCGAGTTGCTCACCCTCACGACCGACGGCACCCGCAGGACGTGGGCCGTCGCCAGCCGCGACGGCCTCTTCGACGGCTCGGAGGCAGGCCGCCGCGCGCTCGGCTACCGGTTCGTGAAACTGCCCGGCGGGGAGGTCGATGGGTTCTTCGCCAACGGCTACCGCCCCGGCCTCCTGGCCGAGGTGTGGCGGGGGGAGCGGCCGCTCCCCGCCCGAAGGCTGGGCCGGGACTTGCCCCCGCTCGTCAAACTCGCCGCGCCGAAGGACCGCGTCTTGGCCGCGCCGACCGCGACGCTCGCGGCGGATGTCACCGACCAGGGTGGGGGTGTGGGGGACCTGGTGGTGGAGAACCACGGCGTCCGCCTCGCGGTCCCGACGAAGGCCGAGCCGGTGCCGGACGGGAAGGCGACGCGGGTGACCTTTACCGTGCCCCTCGCCCCGGGGTCGAACACGATCCGCGTGCGGTCGCCGAACCGCGACGGCTCGTGGGTGTCGGCCGCGGCGGAGGTCGAACTGACGCACCCGCGCGTCCCCGGCCAGCGCGGCCGCATGTACGTCGTGGCCGTCGGGGTGGGCGACTACCCCGAGAAGGGGTTGAGCCTGAACTATCCGGCCAAGGACGCCCGGGCGCTCGCCGAGCTTCTGCGGACCCGCGCGGGCAGGCTGTACGAGCGCGTCGACGTCGTGCCCGTGCTCGACCGCGACGCGACCCGGGCGACCATTGAAGACACCGTGAAGGACGTGGCCGAGTTGACCCGGCCGCAGGACACGCTCGTCGTGCTGCTGTGTGGGCACGGGGCGTTCATCGGCGACCGGCTGTTCTTCGCCCCGCACGATCTGCGCACCGGCACCGACCGCCCCGAGGACTCGCTTCGGAAGCGTGGCGTGGCCGTCGACGACGTCGCGGCTTCGATGGGGACCGCACCCGCCCTGAGCCGGGTCCTCGTGGTGGACGCCGCCTCGTCGGGCGCGGCGTTCAACGGCGTGCTGGCGGGGCGATCGGAGTTCGGGCTGCGTGGCGCGCTCGAGCGGTGGGGGCGGTCCCACGGCGTCCACGCGCTCGCCGCCGTGGCCGCGACGAACCAATCCGTCGAGCGGCCCGAACTCGGCCGCGGGTTGCTCGCCCGGTCGCTCCTCGACGCGGCCGACGACGGAGCGGCGGACGTCACGGAGTGGCTCCAGACCGCCGCCGGGCGCGCGGCTTCTCTGGCGTTGAAACTCACCGGCTCCCGCCAGGACGTCCAGGCCAGCGCGCGGTCGAAGGGTTTCCCGATCCTGGCACCCGACAAGTAACGTCCGTCCTGGCTGGCTCTGGTCGCACTTTCGCGGAGGGCGGCGAGTAGCGTCGCTGGCCGGCCACGGCCACAGGTGGCGGCGCACTTGCGTAGCGTGCTGTCGCGGCCTACTATTCCGCCGTCGCGGCGCAGGTGCGCCGGGCCGGTCGGCATACCCAGTATTCGGCGGCGGAGGGCGAATCAGATGGGTCGAGGACGGCAATGGGTGTCTGTGGCGGCGGCGACGGTGGCAGCCTTGGCAATCGCCTGGTGGGCGTGGTCGGGGTCGGCCACTCCCTCGGACCTCGACGGCCGGTTCGCCGCCCTCACCGCCGGCATGTCGCGGGCCGAGGTCGAGGGCGTGTTGGGGGGCCCGACCGGGTCTGATGGCGACGCCACCATCCGCCGGGTCGCCGGGTTCCGCGCGGTCGATCTCCCCCCGATCGACCGGCTCCCGACCCCCCGGCCGGTCCGGCTCTGGTGGCACGACGGCAGGGACCGGTGCCTGTACGTCGAGTACTCGGCCGATCGTGTTTGGCGGGCGGCGTTGTTCGGCCCGGGGTGGGAGAAGCGCATCGGCGGCTGAGGGCGGTACGCCAAACCCGGCACCGCGGCAGTCCGCAGCGGACGGTCCTTCGTGGTAATAAGTCGCACGGCGGCGGGGCTGCCGTGCGTATCGTTCGGCGTGGAAGGCGGAGGTCGCGGAATGGCGAAGGTTCGTTGTCCGTACTGCCACGAGTACGTCGATCAGGCCGCATTCTCAACCCACGAGGCGGGGCACCTCAAGACCCTGGATGGCCGACCCGGCGGAGGCCTCCTCCGTCCAGCGGGCGACCAGGCCGCCGGGGAAGGCGGTGTTGCCGGCTGACGGGGCGGTGACGACGTCGAGGGCCGGGGCCTGGATGACCTTGCTCCCCGGCGGCAGGACGCTGGCGTGGTTGCGGACGACGCCCCGCATTGCCGGCCCCGCCCCGAGCAGGTGGCGAAACGGGCCGAGAGGTGTCGCCGCCCAGGCTATCGGCCAGGGTTCACGTCCGGCTTCGACCCCCACTCGCTGAACGTCGAGCCCATCTCTTCCAGGGCCTTCTGGTAGTTTCGGCGGCCGGCGATCAGGAGGCGGACGTCGATGTGGGCGCGAGCCTCCCGGGGGAAGCAGACACGGGTGAAGACACGGGCGACCCGGACGAACACGTGCACCCCTTCGTAACGCGGCCGCGGAGCCGGTCACGGGTTCCCCCGGCGAGGTCTTGCCCGGGGCCGATCCCGGCGAATGTGACCCTTGACAGGGGCGTCGCCACGGGCGACCGTGGCCGGCCATCCGCGGCGGCCGACCCGTTCGGCCGCCGTTGACTCAGGACCGTGAGGCTCGTCGCGACCCGGCCCCGGGGCCCGGGCGGGACGGCTGCCTCCCTTCCGTCGCGTCGTCGGATCAACTCGGGCCGCACACGGCGGGTCGGCTCGTTGGACGGTAGCACCCGGCCACTGCTCGCCGGGGACGTGTCACGCCGATTCTCACTTACCGGCCGCCCCGGCGGACTGTAGCCCACTGACACAAACAAATCCTCCATCACCGCCAGCCCAGGAACTCCCCCGCCTCGTCCGGCGGGTCTGGTTGCCGCCGTTCGTTCATCCCTTTTCGCGCCGCGTCCGCTTCGTTCGCCGCGCCGCCCGCCGGGCGCGTGCGCGGGTCGGGCTCGACCGTCAGGGTGCGCGCCATCTCCTCCCCGTCGGCGGCGAGGACGACCCGATACACCCCCGGCCGCACCGGCTGCTCCGGCGGCGTGAACGGCGGCTTGTTCTTTTCCCCGCCGCCGGGCCCGGCCACCAGGTCCCACGCGACCCGGTGCGTCCCGGCCTCCTTCTCCTTGCCGACGTCGAGGTCGCGCACGACGTTGCCGTGCAGGTCGAGCACCTTCAGCGACAGCTTCTCGGCCGGCTTCGCCAGGAGGTAGTCGATCGTGGCGGCGCGGGTCGGGTTCTGGCCGACGAACTGGCGCGTCCCGGTGCGGAACATGCCCTCCCGGGTCGTGTCGTACCGCCAGCGCGTCACCGCCCCCGGCGCGAACAGCTCGGAGCGCCCCTTCGCGTGGTCGGCCTTGAGCTGACGCAGCGTCGTCACGTCGAGCACCCAGAGGCTGCGGCCGTGCGTCGCCGCGACGATCTCGTTCGCCGTCGTCGGCTGGGCGACCTCGTGGACGGCGACCGTCGGCAGCGTCGCGCCGTTGAGCTTGAACCACGACCCGCCCCGGTCGATCGACGCGAACAGGGCGAACTCCGTCCCGAGGTAGAGCAGGTCCGGGTTCTGGACGTCCTCCCGCAACACCCGCGTCGAGCCGGCCGGCAGGTTCCCGCGCAGGGAGCGCCACGTCTGGCCGTAATCCTCCGTCACGAAGACGTACGGCTCGTCGTCGTCGGAGCGGTGCGCGTCGAAGACGACGTAGCACCGCCCGGCCGCGACGCGCGACGCCTCGATCGAGCTGACCCAGCGCGGCCCCGGCAGGCCGGCCGTCTTGAACCGGTCCGACAGGTCGGCCCAGGTTTTGCCGCCGTCGCGCGTCAGCCAGACGGCCCCGTCGTCCGAACCGACCCAGAGGACGTCGGCATCCTTCGGCGACTCGCTCAGGGCGGTGGCGGTGCCGTGCCGGGTGCGCGTCACCTCCGGCGAGATCACCCGGAGGTCGTCGCCCCGGTTGACCGACCGGAAGACGTGGTTCCCGGCCGCGTAGAGGACGCGCGGGTTGTGGTGCGACAGCAGGAACGGCGTGTTCCAGTTGAAGCGGTACTGCCCGAGGCCGGCCTGGGCCTTGAAGCGGAGCGCCTTCCCTTCGCCGGTGCGCAGGTCGCGCCGCAGGATGTTGCCGCCCTGGCTCTCGGAGTAGACGACGTCCGGGTCGTTCGGGTCGACCCGGCAGACGAACCCGTCGCCGCCCTGGAGGAACTGGTAGTCGGCGTTGGTCGGCCCGCCCGGGCGCAGCGTGTTCGACGGGCCGCCCCAGCTGCCGTTGTCCTGCAGGCCGCCGTAGACGCGGTACGGCCGGCGCGTGTCGACCGCGACGTGGTAGAACTGGCCGAGGGCGAGGTGGTCGAGGAACTCCCAGTTCGCGCCGCGGTTGTAGCTGACGTAGAGGCCGCCGTCTGTCGCGGCGACGAGGTGCCGGCCGTCGCGCGGGTCGATCCACAGGTCGTGCAGGTCCGAGTGGACGCCGGTGTTGATCCCCTCGGCCGAGAAGGTCGCCCCGCCGTCGGTGCTGCGGTAGAGGACGACGCCGAGCGAGTAGATCGTCTTCGCGTCGGTCGGGTCGCAGCGGACGACGGAGAAGTAGAACGGCCGCTCGTTGAGGCTGTTGACGCGGGCCCACGTGTCGCCGCCGTCGGCGGACCTGTACACGCCGCCGGTGTGCTCGCCGTCGGGGCCCTGCCAGTCCTGGACGTTGGGCCGCTGGCCGGCGAGGAACCCGCCGGAGAACGGCCGTTCCGGCGTGGCGACCGCCGGCGGCTCGAGGGTGACATCGACCTCCTTCGCCTCCTTGCCGCGCAGGCGGGTGACCTTCACCGCGTCGCCGATCTTCCTGGCCTCCAGGGGCTTGAACAGGTCGTCGGGCGAGGCGACCTTCTTGCCGTCGAGGGCGACCAGGACGTCGCCCGGCTTGACGCCGGCCTTGTCGGCGGCCCCCTTCTCGACGGCGTCGGTGACGACGAGGCCGTCGTCGGTGCTCTCGACCTGGACGCCGAGGGTGGCGCGGCGCTTCTGGGCGGCGTCGGGCTGCTCGGCCAGGGGGACGTCCGCCGTCGCGTCCTTGTCGCCGCGCCGGTAGGCGATCGCGACCTTGTCGCCCGGGTTGAGCGGCTGCATCGCCTGGACGAAGTCGGGGACCTTCCGGATCTCCTTGCCGTTGACGGAGAGGAGGACGTCGCCCTTGGCGAGCTTCGCCGCCGCGGCCGGGCTCTTCTCCGCCACGCCGGTGAGACGGACGCCCTGGGGCGAGTTCTCGGCCGTGACGCCGAGGTACCCCTTCGGCGGGGCGAGACCGGTGCCGGCCCGGTCCGAGTCGACGACGGCGACGACGAGGTCGGGGTCCTTGCGCGACCAGTCGAGGCCGATGCGACCGAGGCGGGCGTCCGGGAGCCCGCGCGTGAGCTTCTTCCAGGTCTTGCCGCCGTCGGTCGTCTTGTAGAGGCCGCTGCCGGGGCCGTGCGTGACGGCCGGGGCGTACGGGTCGGCGGCGGCCGGGGCCTTCGCGTCGCCGACGAACGTGTCGAACTCGTCGCGCCGCCGCTCCCACGCCGCGAGGACGAGCACGTCCGGGTTGGCCGGGTGCTGGGCGACGTCGATGACGCCGGTCCGGTCGTCGAGGTGCCAGACGCGCTGCCACGTCTTGCCGCCGTCGGTCGTCTTGAACAGGCCGCGCTCCTCGCTCGGGCCGTAGAGCCGGCCGAGGGCCCCGACGTAGACGACGTCGGGGTTCGTCGGGTGGATGACGATCTTGCCGATCTGGAACGACCGGGCCAGGCCCATGTTCGTCCAGGTCTTGCCGCCGTCGGTGCTCTTGTAGACGCCGTCGCCGAAGCTGACCGAGTTGCGCGGGTTCGCCTCGCCGGTGCCGACCCAGACGACGTCGCGGTTGGTCGGCGCGACGGCGACGGCCCCGATCGAGACGGTCGCCTCCTTGTCGAACTGGTGGGCGAAGGTCGAGCCGTTGTTCGTCGTCTTGAGCAGGCCGCCCGAGGCGGTCGCGGCGTAGTAGCAGGTCGGGTCGGCGTCGAAGACGGCCAGGCCGGTGATCCGGCCGCCCATGTTCGCGGGGCCGATCGACCGCCAGGCGAGCAGCTTGTCGAACCGCGCCGGCGGGTCGGCGCGGGGCCCCTCGCGGAGCGTCCTGAGCTTGTCCTGGAGCTGCCGGATCTGGGCCTCCAGCTCGGCGATCTCCTTCTGGGCGCGCGGATCGCCGGGGCCCTGGGCCGCGGAGCCGAGCGAAACGAACACGCCGAGCGCGAGCACGCGGAGGGAGCGAAGCATGCGGGTCACCTGTCCGGATCGAGGCGCGCCGCCTCCGTGGCCGGAAAGGTGCGTCATGCCCTGCGCGGGAAATCAACCACGTCCAGGATACCCGGCATGCACCGCGAGGACAATGGGCCAACCCCCCTGAGTCATCCCCACTTTCCGAGGGATAGGAGTGTGGCGCGGGCGGCCTCGGCGAAGAGCTGCTCGGGCGGCAGGTCGATCTGGTCCCACATGCGCCGGCCGCCGGTCACGTCGCTGCACTCCTGGGGGTCGTTGCTGCTGCCCCACTGCCCCGGCCGGTACACCTGCCGCGCCAAGCGTCCCAGCCCCGTCCGCAGGATCAGCGCCAGCGCCAGGATCAGCCGCAGCCGGCCCAGCCGCGCCGCCGTCGTCACCTGCGTCTTGCCCAGCCCCAGCCCGTTGCGGTCGTTCTTGCCGTCCCGGAACAACTCCTCCACCGCCATCCGCCGCGCGTGCAGGGTCGTCAACTCCACCGCGTTGCCCGGCAAGTCCGTCATCAGGAGCCACGGCTCGTCACGCTTCTTCGGCAACCCGTGCCGCCAACGGATCACTACGTCCAGCCGCACCGCGCCGTCGCTTCTGTACTCCGCGTGCGTCAGCACCCGCACATGCCCTTCTGCACCGGGTAGTCGCGCAGGAGGCCGCTGTAGCTGCTGTGCCGGACGCACACGTCGGGCTTGATGCGGATCAGGTAGCTGATGCCCAGCTCGTGGCAGGTGCGGGCCAGCTCCGTGCGTCCGAAGCCCCGGTCGGCCAGCAGGAGGGTGCGCACGCCCGGCGGGAGCATGGTCAACAGCAGGCGCAGCAGCCCCTCCTCGAAGCTGTTCTGGCTGCGCGCCAGTTGCCCCTCGGTGTAGCTGGCCCGGAGCAAGGGGACGGACCGGCCCTAGAGGACGGCGGCGGCCACGAGGGTGTGGAAGGAGCGGATGTCGGTCCAGTCCCGGGCGACGAGCAGCATCTTCTTGCGTTTGCGCGTGAGCATGCGGACGACCTCGGCCATGACGTCGGCGACGTGGACGCGGCCGTTGGCGCAGGACCGCCAGGCGCGCTTGATGCGGTGCTTGGCGGCTGTGGTGCCGGGGAGGGCGCGGCCGTGTGCGGAGGGGGTCCCGCGCGGGACGGTGACGGCGGCCCCGACGAGGTCGGCGAGGGTTTTGGCCTGGCTGAGGCGCGGGCCGGCGGCCAGGCTGAGGACTCAGGCGATGACAGCGCTGAGATTCATGGCGGTTCCTCTGCGGTCGGGATACAGGGTAGTCTGGTAACCACTCTTGTAGCCCAACAACACCGCAGCGGGAACCGCCGCCTTCTTGCGCACCGCTCAGAACTGGGGATGGCTCAGGTGGCGCGACGCTTGCCGGCCGTCGCCGCGGCGGTTACCCTGGCGGAGCGGCCTGGCGGGGTGCGACGGCCGCGTCCCCGCCGGCCCCGTTCGGCGGTTCCCGGCCGACAACTCGGCGACGTGAGGAACGCCCGCCCACGGAGGTGACCCATGCCCGACGACGGGACGGTGACGATCTGGCTCCGCCGCCTGCGCGACGGCGATGCCGCCGCCGCCCAGGCCCTCTGGGAGGGGTACTTCCGCCGCCTGGTCGGCCTGGCCCGCGCCCGCCTCGACGACCGCCACCGCGCCTCCGCCGACGAGGAGGACGTCGCCCTCAGCGCGTTCGCCAGCTTCTGCCGCGGCGTCGAGCGGAGCGCCTTCCCCCGCCTGGACGACCGGGACGACCTGTGGCAGGTCCTCGTCCTCCTCACGGCACGCAAGGCGGCCCGGGCCCGACGCCGCGCCCTCGCCCAGAAGCGCGGCGGCACCGCGGTGCACACGTCCGCCCTGGGCGACGACGCCGCCCTCCTCGACGACGTGGTCGGCACGGAGCCGACCCCGGAGTTCGCCGCCGAGGTGGCCGAGGAGTTCCGCCGCCTGCTCGACCGCCTCGGCGACGACGACCTCCGCGCGATCGCGACGCTGAAGCTGGAGGGGTACACCAACGGCGAGATCGCCGCCCGGCTCGGCGTCGTCGAGCGGACGGTCGAACGCCGCCTCGCCCTGATCCGCAAGGCGTGGGCCGACCCCGGCGACGCGGCGTGACCGGTCAGGGCCGGTCGTCGCCGGCGTGGGCCGGGACGGCCGCCACCGCGGCGTCCCGGCCGGCCGCCGCGATGGCGGCCTCCGTCGGGGCGATGTCGAACACCGCCGCCGCCCCGAGGAGGGTGAACAGCTCGGCGACCAGGCCGCGCAGCCCGCACAGTACCAGGCGGGCACCGCGGGCGCGCACCGCCTGGCGCACCAGGAGCAGGACGGCGTAGAACCGGCTCGGGAGGCGCTCGACCAGGGCGAGGTTGACGACGACCGTGTCGCCCGGGGCGAGGCCGGCCAGGGCGTGGGTCTCCAGCTCGCGGTAGAGCGGGCCGTCTTCGACCTCGCCGGCCGGGTCGACGACCGGGCGGAGGTCGGTCCGGGTGACGCGGACGAGGCGCGTCGCCGGGGCGGGGCGGAGGAGCATCAGGCTCGGGGTGTACATGGCGGCCATGGTCATCTCCCTGGGGCCGGGCCGCGGGCCGACCTCCCCGGCCGGCCGGCGCGGCCGGCATGTCAGGGGACTGCCCGAACCGGGCCGCGACCCGACAGGGCCGGGCAAGGAAGGGCGAAAAATCCTGGAAGCGAGGGATGGTGGCAGGTATGGTGAGCGCGGCAGCCGCCGTTGCTGCGCCCTCCACTCTGGAGCCGCCATGTCCGACGCGACCCTGCCCAGCCTGTCCGCCCTGCCCCTCGACCTGGCCCGCGCCGTCGATGCGGCCTGCCGGCGCTTCGAGGAAGCCTGCCAACAGTGGCAGCAGCGTCGTCCCCGTCTGGAGGACTTCCTCGCCGTCGACGACCCCCGTGGGCGGGCCGTCCTGCTCGCCGTGTTGCTCCGCCTGGAGATCGCCTACCGCCAGCGCCTGGGCGAGCCGCTCGGTGCCGCCGAGTTCCGGCGGCGCTTCCCGGGCGTCCCCTGGCTCGGCGACCTCCTGCGCGACGCCGGCCTGGCGGACGACGGGGCGGTCGGCACCGGGGCGACGGACGCCGACGCCGACGGCGACGGCCCCGAGGCCACCCGGCCGGGGCCCGGTCCGGCGGGGGGCGGGGTGGACCTCCCCCCGGGGTACGAGTTGCTCGGCGAACTCGGCCGCGGCGGCATGGGCGTCGTCTACCGCGTCCGCCACACCAAGCTCAACCGCGTCTGCGCCCTGAAGTTCATCCGCGCCGGCCAGGGCGACCCCGAGTCGGCCCGGGACCGGTTCGCCGCCGAGGCCCGCGCCGTCGCCGCCCTCGCCCACCCGCACATCGTCCGCATCTTCGAGGTCGGCGAGCACCACGGCGCGCCGTTCATGACGCTGGAGTACTGCCCGGGCGGCTCCCTCGACCAGCGCCTGGCGCAAGAGTCGATGGCGGTGCGCGAGGCGGCGGACCTGGTCCGGGTCCTGGCCCTGGGGGTCCAGGCGGCCCACGAGGCGAACGTCGTCCACCGGGACCTCAAGCCGGGCAACGTCCTGTTCGCGGCGGACGGGACGCCCCGGGTCGCCGACTTCGGCCTGGCCAAGAACCTGGACGAGGCCGGGCGGACGGTGACCGGCACGGCGCTGGGGACGCCGTCGTACATGGCCCCGGAGCAGGCGCGCGGCGAGAGCAACCGGGCCGGGCCGGCGTGCGACGTCTGGGCGCTGGGGGCGATCCTGTACCGGTGCCTGACCGGCCGGCCGCCGTTCCAGGCGGCGACGGCGCTGGAGACGATGCTCCAGGTGGCCAACGACGAGCCGGTGGCGGCGCGGCGGCTGAACGGGGCTGTGCCGCGCGACCTGGAGACGATCGTGCACAAGTGCCTGGAGAAGGACGCCAGGAAGCGGTACGCCTCGGCGGCGGAGCTGGCGGGGCGGTTGCAACTATTCCTGGACGGCGAGCCGATCCCGGACCGGCCGGTGGGGGCGGTCGAACGCGGCTGGCGCTGGGTGAAACGGAATCCAGTGGTGGCGGGATTGGCGGCGGCGGTGGTACTGGTGTTGACGGCCGGCGTGGTGGCTTCGTGGGGGCTGGCCGCCTGGGCGCTGAACGAGAGAGGGGACGCCCGGTACCAGGCGGGCGAGGCGCGGACGGCGCGCGACCAGGCGCGCGACGATGCCGCGGCGGCTCAGAGAGCAACGAAGCGGGCTGAGGACGAGAAGAAGCGGGCGGACAGCGAGAAGCGGGAGGCCGTGAAGCATCTGGACCGGGCGGAAAGACTGGTCTACGCCGGCAAGCTGTCCCTGGCCCAGAGCGCGTTCGCGGAGGGCAATGTGGTGGTGGCACTTCAGCATCTGGAGGAGTGCCAGTGGAATCGGCGCGGTTGGGAACATCGCCACCTCTGGACGCGCTTCAACAGCAAGCAGACGCTCCGTGGGCACACCGGCACGGTGAGCAGCGTGGCGTGGAGCCCCGACGGCCAACGCATCCTCACCGCAAGTCACGACAGGACTGCCAGGGTTTGGGATGCCGCGACGGGCCAGGAGGTCCTCTCCCTCCAGAGATACGCCTCAGTCGTGGCCTGGAGCCCCGACGGCCCACGCCTCCTCACCGGGAGCGGGGACAAGACGGCGAGGGTGTGGGATGTCGCAACGGGCCAGGAGGTCCTCCGCCTCCAGGGACACACCGGCACGGTGAGCAGCATGGCCTGGAGCCCCGACGGCAAGCGCATCCTCACCGGGAGCTGGGAACAGACGGCGGGGGTGTGGGATGCCGCGACGGGCAAGGAGGTCCTCCTCCTCAAGGGGCACACCGGCGGCGTGACCAGCGTGGCCTGGAGTCCCGACGGCAAGCGCATCCTTACCGGGGGCGGAGATTCTATCAAACCCGGTGAGGCGAAGGTCTGGGACGCGGCGACGGGCCAGGAACTCCGCGCCCTCAAAAGGCACACCCGACAGGTGACCAGCGTGGCGTGGAGCCCCGACGGCAAGCGCCTCCTCACCGGGAGCGGGGACAAGACGGCGAAGGTGTGGGATGCCGCGACGGGCCAGGAGGTACTCCCCCTCAAGGGGCATACCAGCGAGGTGTTCAGCGTGGCCTGGAGCCCCGACGGCCAACGCATCCTCACCGGGAGCGGGGACCGGACGGCAAGGGTGTGGGATGCCGCGACGGGCCAGGAGGTCCTCCCCCTCCAGGGACACACCAACAGCGTGTTCAGCGTGGCCTGGAGCCCCGACGGCTCGCGCCTCCTCACCGGGAGCGCGGACGAGACGGCGAGGGTGTGGGATGCCGCCACGGGCCTAGGGGTCCTCGCCATCAAGGGACACACCGACAGCGTGTACGGCGTGGCCTGGAGCCCCGACGGCAAGCGCTTCCTCACCGGCAGTAAGGACAAGACGGCGAGGGTGTGGGATGCCGCCACGGGCCAGGAAGTCCTCCCTCTCCAGGGACACACCGACCGGATGACCAGCGTGGCGTGGAGTCTGGACGGCACGCGCCTCCTTACCGGGAGCTACGACAAGACGGCGAGGGTGTGGGATGCCGCGACGGGCCAGGAACTCCGCGCCCTCAAAGGGCACACCGGAGAGGTGACCAGCGTGGCGTGGAGCCCCGACGGCACGCGCATCCTCACCGGGAGCTATGACAAGACGGCGAGGGTGTGGGATGCCGCCACGGGCCAGGAACTCCGCGCCCTCAAGGGGCACACCTCGGCGGTGTACAGCGTGGCCTGGAGTCCCGACGGCACGCGCCTCCTCACCGCAAGCCATGAGCTAACTAAGCCCGGAGAGGCGAAGGTGTGGGTTGCCGCGACGGGCCAGGAACTCCGCGCCCTCAAAGGGCACACCGGAGAGGTGACCAGCGTGGCCTGGAGCCCCGACGGCAAGCGCCTCCTCACCGGGAGCGGGGACAAGACGGCGCGGGTGTGGGACGCCGACAAGGGCCAGGAGGTACTCCCCCTCAAGGGACACACCGACATTGTTAGCAGCGTGTCCTGGAGCCCCGACGGCAAGCGCATCCTTACGGGGAGCGGGGACAAGACGGCGAGGGTGTGGGATGCCGCGACAGGCCAGGAGGTCCTCCCCCTCCAGGGACACACCGCCTGGGTGACCAGCGCGGCCTGGAGCCCCGACGGCAAGCGCATCCTCACCGGGAGCTATGACAAGACGGCAAAGGTGTGGGATGCCGCCACGGGCCAGGAGGTCCTCCCCCTCAAGGGACACACCGACGCCGTGGACAGCGTGTCCTGGAGCCCCGACGGCCAGCGCATCCTCACCGGGAGCGGGGACAAGACGGCGAGGGTGTGGGATGCCGCGACGGGCCAGGAGGTCCTCCCCCTCCAGGGACACACCGCCTGGGTGCACAGCGTGGCCTGGAGCCCCGACGGCAAGCGCATCCTTACGGGGAGCGGGGACAAGACGGCGAGGGTGTGGGATGCCGCGACAGGCCAGGAGGTCCTCCCCCTCCAGGGACACACCGCCTGGGTGCACAGCGTGGCCTGGAGCCCCGACGGCAAGCGCATCCTCACCGCAAGCCGGGACATATTCAAGCCCGGAGAGGCGAAGGTGTGGGATGCCGCGACGGGCCAGGAGGTCCTCCCCCTCAAGGGACACACCGACGCCGTGCTCAGCGTGGCCTGGAGTCCCGACGGCAAGCGCATCCTCACCGGGAGCAAAGACCGCACGGCCCGGGTCTGGGATGCCGAGACGGGCCAGGAAGTCCGCGACCTCAAGGGACACACCGACCAAGTGCACAGCGTGGCGTGGAGCCCCGACGGCAAGCGCCTCCTCACCGGGGCCTTTGACAACACCGCAAAAGTGTGGGATGCCGCGACGGGCCAGGAGGTCCTCCCCCTCCAGGGACACACACAGCAAGTGACTAGCGTGGCCTGGAGTCCCGACGGCCAGCGCCTCCTCACCGGCAGTCAGGACAAGACGGCGAGGGTGTGGGATGCCGCGACGGGCCAGGAGGTCCTCCCCCTCCAGGGACACACCGGCGAGGTGAGCAGCGTGGCCTGGAGTCCCGACGGCAAAGTGGCGTTCGCCTGGGATGCCGCCGGCAAGATCCTGGCCTGGGACACCACCACCGGCCAGCCCGTCGCCGCCGACCAGCCGCCGCCGCATCCCGCTCCCGGCTACGCCATCTCCCCCGACGGCCGGCTCGCCGCCAGACCCGACGGCACCCGGGTGCAAATCGTCGATCTGTTCCGGCCCCCGCCGGACGGCTCGCCCTGGCCGTTCCCCGACGCCGCCCAGCGCAAACGCCACCACACCGACCAGGCGGCTCTCGCCGAGAAGGAGAAGCAGTGGTTCGCCGTCGCATTCCACGTCGGCCGGCTCCTGCTCGACGACCCCGACGACGCCGACCTGAAGAAACGCCGCGACGACGCCCTCCAGAAGCACAACGCCCCCGCGCCCATGCCGTGAAGGCGGCCCCCACCGCCGTCGGGCCCGCCCCGCTGCGAGCCCGGCCCGCGGTAGCGCCAGCGGCCACGCCCCCCGTCGGTCGTGGTGGCGTCGTGCAATTTCCCTTCTTGGCGCTGGAACGGGGCGATGGCGGCGGGTAAGGTTGGCGCGGCAGCCGAACCACGCCGGGACACCGGTGCCATCGACCCGGAGCCGCCCATGTCCGACGCGACCCTGCCGAGCCTGTCCGCCCTGCCCCTGGATCTGGCCCGCGCCGTCGATGCGGCTTGCCGGCGCTTCGAGGAGGCCTGCCAGGGGTGGCAGCAGCGTCGCCCCCATCTGGAGGACTTCCTCGACACCGACGACCCCCGGGGCCGGGCCGTCCTGCTCGCCGAGCTGGTCCGCCTGGAGATCGCCTACCGCCAGCGCCTCGCCGACCCGCCCGCCGCCGCCGAGTTCCGCCGCCGCTTCCCGGGCGTCCCCTGGCTGGCCGACCTCCTGCGCGACGCCGGCGTGGCGGACGACGCGCCGGTCGGCACCGCGGCGACGGACGCCGACGCCGACGGCGACGACCCGGACGCCACCCGGCCGGGGCCCGGCCCGGCCGGGGGCGGCGTCGACCTCCCCCCGGGCTACGAGCCGCTCGGCGAACTCGGCCGCGGCGGCATGGGCGTCGTCTACCGCGTCCGCCACACCAAGCTCAACCGCGTCTGCGCCCTGAAGTTCATCCGCCCCGGCCAGGGCGACTCCGAGTCCGCCCGCGACCGGTTCGCCGCCGAGGCCCGCGCCGTCGCCGCCCTGGCCCACCCGCACAGCGTCCGCATCTTCGAGGTCGGCGAGCACCACGGCGCGCCGTTCATGACGCTGGAGTGCTGCCCGGGCGGCTCCCTCGACCAGCGCCTCGCCCACCAGCCGATGGCGGTGCGCGACGCGGCGGACCTGGTCCGGGCGCTGGCCCTGGGCGTCCAGGCGGCCCACGAGGCGAACGTCGTCCACCGGGACCTGAAGCCGGGCAACGTCCTGTTCGCGGCGGACGGGACGCCCCGGGTCGCCGACTTCGGCCTGGCCAAGAACCTGGACGAGGCCGGCCGGACGGAGACCGGCACGGCGCTGGGGACGCCGTCGTACATGGCCCGGGGCGAGAGCAACCCGGCCGTGGGGTGCGACGTCTGGGCGCTGGGGGCGATCCTGTACCGGTGCCTGTCCTTCTGGCTTGCGGTCGTGGTCCTCACGCCCGGCGGCCGGACGGTCGCGGCCGAGGCGGTCGGGCCGAACGTCGTTGTCCTCCTGGCCGACGACCTCGGCTACGGCGACGTGGGGTGCTACAACCCTGAGCGGGGGAAGATCCCGACGCCGCGCATCGACCGGCTGGCAAAGGAGGGGATGCGCTTCACCGACGCGCACTCGTCGTCGGGGGTGTGTTCGCCGACGCGCTACTCGCTGCTGACCGGCCGTTACCACTGGCGGACGCGACTGCAGGCCGGCATCGTCGGCGTCTGGGGCAAGCCGCTCATCGCGCCGGATCGGCTCACGATCGCCGGCCTGGCGCGGCAGCACGGCTACCACACGGCGTGCGTCGGCAAGTGGCACCTCGGCTGGGACTGGCCCATCGCCGAGGGAGACAGGAAGCACTTTCGCGGGCTCGGCGGCCAGGCCGGCGGCGGTGGCAAGGTGAACACCGAGGCCACGTCGGAGCAGGTGGCCGCCTGGAAGAAGGTCTTCGAGCAGCCGATCCCCGGCGGGCCGACGACGCGCGGCTTTCACGACTATTTCGGCACCGACGTGCCCAACTGGCCGCCTTACTGCTTTCTCGAAAACGACCGCACGGCGGGCGTGCCATCGGTGCTGCAGCCGGCGGCGGATTTCGTGCGGAATCAGGCCAGTTTGCAGGGCCCGGCGCTGCCGGGCTGGAAGCTCGACGCGGTCCTACCGGCCCTCGCTGACCGGGCGTGCGAGATCCTCGCGAAGCAGGCGACAGCGGAGAAGCCGTTCCTGCTGTATTTGCCGCTGACGGCGCCGCACACGCCGCTCGCCGTCGGCGGGGAGTGGCAGGGCAAAAGCGACCTGAAGCATCCCTATGCCGACTTCGTGATGCAGACGGACGCCACCGTGGGGCGAATCCTCGACGCCCTGGCGAAGGCCGGCATCGCCGACAAAACGCTCGTGGTCTTCACCAGCGACAACGGCTGCGCGCCGTACATCGGGGCCAAGGACCTCGAGGCGAAGGGGCATTTCCCCAGCGGGCCGCTCCGTGGATACAAGGCCGACGCCTGGGAGGGCGGGCATCGCGTGCCGTTTTTGGTCCGCTGGCCGGGCGTCGTCCGGCCGGGCACGACCTGCGGCCAGACGATCGGCTCCGTGGACATCCTGGCCACGCTCGCCGCCGTGTGGGGCGCGAAACTCCCGGCCGGCGCCGGCGAGGACAGCGTCAGCCTGTTGCCCCTGCTGCGCGGCGAAGACCGGCCGATTCACGAGGCCGTCGTGCAGCAGTCGAGCCAGGGCATTTTCGCCCTGCGCTCTGGCAAGTGGAAGCTGATCTTCGGGCCGGGTAGCGGCGCGGCCAACGCGACGAAGCCGCACCTGTACGACCTCAGTGCCGACCTCGGCGAGACGAAGGACCTCGCGGAAGCCCGCCCCGATGAGGTCAAGCGGCTGACGGAGTTGATGGAGCGACTGATCGCCGACGGCCGGAGTACGCCAGGCGAAAAGCAGAGCAACGACGTGGCCGTTCGGCTGATCAAGATGCCGAGGGGCGAGAACCCGCCCGCACAGGACGAGGCCGGGCAGAATCCCCAGTGATCCGCACTTCCGAGATTGGAGTCGTCATGCGTTTGTCGATCTCGCTCGCCGTGTTGCTGCTGCTCGCGCCGGGCGGCCCGGCCGTCGCAGCCGAGAAGCCGAACGTCGTCTTCATCCTGGCCGACGACCTGGGGTACTCCGACCTCGGGTGTTACGGCGGCGAGATCGCCACGCCGACGCTCGACGCGTTGGCGAAGGACGGGCTCCGCTTCACGCAGTGCTACAACACGGCGCGCTGCTGGCCGTCGCGCGGGGCTCTGTTGACCGGCTACTACGCGCAGCAGATACGCCGCGACAAGCTCCCCGGCGTGGCGGGAGGGGGCATCGGCGGCGTGCGCCAGACCTGGGCGCGGTTGTTGCCGGAATACCTCAGGGCGGCCGGCTACCGGAGCTACCACAGCGGGAAATGGCACATCGACGGCGAGGTGCTCGCCGGCGGCTTTGACCGCTCGCTGAACATCGCCAACCCGGGCAATTACTTCACGGCCCGGGGGACATCGCGCGACGACATGCCAGTGAAGCCCCCGGCCAACGAGGCGGGGTACTATCTGACGACGGCGACGGCCGATCACGCCATCGCGTGTCTGAAGGACCACGCCGCCAACCACGCCAGGGTGCCGTTCTTTCAGTACATCGCCTTCCACGCGCCGCACTTCCCGCTCCAGGCGCTGCCGGAGGACATCGCCCGGTACAAGGACAGGTACCTCGATGGCTGGGACAAGCTGCGCCAGGCGCGGTTCGACCGCCAGAAGGACCTCGGTTTCACCGGCACGCCGCTCTCGGCCGTCGAGCGCGATCTGGGGCCGCCCAATCGTCACCCGGACGCGTTCAAGAAACTCGGCGCGGGCGAGGTGGAACTCCCGCTGCCGTGGAACGACCTGACCGCGGAGCAACGCCGCTTCCAGGCGACGAAGATGGCCATCCACGCGGCGATGGTGGACCGGATGGACCGCGAGATCGGCCGCGTCGTCGCCCAGCTCAAGGCGATGGGGGCATTCGAGAACACGCTCCTGCTGTTCGCCTCGGACAACGGCGCGAGTGCCGAGGTCATGGTCCGCGACGGCGGCCACGACCCCGCGGCGGCGCCCGGCAGCGCGGCGACGTACCTGTGCCTCGGGGCGGGATTTTCCAGCATGTGCAACACGCCGTTCCGGCGGCACAAGACGTGGGTCCACGAGGGCGGCATCAGCACGCCGCTTGTCGTCCACTGGCCCGCCGGTATCACAGCCCGAGGCGAGCTACGGCAAACGCCGGCCCACTTCATCGACCTCGTTCCGACGGCGCTCGATCTCGCCGGGGTCGAGAAGCCGAAGGACTGGAAGGGGGTGGCCATCCCGGCGGCTCCGGGCAAGAGCCTCGTGCCGGCGCTGGCCCGGGACGTGACGATCGCTCGCGAGAGTTTGTGGTGGCTGCACGACGGCCATCGCGCCATCCGCGTCAGCGACTGGAAGCTCGTCGCGACCGCGGGGCATGCCTGGGAGCTGTACGACCTGAAGGCCGACCGCGCGGAGCGGGAGAACCTCGCCGCCGCGATGCCCGAGAAAGTCAAGGAGATGAGCGACCTGTGGCAAAAGCAGGCGGATGCGTTCGCCGCACAGGTCAAGCAAGCACAGTAAAGCGAGCCACGAGACGATATCGATGCGACCGTCCAGAATTCGATTGCTGTTGTCGGCCGTCGTCGCCGGCCCGGTTGTGGCGCGCGGCGAAGAAGCACCACGGCCGCAGTTACAGATCCTCAACGGCAGCAGTCAGCCGGTGGACATCTTGTGGCTCAAGTCCGCGACCGAACGCGTGCCCAGCGGGTCGGTCGCGCCGGGGCAACACGCCGTCCTCGGCACGACGCTGGGTCACCGCTTCGCCGTCGTGGGTCGCGACGATAAGTCCGAGCGTCTCGTCACCAGCGAAGTGGCCGTGCAGGCGATGCGGTTCGACCCGCCGGACGCCGACGGCATCCCGGCGTTTTACACCCAGCGAGTCAGCGCGGGCGGGTTCCCCGTCGCCTCGAAGAAGGTCAATCCCTATGCGATCAAGGAGGGGGCGACCTGATGATGCGCACAACTCTGCTCTCGCTGGCCCTTGTCGGGCTCGCGGCCGGAGCGGACTTCCAACCGGAGCAAAGCAAACTCCCCGTCCCACCGCCGAAGGGGGCGATCGTCCTGCTCGATGAGAAGGGCAATCACTCGTTCCTGAGCATGGCGGGAGAGAAGATCGACTGGCCGGTCCAGGAGGGTGTGACCGTCTCGACACCCAAGAAGAACCAGAATCACATCGTCTCGAAACTGCACTTCAAGGACGCGGACCTCCACGTCGAATTCCTCTTGCCCGAGAAAGGGCCGGCGAACAGCGGGGTCTACATTCACGGCAACTACGAGGTGCAGATTCTGAACTCGTTCGGCAAGGAGAAAGTGACGCAGGAAGATGCCGGCGCGCTGTATGGGTTCTCTCCGCCGCTGGGAAACGCCTGCCGGAAGCCGGGAGAGTGGCAGGTTTTCGACATCCGCTACCGGGCACCGCGGCGCGACGAGTCGGGCAAGATCACCGAGAACGGGACCGTCACGGTCTGGTTCAACGGGAAGAAGGTGCAGGACAACGCCGAGTTCGGCGAGCCGAAGTCGGCGTTCCACCCGTTCCGCTACGGCAACACCCCGTACCTGGACGTGATCCGCGACCGGCAGAAGAAGACGATGACCGGCCCGGTGTTCCTCCAGGATCACGGCAACCCGGTGAAGTTCCGCAACGTGTGGGTGCTCCCCGCGGACGACGCCGCCTTCGTCTACGACCCCGATAAGTGAGTTCCCCCCGACCGTCCGAGAACAATAGTCGTTACCCAGGAGCCGATGGACTCGGGTCACCCCGGCCGACATTAGGGGGGGGCGTGTTCAGTAGCCCGAAGTCGATGAAGGTTCACCAACTGAGAGTCGAGGACGCGCCGCGGAGTTTACGCACCGCCCCCGACGGGTTGACGGCCGCCGAGGTGGCCCGGCGACTGACGGAATTCGGCCCAAACCGGATCGAGCGACTCGCCGACACCCCACCAATGATCCGGTTCCTCCGCACCCTGACCCACTTCTTCGCCCTGATCCTGTGGGTCGCCGCCGGGCTGGCCTTCCTCGCCTCCGCCCTCGATCCTGAAGGCGGGATGGCCCCGCTCGGGTTCGCGATTGTCGGGGTCATCCTGCTCAACGGGGCGTCCTCCTTCTGGCAGGGGTTGAATAGCATCGCGTCCGGGGACCTTGACCGCACCCGGTCCGGGCCGACTTCAAGCTCGTCGACGGCGACAAGCCGACCGAGACGGCGGCCGACGTGTACCGCTTCGCGGTCAAGGTCCCTGCCGGGAAGACCGAGACGAACGCCGTCACCGAGGAGCGACTCGTCGCCAGTGCGGTCAACATCACCAACACGAACGACGACCAGATCCGGTTCTTCCTCGCCCAGACGGCGACGACGCCGAAGGTGAAGGCGGCGCTGTAGCAGGCGATGGCGCTGCGCTGGGACCTGGCGAAGGTGCAGCGCGAGATCCAGGACCAGGAGAAGCAGCTCAAGGTCATCACGGATGACCAGGGCCGCCTCCGCCTCAATCTGCGCGAGATGCCGACCACGGCGGCGGCGTACAAGCGCTACCTGGAGATGTTCGACCAGCAGGAGACCCAGATCGAGGCGTCCCAGGCCAAGGTCAAGGAGCTCCAAGGTACCGAGCACACGAAGAAGAAGGCGTTCGACGACTTCATCACCGCCGTCGACGTCGAGTGGCCGAGGGCCGGTATCGGACCGGCACCGCCCTTCGAGGCGCGGGGCCGGCTCCCTTGTTCTCATCTCGCCGCCGTGGCCGTCACGGCGGCTTACTCCCGGTGATAGCCCCCCGGCCGATCGTGTAAGGTGGCCGGGCATCCACCCGCGGCGGCCGACGCCGTCCCACCCAACCCAGGGACCCAGACGCATGCCTTCCGCAACCTTCCACACCGCCCGCTGGCTGGCGGTCGTCGCCGTGGCGCTCGGCCTGGCCCTGTCAGGCCGGGCCGCCCCGGTCGAGGAGCCGGCCGCCAAGACGGCCGAGTCGCCAGCCGAGAAGGTGCGCAAGGAGCTGGACAAGGCCGTCACCGTCGAGCTGGCCGAGCAGCCCCTGAACCTGGCGATGAACCAGCTGCGCGACACGACCAAGGTCAACATCGTCGTCGACCGCAACACCCTCAACCAGATGGGCATCGACCCGGACTCGCTCCCGGTCACCGAAAACCTCAAGGACGTCAAACTCCGGACCGCCCTGCGGCAGATCCTCGCCAAGAACAACCTCAGCTTCGCCGTCGTCGGCGACTCGGTCGTCGTCAGCACCGACGACATGTGCATGCACCGCCAG
>Ga0268299_1000815_pt1 | contig 76929 bp, 60 predicted proteins | sample NOBtaG_FD_193484 | JGI IMG/M metagenome (GOLD analysis project Ga0268299, IMG submission 193484) | Activated sludge microbial communities from bioreactor in Nijmegen, Gelderland, Netherland - NOB reactor | ecosystem: Engineered > Bioreactor > Aerobic > Activated sludge | place: Netherlands... | reverse complement strand
ACGAGGTGACCCTCGCCGAGAAGACCGACGACCGGAAGGACTTCGTCGAGGGGCTGTGGGCCCGGCGCAAGGTCGGCTACCTCCTCGACCAGATCCGCGCCAACGGCGAGAAGAAGGAGCTCGTCGACGAGGTGACGACGCTGGCGAAGCGCTACGGCATCACCACCCCGTACACGTCGTGGCTCATCGTCCCCGACGGCGTCAACCCGGCCATCACCGCGCGGCCAGGGCAGGGCGGTCCGGCTCAGCCTGCGACCTCGACCCCGATCGTCCTGAAGCCGGAGGCGGGGGCCAAGGACGCGGTCCGGCTGGAAGACCTGGCCAAGGGCAAGGCGAAGGGCACCGGCGCGGGCGGCTTCGGCGGGCCGGGGGCCATCCCGTTCGGCACCCCGGGCGACGTCGCGACGGCCCGTGAAAAGCTGGCCGAGGCCGAGATCAAGGCGGCGACCGAAGGGGCCAAGGGCGACGATCGCAAGCGCCTGCTCGAGGCCCTCGACAAGAAGGTCGCCCTCGACGAGGTGATGAAGACGATCCGGACCGGCGAACAGAAGGACCGCGAGGCGGGTAAGGCCGCCGTCAACCTCGCCGTCACGATGCGCGACCTGGCCGAGACGACGCGGGTGCAGCAGACCGCGATCCGCAAGGTGACCGGCCGGACCTGCGTCGAGGTCGGCGGCATCTGGATCGACGAGGGCTTCGAGTCGAAGATGGAGACCGTCTCCGTCAAGGCTATGTCGGACGCCTACTTCAAGCTGCTGGAGCGGCAGCCGGCCGTCAAGGACGTCCTCCAGCTCGGCAACTTCGTCGTCTGGGTGACGCCGAGCGGCAAGGCCCTCGTCATCGACGCCAACCACGGCGCGACGGAGATGAAGGACGCCGACATCGACGCGCTCTTCGCGGCGAAGAGGTAACCCGCACGGACGGTTCGAGCAAGCCCGGGCGTCGCGACGCCCGGGTTTGTTTTTGCGCGCTTGACATCGAGGCGCGGGCGGGTACTCTCGGGCATCCGTCGATATTCACACCAGGAGGTCGTCATGGATCGTCGTCGTTTCCTCACGGTCGCCGGGGCGGGGGCCCTCGGGCTGGCGCTGCCGGGGCTCGGCCGGGGCCAGGAGAAGGACCCGTTCGGGGGCTTCGTCCTCGGCGTACAGAGCTACACGTTCCGCAACTTCGACCTGGAGCCGACCCTGAAGCGCATCAAGGAACTCGGCCTGCCCGGCGTCGAGTTCTACTCGAAGCACGCCCCGCCGAACGCGACGCCGGCCCAGATCGAGGCCCTGCTCAAGCTCTGCAAGGAGTACGGCGTCACGCCGCGCGCCTTCGGCGTGCAGCGCTTCACGAAGGACCACGACGCGAACAAGAAGGTGTTCGAGTTCGGCAAGGCCCTCGGGGTCCAGGTCTTCTCGGCCGACCCGGACCCGGACAGCTTCGACAGCCTCGACAAGCTCTGCGCCGAGTACAAGATCGCGATCGCCATCCACCCGCACGGCCCGGTCGGCGGCGACAAGCTCCACCGCTGGTGGGGCTCCGAGGTCATCCTGCCGGCGGTCAAGGACCACCACGAGCTGATCGGGACGTGCCTCGACACCGGCCACCTGATCCGGTCGGCCCAGCTCGGCAAGAAGCTCGACCCGGCGGCCGAGGTCCGGGCGATGGGCAAGCGCAACTTCGGCATGCACCTAAAGGACCACGACAACGCCACGAAGCGCGACGTCGTCTTCGGCAAGGGCGTCCTCGACGTGGCGAGCATCCTCAAGGCGCTGCGCGAGGTCGGCTTCAAGCACATGCTCGCGATCGAGTACGAGGCGAACCCCGACGAGCCGACCGCCGACGTCAAGGCGTGCGTCGAGGTGTTCAAGAAGGCCGCCACGGCGTGACAGCCGTCGCCGGTCGCGGTACAATCGCGGCATGGCCAAGAAGAAGAAGGTCCGCGTCGATCTGCGCAAGAACCGGACGAAGCCGCCGCGGCCCAACGACTGGACGCGCGGCTTCCAGGAGCACGGCTACGACGAGCAGGCGACGACCGGCTCGGAGCGCGTCCGGGCGAAGGGCGACCTGTCGCGCCGGCGGACGATCACCCAGGCCGAAGGGCAGGGGGCCGACGCCGAGGCCGGCGACATGCCCTCAGCCGCGACCGACTGCCTGCGCGGCCGGGTGCTGCGCGTCCACGGCCTGTTCAGCCTCGTCGAGGCGGACGACGGCCGGCAGTTCAAGTGCGCCGTCCGCCGCCTGTTGCGCAGCCTAAGCACCGACGAGCGCAACATCCTCACCTGCGGCGACCACGTCTGGTTCCGGCCGGCCCCCGGCTCGGCGACCGCCGAGACCGACCCGGACGACCAGCCCGAGGCCGGCTCGCTCCAGATGCCGGAGCGCGAGGGGCTCATCGAGCGCGTCGAGCCGCGGCACGGCCTCTTGACGCGCTCGTCGCGCAACCGCGAACACGTCCTCGTCGCGAACGTCGATCAGGTCGTCTTCGTCCTGTCGCTCGTCGCGCCGGCGTTGAAGATCCACCTCGTCGATCGCTACCTCGCCAGCGCGACGCAGGGCGGCATCCAGCCGATCCTCGCCCTGAACAAGGCCGACCTGACCGAGCCGGCCGACTTCCAGCCGATCCTCGGCCTGTACCGCCAGCTCGGCGTGCCGGCGTTCATCACCAGCGCCGCGACCGGGCTGGGGATCGACCTGCTCCGCGAGCAGTTGCGGGGTCGGCAGACGGTCTTCTCCGGGCAGAGCGGCGTCGGCAAGTCGTCGCTCCTGAACGCGATCCAGCCGGGCCTCGGGCTACGCGTCCGCGAGGTGAGCGACGTCAACAGCAAGGGCAAGCACACGACGACGACGTCGGAACTGATCCGCCTCGAATCGGGCGGCTGGGTCGTCGATACGCCGGGGGTGCGGCAGTTCGAGCTGTGGAACGTCCGGCCGGAGGAGGTCGAAGGGTTCTTCGCGGAGTTCCATCCGTGGGTCGCGCTGTGCGCCTTCCCGGACTGCACCCATACGCATGAGGACCGCTGCGCCGTGCAGCGGGCTGTCCGGCGGAGGCTGATCGCCACGTCGCGGTACGTCAGCTATCTGGGGCTGTTCAAGAAATAACGCCCGGCGAGCGGCGCGGCGTCAGCCCGCCGGTTGCTTTCGTCCGTCGCTGGCGCTCCGGGCTGGTCGCGCCGCTCGCCGGGGGCGCGTCACTCGTACCGCAGCGCCTCGATCGGGTCGAGCCGGGACGCCTTCCACGCCGGGTAGAACCCGAACACGACGCCGACGACGAGCGACACGCCGACCGCGCCGACCATGGCCGGGATCGAGATCTCCGTCGCCCAGTTCAGGAAGTACCACACCAGGTACGACAGGCCCCGGCCGAGCAGGATGCCGAGGATGCCGCCAAGGACACAGAGCAGGGCCGACTCGACCAGGAACTGCTTCAGGATGTCGCGCGACCGGGCCCCGACCGCCATGCGCAGGCCGATCTCGCGCGTCCGCTCCGTCACCGACACGAGCATGATGTTCATGATGCCGACGCCGCCGACGACGAGCGAGATCGTCGCGACCATCAGCAGCAGCATCGACATCAGGACCGACGTCGAGCCGAGGGCCCTACTGATCTCGGCCATGTCGCGGACGACGAAGTCGTCCTCCTCCTCGGCGTGCAGGCGGTGCCGCTCGCGGAGGACCTCGCGCACCTCCTCCATCGTCTGGGCCATCTGCGCCTGGTCGCGCGTCTGGATCAGGATCTGGTCGATGTTCATCGTCCGGGTCAGAGTCGGGCTGTTCATCGCCTGGGTGGACGACACGTCCGGGAACATCTTGTGTTCGGTCGACGGGTAGAACTTCGTCAGGGTGTTGACCTGCGTCGTCGGGTCGGGCCGGGCCGCGGCGGTGACGGCGTTGGCGGACGTGCTCGACACCTTGAACTTGATCGTCCGGAGCGGGGCGAGGACGATGTCGTCCTGGTCCATGCCCATCATGCTCGCGCCCTTGGGGCTGAGGACGCCGATCACCTTGAACGGCAGGCCCTTGATGCGCACGGTCCGGCCGACCGGCGACTCGCCGTCGAACAGGTCGCGGACCAGCGTCTGGCCGAGGAGGCACACCTGGTCGCAGCGCTCGTCCTCCGCGTCGGTGAACGGGACGCCCTGGGTCAGGTTGGCCCAGTCGCGCACCTCGAGGAACGCCGGCGTCGTGCCGTAGAAGTTCCACGGCCGGCTGTTCTTGCCGTTGGCCGGGTTGACGATCTGCTCGCGCGCCCGGACGATCGGCGCGACGCCCTTGACGGACGGACAGCGGTCCGGGTCTTCCAGGGCGGCGGCGTCGTTGACCGTCAGCGTCACCGACGTCCCCATGCCGGTGTTGACCGTCCCGCCGGAGCGCGACCCGGACGGGTAGACGATGAGCGTGTCGGCCCCCATGCTCTGGATCGTCTTGGAGACGGCCTTCGCCGCCCCCTGGCCGATCTCGACCATGGCGATGACGGCGGCGATGCCGATGACGATGCCGAGCGTCGTCAGGGCGGACCGGAGGATGTTGCGGCGCAGGGCGGTGACCGCCAGGCGGAGCGTCGGGAACATGCTGGCACCTCGCGGCTCAGGTGGCGGGGGTGGTCGGTTGCGGCGTCTCGGTCACGGCGACGGCGGGGGCCTGGATCGCCGTCTCGGCCGGCGCGTCGCCGTCGTAGACGCCGTCCTCGATCAGGCCGTCCTTCATGCGGATGGAGCGCTGGGCGTAATGGGCGACGCCGCCGTCGTGGGTGACGAGGACGATGGTCAGGTGCTCCTCGCGGGCGAGCCGCTGGAACATGGACAGGATCTCCTTGCTCGTCTTCGAGTCGAGGTTGCCGGTCGGCTCGTCGGCGAAGATGAGCGGCGGGTTGTTGACCAGGGCCCGCGCGATGGCGACGCGTTGCTGCTGGCCGCCGGACAGCTGCGACGGGTGGTGGTCGAGCCGGTCGCCGAGGCCGACCCGGTCGAGTAACTCCTTCGCCCGGGCGTAGCCCTGGCGGTGGGACAGGTGCGTCGCCGTGTAGGCGAGCGGCATCATGACGTTCTCGATCGCGCTCGTCCGGGCGAGGAGGTTAAAGTTCTGGAAGACGAAGCCGATCTTCTTGTTGCGGATGACGGCCCGCGCGTCGGACGACACCTGGGACACCTCGTCGCCGTCGAGCCAGTACCGGCCGCTCGTCGGCCGGTCGAGACAGCCGAGGATGTTCATCAGCGTGGATTTGCCGGAGCCGGAGACGCCCATCAGGGCGACCATCTCGCCGCGCTTGATCGTCAGCGAGATGCCCTTGAGGACCGGGACGTCGATCTCGCCGAGGTAGTAGGTCTTGCGGACGTCTTCGAGCCGGATCAGGTCCACGCGTCGCCTCGGGGTTCGGTTCGCCGTTACTGCTTCTTGCCCGTGCCGCTCGACTTCTTGCCGAAGATCGGCGGCGGCGCGAACGGGTTGACCGCCCCGGCGGCCTGCTTCGACTGCACCTCGCCGGCGACGAGTTCGGTCCCTTCCTTGAGCGTCCCTTCGAGGACCTCGAGCACCTCGGTCCGCTTGCCGTCGGTGATGCCGATGCGGAGCTTGACCGGGACGAGCTCGTCGCTGGCGTTGCGCGTCCAGACCGTGCCGAAGACCGGGATCTTCTTCTCCGGCTTGGGGGCTGCGCCGCCGGCCTTGCCCTTGTCTCCGCCGGCCGCCGGCTTGCCTTCGCCACCGGCGGGCTTGGCCTTCTCGGCCGGCGCGGCCTCGACCTTGTCGCGGTACTCCGCATCGACCCGGTTCGCCGGCGGCTTGTAGCGCAGGGCGGCGTTCGGCACGAGCAGGGCGTTCTCGCGCTGGTTGGTCAGGAACTTCAGGTTCGCGGTCAGGTACGGGATCAGGCGCAGGTCGGCGTTGCTGGTGCTGACGACGACGATGTAGCTGACGACGTTCTGCTCCATGCGGGCGTTCGGCCGGATCTGGGCGACGGTGCCCTCGAACAGCTCGTTCGGGAGGGCATCGACGGTGAACGAGACCGCCTGGCCGACGCGGATCTGGCCGATGTCGGCCTCGTTGATCGACACCCAGACCTGCATCTTGGTCAAGTCGGTCGCGATCAGGAACAGGCTCGGGGCGTTCAGGCTGGCGACGACGGTCTGGCCGACGTTGACCCGGCGGTCGATGATGACGCCCTTGACCGGCGAGGTGATGACGGTGTAGCCGAGGTTCGTCTCGGCCTCGGCCTTCTGGGCCTCGGCCTCCGCCTCGGCGGCCTTGCCGCGGCCGAGCTCCGCCTGGGCGATCTCCAGCGTGGACCGGGCGAGGTCGACCTCCTGCTCGGTGACGGCCCGGGTGCCGCGCAGGCCCTGGACGCGGTTCCACTCGCGCTCGGCCTGGTTCTGCTTCGCCTGGAGGACGCGCACGTCGGCCCGGGTGCGGAGCAGGGCCGAGTCGGTTAGCCGCAGCCGGGAGCGGAACAGCTCGTCGTCGAGGACGGCGAGGGTGGTGCCTTTCTCGACCTTGGTGCCGTAGTCGATCCGGCGGTTCGGGTCGGCCGGATCCTTGCCGAACTCCTCGACCTTGCCGGCGACCTGGGCCCCGACGTCGATGACCTCCTCGGGCTGGACGGTCCCGGTCGCGTCGAGGTAGACGGTGAGGTTGCCGCGCGTGACCTTCTCGAAGCGGAACTCGACCTCCTCGCCGTTGGTGTCGTAGTAGGCGTAGCCGAGCCAGCCGAGGCCGACGACGATGACGGCGACGAAGAGCCACCCGAAGATCCAGCGCAGCCACCGCATAAACACCTCACGACCCGGGAGAGCCGGGACGACCGCGCGCCGGCGGTCGGCGGGAGAATGACCAGGAGGAACGAATCAGCCCATGCTAGGGCGGCGGGGAGAGGGTCGCAAGCAGAATCCGACCGGCCGCTCCGATTCCGGGCGCTGCCGCGTCCCCTCATTCAGTCTAAGGCAAAGTCCGCTCCGAGGAACAACCCAAATCGCGCGCGGGAGTAACAGGCGCGCACTCGTCCTGGATCGGCAATCGAACATAACGGGCATTATCGGACGTAGAAAGAACCCGGCGTCACGACGACGCCCTTCCTGTCAACGTCCGATAATCACTCTTATGTTCGATTGCGCGAAATGACGGTTAAGCGTTGCCGGTTCCGGGGTTGCGTCACTCGGTCGGGGTGGTGCCGAGCCGGGCGAGGATGTCGCGAGCCGTGGCGAAGCCCCACAACTCGCGAGCCCTGAACACCCGCACCAGCGCCGGCAGGTCCGCCTCGGTGAACGCGTGGCCGAGGGAGTGCAGCACCCGGAGCGAGCGGGCCGAGACGGCCAGGTCGTCGCCGTGGAACCGGGCGACGAACGCCGCGACGACTTCTGGCGGTGGGCCTGGCTGTCGCTGAAGCGCCCACGCGGCGTTCTCGCCAGCCGAGTTGGGCTCGTCCAGCCGCTCGATCAACGCGGCGATCGCCTCGGGCGGCAGCGGCGTGCCCCATTCGATGAGGACGGAGGCGGCACTGGAGCGGACCAGGGCGTCAGGGTCGCGCAGCGCCGCGAGGATGGCGGCAAGGACGGCCGGCGTCCGGGCCGGCGGCGTGGCGCTGAGGATGAGGCCTGCGGCGTACGCCCGCACCTCGGGACACGGATCGTCGCGCAGCAGGCGGAGCAGGTCGGGCAGGGCCTCCCCTGCCGCGGCCGGGAAGCGGACCAGGCCACCCAGGGCCTTGACCCGGACCTTCTCGTCCGGGTCGGCCAGCGCCTGGCGCAGCGCCGCGAGGACCGGGGCCGGCCCGTCCCAGAATGTCGGGCAGGTAAGGAGGTCGAGCACCGCCTCTCGCACCGCGCGGTCGGTGTCCTGGAGCGCCCGGGGGAGCATTTCGTACCCCCGCTCCGGGGCGGTGACGAGAAGGGTGCCAAGGGACCAGACGGCCCGGAGCCGACCCTCCGCGTCGTCGTCGGCCAGGCTGGCGGCGATCGCGTCGCCGAGCGCCTGCGGCTCGCCGATCGCGGCCCGGAACTGCAACGCCGCCGAGCGGTAGTGCGGCTCCGGCGAGGTGAGGTACGGCTCCATCAACGGCCAGGCCGGCAGGGCCGCCGGGCCGCACGCCTGGAGCGGCGTGACCACGTACCAGATGCGGCCCGGCGCGGCGGCCGCGATCGCCGTCATCCGCGCGACGACCAACGGGACGTGTTCGCCGAACTGCTTTTCATAAGCCATCTCCCGCAGGGCCTTCTCCAGCCCCATCCAGATTTGCGAGCCGCCGACGCGGTCGCCGTGGGTGGCGAATTCGCGGTCGAGGGCGTCGAGCAGCAGCGGCACCACGTCGGGGCCGAACTGGGTCAGCGCGCCGACCCACCAGTCGAAGCTGTCGCTGTCGGCCTGGGCGAACGACGCGATGAGCTGCGGCACGACGGCGAGGCCGAGTTCGTGCAGCGCCGCGGTCGCGGACTCGGCGAAGCCGCCGTGGTCGTTCAGCCCCGAGAGGATGATCTGGACCCCGGCCGGGTCGGGGCCGTACCGGACGATCGCCTCGAACAGGTCGGAGGCGATGCCCCGGTCGTCATGGCCGCCGGCGCTCCAGACGTAGCGGAACACCGGCGGCGACGACACGCCCGGCTGGGCGAGAAACCGGCTGAGCGCGTCGCCCGAGGAGCGATCGCCCCGCGCCCGGGCGACGAGGTCGGGAAGCAACGCCAGCGCCTCGCGGCCGAGGGCGACCACTTCCTCGACGGCCGACCCGGCCGCGTCGAGGCCGGGTCGAAGCGCCCGCAAACGCGGGTCGGCATCGATCTGGTCGTCGAGCAGGTCGCGGATATCGTCCCGGCGCTCGTTGTGCGCCAACGCCCCGAGCAGCGCCGGCACCCCCGCCGGGCCGAGCCGGAACAGCACCCGCCGGGCGGTTCGCTTCGTCGGGAGCGCCGCGATCAGGCGCACGAACGGATCGACGAACCCTGGCAGCGACCACGCCGTCAGGTCCGGGTCGCGCATCCAGGCGGCGCGCGGGTCGCCGCGTTCGTCGAGCCAGTCGGCGAAGACGAGGCGTGTCGTTTCGTCCTTCGGGTCGGCCGCCAGCGCGGCCAGGAATTCCGCGATGGTCGTCACGGCGTCGCCCCCGCAGGCTTCGTTGCGAGGCGGACGAGCAGGTAGACGAACAGGCCGAGCGGACCGAACAGCAGCGTCAGGAACAGGATCGGCGAGGCGACCCAGACCGACACGCCGCGCTCGCGGCTGTCGAGGTAGATCCACCGCCCGACGAACAGATCGAACGCGACGAAATGGACCCAGCCGGCCAGCGCCCCGGGGCGCGTCCCGAGCAGGGCGACCATGTCGTCGAGCTTCGGCCAGAGGATCAGCGGCAGCACCTGGGGCAGGACCGGGACGACGAGGACGGCGTAGAGTGCCAGGACCGGGAGGAGGAAGTACGGCGAGCCGACGACGACTCGCGTGCCGCGCCAGAACGGCAGGAAGATCATCAGCGCCCAGATCGGCCCCGGTGCGAAGGAGACGACCCAGAAGAGGACGTCGTACACGTCGTACATGGCCCCTGCCCCGTCACGCCTGGGCCGCAGCGTCCGGGGCGAGCACCTCGGCCGGCAGCGTCTCGAAGACGCCCATGCGGCGGAACTTCTGGTAACGGCCTTCCATCAGGTCGTCCAGCGCGAGCGGCTTTAGCTCGCGGAGGTACTGCAACAGGTAGCGCTTCAGCGTCGTCGCCATCTCGCGCGGGTCGCGGTGCGCCCCGCCGACCGGCTCCGGGATGACGTCGTCGATGACGCCGAGCTTCGCCAGGTGCTTCGCCGTCAGCTTCAGCGCGTCGGCCGCCTTCGGCTTCGTCTCCTCGGTGGCGACCTTCCACAGGATGCCGGCGCACCCCTCCGGGCTGATGACCGAATAGTACGCGTGCTCCAGCAACGACACCCGGTCGCCGATGCCGATGCCGAGCGCGCCGCCGGAGCCACCCTCGCCGATGACGACGCAGACGACCGGCGTCTCCAGCCGGGCCATCTCGAGCAGGCTCGTCGCGATGAGCTGGGCCTGGCCGCGCTCCTCGGCCCCGATGCCGGGGAACGCCCCGGGCGTGTCGATCAGGCAGACGACCGGCAGCTTGAACTTCGCCGCGAGGCGCATGTTCTTCATCGCCTTGCGGTAGCCCTCCGGGTGGGCGCAGCCGAAGAAGCACTCCGTCCGCTCGGCGAGGTTGCGGCCCTTCTGGTGGCCGATCACCATGACGCGGAAGTCTCCCAGCCGGGCGAAGCCGCAGCGGATCGCCCGGTCGTCGCCGATGGCCCGGTCGCCGTGCAGTTCGACGAAGTCCTCGAAGATCGACTCGACGTAGTCGACCGTCTGGGGCCGGTCCGGGTGGCGCGAGACGAGGACGGTCTGCCACGGGGTGAGGTTGGCGTAGATGCGGCGGGTGAGGTTGACCAACTCGCGGCGGATGCGCCGCAGCTCCTCGCCGTGGTCGGGGCCGGACGCCTCCAGGCGATCGACGACCGCCTCCAGGGCGGCGATCTCGGTCTCGAACGGTAAGGGCTTGACGGCCATCGGTTCACTCCCCGGACGTCCCGTGCGCCAAGAGGAAGTTTAGCGTCCGGGCGAGAAAGATCCAGCCGACTACCCCTGCGGCTGGCTCGCCTTCTGGTTCTTGTAGACCTTCAGCGCCTTGAGCGCGAAGAGCACCTCGTGAAAGTTCTTCGGCCGGTCTTCCTTCTTCTTGGACATCATGCGGAGGACGAGGTCGGAGAACTCCTTCGTCACCTCGGCGTTGTGGCTTGTCGGGGCGGTCGGCTTCTCGAGGATGTGCTTCTGGAGCAGTTCCTGGGCGGTCGGCGCGGTGAACGGCGTCCGGAGGGTGACGACCTCGTAGCAGGTGCAGCCGAAGCTGTAGATGTCGGCCCGGGCGTCGAGCGGCAGGCCGCGGATCTGCTCCGGCGACATGTAGCTCCGCGTCCCCTGGGCCTTGCCCTTCTTCCAGAACAGCTTCTGGAAGAACCCCTTCGGCATCTCCTGGGCGATGGCGAAGTCGATCAGCTTCGCGTCGCCGCTGCTGTTGACGAGGATGTTGTCCGGCTTGACGTCGCGGTGGACCCAGCCCTTCTCGTTCATGAACGCCAGGCCGACCGCCGCCTGCTTGAGGATGTCCTGGCACTTCTCCGTGATCATCGGCTCCTTGGCGCGCATGCGCACCTTCAGGCTGCCGGACGGGAAGAACTCCATGACGAAGTACGGCTCCTCGCCCTTGCTGGTGGCGAAGACGATGCGGATGATGTTCGGGTGGGCGAGCTTCTTGCCGACTTCCGCCTCGTGGTTGAACTGCTTGCGCTTCTCCGGGTCCTTCGCCTTGTCGCGCATGAGGAGCTTCATGGCGAAGTGGCGGTGGCTCGACGTCTCGACCACCTCGTAGACCTGCGTGTCCTGCCCGGTCTGGATGTGCCGGAGCAGGCGGTAGTTGCCCAGGATCTCGCCGGCCATGCGAACGTCTCCGCGATCGGACTCGGGGTTACCAGTATTCCTCGAAGTGGATCGACCCGCGCACCTTCTGGGCGCGCTGGTCGAGGACGAAGCCGCGCTTCTCCAGGATCTCGACGACGCCGGGCGGCTGCGGATAGACGAGGGCCTTCGTCTCGCGGTCCTTCTCCGGCACGCCGATCATCTTCGGGTTGCCGCACAGGAAGACGTGCGTCCGGGCCGGGTCGAGCGGCTGGCCGAGGACGTCTTCCAGCTGGCCGCTGGTGAGCAAATCCTGGATGTACACCTTGCGGCCGCCGAGGGTCGGCTCGCGCGTCGTCAGCGGCAGGTAGGTGTAGTTCAGGTGCCGGCCCATGAGCCGCTCGTGCATCGCCGTGTAGGCCAGGTCGCGCGCCAGCCGAACGCAGCACGCCGCGAGGATGCGGCCGCGGTGGCCGCGGCGGAGCAGCTCCCACAACATGTAGTTGTGCGGGGCCTCGCCGGTGCCGGTCGAGAGGAAGACGACGGCGTCGTCGTCGCCGACGCCGTCGAGGGTGTAGTGGCCGGTGATCTTCTCGCCGAGGTGGAGCCGGTCCCCCTCGCGGAGCATGAACAGGCGCGGCGTCAGGCCGGGGCCCTCCGGCTTCTCCGTCTCGCGGACGAGGACGACGTAGAACTCGAGCGGGTCGGTCGGCTTCGGGTCGAGCAGGCGGCCTTCCGCGTCGAGGACGGACGAGCTGATCGAATACGACCGGCGTAGGAGCCGCCCCTCGTCGGCCGGGTCGAGGAGTTCTTCCTGGACGCCGGGCAGGCGCGGCTCCCAGTAGCCGAGTCCGAGGGTGGTGTACTGACCGGGGATCGGCAGCGGCCGGGGCGTGTCGGGCTGGACGTACAGGATGGCCAGGTCGCTATGGAGCTTCCGGACGCGCGTCAGCGTGGCGTTGTACCGGGCGCGCTTCGCCTCGGCGATCATCTCGGGTGTCATGCGCGACGGGTCTCCCCTGCCCCGTTCTCCGGCGGCCTCTACGTTCAAGATAACGGGGAACGGCCCGAGAACCAACCCCCACACCGGGCAAGTCCGGGTAGGTGCCGCTTGCCGAGCGGCACCGCAGCACACCCCGGCGCAGGCCCGCGCCATCAGGTCGAAGCCCGCACCCTGGGATGGTCCGGCTCGGCAAGCCGGACCTACCCGGACGCCGGACCGCGGCTCGCCCTACAATGACGCCGAGGAGGACCCCATGCCCGCGACGCCCCCCGGACCGCCCGGCACCTGGCTCGGCGGCCACCTGGCCGACTTCCGCCGCGACCGGCTCGACCTGTTCACCCGGGCGGCGCGGGACTACGGCGACGTCGTCGCGATCCGGTTCGCGACGCGCCGCATCTACCTCCTCAACCACCCCGACGCGATCGAGAGCGTCCTGTTGCACCAGGCGAAGCACTTCCAGAAGCATTTCGCCCTGCGGCTGAACAGCCTCATCCTCGGCGACGGGCTCCTATCGAGCGAGGGGGACTTCTGGCGTCGCCAGCGCCGCCTCATCCAGCCGGTCTTCTCGCGCGCCCGGATCGAGAGCTACGCCGGCGTCATGGTCGAGGCGGCCGACCGGCTGCTCGCCCGGTGGAAGCCGGGCGAGACGCGGGCGGTGATGCCGGAGATGATGCGCCTGGCGCTGGAGATCGCCGCCCGGACGCTGTTCGACGCCGACGTCGATTCCGACGCGGCGGAGGTCGGCCAGGCGCTGCAGGTGCTCCAGGAGACGTGGGTGCGACGGTTCGGCCAGCTGGTGCCGATCCCGCTCTGGGTGCCGCTGCCGTCGAACCTGCGCATGAAGGCGGCCGTCCGCCGGCTCGACGCGATCATCTACGGCCTGATCGCCCGGCGGCGGGCCCAGACCGAACCGGGCAACGACCTGCTGTCGCTCCTGCTCGCCGCCCGGGACGAGGACGGCACCGGCCAGATGACCGACAAGCAGGTCCGCGACGAGGCGATGACGCTCTTCCTCGCCGGCCACGAGACGACGGCCCTGGTCCTGACCTGGACCTGGGTCCTCCTCGCCCGTTTCCCCGACGTGGCCAAGCAGCTCGCTGCCGAGGTCGAAGATGTCCTGGCCGGCCGGCCACCGACGGCGGCCGACGCGCCGCGGTTGCGCTTCACCGAGGCGGTCATCCTGGAGTCGATGCGGCTCTACCCGCCGGCATACGTCATCGGCCGCGAGGCCACCGCGTTATGCGAAGTGGCCGGCTACCCGGTGCCGCGCGGCCACACGGTGTTGATGCCGCAGTGGGCGGTCCACCGCGACGCGCGCTGGTACGCCGAGCCGGAGGCGTTCCGGCCGGGCCGCTGGCTGGACGGCTCGCTGGCCGACCTGCCGAAGTACGCCTACTTCCCGTTCGGCGGCGGGCCGCGCGTCTGCATCGGCAACACGTTCGCGATGCTGGAGCTGGTCCTCGTCGTCGCTCGGCTGACGCAGGGGCTGCGCTTCACCCGGCCGGCGGTCGATCCGCAGCCGCTGCCGACGTTCACGCTGCGGCCCTCGACCGACGTGCCGGTGACGGTGGAGGCGGCGCGATGATCTCGGCCGCGTGGGACTGGGACATCGCCGTCGTCGGTGCGGGGGCAGCCGGCCTGATGGCGGCGATCCGCGCGGCGGAGCTGGGCCGACGCGTCGTCCTGCTGGAGAAGAATCGAAAGGTCGGCGTCAAGATCCTCATGTCCGGCGGGACGCGCTGCAACATCACCCACGACTGCGACGACCGGGGCATCGTCGCCGCGTACGGCGGCCAGGGCAAGTTCCTCCACTCGCCGCTGGCCGCGTTCGGCGTCCGCGACACGATCGACTTCTTCCACGCGGAGGGGGTGCCGACCAAGGTCGAGGAGACCGGCAAGGTCTTCCCGGTGTCGGACCGGGCCCTCGACGTGCAGCAGGCCCTCCTCCGCCGGCTGCAGCGCTCCGGTGCGACGCTCGGCAACGAGGAGCCGGCCCTCGACGTGATCCGCGAGGGCGACGGCTTCCGCCTGACAACGCCGCGCCGCACTCTGACGGCCGGCCGGGTCATCGTCACGACGGGCGGCCTGTCGTTCCCCGGCTGCGGCACGACCGGGGACGGCTACAAATGGGCGACGGCGTTCGGCCACACGCTCGTGCCGACCCGCCCTGCCCTGGTGCCGATCACGACGGCCGTGCCGTGGGTCGCCGACCTGCGCGGCATCACCCTGCCGGACGCCGGGGTCCGCGTCGTCGAGGGCGACAAGCCGCTCGGCACGAAGCGCGGCTCGCTGCTGTTCGCGCACTTCGGCCTGTCGGGGCCGGTCGTCCTCGACCTGAGCCGGCTCGTCTCGGGCCACCCTGCCCCGTCGTCGCTCGGGCTCGAAATCGACTTCGCCGCGACGCTGCGCGAGCCGGACGTGGACGAGCACCTCAAGGCCGAGTCGCTCGCCTCCGGCAAGAAGCTGCTCGCGTCGATCCTGCCGGTGGACGTCCCGGCGCGCGTGTGTGAGGCGATCCTGACGCAGGCCGGCCTGCCGACCGACCGCAAGGCGGCCGGGCTGAGCAAGCCGGACCGGCAGCGGCTCGTCGCGGCGATCAAGCGGTGTCGTCTCGGCGTCACTGGGACGCTGGGCTACGCCAAGGCGGAGGTGACCGCCGGCGGCGTGTCGCTGGCGGAGGTCGATTCGCGCGACCTGCGGAGCAAGCTCGTGCCGGGCCTCTACCTGGCCGGCGAGATCCTCGACCTGGACGGCCCGATCGGCGGCTACAACTTCCAGGCGGCGTGGAGCACCGGCTGGCTCGCCGGCCAGTCGGCGGCCGGTGCATAGGAAGGTTTTCGGCTCGGTTCTGGACTTCGCGACAAATCCGGAAAATGATGCGCCCGATTGTCCCGGCCCGGTCGCCGGGATGCTCGGGAGAGGCAGCATGCACGAGCGACATGCCCTCGACGGGTTGGAGGAACACCGCGCGTACCTCGTCCTGGTGGCGCGGCTGCTCTTGCCGCCGCGGCTCCGGTCGTCGTGCGACCCGGAAGACCTCGCCCAGCAGACGTTGCTGGAGGCGTGCCGAACCCCGCCGGCCGTGCCGCCGGAAGGGCTGCGGGCTTACCTCCGGCGGGCCCTGCGCAACAACGTCCTCGACGCCCTCAAGCGCGGCGGGAAGGCCGCCCCGGCGGCGGTCGAGGCCGAGCGCTCGTCGGCCCGGTTAGAGGACTGGCTCGCCGCCGAGGACACGTCGCCGAGCGACCGGGCCGCGCGCGAGGAGCGGCTCGCCCGGCTGGCGACCGCCCTCGCCCGGCTGACGGAAGCCCAGCGGATGGCGGTGGAGTTGAAGCACCTGCGCGGCCATTCCGTCGCCGAGATCGCCGCCCTGCTGGGCCGGACCGAGGCGGCCGTCGGCGGCCTGTTACGCCACGGCATCCGGGCCCTGCGCGACCTGCTCGGCGAACCGGAATGAGGACGCCATGACCACCGACCCGCTCGACGAAGCCGTCGCCGTCCTGCTGGGCGACGTGGGAGCGTACCCGACCGAGTGGCTCATCGATTGGCTGATCGCCCACCCGGACCGGGCGGAAGAGTTGGCCCGGTTCCTGACGGCCGAGCGGAGCGTCGCCGGGTGGGCCGCCCCATTGCGCGACCTCCTGGCATACGACGAGGGCCTGACCGCGGCGTATCCGTCGCAGGGCGAGGCTCACGGCGTGAGCGTCCCCGGGTACACGATCGAGGGCGAGTTGGGCCGCGGCGGCATGGGCGTCGTCTACGCCGCGGTGCAGGTCGCGGCCGGTCGGCCCGTCGCGCTGAAGACGATCCGGACCGGGGCGTTCGCCTCCCCCCGCGACGCGGCCCTGTTCCGCCTCGAAGCCGCCACGGCCGCCGCGCTCGACCATCCGAACATCGTCCCGGTCTACGAGGTCGGCGAGCACGGCGGCGTCCTCTACTTCTCGATGAAGCGGTTCGCCTCGACCCTGGCCCAGCGCCTTCGCCGAGGGCCGCTCGCCGCGGAGGAGGTCGCCCGCCTCGGGGCCGTCGTCGCCCGGGCGGTCCACCACGCCCACCGGCTCCGGGTCGTCCACCGCGACCTGAAGCCGGGCAACATCCTCCTCGACGAGGTCGGCGAACCGCACGTCGCCGACTTCGGCTTGGCCCGCCGGCTGGACGCCTCGACCGGGCTGACCGTCTCCGGGACGGTCACCGGCACGGCGGAGTACATGGCCCCGGAGCAGGCGCGCGGCGAGCGGCAGCCGACCGAGGCGATCGACGTCTACGGCCTGGGCGGCATCCTGTACGCCGGCCTGACCGGCAGGCCGCCGTTCCGCGGCCCGAACCCGCTCGACACGATGGCCCAGGTTCAATTCGCCCCGGTACGGCCGCCGCGCGAGGTCCGCCCGGACGTGCCGGCCGACCTGGAGCGGATCTGCCTCCGCTGCCTGGCGAAGGACCCGGCCGACCGTTACCCGTCGGCCGAGGCGGTGGCCGAGGACCTGGACCGCTTCCTCCGCGGCGAGGCGCTCGGCGACCGGCCGGCCGTCTTCGACCGGCTGTGGAAGGTGCTGACCCGGCCGCCGCACGTCCCGGGGCTGGCGACCCTGCCGGCCCTGTGGTGGATGACCGGCCTCGACTTCGCCCGACACGCCGGCGTGTTCCTGCTCGGCTGGTACGGGGCCGCCGTCGGCTGGGTATGGCTGCTTTTCCTGGCGATGGCCCTCGGCTGTACCGCCATCCTGTGGCGGTCGCACGTCGCCTCGCCGCGCGCCCTGGTGACCCGGGCCGAGTTCGCGAGCCTGACGTTCGCCGCCGGGTCGCTCGTCGGCCAGGTGCTCCTGCTCGTCGCGGCGACGCTGAGCCTCCCGGGCGCGCTCGCCAGCCCGACGGCCGAGGTGATCCCGCGCCTCTACCCAGGCCTGGCGGTCGCGATCGGACTGGCGATCTTCGCCCACGGCGTGACGCACTGGGGGGCGTTCTACCTGGCCGGGGTCGGCGTCATGCTCCTCGCCCTGCCCTTGAGCCTGCTGCCGGCCTGGTCGCCCCTGATCCTCGGAACGGTGACTATCTTCCTCGTCGTTACCCTCGGCGGCGCGCTGAACCGCCAGGTGGCGCGGATGCGCGCCGCCGCCCATACACCGGAGAGCCCATGAACGCCTTCGCCAATCGCGTCGTCCTGGTTACCGGGGCCGGTCGCGGCATCGGCCGCGGCCTGGCCCTCGCCCTCGCCGCCCAGGGGGCGCGCGTCGGGGCGATCGACCTGCGCCCCGACCTGATCGACGCCCTGCGAGGCGAGGCGGCCGTCGCGACCGCCGTCGCCGACGTGACCGACGCCGCCGCGCTGCGCGACGCCGTCGCCCGGATCGAGGCCGACCTCGGCCCGGCCGACGTGATGATCGCCAACGCCGGCATCTGCCGCGAGACGCCGGCGACCGCCTTCCCGCTCGACGCCTTCACCGCCGAGGTGCGCGTCAACCTGATCGGCGTCGCGAACAGCTTCGCCGCCGTCCTGCCCGGCATGTGCGCCCGGAAGAGCGGCCACCTCGTCGCGATCTCGTCGACGGCGTCGTATCGCGGGGTGCCGCTCCTGTCCGGCTACTGCGCGAGCAAGGCCGGCATCAACGCCCTGTGCGACGCCTTCCGCGTCGAGCTGCGGCCGCTCGGCGTCGCCGTGACGACGATCTGCCCGAGCTTCATCGACACCGACATCACCGAGAGACTCCGGGTACTCAAGCACCCCTGGTCGATGCCGCTCGACCGCGCGGTGGCGACGATTCTGAGCGCGATCGCCCGGCGCGAGACGTTCCGGGCCTTCCCGTGGCTGGACGCCTGGCGGGTCTGGCTGCTACGCGTCCTGCCGCGCGGCCTGGCGGACTGGATCCTCGGCCGATACTTGCGGGGGCTCGTTGCCGACGCGCCGTCCTGATCGCCCCGTGCCAAAAACAATCGCGGCCGGCGAAGGGGAATCCTCCGCCGGCCGCGTCGCGATTCAACCGATCACTTCTTCTTCGCCGCCTCCAGCGCCGCCTGGGCGGCGGCCAGCCGGGCGATCGGCACCCGGAACGGGCTGCACGAGACGTAGTTCAGGCCGATCCGGTAGCAGAACTTGACCGAGTCCGGCTCGCCGCCGTGCTCGCCGCAGATGCCGATCTTCAGGTCCTTCCGCGCCTGTCGGCCGCGCTCGACGCCGAGCTGCATCAGGCCGCCGATGCCGTCGAAGTCGATCACCTGGAACGGGTCCTTCTTCAGGATCTCCGGGGCCGGCACCTCCTCGCCCTGCGCGTTCTTGATCTTCGGCGGGTCCATGTAGACCTTGATGAAGCTGCCGTAGTCGTCCCGGCTCATGCCCAGGCCGGTCTGTGTCAGGTCGTTCGTCCCGAAGCTGAAGAACTCCGCCGTCTGGGCGATCTGGTCCGCGACGACGCACGCCCGCGGCAGCTCGATCATCGTCCCGACCAGGTACTCGACCGTGACGCCCTTCTCCTTGAACACCTGGGCCGCCGTGTCGCGCACCAGCTTCGCCTGCGCCTCCAGCTCCGTCTTGAAGCCGACGAGCGGGATCATGACCTCCGGCAGGACGGTCGCGCCTTCCTTCTTCAGGTCGCACGCCGCCTCGAAGATCGCCCGGGCCTGCATCTCCGTGATCTCGGGGAAAACGATCCCGAGCCGGCAGCCGCGGAAGCCGAGCATCGGGTTGAACTCGTGCAGGGCCTTGACGCGCTCGTGGATGACCTCCTTCGAGACGCCCATCTCCTTGGCCATCTCGGCCTGGCCCTTGTCGTCGTGCGGCAGGAACTCGTGCAGCGGCGGGTCGAGCGTCCGGATCGTGACCGGGTGGCCCTTCATCGCCTTGAACAGGCCGTAGAAGTCGGCCCGCTGGTGCGGCAGCAGCTTCTCCAGGGCCTTGCGGCGGTCATCGAGCGACCCGGCGAGGATCATCTCGCGCATCGCCTTGATGTGGTCGAAGAACATGTGCTCGGTCCGGCACAGGCCGATGCCCTGCGCCCCGAACGCCATCGCCTGCTCGGCCTGGTCCGGCTTGTCGGCGTTCGTCCGGATCTTGAAGTCGCCGCGCGCCTTGTCCGCCCAGGCCATCAGCTTGCTGAACGCCTGGTAGATCGCCGACTGTTCCGGCTTCATCGTCTTGGTGATCAGCACCTGGACGACCTCGCTCGCCTTGGTGCCGACCTGGCCGGCGATCACCTCGCCGGTGAAGCCGTCGATCGAGATGAAGTCGTCCTCCTTCAGCACCTTGTCGCCGACGGTGACGGTGCGGGCGTCGTAGTCGATCTTGAGCGCGCCGCAGCCGACGACGCAGACCTTGCCCATCTGCCGGCTGACCAGCGCCGCGTGGCTCGACGCGCCGCCGAACGCGGTCAGGATGCCGTCAGCGGCCTGCATGCCGCGGATGTCCTCCGGCGTCGTCTCGCGGCGGACGAGGATGACGCCCTTGCCCTTCTTCTGGACGTACGCCTCCGCCTCGTCGGCGAAGAACTTGATGCGCCCGCTGGCGGCCCCGGGGCCGGCGTTGATGCCCTGGGCGAGCTTGCGGCCCTCGTCGACCGCCTTGCGCTTCGCGTCCGGGTCGAAGATCGGCTGCAGGAGCTGGTTCAGGTCGTCCGGCGGCACCCAGTCGGCCGAGATGGCCGTCTCGGGGGTGATGAGCCCCTCCTCGACGAAATCGACGGCGAACTTGACGGCGGCGAAGCCGGTCCGCTTGCCGTTGCGCGTCTGGAGCATCCAGAGCTTGCCCTTCTGGACGGTGAACTCGATGTCCTGGACGTTCTTGTAGTGCTCCTCCAGGCGCGTCCGGATCGCCTCCAGTTCCTGGTACGCCTTCGGCATCTCCTTCGCCAACTCGGCGATCTTCTTCGGGGTGCGGATGCCGGCGACGACGTCCTCGCCCTGGGCGTTGATGAGGTACTCGCCGTAGAAGACCTTGTCGCCGGTGGCCGGGTCGCGCGTGAACGCGACGCCGGTGCCGGAGTCGTCGCCCATGTTGCCGAACACCATCGAGCAGATGTTCGCGGCCGTGCCCCACTCGTGCGGGTAGCCGTACTGCCGGCGGTAGATGATCGCGCGCTCGTTCTGCCACGAGGCGAACACGGCGGCGACCGCGCCGTACATCTGCTCCATCGGGTCTTCGGGGAACTCGCGCTTCTTCTTGTCCTTGACGGCCGCCTTGAAGCGCTTGACGAGTTCCTTCAGGTGGGCGACGGTGAGCTTGGTGTCCTCGTGGACGCCGACCTCTTCCTTGAGGTCTTCGAGGATCTTCTCGAACGGGTCGATCTCGGTCTTCGACGTCGGCTTGAGGTCGAGGACGACGTCGCCGTACATCTGCACGAAGCGGCGGTAGCTGTCCCAGGCGAAGCGCTCGTTCTGGGTGCTGTCGATCAGGCCCTGGAGCGTCTTCTCGTTGAGGCCGATGTTGAGGACGGTGTCCATCATGCCCGGCATCGAGACGCGCGCGCCGGAGCGGCACGAGACGAGGAGCGGGTTCTTGCTGTCGCCGAACTTCGCGCCCATGACCTTCTCGGTCAGGGCGAGGGCGGCCTCGACCTCCTGCTTGAGTTCCTTCGGGTACTGCTTGTTGTTGGCGACGTAGTAGTTGCAGACCTCGGTGGTGATGGTGAACCCGGCCGGGACGGGCAGGCCGATGCGGCACATCTCGGCGAGGTTCGCGCCCTTGCCGCCGAGGAGCTCCTTCATCTTGCCATCGCCCTCGGCGGAGCTGCCGCCGAAGAAATAGACGTACTTCTTCATGGACCTCGTCCTGTAGGGAAACGACCACCGGGGTCGCGGCTATGGAGGAGGTTGTACGGACGGCGGCGGCGTCCGTCAAAGCTGGGCCCCGACGGCGGCGCACAGGGCGCGGGCCTGGGCCTCCTCGGGGGCCTCGGCGATGACGCGGACGATCGGCTCGGTGTTGCTCGGCCGGACGTGGACCCAGCGGTCGGGCCAGTCGAGGCGCAGGCCATCGACCGTGTTGGCCGTCGCGTCCGGATGGCCGGCCTGGAGGCGGCGGTAGAGGTCGGGCAGGCCCTCGCGCGCGACGGTGTACTTGTCCTTGACGATCGTGTACCGCGGCAGCTCGGCGACGAGCTGGCTCAGCGTCTTGCCGGTCTTGGCGAGCAGGTCGAGGATCATCGCCATGCCGATGAACGGGTCGCGCACATAGCCGACGCGCGGGTCGATGACGCCGCCGTTGCCCTCGCCGCCGATCACTGCGCCGAGGGCGATCATCTTGTCGGCGACGTTGGCTTCGCCGACGGCGGCGCGCTGGAAGTCGCAGCCGAACCGCCTCGCCACGTCCTCGTTGACTCGCGACGTGCTCATGTTCACGACGACCGGGCCGCGCTCCTGCTCCAGCCGGTAGCGCAGGGCGAGGGCCAGCGTCAGCTCCTCGCCGATGAAGCGGCCCGTCTCGTCGATCAACGCCAGTCGGTCGGCGTCGGGATCGAGTGCGAACCCGACTGCTGCGTTGTGTTGCGAAACCAACGGGGCGACTCCACGCAGGTTCTCCTCGGTCGGCTCCGGGGTGTGTTGGAAATCGCCGTCGGCGTACCCGCCCTGTATGTGAGCTTCGACTTGCAGGGCCTTGAGCAAGAGGCGCGCGAGCGGGCCGCCAGAACCGCCGTTGGCATCGACGAACGCACGCAACCCGGCGGCACGGATACGCACGACATCGACGAGTTGGAGGATGCGCTCGCAGTGGGCCTCGATGCCGCCGGGGCGGTCCTCGACGAAGCCGAGCTTGTCCCACGTCGCGCCGGCGAAGTCGCCGGCGAGGAAGCGCTCGGTGATTTTCTTTCCCTCGGCGGCGCTGAGGACGCGGCCGTCGGGGCCGAAGAGTTTGAGGCCGTTCCACTCGGCCGGGTTGTGGCTCGCCGTGACCTGGATCGCCCCGGCCGTCTTGAAATGTTTGACGCAGAGGCCGACCGTCGGCGTCGGCACGACGCCGAGGTCGAGCACCTTGCAGCCCGACGCCATCAACCCGGCGACGATCGCGTGGCGGAGCATTGACCCGCTGGCCCGGCCGTCGCGCGAGAGCAGCACGGTGCCGCCGTCAAGGTGGCTGCCCAGCGCGCGGGCGAAGACGGTGGCGACCTCCGGCGTCAGGCTCGTGCCGACGACGCCGCGGATGCCGGAGACGCTGACGATGAGGTCCTTCGGGAGCATGTGCGTTCCTTCCCTGGAGAGTCCGTCAGAGCCGCGCACGCAGCGAGTCTTCGAGCGGAGTAAGCGGTGTTTGAACTTCCCGTCCGCACTTCAATCGCTTACTCCGCTCGCCGGAGGCTCGCTGCGTGCGCGGCTCCGAAAGACGGTCCCGCGTAAGAGTACGGACGGGGACCGGCAAGGGAAGCCCCGGCGTGAAACTCACGGCAGGAGGGACGAGTCGATCACCTCGCCCCGGGACCGCGTGGCCAGGGCCGGTAGCTGCGAGGCCGCGGCGTAGGGGAGGAATCGCACGCTGCCGTCGCAGAAGAGGAAGTGCGCCCCGCCGGGGTGTCGGCTCCAGAAATGGAAGACGTCGCAGTCGTCGTCCAGTTCGCCGCGGCCGAACGAGTACGGCCCGGCCGGGCAGTCCGGCGTGTGCACGCTGACGTTCAACTCCGCCGCGCCGAGGACCAGGTCGAGCGAGCCGCGACCGTCCTGGCCGGCACCGGCGTACCACCACCCGTAACGGTGCTGGACCATCGCGGGCCGCTCGCCCACGAGCAGCGTCATGCTCGTCCCGTCGGCGATGTCGGCGAGGCGGACCTTCGAGTCGGGGAAGAGCACCCCTTCGTGGAAGCGGTAGTTCCGACCCGCCACCCCGAGATACGACGTGAGGCCGGTCGGGCGGTTCGCCGGCTGGATGACCGCCACGTCGAGCGGGTTGGCGGGGCAGTGATAGACGCGCACCGCGCGGCGGCCGGGATGAGGCGGCTCGGTAAAAGAGGGCTGCGGTCGCAGCCGGTACGCGGCGACCGATTCAGCCCAGAGGGCGCTGAGTTCGAGGTAGGGGAGCAGGCGCGCTTGCCACGACAGGGACGGCGTCGCCGCGAACGCCCCGGCGACGCTGACGCCCGGCGGGAAGACCCGGTGATCGTCGTGGTAATGCTGGAGGGCGAGGCCCATCTGACGGAGGTTGTTGCCGCACTGGAGCCGGAACCCGGCAGTCCGGGCACGGGCCACCCCCGCCAGGGTCAACCCTGCCAACAAGGTCAGGATCGCAACGACGACGCACAACTCCAACAGCGAAAAGGCGCGGCGGTCGTTCGACCGACGCCGTGATGCTAGAGCGGAGGACGTGCCGCGACGAGCCATCATTGCCTCACCACAGACGGGCGAATGGGCCTGCAAGCCGGGCTCAGATCGAGAGACGAGCGATCTTCCTCCGGGACGGCGAACGATCTACTCCATGGGATTAGCCTTAGCACACAGCCATCTGTTTTTGTTCATATCGGTGGCCTTCACGTCGCCCGTGATCTTCACCTCTCGAAAGTTCGAGCCGAGGTCCTCCTTGAGCGTACAGGTAACTTCCGACTTGTCAAAATCGATGATATCACACGCTCCGTCGAAGGAGCCACCAGAACTGTCACAGGGGGTCGTAGCGAAAATCCAGTTAACCGGCGGGGCACCGACGCCGAAATAAAGTGACTTCAAGGGGGCATTCACCTCCGTCGCGCGGCGGCCGGCGAACGGTGCCCCCTTGAGCCACCACCCGAGAACGTTCTTGCAGTCGCACTTGGTGCAGGTTTCATCCGCCTCGACCCGCGACCCGTGCTCGATGCCGAACAGGCAGGCCAGCACGACCAGGAAGGTCACGAGGCTGGACAAGCGACTCGACGACATGGACACCTCCAGGTTCGGAACGTGACCTCTGCGGAAGGACGGTCGCTCAGCGGGAGCGTCCCGCCGGCAGCGAGTAGGCGACGCGACCGCCGACGGCCACGAGGGACAGCAGCAACAACAGCCCGACCCACTTCCTGATGGAAAACCAGAGCCCGACCGCCGGTCCAGAAATGGGTTGGAGCCGTCCGTCTGGACCGACGACGAACTCGCCGCGGCTGATGGTCCGGTCCGCGAGCACGATGGAATTCTCGTCGCCCGGCACGTGGAATTTGGACACGGTCATGCCCGGTTCCAGGGCGAGTTCAAAGTCGCTGTCCTTCACTTCCTGTGGCAGCCGGATCGAATCGACGCGAAGGCGCTCGATTCGGAAGGGCTTGCCCTGGGCGGTGTGCAACGTGCACACCCAGGAACGCGGCAGCCAGTGCCCGGACTCGTGTTTGGCGTACGTGACGTCCTGCTGCGTGGAGATGACACGGTCGCTGAATGTGACGACCCGCCGGACCAGGCCGGCCTGCTGCGGGTCTATCCAGTACTCCAAATAGTACGGGCGTTCGGTGTCGTCGGCGACCGTCCGAATCACGAGGCAGCGCGCGCCGTCGAGAACCCCGTGGCCGTGTATGTAGAAAGTCGTCGGGTCGAGGTCCGGGCTGAAGCGGTTGGGCAGGAGAGGCTTCACGTCCGTCGGGACGATGCCCAGGCCAAGAAACATCGGCCAGTCCGTGAATCCAAAGGACGCGGCGCGAAGGTTCCCCGTCGCCAAATGGACGTCCGTGCGGCCGCGCTTAGCCGGGTCCGGATGCTCCGGCTTGAGCCAGTTCCATTCCTGGGTGCCGTCGAAGGCGTTGTGCGAGACCCGCGTGCTCAGGCGGCGGTCCGCCCCGCCCGTGAGCGGGATCGCCGCCTCGCGCCGGAAGCGGATCTTGGCCAGGTCGAGAAGCAGGAGGATCTCCATCTTGCCGGTGTCATCGACGGTCGGCCGGTGCTGCTCGACGGGGAGAAGCATTCCCACGTCATCGTGGCGAAGCACCCCCGCCGGCACCGTCGCCGTGCCTGAGACGCGGTACTCGATCGCCGTGAATCGGGCGCGTTGTTTCGCCCACGTGGCGAAGACTTCCTCGATCCGGGGGTCGGGCACCTGGCCCGCCGCGCTGCCGGCAGACGCCGCGACCCCGGCCAGGAGCGCGACGCTTCGCATGAAGGTGTTCACGGCTCTCCTCCACCGGCGACGCTCCCGTTCCGTTTCGTCTCCCCGGTGACCGAGGAAGTGACCCCGACGCGACTCCGCCGGTCGGCATTGCGATAGGTGAACGTGATCTGCGCGCTTTGTTCGCCCGGGCGTACGACCTCATGCCGGACGCGGAAGTGGAACTGCCGGCCATCGGCGGCCAACTCCCGCACGGACACGTGCGGGCTATCGACTTCGACGCGGTCGAGCACCCAGCCGTCCGTCGCGGCGGCGAGGACGACATCCGCATCCGGGCTGCTTCCGACCGGGGAGAGCCCATGCGACAGCGCGGCCGGGAGGGCCCGAAGCGGCGACTGCATGACCCCCTGGACCCGGATCTCTCGACCGGGGCAGCGCTGGCCGTCTTCGTCGATCAGTTCGACCGCGATGCGGCATTCAAAGGGGCCCTCGGTGAGCGAGGGATGCGGCGAGACGTGGAGCCGATATCGCGACGCACCGAGCGGTTGCAACTCCGTCTGCACCACGTCGGGAGTGTCCGCACGGACATCAATGCGTTGGTGCGGCACCGCGACCCGAAGGGTGACCGAGTGCCGCACGGGGGCGTGGTCCTGGTTCGGCTGGTCGGAAAACGCGATCCGGTCGCTGTCCGCCGTCACGCGGCTGCGGATCGTTCCCGTGAACACCCAGCCCGCTTGCCTTCCCCCTGCCCTCGATCCGCCGGAGATGATCGGCAGGACCGACTGCTTGAGGGATCGTAGCGTGTCATGCCGCTCGTCCGGGTGCCGCTCCGTCAGATTGAACCCAACGATGATCGTTTTTTTTTTCGTTTGGCCCGACATCCAATTGAGCGGGCTCGACGCCGGTGCAAGCGCAGGCCGTCTCGAACCGCGAGATGTATATCGTCGTGTTCGTCGTGTTCGTAATCGTGACGGGGTGGCGGAGGCTCTCGGTTTCCCAGACGGCTCCGAGGTCCAGTTCGGAAAGCTCGACAGAAAGGCCACGGACGATGCTTGAGGAAGGGGGTGGAGCGGTGGGCGGCCGACTGATGGTGGCAGCCAAGTACCGAGCGCTGGCGTACGATGCGTACACCGCCACGGTAGATAGGAGAATCATCGTCGCGCGATTGCGGAACATCCTGATCCCTCCCGTCGCGCGATGCTATCGCGCCGCGGTCGAGAAGGCAATCACCATTTCCGCGCTTTTCCCCCGCCCCTCAACAACGCACCACGGTCCACCGGGGGCTGACGCCCCCGGCTCGCCGAAGCGATTCTCTCAACCCAGCTTGACCGTCACCGTCTTCATCTCGGTGTAGTGTTCGAGCGCCGCCTCGCCGTTCTCGCGGCCCTGGCCGGACATCTTGAACCCGCCGAACGGCGTCGTCACATCGACGACGTGGTAGCAGTTCACCCACACCGTGCCGGCCTTGACCGCCTTCGCGTACAGGTGCGCCTTGTCGATGTCCTTCGTCCAGACGCCGGCCGCCAGGCCGTAGTACGTCTTGTTCGCCCGCTCGACCACCTCGTCGAACGTCTTGAACGGCAGCACGCTCACCACCGGGCCGAAGATCTCGTCCTGGGCGATGGCCATGTCGTCCTTGACGCCGTCGAAGATCGTCGGCGTGACGTAGTAGCCCTTCTTGCCCTGGCGCTCGCCGCCGACCATGAGCGTCGCGCCCTGCTTCTGGCCGAGCTCGACGTAGCCGAGGATCTTGTCCATCTGCTCCTGGCTGACCTGCGGGCCCTGCTCCGTCGTCGGGTCGAGCGGGTCGCCGAGCTTGCGCTGCTTCGCCTTCTCGGCCAGCCGCTCGACGAACTCCTGGCGGATCTTCTCCTCGACGAACAGGCGCGACCCGGCCGTGCAGCACTGGCCGCCGTGGAAGTAGATCGCGTGGAACGCCCCGGCGACGGCCTGCTCCAGGTCGCAGTCCGCGAAGATGACGTTCGGGCTCTTGCCGCCCAGCTCGAACGTCGTCCGCTTCAGCGTGTCGGCGGCGTTCTTCGTGATGATCTTCGCCGTGTCGACGTGGCCGGTGAAGGCGATCTTGTCGATGTCGGGATGCACCACCATCGCGTGGCCGGCCGTCTCGCCCATGCCGTTGATGATGTTGACGACGCCGGCCGGGAAGCCGGCCTCGATGGCCAGTTCGCCGAGGCGGAGGGCCGTCAGCGGCGTCTGCTCGGCCGGCTTCAGGACGATCGTGTTGCCGCAGGCCAGCGCCGGGCCCCACTTCCAGGCGAGCATCAGCAGCGGGAAGTTCCACGGGATGATCTGGCCGACGACGCCGACCGGCTGGCGCAGCGTGTACGACAGGAAGCTGCCCCGGACCGGGACGGTGCGGCCCTCGATCTTGTCGGCCCAGCCGGCGTAGTAGCGCAGGCCGGCGATCACGCCGCCCATGTCGCCGCGCGAGTCGTTGATCGTCTTGCCGCAGTTGAGCGATTCGAGCGTGGCCAGCTCGTCGGCGTTCTTCTCGACGAGGTCGGCGAGCTTGTAGAGGAGCCGGCCGCGCTCGGCGGCGTCCATCCTGGCCCAGGGGCCGGTCTCGACGGCCTTGCGGGCGGCCTTGACGGCGCGGTCGACGTCGGCGGCGGTGCCGGCGGCGACGTTGGCGATGACCTCGCCCGTGGCGGGGTTGTACGTCTCGAACGTCTTGCCCTCGACCGGATCGACCCACTTGTTGTCGATGAGGAGCTGGGTGAGCTTGATCGCCGGCGGGGTCGCCTTCTTCATCGTCGCGGTCGCCATGGGGAGAGTCTCCTCACGTCCCTCGGGATGTCGCTGGGTACACGGCAATGATACGGCGCGCCGCCGGGCCGGCGAGGCTCACGGGGCCTTCGCCGCCGCGTGTTTGGCGAGGGCGTCGTCGCGGCGCTTCTTGAGGTCGGCGTCGTTCGGGGCGTCGAGCAAGAGTCGGCGTACGTGGAACGCGACGGCGAACCAGCGCCCCTCCTTCTCCGCGAGGGCCGCCTGCCCGGCGTGGTGCGCCTTCCGGTCGGCGGCGTCGGGCAGCGGCCAGGCGTCGTCCACCGGCGGGACGCGCGCGTCGGCGATGGCGAGGGTGTGGCCGAGTGGCGTCGCCGTCCGGGAGCCGTCCGGCGAGCGGGCCGGGCCGGGCGGCGGCGGGGCCGGCGGGTCGGCGACGTGGGCCGCCGCGCCGGTGGCGGCTTCCCAGGCGAGGACCTTGCCGCCCTCGGTCTGGGCGAAGATCCGCCCGCCGTCCGGAGCGAAGTAGCCGCGGACGAGCGGCTCGTCGGCCGTCACGACCAGCAGCGCCTCGCCGGTGTCGCCGTCCCAGAGCCGGGCCGTCCGGTCCGAGGCGACGGTGAGGATGCGGCCGCCGTCCGGGCTCCACGCCACGTCGAACACCGTGTCGGTGTGGCCGGGCATCGCCAGGAGTTCGTGGCCCTTGACGGCGTCCCACACCCGGACGATCCGGAACCGGCCGCCCGTGACGAGCCGCCGGCCGTCGGGGCTCCAGGCGACGCAGTCGATCAGGTCTTCCTGGCCGACGGGGGCGACGTGGGGCGGCCGTCGATCGGCGAGCCAGACGCGGGCCGTCCGGCCGCCCGTGAGGAGGCGGCCGCCGTCGCGGGACCACCCGACCGAGTTGAAGCCCTCACCGCGAACCTTGAGCGTGGCGAGCGCCTGGCCGGACGCGGCGTGCCAGACCCGGAGCGTGTCGTCGTGGCCGGCCGTGACGATGCGCTGGCCGTCCGGGCTCCAGGCGACGCCGACCACCCAGTCGTCGTGCCCCCGCAGCGCGAGCAGTTCGGCCCCCGTCTCCGCGTCCCAGACCCGGGCGACGCGGCTCCGGTCGCCGGTGGCGACGCGTCGGCCGTCCGGCGACCAGGCGACGGCTTCGCCTTCGGCCCGCAGTTCGACCAGGACGCGGCCGGTCGCCGCGTCCCAGATCCGCGTCGTCGAGGTTCCGCCGGTGACGACTCGCCGACCGTCGGGGCACCACGCCGCGCCGTACTGCTCGTCGGGGTTCCCCTGGAGGGCGGCGAGTTCCCGGCCGTCGGCGGCGTCCCACACCCGGGCGGTCCGGTCCCGGCCCGCGGTCAGGACGCGCTTCCCGTCGGGGGACCACGCGACGCCGGCGACCGTGCCCTCGTGCCCCCGGAGGGTGAGCCGCACCTGGCCCGTCGCCGCGTCCCAGACCTTCGCCGTCTTGTCGTCGCTTCCGGTCAGCAGCCGGTCAGGCGGGCCCCACGCGACGCACCCGACCGTGTCGGCGTGGCCGCGGAGGGTGAGGAGCCCCAGGCCCGTGCGCGCGTCGAGCACCTTCGCCTCGGACCGGCCGCCGGGACCGCCGACGAGGACGTGCCCGCCGTCGGGGGACCACGCCACGCTCGTGACCGACTCGTCCTGCCGCGTCAGGGCGAACGACCCGTGGCCGGACAGGGCCGCCCACACCTGCACCGTCTGGCTTCGGCCGCCGGTGGCGACGCGCCGGCCGTCGGGCGACCACGCCACGCCCGTGACGCTGACCCCGTGCGCCGGCAGGACGGCCCGCTCCCGGCCGGTCCGGCCGTCCCACACCCGGGCCGTGCCGTCTTCGCTCCCCGTTAAGGCATACCGGCCGTCCGGCGACCAGGCGACGCTCGTGACCGAATCCGTGTGGCCGACGAGCGCGAGGAGTTCGCGTCCCGAGGCGGCCTCCCAGATGCGGGCCGTCCCGTCCCCGTCCCCGGTCAGGACGTGCCGGCCGTCCGGCGACCAGGCGACGCCGGTGACGGTGTTGGTGTGGCCGTCGAGGTGGGTGAGTTCCTCCCCGGTGGCGGCGTCCCAGATCCGGGCCGTGTCGTCGAACCCGCCGGTGGCGACCCGCCCGCCGTCCGGCGACCACGCCACGCCGTAGAGCATGAATTCGTGGCCGGTGAGGCTGACCAGGGCCTGCCCCGTCTCGGCGTCCCAGATCGTCGCCGTCTCGTCGTCGCTGCCGGTCAGGATCCGCCGGCCGTCCGGGGACCACGCCACGCCGGTGACGGACCCCTGGTGCCCGCGGAGGTGGACGACGGCGCGCCCCGTCTCGGCGTCGAAGACGGTCGCCGTGTCGTCCCAGCTCCCGGTGACTAGCCGCTTGCCGTCCGGCCGCCAGGCCACCGCGACGACCGTCGCCGTGTGGCCGCGGAGCGTAACCAGTTCGCGGCCGGTTTCGGCGTCGCGGATGGTGGCCGTCTGGTCGCTGCTGCCGGTGAGGATGCGCCGACCGTCCGGCGACCAGGCGACGCAGTTGACCGCGTCGGAGGAGCCGACTTGCCGGTAGGTTTGCTGGCTGGTGCAGTGCGTCCAGAGGTGGCGGTGCTCCCAGCCGCGCAGGTCCCACTGGCACTCGCCGAGATGGGCGAGGGCGAGGCTGCCCTTCCCGTCGGCGAACGCGCCCTGGGCGAGGGCGAGCCGGCCGGCGTAGGCGAGCAGCTCGGCCCGCCGCAGTTGTTCGCCGGCCTTGCGCTCCGCGGCCTGGGCCTGCCGTTTGGCGAGCGCCTCGGCGCCGGCCCGTTCGTCGGCCTTGCCCTTCTCGTGTAAGGCCCAGCCGGCCAGCGCCCACGACGCGACCAGGCCCGCCAGGACGGCCAGCCCGGCCAGCAGCGCCAGCGACGCCACCGCCGGGTTGCGGCGCACCCAGCGGTAGCCGCGTTCCAGCGCCCCGACCGGCCGGGCGAGAATCGGCCGACCGGCGAGAAACCGGCCGAGGTCGTCGGCCAGGCCCTCGGCGCTGGCGTATCGCCGGGCCGGCTCCTTGGCGAGGCACTTGTGGCAGATCGTCTCCAGGTCGCGCGGCAGCCGGGCGTTAAGCTGCCGTAGCGGCACCGGGTCGGTCGTCAACACCTGGAGGATTGTCTCGACCGCCGTCGCGGCGCGGAACGGCGGCCGGCCTGCCAGGCATTCGTACAGGATCGCCCCCAGCGCGTAGACGTCGGCCGCCGGGCCGACGTCCTTGCGCCCCTCGGCCTGCTCCGGCGGCATGTACGACGGCGTCCCGAGGACGGCCCCGGTCCGGGTCCGCCCCGCCTCGTCGAGGCGCTTCGCCAGGCCGAAGTCGGCCACCTTCGGGACGCCCTCCCGGGTCAGCAACACGTTCGCCGGCTTCAGGTCGCGATGGACGACGTCGGCGTCGTGGGCGGCCTGGACCGCGTCGGCCAGCGCCCGCACCAACTCGGCCGCCTCGCGCGGCGGGAGCGGGCTCTTCGCCAGGACGGCGTCGAGGCTGCCGCCGTCGCAGTATTCCAGGGCCAGGAACGGCAGGCCGCCGTGCTCGCCGACCTCGAAGATCTGGACGATGCCCGGGTGCTGCAAGCGCGCGATCGCCCGCGCCTCGGCCTGGTAGCGATCGACCTCCGCCGCGTCGGCGTGGACGCCGGCGAGCACCACCTTCACGGCGCAGCGACGGCCGAGGCGCACGTCGCGCGCGAGGTAGACGACGCCCATGCCGCCGCGGCCCAGCTCGCGCTCGATCTCGTAGCCCGGCGGGGCTGCGGCCGGGCCGGCCGGGCGCGCGGCGTCGGGCCCTTGCGTCGCGTCCGGGTCGCCGTTGCCCGGCGCGGTCGGGTTGTCGTCGGCGGAGGGCATGGCCGGGCTCCGTTACGATGTGTGCTTCTTCAAGGCGTCGTCGCGGCGCTTCTTGAACTCGGCATTGTCCGGGTCGTCGAGCAGCAACCGGCCGACGTGGAACGCCGCCGCGTACCACTGCTTCGCCTTCTCCGCTTCGGCCGCCTGCTCGGCATGGTAGCGCCGCCGTTCATCCCGGTCCGGCGGCGGCCAATGGTTCTCCTTCGGGTCGGCCAGCCGCCGGTCGAGCACCGCGACCGCCCGGCCGCTCGCCTCGGCCAACAGGAACCCGTCCGGCGACGTGGCCGGCCCCGGATCATCGGGCCGAGGCGGCGGGTCGGCCGGTTCGACCGCCGTCCCCTTCTCCGTATCCCAGGCCAGCACCTTGCCCGTCTCGTCCCATGCGAAGAGGCGGCGGCCGTCCGCCGTGAAGGCGACCGCCGCCACGTCGGACGGGTGGCCCTCCAGGGCGAAGCCGGCCTGCACCCGCTCGCCGTCCCAGAGCCGGGCCGTCCCGTCGTCGCTGCTCGTGACGAGATACCGGCCGTCCGGGCGGAATCGCACCGCGTTCACAAGGGCGGTGTGCCCCTTCAGCGTGAGCAGGTCCTGGCCGTGGACGGCGTCCCACACCTTCGCCGTCCGGTCGTTGCTCCCGGTGACGACGCGCCGGCCGTCCGGGCTAAAGCAGACCGTCAGCACCAGGCCCGTGTGGCCGCGCAGGACGAGCAGCTCCCGGCCGGTCGCCGCTTCCCAGACCCGGGCCGTCTCGTCGTAGCTCGCCGTGGCGACGCGCGTGCCGTCCCGGCTGAAGCACACCTCGGACACGTCGCGGGCGTGGCCGCGCAGGACGGCGATCTCCTTCCCGGTCACGGCGTCCCAGATCCGTGCCGTCCTGTCCATGCTGCCGGTGACGAGCCGGGTGCCGTCCGGGCTGTAGGCGACGGAGTTGACGTTCCGGTCGTGGCCGGTCAGGACGAGCAGTTCCCGGCCGGACCGGGCGTCCCACACCTTCGCCCGGGCGTCGCCGCCGGTGGCGAGGCGCGTCCCGTCCGGGCTGAAGGAAACGCCGCCCCCGCCGCGAACCTGGACGCGCTTCTCCCGGGTCGCCACGTCCCATACCAGGGCGGTCGAGGCGTCCGCGGTGACGAGCCGCGTCCCGTCCGGGCTGAACGCCGCCACGGACGCCCCGTCGGGATGGCCGCGGAGGACGGCGACCTCCCGGCCGGTCGCGACGTCCCAGATCCGGACGGCCTTGTCCAGGCCGGCGGTCGCGACGTGCCGGCCGTCCGGGCGGAAGCCGACCCCGCGCACCGCGGCCCCGTGGCCGGTCAGGGCGAGCACCTCCTGGCCGCGGTCGGCGTCCCAGGACCGGCTCGTCCCATCGACGCCGGCGCTATAGACGCGCCGACCGTCCGGGCTGTAGCACACGCCCCACAGCTCCGAGTAGTGCGCCCGCAGCGCGAGGATCTCCTTCCCGGTCGCCGCGTCCCAGATCCGCACCGTCCGGTCCCAGCTCGCCGTGGCGACGCGCCGGCCGTCCGGGCTGAAGGCGACCCCGGTGACGCGCTGGCCGTGCCCGGTCAGGGTGCGGACCTCCTCCCCGGTCTTCGCGTCCCAGAGCTTGACCGCCTTGTCGAAGCTCGCCGTGGCGACGTGCCGCCCGTCCGGGGAGGCCGCCACGGCGAAGACGACGTCGCCGTGGCCGGCGAGGGTGTGGACGACCTGGCCGGTCGCCAGGTCCCACACCCGCGCGGTACGGTCCTGGCCGGCAGTGACGCCGCGCGCCCCGTCCGGAGTGACGGCGACGCCGTTGACCCACTCGTCGCCGTGCGGCTTGTGGACGGCGAGCCCCTTCCCCGTCGCCGCGTCCCAGACCCGGACGTCCTTGTCCGCCCCGCCGGTGACGACGCGCTTGCCGTCCGGGGTGAAGCAGACGCCGTTCACCCAGAAGGCGTGCCCCTGAAGGATGGCCAGGCCCTTCCCAGTCGCCGCGTCCCAGAGGCGGGCGGTCCGATCCCGGCCGCCGGTGACGAGGCGCGTCCCGTCCGGGCTGTACGCGACGCTGGTCAGCTCGTCCTCGTGGCCGCGCAGGGTGAGCAGCGCCTCCCCGGTGGCGGCGTCCCAGACCACCGCCGTGCCGGCCGCGCAGGCCGTGGCGAGTTGCTTGCCGTCCGGGCTGACGGCCACCGCACGGACGGCACTGGCGTGGCCGAGCGTCTGGCGGGCGTTGTACCGCGTCCACAGGTGGCGGTGCTCCCACCGCCGCAGGTCCCACGGGCAGGCGTTGAGGTAGTCCAATGCCAGGTGGCCGTCCCCGTCGGCGAAGGCGCTCTGGGCCAGGGACAGACCATTCGCGTAGAGGAGGCGTTCCGCCCGACGCAGCGCCGCCTCGGCGCGGTCCTTCTCGTCGTCGGCCCGGCCCTTCTCGGTCCGGACGTTCCGCTCGGCGGTCTGGGCCTGGTCGCGTTCGTGGTACGCCCAGCCGGCCAGGACCGCGGCGGTGACGAGGCCGGCCGTCAGGACGACGAGGATGACCGACGCCAGGGCCGAGACGACGGCGTTGCGGCGGACCCACTTCGCCGCCCGCTCGACCGCGCCGACCGGCCGGGCGACGACCGGCTCCCCGCCGAGGTAGCGGCCGAGGTCGTCCGCCAGGCCTCCCGCGTCGGCGTAGCGGCGGCGCGGGTCCTTGTGCAGGCACTTGTGGCAGATCGTCTCCAGGTCGCGGGCCACGTCGCGGTTGAGCTGCCGGACCGGGACCGGCTCGGCGAAGAGGACTTGCATCAGCGTGTCCATCGTCGTCGCCGCCTGGAACGGCGGCCGGCCGGTCAGGCACTCGTACAGGATCGCCCCGAGGGAATAGACGTCCGACGCCGGGGCGAGGTCGCGCCGACCGTGGGCCTGCTCGGGGGACATGTACTTCAGCGTGCCGACGACCTTGCCGGTCGCGGTCAGGCCGGTATCGTCGAGCCGGCGGGCCAGGCCGAAGTCGGTCACCTTCGGCTCGCCGGCCTCGGTGAGCAGGACGTTGGCCGGCTTGAGGTCGCGGTGCAGGACGTTCGCGGCGTGGACGGCGCGCATCGCCTCGGCCAGGGCGCGGACCATCGCGGCGGCGTCGCGCGGCGGGAGCGGGCCGGCGGCGAGCTTCGCGTCGAGGCTGCCGCCGGGGAGGTATTCCAGGGCCATGAACGGCTGGCCGAGGTGGGTGCCGACCTCGAAGATCTGGACGACGTTCGGATGCCGCAACTGTGCGACGGTCTGGGCCTCGGTCCGGAAGCGCTGCCGGTCCTCCGCGTCGGCGAGCGCCCCGGCGAGCATCATCTTCAGGGCGCAGACCCGGCCGAGGCCGCGGTGGCGGGCGAGGTAGACGACGCCCATGCCGCCGCGGCCCAGCTCGCGCTCGACGTCGTAGCCGGGCGGGGTCGGCGTCGTCGCGGCCGGGTCGGGCGTCGCCGCCGGCGTGACGTCGGAGCCGTGGGTGACGCCGGTGTCGCGCGAGGGCGGGTCGGTCGGTTCGTCGTCGGGGCGGGACATGGCCGGGCTCCGGTCGGGTGGCGTACCGGACCGGCATCGTACCCCGCGGGCGGAGCGACCGCAACGGTCCGCAGCTACCCCCGGCCGACGAACGGCATCTTCGTCGCCATGACGGTCAGGAATAACACGTTCGCGTCCAGCGGCAGGCTCGCCATGTAGACGACCGCGCTCGCCACAGACGCGACGTCCATCGTCGGCTCGACGGCCCGGGAGCCGTCCGCCTGGGGGACGCCGTCGGCCATGCGCGCCGTCATTGGCGTCGCGGCGTTGCCGATGTCGATCTGGCCGCAGGCGATGTCATACTTGCGGCCGTCGAGCGCCGTCGCCTTCGTCAGGCCGGTGACGCCGTGCTTCGACGCGGTGTACGGGGCACCGTCCGGCCGGGGCGTCGTCGCGGCGAGGGAGCCGTTGTTGATGATCCGGCCGCCGCGCGGCGACTGGGCCTTCATGAGCCGGAACGCCGCCTGCGTGCAGAGGAACGCCCCGGTCAGGTTCGTGTCGATCACCCGCCGCCACTGGTCGAGCGTCAACTCCTCCAGCGGTACGGCCGGGGCTCCGACGCCAGCATTGTTAAACAGCACATCGAGCCGGCCGAAGGCGTCCCGCGTCGCCGTGAACAGGGCCTCGACCGACGCCGGGTCGGCCACGTCGGCGACAACGGGCAGCACTCGGCCGGGGGCGTTCGCCGCCGCGGCGACGGCGTCGAGCCGGTCGCGCCGCCGGCCGGCGAGGACGACGGCGTAGCCCGCCCCGACGAGGCCGAGGGCGACCGCCTCGCCGATGCCGGAGCCGGCCCCGGTGACGAGGGCGACCTTGTTCGTGGTGGTCATGGGGGGAAGGCCCGTGCGGTGATTCGGACGTCGCGGACGCACGGGGATGCTACCGGCCGGCCGGCGGACAGGCAACCCGCCGCCAACGACAAGGGCCGGGGCCGCCTTGCCGTGCGACCCCGGCCCGCGCCGGGCGACCCGGGAGAGTCGCCCGGCCGCGTCGCCTCACCGGTCCGGGAGGAGGTCCGGCGGCGGCGCGAAGGGACGGTCCATCGGGAACGGCCGCGGCGTCGGCCAATCGACCGGGACGCCGATGCGGCGCAGTTCCTCGACCGTGTCGTAGTAGACCGCCAGCGTCCGCTTGTTCGCGCTGCACCGGAACGGCACGTAGTACGCCCACGAGTCGAGGTCCCGGCCGTACTCCGTCCCGACGCTGCCGACCTCGCCACGCGGCGTCCGGGCGTAGGCGTCGGCCGCCTCGGTCAGGCCCCGCGCCAGCGGCATCGCCGGCGGGACGAACTCCTCGACGGCGACCAGGCCGATCACGCCGACGTTCTCCGGCCGGCCGACCCGGCTGGCGTAAGCGTCCGCCCGATCGACGAACCGGAACGCGGCCACCCGGTCCAGGTCGCGCCGCCAGCCCTTGATGGTCACCGACCCGCCCGCCGCGACGACGTAGCCGGGCTGGTGCTCCGACGCCGGCTGGCCGTTGATCACCGACAGGCCATCGACCGAGACGACCGCGACGATCCGGCGCGGGCCGTCGTTCGTCACCCGGACGGCGTACTCCTCGCCGAGGCGCGGCACCGGCAGGTAGGTCTTCCCGCGGTACGCCACGGTCGGCAGCGGCCGGCCCTCGACCAGGACGTCGAGGCGGACCGCCATCGGTCCGGGCCACGGCCGGACCGGTTCGCCGCGCAGGGCCGGAACCTCCGCCCAGCGCAGCATCGGCAGGGGCTCCTTCTCCGGCGGCGGCGGGACGAACGGCTGACCCGCCAACCCGCCGACGAACAGGAGGAGCACCGCGACCAGCACGCAAAGCAGCCAGAATGAGATCCGCATGGCAGCACCTCCGTCAGGCGGTTCCCGCTTCGGAAGAACGACCGCCGAGGTACCCTCAAGCAAAGGGCGTGCCGCCGCCAAATCCACGCCGCCGGATGTCGTTTGGCCGCCCGGCCTGTGCGAGACGGCCCAGGTGGTGGGCACTTCCGCACCCGAGAGCCCGATGACGAATCACCCGTAACGGAAGCCTTCCGTCATGTAGAGCAGCACGCCGACCTGGACCACGCACAGCGACGCGGCCGCCGTCCAGGCCATGTCGCGCGTCCGCCGCACGGCGAACAGCGTCGCCAGGATGCCGACGACGAGGAGCGTCCCGACGACCTTCGCGCCGATCAGGACCGACCGGGCGTCGTCCTCGTCGGCGTGGGCTTCGAGGATCCACCGGGCGATCGGGTTCTCCTCCGCGGCCGCCACGACCGGGTACTTCACGTTCAGGTAGGCGTCGTACATCGACGACAGGCCGACGAACAGGCACAGGGCCAGGAAGACGCCGGCGAAGAGACCTTTCCGCGACATGACGACCTCGATCCGGGCTGCGGGCTGGAGGGCCGGCTCGGCCCTCTATCCCATCTAGCCCGGACGGCGGCGTTGTGACAGCGGACGGCGTCAAACGGTGCGCTTGACGACGATGGCGGTGATGTCGTCCTCGATCGGCCGGCCGGCCGCGAACTTGTACAGGGCGGCGAACACCTTCTCGACGACGACCCGGGCCGGCTGCCTCCGGTGGCGGCGGATCGTCTCCTGGACGCGCCGCGTCCCGAACGTCTCCCCCGCCGGGTTCGCCGTCTCGTTCAAGCCGTCGGTGAAGAGCAGGAGCAGGTCGCCCGGGCCGAACGGCACCGTCACGACCGCGTAGTCCGAGTCCGGGTAGACGCCCAGGAGCGGGCTCGTGCTCCACAGCTCCTCGACGTCGCCGTTCGCCCGGACGAGGTACGCCAGGTGGCCCGCCCCGAGGTAGGTCGCCTCGCCGCGGGCGGCGTCGATCTGGGCGAGGAACAACGTCACGAAGCTCCCGGTCGGCAGGTCGTCGCACAGGAGGCGGTTCAGCTCCAGGGCCGCCCGCGCCAGGCTGCCGGTCTCGCGCAGGTAGGTCCGCAGGGCGGTCCGCACCTCGACCATCTGCAACGCCGACGCGAAGCCGTGGCCGCTCACGTCGCCGACGGCGGCGACGAGGGCGCGCGGCCCGGTGCGGAGGTAGTCGTAGTAGTCGCCGCACACCGGGGCGACCGGGGCGGCCGTCCCGGCGACGTCGAGGCCGGGGACGGCCGGGGCCGTCGGCGGGTAGAGCCGCTGCTGGAAGACGCGCGCCAGGGCGAGCTGCTGGGCCGCCTCCTGGGCGTGGACCTGGTCGGTGATGTCGGTCGAGATGCCGGCCAGGGCGACCGGCTCGCCGGCCGCGTCGAAGAGCGGCATCTTGACCGAGACGTAGACGTGCGGCCCGTCCGGGTGGGGGGCGACCTCGCGCAACGTGCGCTGCTCCCGGGATTCGAGCACCTCGCGGTCGTTCGCCATGAACGCCGCCGCCTCCGCCGGCGGGAAGATCTCGTCGTCGCGCTTGTCGAGGACGTCCTCGCGCCGCAGGCGGAACACCTCCAGGTAGCGCTGGTTGACGAACTGGTACCGGCCGTCGATCGCCTTGACGTAGACGACCGCGGTCGTGTGGTCGAGCAGGGCCCGCTCGCGCGCCTCCTGGCGGAGGATCCGCTCCTCCAGGGCGACCCGTTTCGACACGTCCCGGGCGACGGCGTAGATGGCCCCATCGACCGGGCGGGCCGTCCACTCCAAGCAGTGGTAGACGCCGTCATGGGCCCGGTACCGGTTGCGGAAGTCGGCCACCAGTTCGCCGTCGGCCAGGCACGCCATCACCCGTCGCGTCGCGGCGAGGTCGTCCGGGTGGACGAAGTCGAGGAACGGCCGCGATAGCAGGAACGGCTCCGGGTAGCCGAGGACGCGGGAGAAGTTGCCGTTGACCCGGAGGAAGTACCCGTCCAGATTGGCGATGCAGAACAGATCCGGCGACAGCTCGAAGAACCGGGCCAGGTCGTCGGCGGGCTGGTTCGTAGGCGACACGGTCTCGGCCCTCCGTGCGAGGGGGGATGACTCCAAGACGGAAGCCATCCTATTCGGCCGGAGGGCCGACAGGCAAGGGTCGCCTCTCAAACGTCGAGGTCCTCGACGACCGCGAGCTGGGCCGAGTCCATCAGGAAGCGGTACCGGCACGACGCGTCCTTGCCGAGCAGCTCGACGAAGACGCGGTCCGCCTCGAGGGTCGAGTCGATGTGCACCTTGAGCAGGGTGCGCGTCTCCGGGGCCAGCGTCGTGTCGCGCAGGACCGAGGCGTCCATCTCGCCGAGGCCCTTGAACCGGCTCACCTCGACCTTGGCGTTGGCCGGCAGGCGGTCGAGGATCTCCTGCTTGTGGCGGTCGTCCTTGGCCCAGTGCGTGTTCTTGCCGTGCTCGATCTTGTACAGCGGCGGCTGGGCGAGGTAGACGTGGCCCTTGCGGATCAGCTCCGGCAGGTGGCGGAAGAAGAACGCCAGCACCAGCGTCGTGATGTGGGCCCCGTCCGCGTCGGCGTCCATGAGCAGGATGATCTTGCCGTAGCGCAGCCCGGCGAGGTCGAACTTGTCGCCGACGCCGGTGCCGAGCGCCGAGACGAGATCCTTAAGCTCCTGGTTGTTGAGGACCTTGCTCAGGGCGAGGCCCTCGCTGTTGAGGATCTTGCCGCGCAAGGGCAGCACCGCCTGGTACTTGCTGTCCCGGCCGCCCTTCGTCGAGCCGCCGGCCGAGTCGCCCTCGACGATGAACAGCTCGGTCTTCTCGCGCTTCGTGCCGGACTGGCAGTCGAACAGCTTGCCGGGCAGGTTGAGCCGGGTCGAGGCCGACTTGCGCTTCACCTCCGTGGCGGCCTGGCGCGACGCCTCCCGGGCCCGGGCGGCCATGATGATCCGGCCGACGATCGCGTCAGCGGCGCTCTTGTTGTTGTTCAGCCACGCCTCCAGCGCCGGCCGGACGAACCCTTCCACCTGGGCCTTCATGCCGTCGTTGAGGAGGCGGTTCTTCGTCTGGCTCTGGAACTGCGGGTCGCGCACGAACACCGACACGACGCAGACGATCCCCTCGCGGATGTCCTCCGCCCCGATCGTCAGGCCCTTGACCTTGACCGTGTCCTTGTGCGTCTCGATGAAGTTGCGCACCGCCCCGGTGATCGCCGCCTTGACGCCGTTCTCGTGCGTGCCGCCGTCGCTCGTCCGGATGCCGTTCGCGTAGGAGCGGATCGTCTCGTCGGTCGAGTCGGTCCACTGGAGGCAGACCTCCATGCCGTCGCCGTCCTTGCGGGCGACGTGGAAGCTCGCCTCCGTCGTCGGCCGGGTCTGGTTCTCGGCGACGAGCCGGGTGAGGTACTCCGGGATGCCGCCGGGGTGGCTCAGGTCGTGCGTCTCGCCGTCCTTCTCGTTCTTGAAGACGATCTTCAACCCGGCGTGGATGTAGCTCATCGACTCCAGGCGGTCGCGGATCTTCTTCGCGTCGAACTGCGTGTTGCGGAAGATCTCCGGGTCCGGCTCGAAATGGATCGTCGTCCCGTGGCCGCGGCACGGCCCGAGCGGGAGCAGTTCGCTAGCCGGCTTGCCCTTCTTGAAGATCTGCTGCACCTCCTGGCCGTCGCGCTTCACCGTGGCGACGAGCTTCTTCGACAGGGCGTTGACGACCGACGACCCGACGCCGTGCAGGCCGCCGGAGTGGAAGTAGCTGTCCCCGTCGCCGAACTTCGCCCCGGAGTGGAGCGTCGTCAGGATGACCTCCAGCGTCGGCCGCTTGTACTTCGGGTGGAGCCCGACCGGGATGCCCCGGCCGTTGTCGATCACGCTGACCGCCTCGCCGGACTTGTGCAGCACGACGGTGAACGCGTCGGCGAAGCCGTTGAGGTACTCGTCGACCGCGTTGTCGACGATCTCCCAGACGAGGTGGTGCAGGCCCTCGCCATCCACCGCGCCGATGTACATGGCCGGGCGCTTGCGGACGGCTTCGAGGCCCTCCAGGACAACGATGTCCGCCTCGGTGTAGCGGGTCGATTTCTCACGCGGCACAATCGCGCTCGTCATTGGCTCCCCCGGACACCCAGGGCTTATGCCCTGGGCTATTGACTGCCGCCCCTTTGGGGCTAAGCAGTGGTCTTGAGCCCCGAAGGGGCGATAGTCAATAGCCCAGGGCGTAAGCCCTGGGTCGCCTGGCCGGCACCGCTCACTCGAACAACGTCTTCTGGTGCCCGTTCGACTCCGCGATGGCTTCCCAATCGACCAACTCGATCGGCTCGGGCACCACCTGGACAAACGTCGTCCGCTTGACGGCCTCGAAGCCCTTGCCGCCGCGGCCGGTCGGCTCGTAGCGGCCGGCGGTGTAGTCCTGCTCCTTGCCGGCGGACGTCTCGACGCGCAGCGCCTTCCGCTTCGGCGGGTCGATGACCGCCCCGCCAATGCACAGGTCGTGCTCCCCGAGCTTGATGCCGATGACGCCCTTGCCGGCCCCGCCGAGGATCGGCACCTCCTTCAGGGCGAAGTGGAGGACGTGGCCGCCGACCGACGCCAGGAAGACGCTCGGCTCGTCGGTGACGACCGTCGCCAGGACGACCTTGTCGCCGTCCTGGAGCTTGATGTACTTGCGGCCCTTCTTCGTGCTCTCCTCGCGGAACGGTGCGATCGGCGTACGCAGCGTCTGACCGAACGCCGTCACGACGAACAGGTACGGCCCCGGCGCTTCGCCGCGCGGCCCCTTCGTCTCCTTCGCCAGGAAGCGCGGGTCGGTCGGGATCGCCGACAGGATCTTTACCTGGTCCGCCAGGGCGAAGAACTTCGCGATCGGCTCGCCGTAGCCGGCCGTCGGCGGCACGTCGTTGATCCGCATCGTGTACGCCGTGCCGTCGTCGGCGAAGAACATCACCTGGTCGAGCGTGCTCCCCGGCACGACGGCGACCACGCAGTCGCCCTCCCGGATGCGCGTCGTCTCGACCGAAACCAGCTTGACGACGCGCTTCACCCAGCCGTCGCGGGTCAGGACGACGTTCGCGTTCTCGCGCGTGATGTAGGCGTCCGGGTCGTAGTCCGGCACGTCATCGTCGGCGTTGATGCGCGTCCGCTGCCGGTCGCTGAACTTCTTGCCGATCTCCTCCAGCTCGGTCTTGACGACCTCCCACAGCCGGCCGTCGCTGGCGAGGATCTCCTCGATCGCCTTCGCCGCGGCCTTCTTCTCCTTCAGCTCGTCGAGGATCTTCTTGATCTCGAGCTGGGCGATCTTGTAGAGGGCCGCGTCGAGGATGGCGTCCGCCTGGACGGCGTCGAACTTGTACGCCTTGCGCAGCTTGTCCGCCGCGTCCGCCTTGCCGGTCGATTCGCGGATCATCTGGATCGCCCGGTCCAGGTCGTTGAAGACGACCTTGAACGCCTCCAGGACGTGGATGCGTCGGCGGAGCTGCTCCAGCTCGTACTCGAAGCGGCGTTTGACGGTGGCGAAGCGGAAGTCGAGGAAGTGGCGCAGGATCGATTTCAGGTTGAGCCGCTCCGGCTGGACGCGCTCCTTCGCCTCGTCGTCGTCGCCGGCGACCGGGACGAGGCAGGTCATATTGTAGGAGAAGTTGTGCTGCAGGTCGGTGTGGCGGTACAGGTACGCCATGATGAGGTTCGCGTCCGACCCGGGCTTGATCTCCAGGGTGATGCGCAGGCCGACCTTGTCCGACGTCTCGTCGTTGACGTGGAGCAGCTGCGGCAGCTTCCGCTCGGCGATGATCTCGCCGATTGCGGATTCGAGCTTGCTCGTATCGACCCCGTACGGGACCGACTCCAGGACGATGAACGTCTGCTTGTCCTTCTCCTCGACGCGCCACTCGGCCTGGATTTTGATGCTGCCGGAGCCCTCCTCGTAGATCTTGCGCAGTGTGGTCCGGTCGGTGACGACCCGTCCGCCGAGCGGGAAGTCGGGGCCCTTGAGCTTGTCGAGCAGCAGGGCGACCGTCGCGTCGGGGTTCTCGATCAGCAGACAGGCGGCCCGGATCGTGTTGCCGAGGTTGTGCGGCGGGATGTTCGTCGCCATGCCGACGGCGATGCCGGAGACGCCGTTGACGAGCAGGTTCGGGAACTGGGCCGGCAGGACGACCGGCTCCTCGCGCGTGTTGTCGTAGTTCGGCCGGGTGTTCACCGTGCGCTGGCGCAGCTCGCTCATGAGCCGCTCGGCAATCGGGGTGAGCTTCGCCTCGGTGTAGCGCTCGGCGGCGGGGCCGAGGCCGCTGACCGAGCCGAAGTTGCCCTGGCCGTGGACGAGCGGCACCCGCATGACGAAGTCCTGCGCCAGCCGGGCCAGCGCCTCGTACGCGGCGGTCGTCCCGTGCGGGTGGTAGTTGCCGGTCACGTCGCCGACGATCTTGGCGCACTTGCGCGGCCGGCCGTCGGCGGTCAGGTGCAGGTCGTGGTACATCGTGTACAGGATGCGCCGCTGGACCGGCTTGAGGCCGTCGCGCACGTCGGGCAGGGCCCGGGCGGTGATGACCGACAGCGCGTAGATGCGGTAGCGATCCTGGACTTCCTGACTCAGCGACGTCGTGACGATCGTTTCCGCCATCCGTACCGCTCCTGCCTTCCGTCGGGCCGCCGAAACACCCCGAAGATTGTAGCAGCCGTCGCCGAGCCGGCCCACCGCGGGCCGGCCTCGGCGGCGACCCGGACGGGAACGAAGCGCGGCGCGGCCGGCGTAAACGTGCAACCCAATGCTGGCGATTTTACTGTACATTGGTTCATATTGCAAGGCCGAAAGGTCGGCTCCTTCGTCGGATCGCCGTGGGAGTGGCGTGGCCGTGCCGGCTGGGCAAGGCGGGTTGTCTTCCCGGCCCGGGCCGCTACGTTGACCCCAGACGCAACCCCCGGAGGAACCGCGATGTTCGACCTCGCCGCGATCCAGCAGGCCCTGCGGTCGTTACAGCTCGACGCCTGGCTCCTGTACGACTTCCGCGGGCTGAACCTCCTCGCCCGGCGCGTGCTCGGCTTCGACCCGAACTTCGTCCCGTCGCGGCGCTGGTTCTACCTCATCCCGGCCCAGGGCGAGCCGAAGAAGCTCGTCCACCGCATCGAGCCCGGCGTCCTCGATCGCTTCCCCGGCGGCAAGACGATCTACCTCCGCTGGCAGGAACTGGAGGCCGGCGTCGGCAATCTGCTCCAGGGCGTCCGCCGAGTCGCGATGGAGTACGCCCCGCGCAACGGCAACCCGTACATCTCGCGCGTCGATGCCGGTACGCTGGAGCTGGTGCGATCCTTCGGGCCGGAGATCGTGCCCTCGGGCGACCTGATCCAGATGTTCGAGGCCGTCTGGGACGACGAGCAGTGGCAAATGCACCTGGAGGCGGCGAAGCACGTCCGGGCGGCGTTCGACGTCGGGTTCGGCTTCATCGCCGAGAAGGTGCGCAAGGGCCAACCGCTGACGGAACTCGACGTACAGCGGCGCATCCTGGAGCACTTCCGGGCCTACGACCTGACGACGTACAGCCCGCCGAACTGCTCCGTCAACGCCAACAGCGCCGACCCGCACTACGAACCGGGCGCGAGCGGGAATTCGCCGATCAACGCCGGCGACTTCGTCCTGCTCGACATCTGGGGCAAGCTCGACAAGCCGCGGTCGGTCTACAGCGACCTGACCTGGACCGGTTTCGTCGGCGACGCGGTCCCCGGGAAGTACACGCGCGTCTTCGACATCGTCGCCGCGTCGCGCGACGCGGCGATCCAGAAGGTGCGCGACGCCTACGCGGCGAAGAAGCCGCTCGCCGGCTGGGAGGTGGACGACGCCTCGCGGCAAGTCATCGTCGACGCGGGTTACGGCGAGCAGTACTGCCACCGGACCGGGCACAACATCGGCCAGGAGGTCCACGGCAACGGCGCGAACATGGACAACCTCGAGACGCGCGAGGAGCGGCGGGTCCTGCCGCGGACGTGCTTCAGCGTCGAGCCGGGCATCTACCTGCCGGGCGACTTCGGCGTCCGCAGCGAGGTGGACGTGTTCGTCGACGCGGACGGCAACGTCCACGTCACCGGCGGCGACCCGCAGACGGCGGTCGTGCCGATCCTGAGCGCGTACTGAGCCGATCATCCGATCGCCACCCCGGGCGACGGGTTCGCCAGCGGGCCGAGGTTCTTGGCGAGCCGGGGGCGTCAACCCCCGGAGGTCCGCTTCTATCGCCGAAAGGTGTCCTCCGGGGCTGACGCCCCCGGCTCGCCTCGCGGGACCCCCCGGTGATTCGCATCCCGGCGGTAGGTTGTTCTGGCACGTCGTTTGCGATGGGGGCTTCAACCACTCGACAGGTGTCTGGTTGAAGGGGCCAGCCATGCCCGACCCGTCCGCGCTTCATCAACTCGCCACCGGCTACTGGGCCTCGGCGGTGCTGCTCAGCGCGAATGACCTCGGCGTCTTCGCCGCCCTCCCCGACGGCGACGCGACCGCCGACGAGCTGGCGGCCTCGCTGAAGCTGGACCGTCGGGCGACGGCCCTGCTCCTGGACGCCTGCGTCGCGCTCAGCCTGCTCGTCAAGGGCGGCGAGCGCTACCGCCTCGCTCCCGGGGCCGACTTCCTGGTGCCCGGCCGGCCCGGCTGCCTCGCCGGGGCGTTCCGCTGGCTCGCCGAGCAGTTCGCCCTCTGGGGCCGGCTGTCCGACGCGGTGCGCGGCGGCGGCCCGGTCACCCGGCCGGAGCTGCACCTCGGCGACGACCCGGACCGGACGCGCGCCTTCGTCCTGGCGATGCACGAGCGGGCCGCCGCCACCGCGCCCGCCGTCGTGCCGGCCCTCGACCTGGCCGGCTGCCGGTCGCTGCTCGACGTCGGCGGCGGTCCCGGCACCTACGCCGCCCTGCTCGCCGTGGCGTACCCGGACCTGCGCGTCGCCGTCCTCGACCTGCCCGGCGTCAGCGCCGTCGCCCGGGAGCTGCTCGCCGCCTCGCCGGCCCGCGACCGGATCGAACTCGTCCCCGCCGACGCGACGCAGGGCCGCTACGGCACCGCCTGCCACGACGCGGTCCTCTTCTCCGGCGTGCTGCACCAGTTCGGCCCGGACGCGATCCGGGCGATGCTCGCCGGGGCGCACCGGACGCTGCGGCCCGGCGGCCGGGTCTTCGTCTGCGACCTCATGCTCGACGCGACGCGGACCTGGCCGGCCTTCTCGGCGCTGTTCTCGCTGCAGATGCTGCTCACCAGCCGCGACGGGGCGGCGTTCGCCGCGGACGACTGCGTCGCCTGGCTCGCCGAGGCCGGCTTCACGCCGGTCGAGGTGGTGCCGCTGCCTCCGGGCCTGCCGTACACGCTCCTCCGCGCGACGAAATGACCCGGCCGCACCACGCCCACAGGCCGAGCAGGATCAGCGTCTCGCTCGGCGGGCCGAGGTAGCGCGGGTCGAGCACCTCCCAGAGGTAGTGACAGCCGACCAGCAGCACGAGCGCCGCCCAGGGCACCCACCCGGCCCGCCACGGGTCGCGCAGCAGCAGGAAGACCGGCAGCGCCGCCAGGAAGGCGTCGTAGTACATGAAGTGCCAGCACGCCAGCACGCCGCCCAGGAGCGTGAACGCCCCGACCGGCCCGTCCCACCCCGGCCGCGGCGTGCGGACCAGGACGACGAGCCACGTCGCGACGACCGTCAGCCAGAGCGACACGCCGAGGACGTCCGGCAGCCGGCCGTGCGGCGAGGTGCCGAGGCCGCCGGCCGGCGGGAAGTCGAGCAGGTAGCGGCGCGGCAGGTTCTGCACGTCGCGGCTGAGCAGGACCCAGTTCGTGTCGCGCTCGTAGAGCGCCGAGGCGAGCTTGCCGACCTCGAGCCAGTCGAACCAAGGCCGGACGCCGCCCAGCGGCAGCGTCGCCAGGATGAGCAGCATGCCGGCCGTCCCCATCGCCAGGGCGAGCCGCCAGCGGCGCGTCGCCAGCGCCGCGGCGAAGAACGTCACCGCCCAGACCGGCTTGAACGCGAGCAGGCCCCAGACGCCGCCGCCGAGGCCGGGCCGACCGACGCTGACCAGCCACCAGCCGAGGCCGAGCAGCCCCAGCGTCACGAGCGGGTTCTGGCCGAGGTTCAGCGTCCCGGCGAAGCCCGGGAAGAGCATCAACAGCAGCGTCGCGACCGGCCACCAGACCTTGCCGCCCGACCAGCGCGCCGCCCCGAGGCCGACCAGGAAGACGAGGGCGAGGTTGAGCCCCTGCGCGAGGCGGTACGCCGCCTGTGGCCGCAGCACGGCGAGCGGGGCCATGACGACGGCGTGGATCGGCGGGTACAATGGCCCCGACAGCTGGCGAACCCGCCGGGCGGCGGCGAGGTCCGTCTCGTCGGGCAGCGCCGAAACCAGGGCGACGACGCCGAGCGGCGAGTCGGCCGCCAGCGGGACGGCCGGGGCGATCAGCGTCTCGAGGGCGCGGTAGTCGAACCGGGCCGGGAAGGACGTCGCCAGCCGCTCGTGGTCGCGCAGCGGGTCGGCCGGATCCTGGTCCGAGACCGGAAAGGCGGCCGAGAGGACGACGTCCTGGGCGAGGCGGTCGTACAGGTCGGCGGCGTGGCCGGCGACGAGCATCCGGCCGAGGGCGTACTGGCCGCCGAAGTCGATGTTGACGTGGCCGTCGTTGCCGTCGGGGCGGCTGGCGTTGTCGAGGTTGACCCAGGCGTGGTACGCCGCGACGCCGGCCGCTGCCAGGCAGAGCGCCCAGGCGACGAGGTAGCGAAACGCTCGCGTCCGGGACCACCAGTCCGTCATCCGTCGGGCCTCCGCTGGGGCCCGGTGATTCTAGCAACCGAGGGGCGACGCCGTGCGGCCGAGTGACCGACTTCGCCACGCCGTCCGCGCGCAGCTCGATCGCGAGCAGGGCCGGGCCGGCCTCGTCGTCGCCGTCTCCGGCGGGCCGGACAGCGTCGCCCTGCTGCGGGCCGCCCACGAGGCGCGACACGACGGGGCCCGCCTTGTCGTCGCACACCTGAACCACCAGCTGCGCGGCGAAGAGAGCGACGCCGACGAGGCGTTCGTCGCCGACCTGGCCGGGCGGCTCGGGCTGCGGTTCGTCAGCGAGTCGCGGGACGTGCGCGCCCTCGCCGTCGGCGAGAACCTCGAAGCGACCGCCCGCGCGGTGCGCTACGCCTGGCTCGCCGAGGTGGCCCGCGAGCGCGGCCTGGACCGGATCGCGACCGGCCACACGGCGAGCGACCAGGCCGAGACGGTGCTGCTGCGGCTGCTGCGCGGGGCCGGCTTCCAGGGCCTGCGCGGCATCGCCGCCGAGCGCGAGCTGGAGCCCGGCCTGGTCGTCGTCCGGCCGCTGCGGACAATCACCCGGGCCGAGGTGCTCGCCTACCTGGCCGAGGTCGGCCAGGACGCCCGCCACGACGCCAGCAACGACGACGACGCCCTCCGCCGCAACCGCGTCCGGCACCACCTCCTGCCGCTGCTCGAAGCGGAGTACAACCCGGGGATCGCCCGGGTGCTCATGCGGCTGGCCGACCAGGCCGAGGAGATCTTCGCCGAGGAGGACGCCGCCGCGACGGAGTTGCTCGCCGTCGCCGAGCGGCCGCGGGCCGGGGGAACGATCGTCCTCGACCGGCGCACGCTGACGCGGCAGCCGCGCTTCCGTCTGCGCGGCCTGTTCCGGGCGGTCTACCGGCGCGAAGGCTGGCCGCAGGACGACGTGCCGTTCGCGCTGTGGGACCGGATCGCCGGCGTCGCCCTGGGCGAAGAGCCGGCCCTCGATTTGGCGGGAGGCGTGCGGGTGGAGGGACGGGAGCAGGTCGTCTGGATTGGACGCTCGTCGTGAAGTTACCGGCCTACCAGCCCGGAGTGCGAGCGACGGCGGGCGGTTCCTCTCGCCCGTCGCTCGTGCTCCGGGCTGGTAGGCCGGTCGAGCCTGTGCATCTACTCCCCGTCCGTGAGAAGTCCGTGCTTCTTCATCTTCTTGTAGAGCGTCACCCGGCTGATGCCGAGCGCCCGGGCGGTGCGCGTCCGGCTCTGGTCGTGGCTCGCCAGGGCCTGCTCGATGAGGGCCTTCTCCGTCGCGTCGCGGTTGCGGATCAACAGCCCCGCCGCGCTCGGCCGAATCGGCCCGGCGACGCCGCGCACCTCGGCCGGCAGGTGGTCGGCGAGCAGGACGCCGCCCCGGCTCATCAGCACCGCCTGCTGGACGGCGTTCTCCAGCTGGCGGACGTTGCCCGGCAGGGGGTGGTTCTCCAGCGCCTCAATCGCCGCCGGGGCGACGTCGAACAGGTCCTTGCGGAACCGGGCGTTGTATCGGGCCGCGAGCAGCCGGGCGAGCGGGGCGATGTCCAGCGGCCGGTCGCGCAGCGGCGGCAGGTGAAACGACAGGACGTTGAGCCGGTAGTAAAGATCCTGCCGGAAGCGCCCCTCGCGGACGGCCCGCTCCAGGTCCCAGTTGCTCGCGACGATCAGCCGGGCCCGACAGCGGCGGACCGCGTTGCCGCCGACCGGCTCGAACTCGCCCGTCTCGATGACGCGCAGCAGGCCGGCCTGGTGCTCCAGCGGCAGGGTGTCGATCTCGTCGAGCAGGAGCGTCCCACCGCCGGCCGCCTCGAACTTGCCGACCTTGTCGCGGTCCGCCCCGGTGAACGCTCCCTTGACGTGGCCGAAGAACGTGCTCTCGATCAGAGTCGCCGGGATCGCACCGCACGGGACGACCAGGAACGGCTCGCCGCGGCGCGGCGAACACTCGTGCAACAACGCCGCGAGGTGCGTCTTGCCGGTGCCGGTCTCACCGGTCAGCAGGACGGTCACGTCGTGCTCGGCGGCGACGGTGAGGCGGTCCAGCAGGATCTCCAGCGACGGCGTCTGCGGCAGGAGCCGGCGGGCGAGCGTGTCGAGGGTCGTCTCGTCCTGGGTGCCGGGGAAGGCCCGGACGCGGTCGAGCCGGCGGCGCAGGCCGACGACGAGGGCGTCGGCGTCGTCCGGCCAGCGGACGTGCTCGGCGAGGTAGGGCTGGAGCCGCTCCGCGTCGGACAGCGCCGTCGGGCCGGCCTCGACCAGGACGAGGACCGGCGGCAGCTGGCGCAGGTAGACCTCCTGGATCAGGCGCACCGCCGTCTCGCGCTCGGCCGACGACGCGGCGAGCAGGACGAGCAGGCCGTCGGCCCACGGGGTGAGGTGGTGGCCGACCCCGGCCGGCTCGGCCAGGTGGGCGACGTGGTCGAGCGCGCCGTGGAGGTGGTCCCGGACGCGGGCGGCGAGTCGGGCGTCCTGGGCGACGAGAAGAAGGCGGCTGCCGGCCATGGTGCCTCGCGCGGTGGGCGGGTCAACCGGTGTGGCCGGCCGGCTCGAGCGGCAGGACTTCCAGGCTGGTCAGCAGCGCCTCGGCGATTTCGCGCATCGGGCGGCGCTCCTGCCGCGACTGGAGGCGCAGGCGGCGGTACGCCTCGTCCTCGCTCAGGCCGAAGCGCTGCGTCAGGATGCCCTTCGCCTTCTCGACGAGGATGCGGTCGGCCAGGCGGCGCTGCAGGTCGGCGACGCGGCGGCGGAGCTGCTGGACGCGGCGGAGCGCGGCCGACGCGTGACGGACGGCGTGGAGCAGGTCGTCCGGGGCGCTGTCGGCCGGCAGGTCGAAGACGAGCGCCTCGGCCTCCTCCGGCTCGGGGTGGCCGGTGCCGCGGACGATCAGGGCGATCGGCAGGCGGACCCACGACGCGAACACTTCCGCCTCGACCCGGTCCAGGACGACGACCTCCGGCAGTTCGGCGGTGACGCCGGCCAGGAGCGGGACGACCTCGAGCCCGGTCGCGGCGCAGATGACCGTGCCATCGGCCTGCCGTCCCGGCAGCCAACCTACGCGCATGGACGTACCTCGCGGGTGGGATCAAGGGCCAGTCACGACGACTGCGAGCGGGGGAGGATTGCGCCCACACCGTTAACATTCGTCGGGATCGCGCCCTTGTCAAGTTCCGCAAGGAACGCCCGGCCGGCACCTACTCCGCCGCCCCGAGCAGGCCGCGCGCCTCGCGGCGCTTGTACTCGATCAGCGAATACAACGCCGGCCACAGGGCGGCGGCCAGGAACGCGACGAACAGGACGACCAGGTTGACGCCGGCCAGGACGGCGAAGAACCCGGCCACCCCCGCCGCCGTGTAGACGTACGCCGCGTGGCGGTGCGTCGCGTTCCAGACCCCCTCGTCGGCGAGCGTCCACGGTGTGCGGATGCCCATCCAGAAGTTGCGCCGCACCTTGCCCAGGACGTTGCCCATCAGGGCGAACAGCAGGAACACCCCGGCGATGACGAGCGTGACGACCCGCTCCGGGGCCCAGGCCGCCCCGGCGAGGATGACCGCGTGGACGTAGAGGAAGAACCCGTTGATCAGGCTCATCAGGTAGTCGTACGTCGCCCGGAACGGCTCGACGGCGAACGTCTTCGGCGACAGCCACGGCAGCAGCAGCGTCAGGCCGACCCAGCCGGCCATCAGCAGCGGCACGCCGAGCCACAGGGCGAGCAGGTTGTCGCGCGAGACGAAGCCGTCCGCGGTGCCGTCGATGCCCCAGTGGATCGGCACCTGCTCCGGCCAGTGCTCGCGGTACGGGTACAGGGCGAGCGACCCGCCGAACGCGACGACGGTCAGCCCGATCGAGAACGCCAGCCACCGGTTCATGACGCACCCTCCTTCCCGTTGTTCCCGGCCCCCGGGAACAGGTCCCACAGCATCGACAGCAGGTCCTCGACGACGGTCGTGTTCAGGGCGTAGTAGATCTGCTGCCCGTCGCGGCGCGTCGTTACCAGGTCGGCCGCCTTGAGGACGCCGAAGTGGTGCGACACGGACGGCTTGCTCATCCGGTCGGCGAAGTGGTCGGCGATCTCGCCGGCCGTCTTCTCGCCGCCGCGCAGTAACTTCAGGATCTCCCGCCGCGTCGGATCGGCGAGGGCCTTGAAGACCTCGTTGCCCCACATGAACCGGGCCTCCGAGATTGTGAGATAGTTAGCCAATCGTCTAAATAAAGTTTACGCGACCCCTCGAAAGGAGGCAAGGGGTGGCGGGGTCAATGGGTTGGTTTTCCACATGGCCGTCGGCTTGCCGGCGGCCATGTGGCGTGGGCAGGTCACGTCGGAACGATGGCTTCGAGCGTCTTGGCGACCTGCGTCTTGACCTCCTTTTTGCGGTCCTTGAGCAGCCCCTCGACGGTCCTCTTCGCCGGGGCGGCGACCGGGCCGAGTTCGGCCAGAAGCCGGAGCAGGTTCAGTTTCGTGTCAGTCTTCTTCGTCGCGGCGAGGGTCTTGCAGATGCGCGCGACCGACTTCTTGCCGTCCGGCTCGTCGCGGCGGAGGAGCTTGAGGAGATCCTCGTACCCCGGCGTGTAGTACGAATTCCCGAAGCCGAGGTAGCCGTCGAGGGCGTCCGCGAAGTAGGGCGTCGAGGCCGTCGTGTCCATCTCGAGCAGCTGGGTGACGGCCAGGTTCCAGAGCCAGGGCTCCTTCTTCTTCAGGGCCCGCTCCAGGTACTCCTTGAACGGCTTCGGGTCGGTCGCGGCGTGTTCGCGGAGCATCTCGAACAGGCCCTGGGCGACCCCGAACGGGACGTAGCCCTTGCTCGCCGCGTGGAGCAGGCTCGGCAAGAGGACGGCCCGGTCCTTCGCCGGCAGCTTCTTGAGCATTTCGACGACCGGGTTGAGCATCCAGCCGGTGGACGACTCGATGAGCTTCTTGAGCGTCGGCAGCGCGTCCGGCACGTTCGGCCCGACGGCGATAAGGACCATCCGGGCCGGGTTGCTGACCTGATATTCCTTGTGTTTCATGAGCGGGGCGGCGAAGTCGGCGACGTCCTGCCGGGCGAGGTCCGGCCGCTGGGCGAGGGCGTACAGCAGCGACTGGGCCAGGTTCAGCTCCTGCCATCGCTTGGACTGCAGCTTACCGATCTCCTCGTCGGTGAGCTTCTTCACCGCGGGCTTGGCCCCCTTCTTGGCCGGCTTCTTCGCCCCCTTGGCGGCCTTCTTCTTGCGGGTCGGACTCCGCTTCGGCACGACGGTCAGGTTGTCGATCAGGTCGCGGGCGCGCTCCATGACGCGGTCGGCCGTCTTCGGGTGGGCCAGCTTGCCGAGCACCTCCAGCGCGGCCGCGCTGACGTCGTTGCTCTTCTCGCCGACCTTCTCGACGACGAGGGCGAGGGCCGCGTCGTCCTTGCTCGTCACGAGCGCCTTCAGGGCGGCGGCCCGTACCGGGGCGCGCTTGTCCTGGGCGAACTCGACGCCGACCTTCTCCGCCTCGGCGACGGGGACGACCTCGGGCAGGAGTTCCAGGGCCTCGATCAGCACCTTCTGGCTCCCCTCCTTGAGGGCCTTGCGGGCCAGGTCGGCCCCCTGCTTCTTGTCGATGCGGCAGATGGCCTTGAGGCGGCGGGCGTCGCCGGCGTCGCCCTCGGCGAGGTCGAGCGTGGCGAGCAGGTCGGACAGGACCGCCCGGCCGAGCAGCGGCAGGGCCTTGTCGGCGACCTCGTCGGCGAAGCCGGCGTCCTTGTCGTCGAGGGAATCGACCAGGACGCGCTGGAGGCGCAGGTCGTTGATCTCCTTCTTCTCGATCGCCTCCTGCAGGGCACCGTGCTTGCCGCCGCCCCCGCCGACGAAGTTGTCGTACAGCTCGTGGGCGCGCTTCGCCGGCAGCGGCGTCTGGCAGCCCTCCCGGCTGAGGACGGCGCCGATCTCGCCGGGGACGGTCGATTCGGCCAAGCCGGCGCGCATGAGGCGCGCCTTGGCGAGGAGGTCGAGCAGGGCGTTCGGGGCGTCCTTGGCCGGGGCGGTCAGCACCTTGTCGATCGCTTCCTTGAGCGGGACGAGGGCCGGCACCTTGGCGCTGAGGTCGTCGACGACCTTCGCCCGGCGGCGGAGGGCGTCGCTGCCGGAGGCGGAGCGCGCCCCGGCGGCCAGGAGCCGGTCCAGCTCGCTGGCGAGGTCGAGCAGCTGTTCGCGGGACATGGCGGGTGTCTCCTCAGAACCCGAGTCGCAGGTGCCGGTCCGGTGTCAGCAGCGCCAGAGGCTCGGCGACGACGCGCGACGCGACCGGCAGCAAATAGAGGCGGGCGAGGACGGCCGGCTCGCAGCACGCGAACTCGCCGGCGGCCTGTTCCAGACAGCTCAGATTGACCGGCTCCGGGACGCCGGCGCGCTTCTTCTTCTTGCTGGCGCGGCGCTTCCGGCTGTCGAGCGGCGCGTCGTCGCGCGGCCGGTTCGTCGCTTCGAGGCGCATGCCCCTGGCGTCCTCCAGGACGACCTGCTCGCCGACCGGGCCGATCTTCGCCACCCGGACGAGGAAGACCGCTTCGCGCGGGGCGAGCGGATGCTTCATCTGCTGCTTCAGGGCGTCGAACGCCGGCTTGAAGTCCGGCAGGGCCTTGGCGTAGGCGGCCTTGAGGTGGGCCTTCGTCACGTCCTCGCCGGTCTCGCCGCCCTTCCAGCGGACGCGCCGGTTGATGTAGCCGGGGTAGATCGCCGCCTCGGCGACGGTCAGCACCTGGGTGTAGCTCGGCTGCTCGTTGATGAACTGCATCCCCTTGAACGGCCGCATCGTCAGCCCTTGCAGGCACCGGCCGTCGTTCAGGTCGAGCAGGTGGCTGATCTCCATGCGCTGGGCCCGGGCGTGGTCGTCGTAGCGCTCGTAGGCCAGCTCGATCAGCTTGAGGTCCGTGCCCCAGTAGCCGTGCTCCTTCAGCTCCGTCAGCTGCCAGGTCTTGCCGAGGATGCCCTCCATGACCGCGTCGGCGTCGGCCTGGGTGTCATCGGCGTCGAGGCGCTCGTCGAGATACGCCTTCCCCTTCTGCGTCGTCTGCCACAGCTGGGCGACGAGGTCCGCGCCGCGGGCCATGCGCTCCTCGTCGCTGAGGTCCTCCATGTCGCCGATGAGGACGAGGCGGTTGAGGAGGTACATCGCCGCGTTGAGGTAGGCGTCGCCGAGCTGCGGGGCCTGGCGGCGGAGCTTCTCCAGGCGCGTCTTCTCGAACCACTGCCCCGACGACGCCAGGTCGAGGACGAGCTTCTCGAGCAGGTCGAGGCCCTCGCGCTGGGCGGCGATCTTCTTCTTCAGCGCGGCGGTGTTCGGCTTCTTGGCCGGGCCGCTGCTCGCCGGTCCGCTGCTGGCCGGGTCGCCGGCTGGGGCGTCGGCGGGGGCCTCGGCGATCTTGCGCTTGCGCTCGACGTTCTTCTCGCGCTTGGCGAGCAGGTCGGCGGCCGGCTCCTGGGCCTTGAACTTCTTCTTGTCCTTGACCCAGCAGTTGACCAGGCCGAGGCCGTGCTTGCACGGAAACTTGCGGCTGGGGCAGTTGCAGCGGAACGTCGGCTTCTCGGCGTCGGCGAGGTCGACCGAGACCTGGTACGGCTCCTTGCCGCTGCCCTGGCACTGGCCGAGGAGCCAGGTGCCGTCGGCCGAGATGCCGAGGGTGGTGAACTTCTTCTGGAGGTTGCGGGCGTCGTGGGCGACGCCGGTGTCGGGGGCCCAGCGGTCGATGTCGTCGTCGGTGTAGGTGCGCGCGGTGTCGGCCATGGTCTCACCCGGTCGAGGGACGGCGGAGCGACGGCAGTAGTAGAGCATAGAACAGCCCGGCATTGTAGGTCGGCCGACGGCCGGGCCGCTACAATTTCCCGACGGATCGCCCCGCGAGGAGGGACCATGCTCCGACCCGAACACGTCGAACAGCTCCGCTGCCCGCTCGACCCGAGCCAGACGCGCCTCGAACTCTGCGACGACGCGACGGCCCTGCTCTGCCAGCGCTGCCGGGTCAAGTTCCCGGTGCGCGAGGGCATCCCTGCCCTGCTCGTCGAGGAGGCGGAGCTACCGCCCGGCGTCGCGGCGGTCGCCGATTTGCCGTGCCAGCGCGCCGCGGCCCAAAAATGAAGACCGGCCGCACGTCCCCCCGAACGTGCGACCGGCGCGTCCCGGCTGCCCGGGTCGTTCGCGTTGTTACGGGTTCCGCGGCCCGAGCGGCGGGAGCGGGTCGAAGTTGGCCTGGCCCTGGCCGCCGGGCACGACGTACGGCTCCGTCGTCGGCGGGGCGGTCGTGCGCGAGCCGCCGTAGTTGGACGAGGTGCCGACCGGCGTGCCGGGCAGCGTGTTCGTCGGGTTGCCGGTGTTCGGCGGCGGCGCGCCGGGGATGCCGGTCCCGCCGAGCGCGTCGCGGCCGGGCGACGGCGGCGGCGGCAGGACCATGCCGCCGGTGGCGATCGGCCGGGCGGCGGCCGGGTCGCCGCCGAAGTTCGTCGTCTGCGTACCGGCCGGGGTGTTGGCGATGGTCGGGTTCGGCGGCAGGGCGTTCAGTGACGACTTGTCCTTGCCCTCGGTCGTGCCGATCGCTGGGCTGGTGTTGCCCGGCAGCGTGCCGGTCGGCATCTTGCCGCCCTGCTCGAAGCCGCCCATCTGCTGGAGGCCGCCACCGTTCTTCGGCGTGGGGTTCGTCGGCGTGCCGCCGAACTTGCTGTACTCGGAGGCGGGGCCGCCGATCCCCGTGGGGGGCGTCGTCGAGCCGACGCCGTTGAGCGGCGGGAGCTTGTTCAGGTCGTTGGTGCCGGCGGGAGTCTGCTGGTTGAACTGCGCCGGCGGACGGGCCGGCTGCGCCGGCTGGACGGGGCGGATGTTGCCGGCAGGGTACTTCTTCTGGCCGTCGCCCATGCAGCCGACGCCCGAGATGCTGCCGAGCGCGAGACCGACCCAGACCAGGCCCAGCGCGCCGTACAAGGGCTTCTTGCCCATAGTGATCCCCTTCCCCGTCGGTGGCATGCGCCGGGCGTGCCTCATCCCCTGCCCGCCCGGCATCGGGGCCGCCGCTTCCGTGCGGGATCGGCCTCCATGGGTGGGGGGGATACCTCCGAGAAAGTGTCTCGTCAAGGGCAACTGACATCACACCAGCCGCACCAGCCCGGAGCGCGAGCGACGGGCGTTTCTTCCGTCGCTCGCGCTCCGGGTTAGTTACGGCAGCGGCGGGACCGCGCCCGGCGGGATCGCGCCAGGGCCGACGACCGGCGGAACCGGGGCGGGGAGGCCCGCGCCGTTGATCGCCTCGCCGGGCTGGGCGGCCCAGACCTTTTCCTGGTAGGCGAGCTCGCGCGGCAGCGGGAACGGCGGCGACGGCGGGAAGTACTGCGGCGGGTGGTCGAGGTAGTGCCCCGACGGCAGGGTCATCCCGGCGACCCAGGTCTGGTAGGCACACCCCGTCGGCAGCACCAGGGCCAGGCCCAGGCAGGCCAGCCACCAGCGCCGCAGCCGGCTCATCATGGTCATGGTTCTTCCACCTCTGTGGCTCGTGGCTCCGGGCACCGCCCGGGATGCGTCCTTGCACAGGTTCGTATCGAAAAATCGGGCCGGGAGAATTTACTGGTAATTCGGAAGAGGCGGAGAAAGGATGTGGGTGCCGGAAGGAGGCCCGCCCGGCCCGCGAGGTGCCCGTCCTCGGCCTCGACCCAGGAGACGCCGCCGTGTCGATCCCGTTCGTCCTGACCTGGCAGTCGCCGGAGCGGCCGCTGCCGGTCCGCGTCGTCCGCCGGCCGGCCGGATCGCCGCTGCCGACGCACGGCCTGGAGGCCCCGCCGTGGCACGCCTCCGGCCCGGCCGACCGGCCGTTCGACTTCTGTGGTCACGTCCGCCGCCTGTGCGGGGATATCGCCCGCCGCTGCCCCGAACTGGGCCACATCGACGTCAAGCGCGTCCTGTTCGGCATGACCCAGGCCCGCAATAACCAGGCGCACGGGCTCCAGGCGCGTGTCACGCCGCTGCGCTTCCGCCACGGCCGACTCCGCCGCCGCGGCAAGCACGCCTCGTATCAGGTGCAGCGCTACCTCGTCGATGGCCGGGAGATGCTCTACCTCGTCGCGTTCTGTTTGCCGCGCTTCCTCGACCAGACGTTCGACGAGAAGTTCGTCACACTCTTCCACGAGCTGTACCACATCAGCCCGGGTTTCGAGGGCGACCTCCGCCGCCACGAGGGCCGCAACCACCTCCACACCGGCTCGAAGCGCGACTACGACCGCCACATGGCCCACCTCGCGCGCGAGTACCTCGCCACGAAGCCGGACCCGGCCCTGTTCGGCTTCCTGCGCCTGAACTTCGCCCAGCTGGAGCACCGCCACCAGCGCGTCGTCGGCGTCGTCGTCCCGCGGCCGCGCCTCGTCCCGGTCGAGGACCTCCACCTGAGCGAGATCGCATCATGAGCCAGCCGACCGACGCCGAGGTCCGCGACCTGCTCCGCCGCGTCCGCCGGATCGCTGTCATCGGCCTGTCAGCCGACCCGTCCCGGCCGAGTCACCGCGTCGCGGCGTACCTGATCGAGCAGGGCTACGACGTGCTGCCGGTCAACCCGACCGCGCCGGAGGTCCTCGGCCGGAAGTGCTACCCGACCCTCGCCGACGTGCCGGGGCCGATCGACCTGGTGGACGTCTTCCGCCGGCCGGACGCCGTGCCGGGCGTCGTCGCCGAGGTGCTCGCGCTCGGCCTGCCGGCATTGTGGCTGCAGGAGGGTGTCGTCCACGCCGACGCGGAGGAGGCGGCCCGGGCGGCCGGGGTGTTCGTCGTGTCGGACCGCTGTATCCTGAAAGAACACCTGCGCCTGCTCGCCGCGTCGTGACCGCCGGAGCCGCCATGTCCGCCGACCTGTCCCGCCTGCTCGACGTCGATCCGTCCGTCCTCGCCGTGCGACCGTCCGCCCCCGGGCCGGAGGGGGCCCTGCCCCTGACGCCGGAGCTGCTGCGCGACCGGCCGTCCGGCGACCTGTTCGGCTGGACGCAGGACGTCGGCATGGGCTGGAAGCCGGGCGAACTCGGCAGGCCCGAAGTCCTCCTGCTCAGCACGTCCGGCGGCTTGCGTCGGCCGGACGGCTCGCCGATCGCGCTGGGCTACCACACCGGCCATTTCGAGGTCCACCTCCTCGTCGAGGCGGCGGCGGACGAGCTGCGAACGCTCGGCTGCGTCCCGTTCGCCGGGGCGTGCACCGACCCCTGCGACGGCCGGACGCAGGGCACCCCGGGCATGATGGACAGCTTGCCGTACCGCAACGACGCGGCGATGGTCCTGCGCCGGCTGATCCGCTCATTACCGACCCGGTCCGGCGTCATCGGCGTGGCGACCTGCGACAAAGGCCTGCCGGCGATGATGATGGCCCTGGCGGCGATGCGCGACCTGCCGTGCGTCCTCGTCCCCGGCGGCGTCACCCTGCCGGCCAGCGACGGCGAGGACGCCGGCAAGGTGCAGACGATCGGGGCCCGGTTCGCCCACGGCGTCATGACGCTGGAGGAGGCCGCCGAGGCCGGCTGCCGGGCGTGCGGCTCGCCGGGCGGCGGCTGCCAGTTCCTCGGCACGGCGGCCACGTCGCAGGTCGTCGCCGAGGCGCTCGGCCTCGCCCTGCCCCACTCGGCGCTGGCACCCTCCGGCCAGCCGGTCTGGCTGGAACTAGCCCGGCGCTCAGCCCGCGCCCTGGTGCGGCAGTGTCAACGCGGCGTCACGACGACGGACGTGCTGACGCCGGCCGCGTTCCACAACGCGATGGTCGTCCACGCCGCGTTCGGCGGCTCGACGAACCTGTTGCTCCACGTCCCGGCCATCGCCCACCAGGCCGGCGTGAAACGGCCGACGGTCGCCGACTGGACGGCGGTCAACCGCACGGTGCCGCGCCTGGTCGATGCCCTGCCGAACGGCCCGGTCGGCCACCCGACGGTGCAGGTCTTCCTCGCCGGCGGCGTGCCGGAGGTGATGCTCCACCTGCGCCGCCTCGGACTGCTCGAACTCGACGCCCTCACCGCGACGGGTGAACCGCTCGGGGCCGTCCTCGACTGGTGGGAGCGCTCCGAACGGCGGACGATCCTCCGCGACGTCCTCCGCCGCGAGGCCGGCGTCGATCCGGACGTCGTCATCCTCTCGCCCGACGCCGCCCGGCAGCGCGGCCTGACCTCGACGGTCTGCTTCCCGACGGGCAACCTGACGCCGGAGGGCTCCGTCATCAAGAGCACGGCGATCGACGCCAGCGTCGTCGATGCCGACGGCGTCTACCGCAAGGAGGGGCCGGCCCGCGTCTTCACGACGGAGCGCGCCGTCATCGCCGCGATCAAGGCCGGCCGGATCAAGGCCGGCGACGTGGTCGTCCTCATCTGCCGCGGGCCGCTCGGCTCCGGGATGGAGGAGACGTACCAGGTCACGTCGGCGCTCAAGCACCTCAGTTTCGGCAAGCACGTCGCCGTGGTGACGGACGCCCGCTTCTCCGGCGTCTCGACCGGGGCCTGCATCGGCCACGTCGGCCCGGAGGCCCTTGCCGGCGGCCCGGTCGGCAAGGTGCGCGACGGCGACATCATCCGCATCGTCATCGACCGGAACAAGCTGGAGGGGAGCGTCGATCTCGTCGGCGAGGCGGGCGGCCCGGTCGTCGGGCCGGACGAGGGGACGCGCATCCTGGCGGAGCGGGAGCCGCGGCCGGACCTCGCCCCGGACCCGGACCTGCCGGACGACACGCGTCTGTGGGCGGCGTTGCAGGCCGCGTCGGGCGGCACCTGGGCCGGGTGCGTGTACGACGTGGACGCCGTCGTCGAGGCCCTTGCGGGGCGCGCGGGCCGTCGATAGACTCCTCCTCAACTCCGCGTCCCGCCGCACCCCAGAGACCGCGCCATGGCCACCGCACCGACCGCGAAACCACCGCTGAGCCTGGACGTCCGCCTCCGCCTCTCGGTGATGATGTTCCTGCAGTTCGCCGTCTGGGGGGCGTGGTTCGTCGTCTTCTTCAACTACCTGCTCAAGCTCGGCTTCGACGGCGGCGAGACCGGCTGGATCTTCGGCAACATGGCCCTCGGCGCGATCCTCGCCCCGATGGTCGTTGGCATGCTCGCCGACCGCTTCATGGCGAGCGAGAAGCTCATGGCGATCCTCCACCTCGCCGGGGCGGGCGTCCTGTTCCTCCAGGCCCAGCTCGACCGGGGCGACCCGACGTCCGGCTTCTGGATTTATTTCGGGGTGACGCTGCTCTACTCGCTCCTGTACAACCCGACCCTCGCCCTGGCGAACTCGATCTCGTTCACGCACGTCCCCGACGCGACGCGCGACTTCCCCGGCCTGCGCGTCTGGGGCACGATCGGCTGGATCGTCGCCAACCTCGTCGTCGGCTTCTACCTCGACCAGAACAGCAACCAGCCGCTGCTGATGGCCGCCGTCCTGTCGGCCGTCCTCGGCGTGCTCTGCTTCGGCCTGCCGCACACGCCGCCGACCGGCAAGCCGGGCGACCAGCTGCCGTTCCTCGGGGCGCTCGGCCTGTTCCGCGACTACTCGTTCGCCGTCTTCTTCATCGTCTCCGGCCTGCTGACCGTCGTCCTGGCGTTCTACTATTCGAACACGCCGACGTTCCTCCAGCAGAGCGACGCGCGCATGGTGCCCGGCCTCGTCCAGGGCTACTTCCACGGCACCGACACGGTCAAGCTGTCGTTCACCGACAAGGACAAGCCGGCGACGACGACGGCGACCCTGATCAACGTCAAGGCCGTCACGATCACCCGGACGAAGGAGGTCGACGGCAAGGAGGTGCAGCTCGCCCCGCCGGCGCGCCGCGTCCTCACCCCGCCGATCGAGGAGGACATCGAGGTCGAGAAGGCCGCCGACGGCACCGTCAGCGGCGTCAAGCTCACGACGACCGACTCGACCCAGGTCGAGGAGCAGGCGAAGCGGCCCGGCGCGGACGGCAAGCCGGACGAGTGGGCGAAGGTCGGCGAGGGCAAGCTCACCGGCGGCGGCACGCTCAACGTGTCGCGCGACCCGGGCGAGACGCTCACGGTGACGTTCGAGCGCGTCGCGATCAACCCGGCGAACACGATGCTCTGGGGCCAGATCGCCGAGATGATCCTCCTGCCGCTCTTGCCGTGGTTCCTGATCCGCTACGGCATGAAGTGGGTCCTCGTCCTCGGCATGCTCTGCTGGGGCCTGCGCTACCTGCTCTTCGCCGGGGCGTTCCCCGGCGGGCCGCAGTACTACATGTCGTTCTGGGCGATCTTCGTCGGCGTCCTGCTGCACGGCATCTGCTTCGACTTCTTCTTCGCGGCGGCGTTCATCCACGTCGATAACACCGCTCCGAAGGCGATCCGCGCCAGCGCCCAGGCCCTGTTCTCGCTGTTGACCTACGGCGTCGGCATGTGGCTGGGTAGCATCCTGTCCGGCTACCTGAACCAGGCGTTCACGGTCAACCCCCTCGTCGGCCAGGTGGACTGGACCGGCTTCTGGAAGGTGCCGGCCTTCGGCGTCATCGCCGCGGTGCTCGTCTTCGTGTTGCTGTTCCACACGAGCGGCGGCAAGGGCAAGAAGGAAGCTTAACCCCCGCCCAAGCCCGGGCGTGGCGACGCCCGGGTCTTTCCGACCGAACCTTGTCCGGGTCCGCGACGTATCCGTAGAGTAGCACCGGATTCGATTCGCGCGGACCCGGATGAGTAGACATGGATCCCTCGCAGTCTGACCTGGTCGTGCGCCTGTACATCGGCGGCCAGACGATCAACTTCAACATCGTCCAGTTCTTCGTCACCTTCGTCAGCATCGTCTACGAGGCGATGCCGTTCATCGTCCTCGGGGCGGTGATCGCGGGACTGCTCGAGGAGTTCCTGCCGCAGCGGCTCATCGCGCAGTACCTGCCGAAGAGCCGGCCGCTCGCCATCTCGATGGGGGCCGGCCTCGGCCTCATCTTCCCGATGTGCGAGTGCGGCATCGTCCCGGTCATGCGCCGCCTCTTGCGCAAGGGCCTGCCGCTGAGTTGTTGCACGGCGTACATGCTCGCCGGGCCGATCATCAACCCGATCGTCTTGTTGAGTACGTACTTCGCCTTCGCCGGCATGGAGAACACGCTCGAAGAAGGCAAGTTCTCCTACCAGATGGGCGGCTGGTGGATGCTCGGCCTGCGGGCCGGCATGGGCTTCCTCGTCGCGGTCGTCACGAGCCTGATCGTCGAGCGGCTCTACCAGCGGCACGGCAACGCGCTCCTGACGCCGCTCGCCCAGCCGACCGGGCTGCCGATGGTCGGCGAGTCGGACGCCCCGACCGGCGAGAAGCGGACCGTCCGTCAGCGCGTCAACAACGTCACCGAGACGGCCCTGCACGACTTCGTCGACATCACCGTCTTCCTCATCCTCGGCGCGCTGATCGCCTCGTTCGCGAAGGAGCTGCTGCCGAAGGAGACGATCGCGATCCTGTCGAACTCGTACCCGGTCATGTCGATCCTGCTGATGATGGGCCTGGCGATCATCCTCTGCCTGTGCAGCGAGGCGGACGCGTTCGTCGCGGCGAGCTTCCAGACGATGCGGCCGGCGGCGAAGCTGTCGTTCCTCGTCCTGGGGCCGATGCTCGACTTCAAGCTCCTGGCGATGTACACGCGCGTCTTCCGGCCGCGCCTCATCTGGACGATCGTCGTCGCGGTCGTCGTCCAGGTGCTCGCCTACAGCCTGGTCGTCCACTTCCTGTGGGAGACCTACGCGCCGCAGTTCATCTCAATCCCGGTGTCGGAAGTGCCCGTGCCGCCGCCTCCCGCGGGCGGCCCCTGATCGGAGGTCGAGACCATGACGCAGAGCGACCACGGCCACAGCCACGCCCCGACGAGCGACCTGGCCGGCTACTACCTGGAGCAGCTCCTGACCCTCGGCGCGAGCGGCGCGCTGGGCGGCGTCGCCGTCGTGCTGTACACGTCGGGGAAGCTGAACTTCATCCTGCACCCGAAGTTCCACCTCTTCGTCCTGATCGGCGGGATCGCCCTGCTGACGCTGGTGCTGGTGCGCGGCATCTGCCTGTGGGTCGCGGTCGGCGAGCCGACGAGCGAGCCGGTCCACGAGCACGGCCCCGGCTGCGAGCACGACCACGGCCACCAGCACGGCCCGGGGTGCGACCACGACCACGACCACGGCGTGACGACCCAGCCGGCGAGCCTGGCGATGGCCCCGCCGGCGCAGGCCGACCACGGGCATTCGCACAGCCACGCCCCGTCGCACGGCCACAGCCATGGCGGCGACGACGGCCACAGCCACGGCTGGGCACCGTGGCGGATCATCCTGCTGCTGCTGCCGGTCGCCCTGTTCTTCCTCGACCTGCCGAACAAGGCCATGTTCGCGTATGCGGACTCGTCGCAGGGGATCAGCTTCGACGGCGTCTCAAAGAGCCGCGGCACGACGAGCGCGAGCTTCCTGACGCTGGAGAAGGCGGCCCTGACGCCGGAGAGCCGCGAGGTGTTCACCGACATGACCGTCAGCCTGGAGGGCGTCTTCGCCGGCAACGACGACAAGCGCTTCACGCTGACCCGGCCGACGATGAATTGCTGCGCCGCCGACGCGATCACCCTCAAGGCGGTCATCCTGGTCGATTACCGCCAGGTGGAGGAGGTCGCGAACGCGCCGCGCCTCGACCCGGCCAAGCTGAGCGGCGGCAAGTGGGTGCGCGTCACCGGGACGGTGAAGTTCCTCCAGCGCGACGGCACCGGGCCGTTCACGACCGCCCTGATCGTCACGCCGACGGCCGAGCAGCCGATCGACAAGGTGATCGAGCCGATGAAGGAGCCGCCGGCGAACCCGTTCGTGTATTGAAGCAACCCACTTCATATAGCCCCGGGCTTGCCCGGGGTCCGGAGGCGAAGACCGCCGGCAAGCCGGCGGCTATGTGGCGGATGACGCCGGAAAGTCGCCTTGATCGCCCCGACCGGTTCGGGTACAGTGGCCCGGCGTAGATTGTCAGGGGGATGGAACCCTCCGAGCACGACGCGGTTGGTAGGGAGACCGGACGACTCACGCGGCCTGCACTCCGCGCACACCTGACTTGCCCCTCGATTGCCTCTCTTGCGCGGGTGACCTGCACGATCCCTCACGGTTGGGGGACCGCTGTCGGGCCAGCGGCTATGCGTCTCCCTCGTACCCTGCGTGGCCGGAGAGGAACCCCATGCTCGTACTCACGCGCCGACTTAACGAACGCATCCACCTACCCGAGCTGCATACGACGATCCAGGTCGTCGCGCTCGGCCCCCAGCAAGTCCGCATCGGCATCGACGCCCCGCCGGAGGTGCGTATCCTCCGCGAGGAGGTGCCGGACCACCTCGCCGGCTACCAGAACGACCACGAGCCGTCGCTCGACCCGCTTTCGCCGCTGTCGCTGATCCAGCTGAGCCAGCTGCTGCAGAAGCGACTCGAGGTCGCCCGGCTCGGCCTGGAGAGCGTCCGCGAGCAGATGGAGGGCGGCGACCTGGCCCAGGCGGGCGAGACGCTCGACAGGCTGGAGGAAGACCTCCAGTTGCTTCGCACACGGGTTCAGAAGGAAGTCGGGGCAGCCCTCCGGCCGGAGGTGCCCGTCGGCCGGCCGCTACAGGTCACGAACCGGACGCGGTAAGGAACGGAGCCCGCGGCTTTCGTAGGTCAGGCTGGAAAGCCTGACCTACGAAAGCCGCGGGCTTTGTCGTTGTCACTTCTCGACGACCGAGTAGTGGACGAAGCCGATCATCATCTCTTCCCAGGTCTGGTCGCCCCAGAAGACGATCCGCTTCGGGTTCGGGTTGTTCGGGTTGTCGGCCGAGTTGTCGAAGAGGGCCCGGCATTCGAGCTTCGTCCCGGCCGGCAGCCGCTTCGGCTCGGCGAGCATGTACGTCGTCTGCCACGAGAAGTCGTACTTCGGGACGTTGAGCAGGACCTCCGTCTTGCCGTCGGGGTAGACCGCCTCGATCTCGAACGCCTTGCCGCGCAGGTGCATGTGCGGCATGAGCGAGTAGACGATCGCCTCCTTGTCGGCCGACAGGACGCTGGCCGACCGGGCCGGGTGGTCCTTTGCCCCGGGCCAGATCATCAGGTTCTGCTGGGCGACGGCCCGCACCTTGACCTCCTGCTTCGGCGGCTCCTTGGCGAAGATCAGCCCGACCGACGACCGGTCCGTCTGCTCCGCGCCGTTCGGCGTGTAGTGCATCTGGAAGATGAGCGTCGCCCCCTTCGGCAGCTTCTTCGCCTGGCCCGGCTCCAGGATCAGCGGCACGTCGCCGGGGGCGTACGCGGTGAGCAGGCCCTGACCGATGCCGTCCGCGGTGCGGACGCGCGGCGCGCCGGGCATGCGCATCAGGACGAGGATGTGATGCACCACCGAGCGGTTACCCGGCCGGGCCTCGGCGGCGACGACCCACCTGTCCTCGTCATAGTTGGTCTGGACGAGGAAGTTCTGGTACTTGACGCCGTCCTTCGCCGCGGCCGGGACGGTGAACTCGCGCGGCATCTGGAAGACGACGTCCGGCTTGCCGATGCGCCAGCCGTCGGCGTAGACCTTCGCGGCCGGCTCGTCCTTCGGGTCGCCCTTGACGACGCCGCCGGCGACCCAGTCGGTCAGGGTCTTCTTCTCGGCGTCGGTCAGGCGGCGGTCGTTGGCGAACGTGCCGTGCTTCGGGTCGGCGTGCCACGGCGGCATCTGGCCGGCGGAGACCACCTCGCGGATCATCTCCGACCAGTTGACGGCGTCCTCGTAGGTCGTGAGCGTGAACGGCCCGACCTCGCCGGGGCGGTGGCACTCCTGGCAGCGCTTCTGGAGGATCGGCGCGACGTGCTTCGTGTAGGTGACGCTGCCCTCGGCCTTCGGCGTGACGGCCCGGGCGATGAGGCAGCCGGGCGGGTCGGTGATCGCGACCGGGGCCGGCTTGCCGGCCAGGACGGCGTCGAGGGCGTCGACCAGCTCCTGCTTCGACGCCTCCGGCCGCTGGAAGCCGATGCCGATCCGGTCGTCGATCCGGCCCTGGTAGGCGATCTTGCGCTCGGCGTCGAGGACGAACACCTCCGGCGTCCGCCGGGCGGAGAGCAGGTCGGCGACCTTGTTCGCCGGGTCCTTCAGGACCGGGAACGGGATCTTGTTCGCCTCGGCGTGGCCGCGCACCTTGAGGGCGGTGTCCTGCCAGTTGCTGTTGAGGCCGACGAAGACGACGCCCTTGGCGGCGTAGGCCTTGTGCAGCTGGGCGAGGTGCGGCAGGTAGGCGTTGTTGACCGGGCACTCGACGCCGAGGACGACGATCACGACGGCCTTGGCGTCCCGGGCGTCGGCGAGCGACCACGCCTTGTCGTAGCCGTCCTTGAGGGTGAAGTCGGCGACGGGGGTGCCGGTCTTCGCCGGCGGCGTCCGGGCCGCGGCCGGGCCGACGAGGCACGCCAGGGCGACGAGTGCGAGGGTGAGACGCATCGGTCCAGGTCTCCGCGAGGGTAGCGAGTCCAGCCGGGGGAGGCCGTACCAAGAAGATACCCCGCTGGAACGCCCGGGTTTCAAAGGACCGTCCCGACGAGCGACACATCAACACATAACAAAATATACGAAAAGCGTACTTCGGATGTGGACGCGGTTTCACGCCGCGGGTACACTTCTTCACAGTTTCTGCACCACGCCCACATCAACACCCCTCACAACGGGGTCAGGATTAATCTCGTTTCTTCTTCTTCGTGAAGTGGAGGAACATTCGTGCATCAGTCACTTCCTGAGCGTCGGCGTCAGGCGTTCACGCTGATCGAGCTGCTCGTCGTCATCGCGATCATCGCTATCCTGATCGGCCTGCTCCTGCCCGCCGTCCAGAAGGTGCGCGACGCCGCCGCACGGATGAGCTGCCAGAACAACCTCAAGCAGATCCTCCTCGCCGCGCACAGTTATGAGAGTGCCCACGGCTCTTACCCGAAGAATTCACCTTACCCGACGTCGGCCCCCCCGCCACCGATTTACCAGGCGCTGATGCCGTTCTTCGAGCAGGACAACATCGCCCGCCAGGCGTCTAGCTCGGCCCGGAACCAACTCACGGTCAAGATCCTCATGTGCCCGGCGAACGACCGCGGTGCCTCCCTGGTCACCGTGACCAGCTCCGCAGAGGGATCGTACGGGAGCAGCTCGACGTCGATCAACTTCGGCCGGGTCGACTACGCTGCCAGTACAGGGAATACGAGCCTCAGCTCCGGTCGGTACCGCGGCGTCTTCAGCACAACCGACTGGACCCCGGAGACCGCCACCCTGACCCCCACTTCCGCGCGGTCGGTGAAGCCGCCTCGCCAGGCGATGATCACCGACGGGAACTCGAACACCATCGGCTTCGGTGAGGTCAGTATGTCGAACTGCCACACGACCACGGGGCCCTGCTACCTGGCTTGGAGCGCCCGGCCGGCGGGGAAGTGGTCCAACTACTCCCCGGCCGCGGCGGGTACGGGCTGGACCACTTCGATGAACTTCGGCTTCTCCAGCCCGCACACGGCCGTGATCAACTTCGGCTTCATGGACGGCTCAATACGCAGCCTGCGCCTATTCCGCTTCTCCACTTCCGCGACAGTGCCCGAGTGGACCTCCTTCCAGCGGCTATGCGGACAGGGCGACGGAGACGCGCCCGACAGCCTCCTGAACTAGGCCGAGGCCGGTAAAGAGAATCAGACCATGAAGCGACTGATCGGACTCCTGTTCGTCGTCCTGCTCGGCTGCGGCTGTGGCTCCACGCCGCCACCGCAAGAGAACATACCGCCACCGAAAACCGAAGTGAAGAAGGGGGCCGATGGGGCCGAGACAACCATCACCTCGGTCCCTAATATGTAACCCGCGGCCAATCCCATTCGGGAAAGAAGCGGCCCCGGTCCAACCGGGCCGCTTCTGTAACTTTCCCGGCCGGCCATCACGACGATCTCACCCGACCACCACCTCGAACAGTTCGACCGCCGGCTGGCCGTCGCAGTGGATGTACGCCAGCCGGCCGTACATCGCCTCCGGCTTCTCCAACCCGAACCACGCCAGCTGGAGCGGCCCCGGCTCGACCTTCAGGTACGCCGTCGGCTCGATCCGGCGCATCACGTTGTGCTGGATCAGCACCCGCCCGAACGGCACTTCGCCGGCCAGGATCGCCTCGCGGACCGCCGCCGTCGTGAAGTCGAGGTTCACCCGCACGATGCCGAACAGGACGACCTTGCCCGAGCCGCGCAGCGGCAGGACGATCTTCCGGGCGTAGTACGGGTCGCGCTGCCGGACGGCGAGGATCCGCACGTCCACCGCGTCGCGGTGGTACGCCTCGACCGTGACGGTCATGTGGTGCTCGTGGCAGAGCAGGCCGCGGAACGGCTCCGGCACGTCGGCCTCGGGGACGACCTGGTAGGCCGGCAGGTCGTCGCCCGGCGGGAACCAGTGGAACAGGCTCTCCACCTCCGGCCCGGTGGCGGGGGGGTGCTTCCTCATTTCGAGACGGTCACCGGCAGCGAGAGCAGTTGCAGCGGCGGCTCGGGCGCGGCCGGCGTCCCGTCGAGGACGCTGTCCACCAGGTAGTAGAGCAGCCGGCGCAGGTCCTCGTTCTCGACCGCGTCGGCGAGGGCCTCCGACTTGGCCCGGAACTTCTCGACCAGCTTGCCGGCCTTGTCGAAGACGCCCGCCTGGGTGAACAGCCGACGGACGCGCTCGATCACGTCCGACTCGGCCGCCTCGCGGCGGTGCAGCAGCGCGACCAGCTCCGTCCGCTCGGCGGCCGGCAGGCCCTCCAGGGCGAGCGCCAGCAGCAGCGTCGGCCGGCCGGCGAGGACGTCCTGGCCGGAGACCATCTTGTTGTCGTCGTCGCCGGTCCAGTCCTTGAGGTCGTTCAGGATCTGGAACGCGATGCCGAGGTTCTTGCTGAACTCGGTGACGAGCTTCTCGTAGGGCTCGGCCGGCCCGGCGAGGCGGACCCCGGCGTACAGGGCCGCCTCGAACGCCGGCGACGTCTTCAGCGCGTAGATCTTCAGGGCGTCCAGCGCCGTCAGCGTCTTGTCCGTCGCGTCGCGCCAGAGCAGCTCGGCCCCCTGCCCTTCCGACAGCTTCAGGTGGGCGTCGGCGAGCCGGTTGAGGATGTCGGCCGTGCAGTCGCCGCCGAGCGTCGGCTTCTCCCTGCCGATGAGGCGGTAGCCGAGGCCGAGCAGGTAGTCGCCGACGTTGATCGCCACCCCGACGTTGTAGCGCCGGTGCAGCGTCTCCTTGCCGTAGCGGTGGCTGTCGTCGTCCTCGATGTCGTCGTGGACGAGGGACGCCTTGTGGAACGCCTCGATCGACAGGGCGACGCGACGGACGCTGTCCGGCAGCTCGACCGGGCCGTCGGCCAGGGTCGCGCCGCCGCCGGTCAGGGCGTCGTAGATCGCGAGCGTGATGAACGGCCGGGAGCGCTTCCCGCCCTCGCCGAGCCAGTCGTAGGCGATCTGCTCGTGCTGGCCGAGCGGGTCCTTCGTGCCGGCCGCCGAGCGGGCGCGCGGCGCGAGGCGCGACAGCTCCGGCTCCTCGCACAGGGCGTGGGCGGCGCGCATCAGCGGCAGGTAGGACCGCGTCTTGACCGGCGTCGGCGGCGTCTGGAGGTTGATGAGCTCGAAGACCCAGTCGTCATCGACCGACGTGCTGCGGCAATTGCTCGACAGCAGCGGGGCGGCGACGCCGGGGATGCCGGCCAGGAGCATCTTGTCGAACGCCTTCTCCAGCACGTTCAAGCAGGCGACGCCGACGATCGCATCGACGTGGCCGGAGACGATGATTTTTAGGACGATCGGCGTCCCTTCCGAGACGAGCACCTTGTAGCCGAGTTCCTCGGCCTTCGTCTTGAAGTCGGCCACGTCGCACGCGCCGCACTTCTTGCAGTCGAGGCCGAACTCGTCGTAGTCGGCCGGGCAGCCCTCGGCGTGCTTGAGGCAGTGCGGCAGCAGCAGCAGCCGGCGGTGGAACGGGATGGCCTGGATCTGGTCGCGCCAGAACTCGTTGCTCAGGCAGACCATCGCGAAGCCGAGGTAGCCCTCGGCGAGGCCCAGTTCGGCGAGCATCGCCTCGGCGACCGCCTGGACGACGCGGCGTTCGAGAGGCCGGGAGCGGTCGAATTTCGCGGCGAGGCGGGCGGCCTCGGCCCGGACGCGGTCGCGGTCGCCACGCTCCTGCGGGACCTGTTTGAAGGCCGCCGAGCTGGTCTTCTTGTCCTTGCGCTCGGCGGGCGGTTCGGCAACGCTGGCCACGGTGCGGTCCTCGTTGTCAGGCCGGGGAGGCGGCGGGTTGGTCGGCTCGGCGGGCGACGCGGGCCCGTCCCAGGGCCGCGACGGAGAATAGTATCGGGTAAAGGCGCTCGTAGTACCAGAGCTTGGCGAAATAAAAGCCGATCGGCGTCGGGCGGGCGAGGCCTCCCGCCTCGACTTGGTGGACGAGCCAGCCCAGGCCGCTATTCAACGCGGCGGCGTTCGGCTCGACCGGGAGCAGGGCATCTAGGGCGAGGGACGTCTCTTCGATGCTCGACGGCGTCCCCTTGCCCGCGCCCCAGCCGCCGTCGGCGTTCTGGTTGGCGCGCAGCCAGGTGAGGCCCTTGCGGGCGGGCTCGTCGGCGAGGCGGCCAAGGTCGCGATAGGCGGCGAGGACCTTCGCAGTGCCGTAGGTCGGGTTCTCGTCGTCGTCGGCGTGCTGGTTGCCGAACCAGAGCGGCAGCCACGAGCCGTCGGGCCGCTGGCTCTTCGCCAGGTAGGCGAGGCCGTTATCGACCAGCGGGCCATCGACGTGCCAGGCGTGCAGGGCGCGCAGGGCGTGGGCGGTCAGGTCGCTGCCGCTGCGGTCGAAGGGGAGGTTCGTCCAGCCGCGGCAGAACGTCGGCCAGCCGCCGTCGCGGTTCTGGAGGTCGGTCAGCCAGCGGGTACCGGCCAGGGCGGCGCGGAAGGCCGGGTTGACCCCCCAGGGCTCCGATTTGTCTGCCTGGTTGAGCCGGGCCAGGGCGAGCAGCGCCCCCGGCGTGTCGTCCGCGTCGGGCACCGCGCCGGGCAGCGGCGTCCAGCCCCAGCCGCCGGGGGCCGCCCCGGTGAACGGGTGCTTCTCGCGGTACTGCTGGCGCAGGAGCCATTTCCGAAGGGCGTCCCGCTGGGGAAGCCGGCCCAGCTCGCCGGCGTCGTGCAGGGCGTTGACCGCCAGCGTCGTCACCCAGGTCGAGAGGTCCGTGTCGATCGGCCAGCTGCCGTCCGGCCGGACCGACGCCTTGAGGAAGGTGACCGCCTTCGCCACGACCGGGTGGTCCGCCCGGCTGATGCTCGCCAGGGCGAGGGTGACGAACGCCGTCAGCGGCGTCGCCTCCAGGAAGCCGCCGTTCGTCGGCTGGATGCGTTCGAGGACGCGCAGGCTCGGCCCGCGGGCCAGCATCCGGGCCGGCCAGGCGAGCGGGTTCCAGCTCCCCCGATGGTGGAAGACCGCCTGGCCGATCGCGACCAGGGCCGGCAGCGCGTACGACACGACCGGCAGGCTCAACGCCGCGTACCACGCCTGGGGGAAGCACGCCAGCTCGAACGGCAGCGGCGGCACCTCGCGCCAATCGACGAGGCCGGCCAGGGCGCTCGTCATCAGGATCGGCACCGAGAAGGTGCGGTCCTTGCCGTAGCGGCGGCGGATCGCCTCGGCCAGCTTCGGCCGGGTGTCGCCGAACTGTCGCAGGTAGCCCTCCGCGTGGGCGACCGTCGGGGCGTAGCCGGCCTCCGAGCGGGTGATGCCGAACGCGGCCCGGCAAAGCATCGACGTGGAGATGTTCGAGACGCTGCGGTCGGTGTCGCCCCAGCCGCCGTCGGCGTTCTGGCTCGCGGCGAGGTAGTCGAGTCCGCCCGCGATCAGCGGCGAGGCCGGCTCGACGAGGTGCAGGGCGCTGACGGCGACGGCGGTGGACAGGGCCGAGGTGGCGAGTTCGCCGACCCAGTGGCCGTCGGGGTGACGTTCGCGCAGCAGGGCGTCCAGGGCCGTGCGGTAGGCGGCGTCGAGACGGTCGGGATCCATCGCTTGATCCTGGCGAGCCGGGGGCGTCAGCCCCCGGAGGGTACGCATCGGTAACGGAAGGGAGTCCTCCGGGGGCTGACGCCCCCGGCTCGCCAAGTCAAATGTCGAGGTCGTCCAGCGCGTCGACGAGGTTGTCCAGTTCGTCCTTCGGCCCGGCCGGCTTGTCGGCCTGGCGCTTCGGGACGCCGACCGTCAGGCCGACCGCGTCGCGGCCGTCGCGGACCAGCTCGCGGTCGCGCTCGTCGGCGGCCATCTTCAGCGCGTCGTCGCCGCCGAACAGGCGCGACAGGTCGATCTTCAGCCCGGTCACCGCCCCGACCGGGGCCCCGGCGATCGCCGGCGTCTTGTAGTCCGGGAACATGATCGCCTGCGACGGACAGACCCGGCTGCACGCCGGGCAGCCCTTCTTGCAGTTGTCCTGGTTCTCGACCAGGATGCGGTCCAGGCCATCGACACCGTAGACGCCGAACAGGCAGAAGTCGAGGCACTCCATGCAGTTCGTACACCGGCTGTAGTCGATCACCGGGTACCACCGCCGGCCCGGCGGCGTCATCAACTGTTCCGGCGTGAATGCCGCCGGCTGGGGCACGTTCAACTCGACCATGGTCGGCGGCGACGCGGCCGCCCGGCGGGCCTGGCACTCGGCGGCGATGCGGCGGACCTCGTCCACGAACGCCCGGTGGTCGCTGTGGTCGCGCAAGTCGAGCGTGTAGATCCACCGGTCCGGCACATCGACCGCCCCGATCCCTTGCGGCGGCTCCGGCTTCTCTTCCTCGGCGGCCCGCTCGCCGGCCTCCTCCTCGTCCTCCGGCTTGAGCTGCGTCTCGCCCGGCTTGCCCTTGACGCCGGCCCGGTCGAGCAGCCAGTACGCCGCCCGCGGGTAGAGCCACGACAGGACGACCATGTCGCCGGCGACGCCCTCGAGGAAGAGCCGGCCGGTGTGCTGGCCGTCGAGGTCGTACAGGTGCGGCACGATCGACACGTCGAGGCCCGGCTCCAGGATCAGCGCCGCGGCGATGCTCTCCTCCAGGGCGCGGCGGGCCGGGTTCTTCCCCTGGGCCTGCGACAGGACGACGGTCAGACGGGTCCGGCTCATGGTGCCTCAGCCCTCGTTGATCTTGCCCTTGATGACGCGCTGCGTCTTCTCCCAGGCGGTCGTCAGGAACGCCTCGTAGCCGGCGACATCCATCAGGTCCGCCGGCGACGCGGTCATGTCGAACAGCCAGCCGGCCCCGTAGCCGTCGGCGTTGACGCCGGACGGGTCCGCAAGCAGCTCGGCGTTGAACGCCTCGACCCGGCCGGCGACCGGGGCGTACAGCGACGACTCGGCCTTGCTCGACTCGATGAAGCCGATCTCCTCCATGAGCGCCACGTCGGTCCCCGGCTCGATCCGCCATTCGAGGAAGTAGACGTCCTGGAGCAGGCGGACGGCGTAGGCGCTGAAGCCGAAGCGGAGCCGGCCGCCTTCCAGCGGCCGGGCCCACATGTGCGTGCGGGCGTAGAGCAGGTCGCCGGGCAGGCGCGCCTCGAACTTGCCCATCAGGAAGACGCAGTCGTCGGCCATCACGTGTACCGGTCGGTGCGATACTTCGGGTCGAAGAACGTCGGCAACAGCCGATCGACGACGAGCATCCCCTGCCGCGTCAGGGCGACCTCCGTCGGCGTCACCGTCGCGTGGCCGGCGTCGGTCAGCTCCCTCCAGCCGTCCGCGAACTCGGTCACGATGTCCACGCCGAACTTCTTCGCGAAGTAGGCCGGGTCGAGCCGGGTCGTCTTCAGCTGGAGGATCATCTCGCGGACGAGCCGCTCGCGCGGCCCGATCGGCAGGGCCCGGCCCAGCGGCAGCTTCCCCTCCTGGAGTAAACCGACGTACTTCTCCCAGGTATCGACGTTCTGGACGTGGACGCCGTGCAGGTGGCCGAACGACGCCACGCCGGTGCCGAACATGTCCGCCCCGCGCCAGAGGCTGTCGCGGTAGACGAACTTCACGTCGTCGCTCTTCTTGAGCGTGTAGGCACTCGACACCTTGTAGCCAGCGGCCTGCATCGTGTTGAAGGCGTAATCGACCCAGGCCCGCTTCGTCGGCCAGTCGGCGACCTCCAGGGCGGCCGGCTCGTCCTGGCCGAGGACGGTCAACTGCTTGGAGAACGTCGTGTTGTACGGCAGCTCCATCTGGTAGATCGTGACGCTCTCGGGGGCGAGTTCGAGCGTCTTGGCGACGCAGCGCTCCCAGTTCGGCCAGGTCTCGCCGACCATGCCGGCGATCAGGTCGATGTTGACCTGCGGGAAGCCGATCTCGCGCGCCCAGCCGAAGGCGCGGTAGACCTCCTCCTCCAGGTGGGCCCGGCCGTTGAACTCGAGGATCTTCGGGTCGAAGTTCTCGATGCCGAGGCTGAGGCGCGTCACGCCCAGCTCGCGGAGCGTCTCGAGTTTGTGGCGCTGGAGCGTGCCCGGCTCGCACTCGAACGTGACCTCCTCGGCCCCGTCGAAGGACAGGTGCTGGCGGACGCGCGTGAACAGGTCGCGGAGCTGGTTCGCGCTGAGGTACGACGGCGTGCCGCCGCCGAAGTAGACGTAGTTGAACGGCCGGCCGCCGATGAGGCGGGCCTTGGCGCAGAGGGCCACCTCGGTGGCGAGGGCCTCGACGTAGGTCTCGATCTCGCGGGCGTTCTTGTCGGTGTAGACGCGGAAGTAGCAGAACTTGCAGCGCTTGCGGCAGAACGGGACGTGTAGGTACAGGCCGAGCGGCGCGCCGGGCTCCGGGTCGGCGTCGAGGGCGGCCTGGGCGGCGGGCAGGTGTTCCGGCTTCCAGAACGAGAACGGCGGGTAGTTGGCGACGAAGTAGTTCCCCAGGCCGGTCTTTTCCTGCGTCGTGGAGGTGGTCATGGCTGGCGGCTCCTGGGGAGGGCGGCTCTGACCATCGTAGCGACGACGGCGGCGGATGCAAGCCGCCGCGCAGGGAACGACCCGCCGGGCGGCGGGCCGTTCGAGGGGCCGGACCGGGGCCGCGTCTCAGGGGCGACGGCCCTTCTGCGGGGCGTCCTTCGTGGCCGCGTCCTTGCGGAACGAGTCCTTGGCCGGGGCGTCCTTGGCCGGGGCGTCCTTGGCCGGGGCGTCCTTGGCCGGGGCGTCCTTCTTGGCCGCGTCCTTGGTAGAGTCGCGGCCCTTGCCGAACAGGCCGCCGAAGAGGCCGGTCTTGCCCTTGTCTTTCTCAGCCGTCTTCGTCGTCGGGGCGGCCGGGCCTGTGGGCGTGATGCCGGCGAGGCGGTCGGCGTTCTTGTCGTACCAGAGCACCTCCTCCGGGGTGATCAGGCCGTCCTCGTTGCGGTCGTACTTGGCGAACTCGGCGTTGTCTTTCTGGGCGGCCCGCCACTCGTACAGGCCGACCTGGCCGTCCTTGTCGCCGTCCTTGCCCTCGTCGAGTTCCTTGAACCAGGCCGGCATGTCCTTCGGGAGGGCCCCCACCCGGTTGAGGGTCGGCTTGTCGCCCTCGATCGGGACCGGCGAGGTCGGCACCGGCGGCGGGGTGTTCCCCGGGTTCATCGGGTTGCGCGACGCCTGGAACTCCGCCCACGCCTTGCGCTCCTCCTCGCGGGCGTTATGGCGGTCCTTGCGCCAGGCGACGTACTCGTCGATCTCGATGGTCATGTTCTTGTTGACGTCGTACTTCTCGACCTCGCGGCGGATGTCGCTGCGGTCGTATTCCTGGGCGCTGAGGGATCCGTTGCTGTCGCGGTCGGTCTCCTTGAAGCCGTTGCGGGCGTCTTCCTCGTTGAAGGGCCGGGCCTCGAAGGCCCCCGGAGCACCCGGGCCACCCGGGCCACCGGGCCCCTTGCCGCCCTTGTCCTTCTCGCCCATGCCCGACGTCTTCTCGCCGCTGTCCTTGCCGAAGCCGCCAGGGCCGC